>Ga0208565_1000190_pt1 | contig 51151 bp, 42 predicted proteins | sample Sb_taG_7_FD_187706 | JGI IMG/M metagenome (GOLD analysis project Ga0208565, IMG submission 187706) | Peat soil microbial communities from Weissenstadt, Germany - Sb_50d_2_FS metaG (SPAdes) (version 2) | ecosystem: Environmental > Terrestrial > Soil > Wetlands > Peat | place: Germany... | reverse complement strand
ACAAAGTGCTGGCTACCGCCGGTGGCGGCTCGATGAAATCGCTGACCAAGGACTCGCACATCAACCAGCAGGTGCTGATCCTGGCCTTCGGCGAGCAATGGCAGTCGCAGGTCGCGTCGTTCGGCCGCGGGCTCAACGCTCCCAGCCCGTAAATCTTTGCGCCCGGCCAATCGTCCACTATGATGGTGGCCGGGATGCCATGAAAAATCTCAAAATGTTCAGCGCGGTCGCCCTTGCGGCCGCGCTTTCGTTTTCGCTGGATGCCTCGCGTTCATATGCGATGGACTTGCAGCACGCGCGCGCGCAAAAAGATCTCTCGCCTGCCCTCCAGCAGTCGCTCCAGGATAAACTTTCCGATGTCGCCGCGCCTTACTTTGCCGATCAGGATGAAAACAAGGCCAAGGGCCAGCGGTACATCGATTTGCAGCAAAAGTTCGAGTACCTGCCGACCTACGGCCCGCATAATCATCTGGTCGTGAGCTGCAAGCTCGGCGGCGTCGAGTACGACCCTGCCAAGCCGGGAACAGCCAAGGGCCTCGCCACCGGCAAGCTCAAGTACCTGGTCTTCACCTACGCGCTTGACGGAAAACAATGGGTCTCCGTCGCGAAGCCCAAGTGGGAATCGCAGGATCTCGGCGTCGCCGGCGCCAGGCAATTGAGGCAGAACCTCGCTCGCGGCGAGCAGCACAAGGCCGCGATGGAAAAGGCCGCCCACACCCGCGCCGCCGCCTCCGCCGCCGCAGCAGCCGCGCAGAAGGCCGCCGATCGCTCCGGCCAATAGCGCCGTTCCGGTATCTCGCCCGGATCACGCCTCGCCTGACAGGGAGAGGCCAGGACCTATCTTCCCGACGCGGCGGCGCGCTCGACGGCGTCGTTCTGCACCCGGCTGTGGAAGCGGCCGTAACTGAAGTAGATAACCAGCCCGATCCCCATCCACACGAAAAAACGAATCCACGTTACCAGCGGCAGGCTCGCCATCAGGTAAAGGCAAAATACGACGCCTAAAATCGGCACCAGCGGCACCAGCGGCGTGCGGAACGGGCGCTTCAAGTCCGGCTCGGCGTGGCGCAGGATCCACACGCCGAAGCATACCAGCACGAACGCGAACAGCGTCCCGATATTCGTCAGCTCCGCGATTTCCTGGATCGGCAGCAGCGCCGCCGCGATTCCGACTCCGATTCCGGTCAGCGTGGTCGGTATGTACGGCGTGCGATACTTCGGATGAATCCGGGTGAAGGCCGGCGGCAACAGGCCGTCGCGCGACACCGCGAAAAAAACCCGCGATTGCCCCAGCATCATCACCAGCAGCACCGACGTCAGCCCTGCAACCGCGCCGAGCGAGATAAATCCCGACAAGGCATGCATCCCGCGCAGCGCGAACGCCGACGCCAGCGGCGCGTTCACATCGATCAGGTGCGCCGGCACCATCCCCGTCAACACGCCCGCGACCAGGATATAAAGCAAAGTGCAGACGAACAGCGAACCGAGGATGCCGAGCGGCAGGTCGCGCTTCGGATCGATTACTTCCTCCGCTGCCGTCGACACCGCGTCGAACCCGATGTACGCGAAGAAGATCACCGCCGCGCCTTTCATCACTCCCGTCCATCCCATCGGCGCGAACGGACTCCAGTTCTCCGGCCTCACGAAGAACACGCCCACCACGATCACGGCGCTGACCACGATCAGTTTCACCGCCACGATGATCGAATTGATCCGCGCGCTTTCCGATATCCCGATGTACAGCACCCAGGTGATCAGCATCACGATCAGCAACGCGGGCAGGTTGATGATCGCGCCGGGAACCGACCCGGGCGCATTCGTTATCGCGATCGGCAAATGAATCCCGACGCCGTGCAGGATCACGGTAAGGTACCCTGACCATCCCACCGCAACCGCCGCCGCCGCGACCGCGTACTCGAGCACGAGGTCCCATCCGATGATCCAGCCGACCAGCTCGCCCATCGTAGCGTATGAATATGAATACGCGCTGCCGGCCACCGGGATCATCGCTGCGAACTCGGCGTAGCACAGCGCCGCCATCGCGCACGCGAATCCCGACACCACGAACGAGAGCACGATCGCGGGCCCCGCGTATCTTGCCGCGGCGACACCGGTCAGCACGAAAATTCCCGCACCGACGATCGCACCGATCCCCAGTAGCGTGAGATCGAGCGCTCCCAGAGCCCGTTTGAGGCCACCCGAGCGCGACTCGGCTTCCGCCATCAAGGCCGCCGCCGGCTTGCGCCGGAAAAGTTGCGCCCGAAGCCCGATGCCGTCCATCCCCGCTCCTTATCTAACGACTGCCCGGAGATTGCGGCGGCGCGCTTCCCAGGCTTTGCGATCGGACACGCGCCGCTTTCACCACGCCTGGTATCCGCCGTCCACCGAAATTACCGAACCCGTAACGTAGCTTGATGCCGGACTGGCAAGGAAGATCACCGCGCCGCGAATCTCACCCGGGAGCCCCAGCCGCTTCATCGGCGTGAAAGCCTCCATCCGTCCCTTGTTCGCGGGCTTCGCGATTCCGCCTTCGGTGGCCTCGGTGGGAATCCATCCCGGCGCGATCGCATTGACCAGAATTCCATAGCCGGCCCATTCGACCGCCAGCTGACGCGTCAAATTCGCCAACGCCGCCTTGGTCGCCGCGTACGCCGACAGCCGGTACACCGAACTCGCCACCGACGCATAGATCGAAACCATGTTGATGATTCGGCCCGGTTGCCCGGTCTCGATGAGTCGGCGCGCGACGCGCTGTGCAAGCATCATCGGCGCGGTCAGATTCACAGCGATCGCTTCGTCCCACGCATCGCGCTTGAAATTCTCGGCGCGCCCCGTCGGCGACACGCCCGCGTTGTTCACCAGGATATCGATGTCGCCAAGTGCGGCCGACGTCTCGGCCATCACGCGATCGAGGTCTCCCTCGCGCGTTACGTCGGCGCCGATTCCGATCGCCTTGACGCCGTGCAGCTTCGCAAGCTCGGCCGCAATTCCCGTGACGCGGTCCTTGCGCCGCGCGACGAGAGCAACGTCGGCGCCCGCAAGCGCCAGCGCCTTTGCGCATTCCACTCCCAACCCGGACGACGCGCCGGTTACCAGTCCGCGGCGCCCGCGCAGAGAGAACAGCGAATCGAGCGAATCCATCTCGTGATTTCCCATGCGCGCGATCGAAGGATTCAGTCGCCGAAGACTTCGCCGGCGGCTTGTGCGGCCGCGGCGACTGCTCGATCGACATCGGCGCGCGAAATCCCATGATGCGTCACGGCGCGGAAAGACGTCGCGTCGCGCGGCGATATCAGCACCTCCCGCTGTTGCATCGCCAGCGCGAAACGCCGCGATGCGTTCGCGTCGCCGTCCAGGTCGAATACGACCATGTTGGTCCGGTTCTTAACCGGACGGACGTTCAGTCCCGCGACCAGCGCAAATCCCTGCGCCAGCGCACGCGCATTCTGATGATCCTCGGCCAGCCGATCGACCATCGTGGTCAGCGCGACGATCCCCGCCGCCGCGATTATTCCCGCTTGCCGCATTCCTCCCCCCAGCACTTTGCGGGTCCGGCGCGCACCGGCGATAAATTCGCGGCTCCCGCACAGAATCGAGCCCACCGGACATCCAAGCCCTTTCGACAGGCAAAACGAAACCGTATCCGCGACGTTCGCGATTTCCCTGGGCGTCGTTTCCAGCGCCAGCGCCGCGTTGAAGATTCGCGCGCCGTCAAGATGAAGCCGGATTTTTCGGCGATGCGCCGCGTCGGAAACTTCCGCCATGTGCGACAGCTTGATCGGCGCGCCGCCGCATCGGTTGTGAGTGTTCTCGATGACCACCAGCGACGGCTGCGCGAAATGATCGTCGGCCGGCGTTGCAAGCTCGCGCGCGAGCTCGTCCGCGTCGAGCTCGCCGTCCTCGGTGTTGGCAACCGCGGTTAGCACGATGCCTCCCAGAGCCGACGCGCCACCCGCCTCGTAAAGATTGGTGTGCGACTGCGAGCCGACGATCGCCTTGCTCCCGCGCGCGCAATGCGTCAGCATCGCGGCCAGATTGCCCATCGTACCGCTCGGCACGAGCAACGCCGCCTCTTTCCCCATCATCGCCGCCGCCATCGCTTCGAGCCGGTTCACGCTCGGGTCTTCGCCGTAGACGTCGTCACCCAGCTCGGCCCGCGCGATCGCCTCGCGCATCTCGGGCGTCGGCAACGTAACCGTGTCGCTGCGCAGATCGATCAAGACGCGATGCCCGTCGCGCGTGCCCTACTGCCCCGGAGGATAGAGCGTGGTGAAGTTGCCGCTGGTCGTATCGACGACCTCCACGGCGTTTTCCGTGGTGTCGGAAAAGTACAGCTGCTTGCCGTCGCTGGTGAGCGCGCAGCCCGAACCGATATGGCCGTTGACCAGCGTCAGTTTGGTTACGGTGTTGGCGGTCAGATCGATTTTGCGAATCGAATGATTGTCGGCGTCCAGCACGTAGAGCATCGTTCCGTCGGTGCAAATCGCGCCGGGATCGTTGAACTGCGCTTCCAGGGCGGGACCGTCTTTGTCCCCTTCCGCGCCGGTGCCCGCAAGCACGCTGGTCTGCAGCGTCGAGATATCGATCTTGCGGATCACGTCATTGCCGGTATCCGCGACGTAGATCGCTTTTTTGTCCACCGCGATTCCACGCGGGCCGCTGAACTGTGACTTGTCCTGATTTCCCTCGGCCTTGCCCGTCGTGCCCGGCTGTCCTCCGATCGTCTTGACTTTCATGTCGGCCAGCGTGATGCGCCGGATCGAGCTGTTGCCGCTGTCGGCTACGTACAGCGAGGTGCCGTCGGTCGCAATCTGGGTGGGCAGGTTGAAGTGCGCCGCCGAGCCGATGCCGTCTTCAGTGCCCGAGATATTCGCCGTCCCCGCAATCGTGGTGACAGTCCCGCTGGCGACATTGATCTTGCGGATGTCGGAATTGTTGGTGTCGCAAAGATAGAGATCCTGCCCGGAGATCGCCATTCCGTCCGGGCTGTTGAAGCGCGCCGAATCGCCAGTGCCGTCGTTGCTGCCTTGCTGGAAAAGTTTGCCCGCGACGATTCGGAGCGATTTCGACGCCGCATCGATCGCCTCGATCGTATTGTTGCGGCTGTTCGACACGTAAATCGCGCGGCCGTCCGTCGCCAGCCCGGCCGGAAAATCCAGCCTCGGTCCTGACTGTGCCTGGAGCCCTTGCAGCTCTTGCGCCATGGCGGATGCGCCCGCGCCGAGCATCGTGAGCATCGCGGCTGAAAGCGAAACCACCATCACCTTGAAGTAAGCTGCGGAGACTGTCATGTGCGCGCCCTCGCTAAATTTGTTGCCCGCTGGCCATTCGGTCGATTCGGGAACCTTGCCGCAACTTATGGAAAGATCGCCTTTACCACTTCGTCGATCGCGCGTTTGCTGTCGGCTTCGTCGGTCAGCGACCACGTGACCGCGACGGTCGCGGCGCGCCGTGGCGCAATTCCCTGCCGGATCAGCTCCCCGGCGTAGATCAACAGGCGCGTCGAAACGCCTTCCTCCAATCCCGACGCCTTCAGATGCCGCACCTTCTCGCCCAGCACCGCCAGCTGCAGCGCGATATCCTGCTCGACTCCCGCCTCGTGCGCGATAATCTCGACTTCCTTGTCCGCCGGCGGATACGTGAACTCGATCGTCACGAACCGCTGGCGCGTCGAATGCTTCAGGTTTTTCTGGATGCTCTGGTAGCCGGGATTGTACGAAATCACCAGCAGAAATCCGTTGTGCGCCGCGATCGTCTCGCCGCGCTTTTCGATCGGCAGAATCCGCCGGTGATCCGACAGCGGATGTATCAGCACCGTCGTGTCCTTGCGCGCTTCCACCACTTCATCCAGGTAACAAATCGCGCCGCGCCGCACCGCCTGCGTCAGCGGACCGTCAACCCACACCGTCTCGTCCGCCTGGATCAGGAAGCGCCCCACCAGGTCGCTGCCGGTCAGATCCTCGTGGCACGCAACTGTTATCAGCTCATTGGGACCGTCGGCCAGCGAGGCCAGCTGATGCGCCATGTGCTCGACGAAACGCGTCTTGCCGCACCCGGTCGGTCCTTTGAGCAGCACCGGCAGGCGGGCTTTGTACGCGGCGGTGAAGATTTCCACTTCGTCGCCAATCGGCAGGTAGAACGGCGCCGCAGCCGGATCGAGATGGCGTACCTCGGGCCCTTCGGCCTGCAGCCTGGTGTCGAACTTCTTTAACTCAATCCCCATCGCTTCCTTCTGGGCAGACGATTTGACTCGTCAAGGCGCGATTCTAAGAGACTTTTGCGCAACCATTCAAGGCAAACCTGCGGCCCAAAATGGCCCTTGCGCTCAACCACTCAGGCGCGACGCTGCTGATAGGCCGCCGTGCCGTCGCGGTTGTCCTTGACTTCGTAGCCGCGCCGCTCGATTTCCTTGCGCAGTTCATCGGCAAGTTGAAAGTCTTTCGCCTTGCGAGCCGCCGTTCGATTGTCGATCAATTGCTGCACGTCCGCTGCGATCGAGCCCGCGTGCGAGGACTCGCGATGCTTTTCCAGGCCGAGTCCCAGCACCGCGTCGAACGCTCGCAGTGTCGGCCACGCCCGGAAATCCTTGCGCCGGTATGACTCCGCGATCAGTTCCAGAGCCACCGCCAGCGCCTGCGGCGTGTTCAGATCGTTGTTAATCGCCTCGTGAAAGCGCTCGTAGTACTCTGCCGCCCATCCCGCCGCCTCAACCCCCTCCATCGCCGCGGCGTCAGGCACGCTGCGCGCGAACTCCCGAAAATAGTCGAGATTGCCCTGCGCCGCACGGATCGCATCGTCGTTGAATGCAATTTCGGAACGGTACTTCGCCACGTAACAGAAAATCCGAAACGCCTGCGGATCGATCCCCGCCGTCCCAAGATCGCTCAGCAGCGGGAACTTGCCCGCGCTCTTGCTGATCTTGGTCCCCTCTTTGCCGACCAGGAACGCGTTGTGCACAAAGTACCGCGCGAACGGTTTGTGCGTGGCGCTTTCAGATTGCGCGATCTCGTTCTCGTGATGCACCGGGATGTGATCGATTCCGCCGGTGTGGATGTCGATCGTCTCACCCAGGTATTTCATCGCCATCGCCGAGCACTCGATATGCCAGCCCGGATAGCCGCGTCCCCACGGACTCTCCCATTGCATCAGATGGTCCGGCTGGTCGAGCACCCACAGCGCGAAATCGTGCGGGCTATGCTTGTCGGCCGAATGCTCGAGACGCTGCGTGGCGCTCTGCTCGTCGAGGCTTTGGCGCGAGAGCCGCCCGGCCCGGTTGCTCCCGCGATACTTCTCGACGTCGAAGTACACGCCGCTTTTGGTCAAGTACGCGAATCCCGCGTCGATAATTCTCGCGCTAAGCGCGATCATGTCGCCAATATGATCGGTCGCGCGCGACCACACGTGCGGCGGCTCGAGATTTAGCGCCGCGCAATCGCGCCGGAACTGCTCGAAATAATAGTTCGCGACTTCCAGTGGCGATTTCCCTTGCGCGCGTGCGGTTTTCTCGACTTTGTCCTCGCCTTCGTCCGCGTCGCCCGTCATGTGGCCGACGTCCGTCACGTTCATCACGTGGCGCACCCGGTAGCCGTTGAACTCCAGCGCCCTGCGCAGACTGTCCACGAACACGTACGCGCGCAGATTCCCAAGATGCTGCGGCAGATAGACCGTCGGCCCGCATGAATACAGCGTCACCTCGGGCGGCTTGAGCGCCTGAAATTCCTCGACCGCGCGGTTCAGCGAATTGAAAATGTAAAATGGTTTCACGAGTGCGAGCGCTCAGCTTAGCGTGCGCTCGCGATCTCTAACAAGGCGCGCCGCACTAACGCTCCGGGACCGCCTGCCCCTTCAACTTGCCGCGCGCATCGCGTGCGTATCGCGACGCCGCGATCCGCTTGTACTGCCATTGCGCCAGCCACGCGTACGGCGGGATATACCACAGGTACGCGAGGTAGCCATGCAGCCCGCGCTGCCGCCGCAGTATTTCGTTGATCGCCCGTGCGCCGCGGTACACGCGCCCGCGCTCGTCCACCGCGTGCAATTCCTCGAGCAGTTTTTCCTGCGTCAACCCGGGAAACTGCGCGCGCACTTCTTCCCGATGAAGATCGAGCGGCTCGATCGCTCCCGAGTTGTCGAATTGCATGATTCCGTCCAGACTCGCGCGGCACATCTCGCACGAGCCGTCGTACAAAATCGCTAGTTTGCCCGGCGCCGCCTTGCCGTTACCAGTTGCTCGCTCGCCCGCGCTCATCGCGATCGCCTCGCCCCTTGCCGGTCAGCGCCTCGACAACCTCGGATTCGCATTCATCCGCCGCTGCCTCGCGTTCTCGTGGATAATTAGCCATTCGTAACCGTCGAGCAGCGACACCCATCCCGCTTCGACCGTGTTCGACGACTTGGCCAGCGTCGTCCACAGCAATTGGCCGTCGGAAAATTTCTTCACCGAGACGACGTCCGCCTCGGTCGAGTCGCCGGTCGCATGCTGGTAGGTTTCGATCACGCGCACCGGCTCGAGGTATGGAAAATATTTCAGCAGCGCCTTGCGCAGCGCCACGTCGAGCGCGTGCACCACGCCGACGCCAGAGGCCGCTTCGGTTTCCTCGACGTTGCCGATTCGGATTACGACCGTCGCATCGACCGTCATCCTGCCTTCGTGCACGTCGTCGATCACGCGCCGCCGCACGATCTCGAACGGCGCCACGTAGTCGCTCGAGGCGCGCAGCTTGGCCAGTTCGAGCGACGCCTGCGGCAGTTCCGCCTCGTAAAAGTCCGCCTGACGTTCAGTGCTCATCGGGCTTACCCGCAATTTCCGGTGATACGTCCACTTTGATTATCAATAGTGACACGGCGGCTTTCAAGGACGCATGGACTTGCCATAATGGTTGACTCGTGACTCGCTTAGGCCGACGATCCGCGCGCGGCAAAATCGCAAGAATCGCCAAAGCCGGTAATTCATGACCACACTCGCCCGATCTCCGCGATTGCTCGCTCTTCGCCCTTCCGCCTTTGCAGTCAGGTTGTTGATAATCGTCGCGGCCGCCCTCGCAATCTTCCTCGCCCGGCCCGATCCCGCCCGCGCCACCCAGGTCAGGATTCCGCTCACCATCGACTACATCACACTGCGCGAAGCGCTCAAGCGCAATCTTTTTACCGCGCCCGGCGCCCGCGCTCAGCTTTGGAACGGCATCGACGACTGCCAGTTTCTTTACGCTGAAAATCCCGAGTTCTCACGCGCCACCGCGGGCGGGCCGGCCACCGTAAAGCTCGAAACCGCCAACAGCCTCGGCTTGGGCGTCTCGATGGGTTCTCGATGCCTGAACGCTATCCAATGGAGCGGCATCGTCGAGGCGCTCGGCGTCCCGTACATCGCGCCGGGCCTCCAGCTTAAATTTCGTTTCACCGATTTGAATCTCTACGACTCCGCTCATCAGAAAACGCTGCTCGTCAGCCGAGGCTTTGACCTGATCAAGAGCTATCTCATCCCGCGGCTCGACGACTTTTCTTACGATCTCAATCCCGGCGTTCAGCAGCTCGCCGCGATGATCACCGATTCGGTTCCTGCCGACGCCGCCGACCGCGTCCACGCCGCAATCGCATCGCTCGCCGCCGAGCCCAACATCGTCGCACTCGACGACGGCATCCGAGTCACCCTCGTGATGACCGTCCCCGACGTCCCCGCTCCCGCTGCGATTCCCCGCGCGGCGTCGTCGCCAACGCCCGCCGAACTCACAGCATTTCAGGACACGCTCGATCAATGGGACGCGTTTTTGGTTTTTTCGATCAAGCAGCTCGGCAACGCGGTCGGCGACCAGCAGTTCCGCGACCAGTTGCTGCAAATCCTGCTCGACAGCCGCTACCGCCTCGTCCTGGCGCTGAATAATCCACCCGCTGCCGCCGAGCCCGATCCGGTGCGCGCTCTGTTCCTCGACGAATGGCGTCAGTTGCACGACGCGGTGCGCGCCGCCGCCCGGCGCGGGATGCTCGGGGCGCACGCGCTCGAATTCATGTCGTTCATCTCGGCCGGCGACGCGTTGTTTGCGCTCGATCAGGCCGCGCCCGCGCTTGGGATGCGCATTTCGGCCGCCGACCTGCGCCGCCTCGCGCATATCATGGCGCCCGACGCGCGCGGCGATCCGCTTCAATTCAACTACCGCGAAGATCGTGACCTGAAAAAACTTTTCGCCGTCCCCGAGCCGCCCGCAAGCCACCACCGAATCGAAGAAGAGGACGTGCCGCCTTCCGCCCCCGGCGCATCGCCGAGCTCGGGTGGCGCGAGCACGCCTGCGGCGGGTGCGTCGCCGGGCAGCTCTATCCCTCTCCCGTCGCCCGGACCCGGCGCCAGCCGTCGCGCGTCGCGCCAAATCGCCCGCCTTGCTCCTCTCCTCCTGCCAATGCTCTCCGTCCTGTCGCCACCAGAGGCCGCCGCCGCCCAGAAGGAGAAGGACGACGAGCCCGCGATGCTGCTGCGCCTCCAGGAGGTTGCCGATCGCCTCCACCGCCTCGTCGTGACCGAAGACAACGCCCAGACCTATAGCCGCGACATGGACCTCCTGCTCGATCTCAGCGCCGAGCGCCAACTCGCCGAAAGCGCCGTTGACGCCGCCGACTCCTCCACCTATGTGACGCTCGTGCGCAGTGCGGCGTGGCAGGAAAGCTGCTGGCGACAGTTCGTGATGGCCGGGGCGGGCATCCGATGGCTTGAATCTGCGACCGGCGACATCGGGGTGATGCAGGTGAATAAGCATGTCTGGCGCGGGTTTTACGACATCGATCGCCTTAGGTGGGACGTTCTCTACAACGCGGGCGCGGGCTGCGAGATTCTCGCGCGGATGATGCGCTATGCTTCCGCTCAGCCGCATTTCGATCCGGTGCCGGTCCCCGGCCATCTCGCCCGATCGACGTACGCCGCCTACAACGGCGGTCCGGGCGCGTGCAATCGATGGCGGCGTCGGCGCGAGCCACCTGCGCTCAAACAAATCGATTCCAGCTTCTGGGACAAGTACCGCGCGGTCCAGGATGGAACCCCGATCGACATCCTCAGTTGCGCCCGCAGCTGGGGCCACCCCTCCTCCATCAACTAAGATCTGCAATCCGCGTATTCTCCTTGCTCCGCCGCCGACGCGGTTTGAATTGACGCGACGCGCCAAGCATCATCATAATCGCACCGGCTAACACTCTTCCCGAGGCGGTGGCTTGAGGCGGCGCGATGAGATGTCCCCAGTGCGGTAACGACACCCAGCAAGGCGCCGCCTTCTGCTCGCGATGCGGTGCGCGGATGTACGCGCCCAAGCCCGCCGCCGTGCGCGAGTACGCGCTCGCCCAATTCCGTCCCTCGCTATGGCACTACGCCCGCGGCTTTTTCACCGGTGCAGTGCTGATCGCGATAGGCGCCACTTTGCTGTACATAAAGTTCGAACCGATTCAGGCCGGCTTCGCTGTAATAGGCGTCGGCGCGCTGACGTTCATCGTCACCATGATTCGCTCCAGGACCATCAGCTGGAGTCTCACTTCAGATCGCTTGATCGAAAAGCGCGGACTGCTCGCGTCACGCCGTCGCGAGATGGAACTGGCCGACATCCGCTCGGTCGAGGTCGACAAGCGCGTCGGTCAACGGATGATCGGACTTGGCGACGTCACGATCGCGTCTGCCGCCAGCGCCGACTACGCGATCCGTCTCAACGACATCGGCGCTCCCGATGAAACCGCGGAGACGATTCGCAAGGCGCGCCTGAAACGGATGGCATAGACAACGACACGCAACCTGTGACTGACGAACACCAACTATCACGATGAGCAAGCGGCCCGACCTGCGCTACGAAAGGCGCCTGTGGAAACTCGGCATTGACGCAGTCGCCGGTGTTGACGAAGCCGGCGTCGGTCCGATGGCCGGTCCTGTCATCGCCGCCGCCGTGGTCTTCGCACCCGAAACATTCATCAGCGGCGTGCACGATTCCAAACAGTTGACCCACGAACAGCGTGAGGAACTGTTCACGCCGATCCGCGACCGCGCCATCGCGGTCGGCGTCGGCATCGCCGAGGTCAACGAAATCGATCGCCTCAATATCTATTGGGCCACGATGTCCGCCAGCCGCCGCGCGCTGTCCGCATTGAATCTGGCACCCGGCCACGTGCTCGTTGATGGCCGCCTGATTCCGGGCCTCGAACTTCCACAGACCCGAATCGTCGGCGGCGATCGCAAAAGTTTCTGCATCGCGGCCGCCTCCATCGTCGCCAAAGTTACGCGCGATCGCATGATGGTCGATCTCGACGCGATGTACCCCGGCTACGGCTTCGCGCAACACAAGGGCTATTGCACCAGCGAGCACATGCAGTCGCTCGCCAAGCTCGGCCCCTCGCCGATTCATCGGCGCTCGTTCTGGCCCGTCGCCGCCTCTGCCCAACGCCAACTATTCTAACTCTCGCTCCGCCGGCCGATGTGCGGCAGTCCGCGTGGCGGTCGCCGCTGTTTGAGCGCCGTAGCCGCACATTCACAACTGAGCCCGCGCGCACATCTCTGTGAATCCGGGTTTCGGGCCGGGTTTGGGGATGAACTGTTCAGCCTGACCCCGGCCGATTTTGTGTGCTATGCGTACGATATGGACAACCGTCGCAATGCCACACACTCGCCCGGCTCGACCGAAATCGGGCGACGCCCGCTCGCGGCAGAAATAATTTTTGACGGAACGAAGCTATCCATAGAGGGGCGCCGGTCCCAAAACCACTACAGGTGGTATGAAATGCACTTTCCGCCTCTATTCGATCAGTCAGAATCGCGCCCGTCGCAGTCTGACTTTCGCGGCGGGAGCGCGTTCTATCGCCGTTCACTGACCGCATCAGCGAGCGGAACCAGTCGCGCGGTGTCCCGCACTCGTTCGGTTCGTCAGGTCGGCAAATTGAACCTGTGCCCTGGCGCAGACGGCGGACAGAATTACGGACGCTTTGAAATTCGCGGGCTGGCATCAGCTTCGAGATATTGACACGCAATGTGCCAATATGTGAACTCAACAGGTCGCCTCGCTCACAAGGAGGCCGGCCGGGAAAAATCGAATGACCAATACCTACCGTATATTTGGCATTGAGCTGTCTCCGTACTCGGTTAAGGTTCGCTCCTATTTCCGTTACAAGGGAATCCCGCACAAGTGGATAATCCGCAACTTTGACAACCAGGCCGAATATCAGAAATATGCCCGCCTTCCGATCGTCCCGCTCGTGGTTACGCCGGATGACCAAGGAATCCAGGACTCGACCCCGATAATCGAGCGCATTGAATCTCAGTACCCGCAGCCGCCGATTCATCCTTCGGATCCGGTTGCCGCGTTCGTCTCGGTGCTGCTGGAGGAATTTGGCGACGAATGGGGCAACAAGTGGATGTTCCACTATCGATGGGCGCGCGACGTCGATCAGATCAGTTCCGCGGGACGGATCGCTTGCACGATGATGCCGACGGTGGGCGAGAAGCAGCTTTCCGTCGCGACTGCCAATGTGCGCGAGCGGATGGTCGGGCGGATCTGGTTCGTCGGCTCGAACGCACAGAACGCGCCCCAGATTGAAGACTCCTTCTGCGAGACGATTGCGATCCTCGAGACCCACCTGGCGAACCGGGCCTATCTCTTCGGCGCGCGGCCGGCCTTTGCAGACTTCGCTATGTGGGGTCAGCTCTACAACGCGTGGACCGATCCCACGCCGGGCGCGATCATCGATGCTCGCGCGCCCAATGTTCTTGCGTGGATCCATCGGATGCTGTGGCCGCGAGCGGAAGGTGAGTTCGAGACGTGGGCGAGTCTCGAACCGACGCTGATGCCGTTGCTGGAGCGGCAGGTCGGCCGGCTGTTCATGCCTTGGACGATAGCCAACGCGGCGGCCATTGCGGCCGGGCGCGAGGAATTCAGCGTGGAACTGGCCGGCCGCTCGTGGACTCAGAAGCCGCAGAAGTATCACGCAAAATCCCTCGGCGCGCTGCGCGAAAAATACGCCGCGCTGCCCGACAAGCGAGCCATTGACGGAGTCCTCGATCGTGCGGGTTGTATTGAGGGGCTGCGTGGCTGACATAGGCGATGCCGTCTGACCATAAGCCTCGCGCCGCGAGCTATCGCGTGTATGGGATGACGCAGTCCTACTTCACCCGTAAGCTCACCGGTTATCTCGATTACAAGGCTATCCCATATCTTATGCGGCGATTCGCAGGTGCAAATCGCTCGGCGCGCGAGGCCGGATGGCCAGGCGCTATGCCGGTGGTGAAGACGCCTGACGGCGAATTCATGTGGGATACGACCGCGATGATTCATCATCTGGAGTCGCGCTTTCCCGAGCCTCGCGTGTTTCCCGCCGATCCGGTGCTGCGGTTCATCGACTACGTCCTCGAAGATGCGCTCGACGAATGGTTCTATCGGCCCGCGGTGGGATCGCGATGGTTCTACGAGGAAAACCATCGCGTCGGCGGATGGGAGCTTGCGCGCGACGCCACCCATGAGTTGGAAGTTCCGTGCGACCAGGCTTACGCGGTGGTTAAGGCGCACGTCACCGCGACCTGCGAGCCCTTCGGCGTCACCGCCGCGAACATTGATTCATGGATCGGCGAAATTCTGCGGCCTTGGCTCCGCGTGACCGGCGCGCATCTCGCGTCGCATCCGTATCTCCTCGGCGCGCGTCCATCGCTCGCGGACTTCGCATTCTTCGGCGGCAACGCGGCGCATTTCATCAACGACCCGCTGTGCCGGCGATGGGTCGATGCGGACGCGCGGGCCATCGTCGCGCACACTCACCGCATCATGGAGCCCGAGGATCAGCGGTTCGGTGAATGGATGGCGCGGGGCGAAGTACCCGAGACGATGGTAGCGGTTCTGGCCGAACTCGGCCGATTCTACCTGCCTTGGGTCAGCCGCGCGGCGGTGGATGGGAACGCGGAACTCGCATTCGCGAGCGGGAATCGGATCGAAATCGCTGTCACGCCGTTCCTCGCCGATGCCCGCGCGACCTTGCTCGCCCGCTATGCGAAGTATCGCAGCGACTCACTCGACGCGGTGCTCGAACGCGCGGGAATTCGTTCGTACTTCGCCGATTACGTCGATCATGCCGGGATGCTGCCGAGCTATGACAAGCCGCCGCGTCCCGCATTGAACCGCCCGTTTGGACCGCCGTGGGAAACAGAACGGCGCGCCGACGCGCGCAAGGCTGGCAACGGGGATTGATGGCCGCGGGCTACTCGACTTATTAGCGCTAACACTTTCAGGATAGATGGCATGAAAACTAATGTTGGTCAGCAGGCGGCTCAGCCTGAAATGTCGGGGCCGTGGCGGGCTGAAGATATGAGAATCCCGGCGATAGCGGAGCGAGGCGAACCTCAATCGCCGGGTACTCTTCATCATTCGGAGAAGAGTATGAGTTGGTGAAGTAATCGATACGAGCACGACGGTAGCGGATCTCGAGCAGGGAAGCCTCGACCCACGCGATACTGCCATCGCTAACTTGTCGGGCGGAGAATATCGAAGGACTCTTGCCGATTGGCATTCCATGCGGGACGACGTGAACTTCCCAAGACTGCTGCTTGCGGGTCAAACCGGATTCCACTTCCAGCAACACCGCGTCCTCACGCCCGTTCTGAGACGCCGCGCGGGCGACCTCGTGACTGGATGAAACTACGCTTAGCGATAGGAGGGTCTGTAGAAGAGCCGGGGCTAGCATGCCCATCAGGAAGACAGTCAGTAAGGCAAGGCGTCGGAGTATTATCGAGATCGGGAACTGAACCATCGCATCCCTGTCTAGTTAGCACCGGTTGCCGCCGGGCTGACTATGCAAGCGAAATTGGCGCTTGGGTCGAGGCGCACTTCCACATAGTAATGCCCCTCTTCGACTTCGCCGGAATGCCACACATTCGAGAAGGCGGCGATGCATCCGCGGTCGTACTGGACCTCCAGGAGCTGAGACTTGCTCCAGTGCAACTTGGGCGGTCCGGTGAAGCTGCTCCCTCGAAGAACAGGATCCGACGCGGGAGCTGGGTCGCCCCTCGGAACCAGGTACAGTGCTTCGCCATCCCCGATGGACTTGACGATTGGTTCGACGAAGATCGCATCGACGCGACGGTCGGGCGAAGTCGCGCGCACCAGCTCTCTTTGATTCCACTCGATTGCATAGTTCTGAAACGTCTCAGCCGCCGTCACGGTCAGGAGACCGAGCAGAAAGAGCGAGGCGTACGCGATGAACGGGGGTTTTGCCGATGACACGTTGCTGCTCGAGACTCCTGTTTGCCTGAAAGTAGAGATAGCTAGGCTTTGCGGCTTGCGTTGCCGTGAATCACGAGGAACTGGTCGTCACCAAGCTTGAAATCCGAATCCTGGAGATCGTAACGGCTTAAAATGTCTCTGATGTCTCTCAGTAGTGCCGGTCCATCGAGCGCACCATATTGTCTCGCGGTGGCGTCGACCTTCGGGGAAAATGCGTCCTTGCTGTTCGCGAGATCTTTGTATGAATCCGGATCAAGCACGCTCGCTGCAATATACGCGTTGCCTCCGGCGTCCACGGCTGCGTCGATTCTGTCTCGCAGCCGGCCGCGCCACGAGGGCGTTCCTCCCGCCGGCAGGACAAAGTCATTCAGAATCGCGACGCCGCGCTCGTCCGACGCGACTTTGAGGTATCGAAACAAGAGCTCGTATTCAACGTCTCCATACCAGTCTTCATTCGCCAGAACAATGAAAATGTCCTTCTCCCCCAGATGTCGATTGATAGTTGCGGCCAGCACTTCCGGTGCGTTGCGGCTCGCGCTTTGGTCTTGCGCGTGGTCGAGGTACAAATTCAGAGCGCTTAGGACCAATACCACCGCGGCGAAGATGGTCACTTCGTGGTGATCTCTGAGCATCAAACCCAGGCAGACGAGCAGGGGGAACAGAACGAACACCCAGTGATTGGAGGTCACCGGCTCCCATGCGATCACAATCACAGACCAGAACGCGATAAAAAGCGCGCTCAACATGAAAAGCGAATTGGTCCTGAGTAGAGCAAGAAGGCGTGGGAGTGAACCTGTGCTGCGTATCCACCACGCGGTCGCCGCGCAAAGCAAAAGTCCCGCACCCGCGTAAAGGGCGAGGATCAGCCGTGTCGGGAGATTGTCGGATAGGAATGATCGAAGCGCATCGTCCTTCAGCACCGCTCCCAAAGCTCCTACGACAGACTGAATGACTGTCGCCGGGAATTGAAACTGAGGCGGACCTTGGGTAACGAGATTCTCAGTTGCCCACGCTAGAAATCCCGGATCTCCGTTGGCCACCAGCCACCATACGTACAGGTAGATCGCCAGGACAACTGCGCCGACACCGCTGGTCCAAAGAATCGCACGGACCAGCCGGCGACCGAAAGGTTCTCGACCGCCGAGGACCAAAGCTGCCACGCCGGCGGGAACCAGAAACACGGCTGCTTCGTGGATAAGAATTGCGACGGACAGACACAGTGCGCTTGCTGCTAGTCGTAGTCCGGAAGGCGGATTGCCATCAGTGGTGCACCATGCGAGCAAGCATAGCACCGATACCAGAAAAAAAAGCGGATAGGGTTTATTCTGAAAGCCGACGTACCAAAATCTCGGTGATAACGCAACGAACAGCGTCGCGGACAGGGCGAATAGCCTGCTGCCAATGCACTTCAGCAACAATGCGCCAAACAGAAAAAGGGTGGCACAGTTGAGAGCTATGCCTAGTACCTGAAAGGGCATGGTGGGCGGATAACCCTTGGCTCCGACGATTGTCACGAGAAGAATCTGAATGGGAACGGAGAGCAGGTGAAGAGGGTCGATGTTGTCGATTCGATTGGGCCCCAGCGCGGCCAGCAAGTCGCTATAGCCATCGCTATCGAAGATTGGCGGGCGAAACGCCAGGTATACGGCACCGCAGGCCACCGCCACGATAGCACTCGGGATCCATGGTTGGATGCGATCTGAGAACAATGCTGCGCGGTTGGCCATCAACGTCTGGAGCCCTGCAATGACAGGGTGCCGGGAAAAGCTTGTTGCTTCAGTTCTTCGCGCCGGCGGGCGGCTTACAGACTTCATTAAGGCGGGCAATCGTATAGACAGTGTCGTCGTATTTGCCGAGTCCCAGTCCCTTCGATTCGGCTATTTCATCCAGAAAGGTGAGGCCTCCGTCGTACGGGTGGTTGGGATTGATGTGATATACAGGGTCTTTGAGCGCCTGCTCCAGCGATACAAATTGCACGCCCTCGCTCTTCCAACGCTTCAGGATCGAGTCGATAGTGATCGAATTGAACGCATTAACGTGGATCAGCAGGATCTGCGCGATCCGCCGATTGAACAGGTACTCGGATACCGCGTTGACCCCTCGAAGGTGACGATCGGCGCCATCGACGACATGAGTCTCCAGCCAATCGACCGATTTGTCATCATGCTGGCCAATACACCGGTTGTACGCTGCGTTCCATGCCCAATCGAAATAGTCGCTGGTAACTTCCGCGATCAGGTAGTGGTTTTTCGCTAGATAAGAGCGGACTGCATTCCGTTTGGCTAGCGTATTTCCCTCTTCCAAAAACGGGTATCTGAACACGCGTCTGCGACGAAGGCCGGCGGTAGAGTCTTCCATTGTCGCGAGCAGTTGATCTTCCTTGTCTATGTCCTCAATAAAGGCTTTGACACCGACCTGGTTGAGATTCGAATGACTATAGGTGTGATTGCCAAGCGGATGTCCCGCGGCCAACCACATCTTCAGTATGGCTATTTCACTTGGATCGTAATCCATGAATGTGCCGTTGGCGAAGCCGTAGGGCTCTTCCACCCCATCGGCCTTCAACACATCGATCATCTTTTGCGCGATCGACGCTCGGGTGATGCCCTTGGGCGCGTCCCCGTTCTCGGGCCAATCGTCGATGGTGACCGCTATCTTCGTCGGGCCGAGCGGCCGGTCGGACGCGAGCGAGTCGGGATCAGCTTGTGCTGCGCGGCCTAGCAAAGCGAGCGCGACAAATGCGAGCAGTAGACTACTGAGCAGCTTCAGAAGTGATTGGCTCCAACACCCCACCTCGGGCGGCCTCCGATCCGTGTGGGGTGACACTCGTAGGTCTGAATCGGAGGAAGTGTGACCATGAACCGATGCGGTCCGTGGCGCTCGAGAAAATGTCTTGCGCGCCGAATCTGAGTCGAACGTAAAAGACGATTCCATACGTGAGATAGATTGCGTTGATGACTCCATAGATCCCATAGCCAAACCCGCCCCCACTGTGCATCACGCGGGCAGTCCAGAGCAAGATCGAAATCAAGATAAAAACCGGCATGAGTATCTGGACCGGCGGCGCCGCGGTTCGTCCCGGAACTTTGGGCGTACGAGTGAACAGCGACCGACGGCCGGTTACGCCCTGTCGCAACGATTTCAGTAGACCCGTGAGATTGACCGGAATGAGCAGAAGGTCCATCGCGTGGACTCGAGGAAGATCCCACCATTCGTAGCCGCAGCTGATTAGGTCCTTGCCAAGAACCCAATAGTAGGGCAGTACGCACGCTAGCAGAAGGAAAGCCGGGAAACGCCTCCCGTCCGGAAACGGAACCGAGATGATGAACAAGACCGACGCTGAACCCAGCACTGCGGTGAGCGTATAGAGTCGCAATATCGTTTCAGGCAGTCTTGCGATCCGGCCCGCACCGCGCGTCGCATAGCTCAGCAGCTTCGGAAGAATCAACACCGGACCGTTGGCCCAGCGCCGTCGTTGAATGACCAGAGCGCCAAAGTCTGCCGGCGTCGCCGTGTAGGAGAGCCGCTCCGGGTGGCAATATACTTGCCAGCCGCGACGTATCAGATCGATGGTCGACTCGGTGTCTTCGACCAGCGTACGATCGTGAATGTAGCGCTTTATCTGATATCCTCGTTCGAAGACGGTCTCGCAGATGTCATCGAGTGCGGTACGGCGCAACAGCGCGTTCGCTCCCACCCAGAACGAACCCTTGTACATTGTTGAACCCTGGGTTGAGAACCATTGAACGTCGGTTTGTGCACCCGCGATCCGCTCCAGCAGCGATTCACTCCCAGGTACCGCAGTGAACGGCGATTGCACGATAGCGTACCGCTCAGATTCGGGCTGACTCATTATATGGGTGAGCTGCAAGGCGTAGTCGCTGAGCAGCATGCTGTCGGCATCCAGCGTGATGACATAGTCGGCGTCGCGCACCGAAACCTGTGCGAGCTTCGAGTCGCATTCCTCCAGATGCAATCCGCCGGGTCCTACCACCTCGCGGAGGCATCTACCAAGCAGTGCTAGATAACTGTTGAGGTTCATTGCCTTGTTCGACGCATGCGAAAGGTTGACGTACCGCTTGCGCTCGAAACTGCTGATCTGCACCGAGAACAAAGCCGCAAGCCGCTTGTATTCCCGCGCAATCAGCGGCTCTGTAACCCTGGGGGCCGCGTTTCTGGGCGACTGCTCAAACTGCGCGGCGCGCGCGCGATGAGCCTGCGCAGCTTCGAGCAGCACCTTGCCGACGTAGAGTGCGTCGTAGTGATCATGTCGTCGGTACGAACTCGCGCGCGTCTCGAGCCATGCCGCGGCCTTCCTATAGAGCCGCGCTATACGCCGGCTTTCCATCCTCAAGTCGGGCGAACCGGCGGCGCTCCGCGCTTGGAAGGCCTCCAACTCGGCGGCATACTTTCGCCGCTGGCCGAGAAACAATGCGTTCAGTTCACGAACCAGATCACGCGTTGCAGCCAGTTCTTTCTGTGCCGCTGGCTCGGACGGATTCGGCGGATTATCAATCAGCAGTATGACGCGGCGATCCGGATACTCAGTCAGTGCCGCCGACATCAGAGTCATTCGCAGGATCCGCAGCTCTTCGCAGAATGAAGGGACCAGAATCGCGAGCGAGGGCGGATGTTCGCAATCGTAAATTGACTCAAGCTCGTTCCGATCGAACGGACGATGCTTCAGCAGGCGCTTGAAATAGCTGAGCCGGTTGAATTGATAGGAAATGATCCGGAACATGAGGAACGTGAAGTTGATGGCGAAGAAGGCCTCGATCGCCGCCAGCGTCGCGTGCCCGGTGACGAACCGGTCGTAAGAGACGTGAACTAGGGCGCCGATCGCGACCAGCGAAGTTGCGAAGCTCAATAGGATCGCGATCCGGGTGTGCCGGATCTCGCGCCGCGGTTGCGGCGCGGAACGGTCGACGGTCGGGTTCGGTAATCGACTATGGTTGCTTTCAGCAACCGGACTGGTCAGCAAGTGAGCGCCCCCTTTTACTTCAAAAGATATAACTCAATCCCAAACCGGTCGCGGTAGAACTCCAGTGTGCCGATTGGGTCCCACTCCAGTAGTACTCGACCAGCATGTTTCGCGTCGGTCGAAAGCCCAGCACAGCCTTTGCGCCGGCGTCGTAGCCGCTCGATTGACCATAGGCCCCGGGGCTCGAGGCACGCACGATCCCACGGCCCGCGGACAGCTCTACGCGGCCGTAGGTGTCGATCCAATCGAAAGTCCACGCTATCGAACCATCGTTCGACAGAGCGAGCTGCGGCGCCCAATAGCCATTGTTGGTGTTCCTCGCGAACCCCTGATAGCTGAACGCGTAACCCACCACCAACTTGCTTTCCGGCAGCGCGAAGGAATAGCCCGGCGAAAACCCGAACTCGTTCGAGTTGTTTCCGTCAGAATAGACTCTGTGATCGAATTCGAGATCAGAGCTTAAACGATCGGTAAGAGGATCTGAGGCACTGACGCTGAAGTCCGTCTGTCGGATGTTCGCGCGGATTTCCTGCGCGGAGCCTGCGAGCATGTCGCGCGCAAGACTCGCCTCGATCGTCGCACGACCAAAATCCGCATGCATGCGAAGCGAACCCACCAGATCAGTCCATCGGCTGTTCGCAACGGTGCCGAAACCTGCGCCGATCCCGAACTGTTCGCCAAGGTCTCTCTGAATCGAGAACAGCGTCGATTCTGACCGCTCTGCGCCGCGCAGATCGCTGGCGAAGACGGTGTCCTTGCTCAGTGTCAAATTGAAGCCGTGCGTGGTTACGCCCAGGGAGGAGCTGGCGGTTAATCTCTGGTAGTGCTCGGAGTCATTGTACAGGTCCAGGCGATTCTCCAGGGTTGGTTCCAGATCCCCAATTGGATCTTCCTCCACATCTGGCTCTCCCTGATCCGCGTCTGATCGGTCACAATCCGCGTCGGGTTGGCGATCCGACGGCTCGGATCCGCGAACCTCGCCGCCGTTGAGCTTCCGGTGTTGACGAGCCTCGCCCCCGGTTAGCGACGCGCCATCGCTTCCCGAGTCCGATGGCGTGTCGGCGGCTTCGTCGCCGTCGCCCACAGCATTCGCAGTCGAGGGCTGCGAATCATCGCAACCCTCGGCCAGCAAGGAATTTCCTTTCTCGTTGTCTTCGGGGAGCGCGCCGACTGAGTTCAGCGAAGGAATCTCCAGAGCCGAAGGCGACGCGAAACTGCTTTCAGACAATATAGCAAGCACCACCAAGAGCACCGGCAGTAAAAGCTCCAAATAGACTATTCGTGTCAAAACGAGTTTTGTTAAGTCAAGGCCCACTACGGATCGCATCTCAAATCCCCTTTAGTTTTACAGAAGATTGCGGTCCGGCTAGTAGACTACCTCATTCGCGGTGTGTGTCAAATGATGTGGATCGGCCGGTAATGATCAGGCCTCGCTTGCTTGGGTACCGTCTTAATTCAGAGCCGAGTGTGGAGAACCCACTTCGACGATAGTATCCGGGCCATCATCATCAACGCAGCCCTGCGCCGTGTATCCGAGAATTGCACAAATCCGCAGGCGGGCCACCGCTTGGAGCAAGCATCAGCAAGGGATGTACCCGCAGGATTATGATCGCGCGCCAGGCTTACGCCGCTATTTGTGTGGAGACCGAGCGAATCGTGGGTCGAAATTCCCACTCGTTCCGAGGCATTATTCCGCGGATCGTGGAATCACCCGAGGTATAGCCGAATACCGAGCGCGCGAAAATCAGGCGCTGGATTTCGCTGGCACCCTCGTAGATGTCGAAGCCGCGTCGCCAGCTACGCAAGTCAGCTTTACTTCGATATACTCGCGCACAGCTTTTGACTACCGCCCGCCAACTGCCGCGGCCCTGACGATTACCGATACTGAGATTCGGGCAGCCGTACAGACTGGGAGATGACAGATTAATGCCGAACAAGCCGCAAATGCTGGAAGGCTATCGGGTTCTTGATTTTACGCAGTTCGTCGCGGGACCGACCTGCACGCGAATCCTGGCTGAAATGGGCGCTGAAGTGATCAAGCTGGAACTCGCGCCTGACGGCGATCGCGTCCGCGGCGACGGGCTCAGGTCGCTTGCGCCGGAATTCAAGAACTCGAGCCATACCACCTACTATCTGCAGCACAACCACTCAAAGCTAAGCTTTGCGATCGATCTCAAAAAACCCGGAGCGCGCGAGATCGTGATGTCGATGATACCGCAGGTCGACGTCGTAGTTGAAAATTTCGCGCCGCGTGTGATCGACCGGCTCGGATTTGCCTACAAGGACATCAAGGCAGTCAATCCGAAAATTATAATGTGCTCGATTTCGATGGCGGGGCAGACCGGACCGCTCTCGGTCAAGGCCGGCTACGACTTTATCGGCCAGGCATACGCGGGAGTTACCGACGGCATCGGGCAGGCCGATGGGCCGCCCGCGCTGACGACGATGGCAATCGGTGACGTTTCCACCGGCGTTGCCGCCGCGATGGCTGTCGGCTTCGCGCTGTTGCATCGCGAGCGCACGGGAGAAGGCCAGTATCTCGATGCGTCGCTGGTGGATACCTACTTCCACATGCACGAGAAGACCGTGCCCATCGTGTCGCTACGCGGCGACAAATTTCGTCCGACGCGAACCGGTTCGATCCATCCCGACGGCGGCACCACCGGCATTTTTCATTTCCGGGGCGATCAATACATTCTGATTGTATCGACGCCGCATCAGTGGCCGCAGCTGGTGCGGGCGCTCGGGATGCCTGAATTGACGGCCGACCCGCGCTTCAAGGATGCCCGCGGGCGTCGCGACAACAAGGAACAACTGAGAGACGTTATCGAGAAGTGGCTCACGAAATTTCCGGCCCGCGACGACGCGATCGCCGCGCTCGATGCTGAACGCGTGCCATGCGCTCCCGTGCTGACAGTCAACGAAGCCATAAAGCATCCGCATCTCAACGAGCGCAAAACGGTTCGCTGGATCAAGGATCCGATCCTGGGCAAGGTCGCGATTCCGGGTGTGCCGGTGAAGTTTTCGGCATGGCCGGACCGGACCGAAGTGCGTTCGTCGAGACTGGGCGAGGACAACGATCGAGTTCTGCGCGAACTGCTTAAGATGCCGGCGGAGCAGATTCGCAAGCTCTACGCGCAGGGAATCCTGGTCCGCGATCCAACGCTCGAGAGCAACGGGTCGTAGCCGTGACTGCGTTCGCGAGCGCATACACCCCATCGCCAGAGTGGAGCGCGTTTCGCGACTACCTCGGCAATCCGCTCATCGAACCGCACTGGCCCGGGTGGATCATCGCGGACCCCACGGTGCTTCCTCCGGAGTTGACGCCGGACGGGCGCTGGCACCTCTTCGCGAACGGGCTTAGGGGGATCTACCACTTCACGAGCGCGGACGGCTTGGCCTGGACGCGCGGGAGCCGTGCTCTGTTCGGGGGGATGCGGCCCTGCGTACGGCGCGTCGGCGACCGCTTTCTGCTCTTCTACGAGCACTACTTGAGCTTGCGCCGTTCGGTCGTCGAGCTCCGCACGTCAAGCGACCTCGTCTCCTGGAGCGCGCCCTGCATCGTTCTCGAGCCCTCCCTGCCGTGGGAGGGCCGGCTCCCGGCGGTGACCGGCAACCCGTGCCTCGTCGAGGGGCGATCGGGCTTCCTCCTCTACTACAGCGCCGCCGCGGTCTTCCTGAGGGATTGCCTGTTCATCGAGCCGCGTTACGTGGGCGTGGCCGAGGGGGACGCGCCGGAGGGACCGTTCCGCAAGCGCGCGCAGCCGATCTTCTCGCCCTCGCCTGACGATCCGTATCGCAACCTCGGTGCGGGCGCGATCAAGGTCTTCCGCGACGGCGATGGCTTCGTCGGCCTCCAGAACGGAATCTACCGGGACGCCGCGGGCGCGAGCCGCTCGGCGATCCTGCTCCTCGCGTCGGCGGACGGCTTTGCATGGACGCAGGTGCGGCCCGAGCCGATCCTCGGGCCGGAAGGAAGCGGGTGGAAGCGCGCGTTCGTCTATCAGCTCGACGTCGCGCGCAGCGGCCGAGAGCTGCGCATCTACTACAACGCCCGGAGCGGCTGGTTCCTCGGCGCCGAGAGGATCGGCGTCGCGATCGCGTTGACGTAGTCCCGCCGCCCGGTCGCGGTCCGCACTTGCGATCGGCCTCTTCCAGTTCCCGCCTTGAGCGCTCGCCGCTGGTGCGCTTCACCATCCAGAGCCCTTCAGCCATGCGACAGTGCCGGTCAGGTCAAATGACTGTGCCAAGTCCATCAATTCTACGATCTTGCTGACATCGTCCATGGGGAACGACTTTCCGGCTGGGAATATGGGCTCGAGGGGCAGTAGCGATTGCCGAGCAGTTGCTCGCATTCGAAATCGGCTACGCCTACACCGCCGTCCATCATAAGGTTGAGGATTGGCTTGATCCATTGCGCGTCGCCCCAATCGTGGTCCTGTCCCTCGATGTATTCCAGCGACGCGCCCGTACCCACCGACAGCAGCTTGATCCCGTCCAGTGTCGCGCGCTCGCCGGCTTGATTGCGCCCATCGAGCGCCTGCACAACGGCAGCCATGCTCGGATTGTTGGCGATCACGCCGCCATCGACGTACACGCCGTACGATGGGAAATAGGTGGGGGCAGCGCTGGTGGACATGGCGACCTCAACCAGGAGAGATTCGCCGTCGCTATCCGTGCCGGAAAAATTGTGGAAGAACTTGGGGTTCCAAGTACGGGAGGAGGGATCGGGCGCCTGATTGTCCAGGCTGAACGATGCGATCAGAACGCGCGGCTTTAGATCCTTGAGCTTCAGAGCGCCGAAGGTCTCTCGCAGGATCTGCTTGAGATTCGCGTTGTCGTACTTCGCACCGCTGAGACCGCCTATCTCGACCACATCGCGCGTCCATGAGGAATCAAAGATCAGCTTTCCGTTCGTAACATAGAGGTCGCGGATCTGCGCGGGCGTGAGACCAGCGGCCATCCCGAGAGCCAGGATTCCGCCCGTCGAGGTGCCGGCGAACATCGTGATCGTGTCGGGTCGATCCTGCAGCAGCGTCGGATACTCGCCTAGAAGTCGATTGACCAGAACCGCGGTCAGCACTCCCCGGATTCCACCACCATCGAAGGACAGAATTCGAAAGTTGGGCACGCTACCTCACCTCCCCGAAGGATTTTTTGGCCAGACTCCTTAGCAGCTCGTTGAAAGACAAAGCATTGACTAATTGGACAGCCCGCTTGACTATAACTCAGGTCGTGTCAGAAAAACATTAACAGCCTGACATTACGGCTATTGAACGATGAAGACCCTCGATTCGGCGGTAGAGGAGTGGCGGGGGAGCTATAAGCAGACTTCGACGAGGCCGCGGACTGAATTGCCGAGAAAGATACGATCGGCCGACGCAAGGTCGGCCACCGTCAACACGCATTCACGCGTGGGCATCGCTTGACTGTCGAGCATCCATTTTCGCAGCGTGCCGTCAAGCAGCCCGCATGCGACCGGCGGCGTAAGTATCGCCGCGCCGCGCTGGATAAACAGGTTGGTGCGCGTGCCTTCGGTAACTTCGGCGCGTTCGTTGACGAATATGACGTCGAAACATCCGGTTCGAGCCGACCAGGTCTTAAGCTCGGCGTCGTACAACGCGCGCCGGGTCGTCTTATGGCGCAGCATCGGGTCCGCGCTCGAAACCGCGGCGGTGGAAATCACGGCGCGTGGCAGAGGTGGCTTATGACCGGGTGGTTCGATTGGGGTGGCGGATACGGATAGCGTGCCGTCCGGCGCCAGCAACAATCGAATTTTCCAGAACTGCTCGGCGGATAAATTCTCGGTTTTTTTCCTCCATCTTTGCAGCGTGCGGACGATCTCGCCCGAGTTGCAGGGAAAGCCCATGCAGGCCGCCGACGCCGCCAGGCGCCGCAGATGGTATTGCAGGAGCACATAGCCGGACGACTTCGTCCAGAGGATAGTTTCAATCAGGCTGAAATCCGCGTCAGCGGCCATGTCCTTTCACTCGCGGGTCAACGCAATTGCGCGCATTGGCGCCTGAGCCTTGAGCAGCGCCTCTTCGAGCTCGCGTGCGGGTTCCGAGCCGACCACCACGGCGCCCCCGACGCCGATCGAAAGCGCGCCGTCGGCGACAACGATCGTGCGTATGACAATTGAAAAATCCGCCGCGCCAGAAATCGAAAGAAAGCCCAGGGCGCCGGAATAGATTCCGCGCGCTTGGTTCTCAAGGCGATCGATGATCTCCATGGTCCGAAGTTTCGGCGCGCCGGTCATCGAACCGCCGGGAAACGCGGCCATCAAACAGTCTATCGCGGTCACGCCGGGCCGCAGGCATCCGCGCACCGTGCTCACCAACTGATGGACGGTGGCATAGCTCTCGACTTCCATCAGGCGGGGCACCTCGACCGTGCCGATCTTGCAGACGCGGCCCAGATCGTTGCGCATCAAGTCCACGATCATGAGGTTCTCGGCGCGCTCCTTCTCGCTGGATTGCAGGTCCCGGCGAATGCGTTCGTCGTCGGCAGGGGTCCGCCCGCGCGGCGCGGTGCCCTTTATCGGCCGCGATTCAACATTGCCGGCGTAACCGATTTTGATAAAGCGCTCGGGCGACGCGCTCAGGATCGACAGCCCCGGAAAACTGAGAAAGGCCGCGTACGGCGCGGGGTTGATCGCGCGCAGCACGTTGTAAGTGGCTAGCGGCTCGATTCGCGCCTGCGGAAATATTTTATTGGTCAGGCAGATTTCGTAGGATTCGCCGCGCCGCAACTCGTGCAGGCATCGTTCGATCAGTTCCAGGTACTCCGGCGGCGAATGCTGATAGTGCATCGGGATCGCGAGCTGCGCACGGGCGGGCACGCGCGCGATAGGCCCGGCGGCAACGCGGCGCAGATGCGCCTCGATCGCATCGAACCAGCACTCGCTTTCGTCGGCGCCCTCTCCGACGGGCGCAATGCAGACCAGATATGTGACGGCGGCAAGGTGATCGATTGCGATCAGCCGGTCCGCGAACAGGAAGCAAGCATCCGGAGTGGGCGATTTGTAGGCGAAGCCGGCGCCGCATTCACGCTTCAGCTCATAGCCAAGGTAGCCTACAAAACCGCAGGTAAAATCAAAGGGCAAATCGGCGGGAGCAATGCGCGCCTGCTCAATAAATTCCCGCAGGTACTCAAACACACTCCGCTCGATGCGGCGGCTACCGGATGAATCGGCGATGGTAAGTGCGCCGCTGTGAGTATCGTACAGGACTCTGAAACTGTAAGGACCCGAACCATCGCCCATGAAGGAGAAGCGCGACAGGCCGGGAACGATCAGGCTGCTGTCCAGCCAGAATGCGCTTGGTGAACGGCTATAAGTTGCGGCAAACACAGCTTGCGCATCGGGACAGATATCGAGACGTCGCGAGCGGAGCTGAAATATCGGAGGGCCATCAGCCGCCGGCTCGGCGGCCGGCTGGAGGGCGGACTTTGCGGGCGCATAAGACGGCTGGGGGCGGCGTTTGCGGGTCTGCGTGAAGGAATGGGACAGGTCGCGAAAATTCGCCAATATGCGATGGCCATAGTCGCTGCAGATCGATTCCGGATGAAATTGAATGTCCCAGATCGGCCGATCTCCGTGGCGGATGCCCATGGCCACGCCGTCGGCGGTCCATGCGATTGCCGCCAGAGGGGCAGGGATGGGAGGCGCGACGCAAAGCGAATGATAGCGAACGGCAGAAAAGGGGGAAGGCACGCCCGCGAACAGAGGATCGCCGAGGTGATGGATTTGGCTTACCCGGCCGTGCATCGGGTCCGGCGCAAGCGCGACCGCGGCGCCGAAGACCTCGCCGATTCCCTGATGACCGAGGCAGACGCCGAGGATCGGCGCGGTGGCGAACAGGATCGCGTCGCGGGAGACGCCGAAGTCGCGATGGTTTTGAGGGCGTCCGGGCCCGGGCGAAATAACGATGTTGTCGAAGCAGTAATTTTTCAGATCGTCCCAGGTAAGCTGGTCGTTTTTTATGACGATGGGTTCCTGTCCGTTAACCTGAGCCAGGAGCTGAAACAGGTTGAACGTGAAGGAATCGTAATTGTCGATGAGAAGAGTTTGAATCATTCCGCGCCGCACTGATCCAACCGTGATCGTCCCACCTTGGAGGGACGCCGGCCAGGAATTCGCTCCGGCGGAAAGTGGCAGCATCGATCGCGCCGCGGCGCGAAGCAAGGCATTGATCGGCGTTCTGGACGGCCGGGCACTGTCCCAAGTGGCAAGCATTTAAGCCCGGATTTCCATTTCCCGGTGTACAACTAATTTGGTAATTTCCAAGGCTCACGGGTGATCTCGGCTGGTGGCTTGGTCGTGGCGCGAGAGTTACTGGGGTTTTTCAGCGTGCACAGGGAGACTCAGATGAAAAGGAATACTGCTGCATTTGGTGCGATTCTGATCGCAATCGCATCGCTCGCCGTGGCTCGCGTTTGTTTGGCCGCAGGCGATGACAAAAACGCTAAGGAGTTGATCGCGCTTGACGCGGATTGGTCAAACGCAGCGGTCGCTAGGGACGTCGATCGCGTGGCGTCATTCTACGCGACGGATGGTGTCGCATTTCCGCCGGATGAGCCGATTGCGGTCGGGAAGGCAGCTACGCGAAAGGTGTGGGCCGACTCCTTCGCCGATCCAACCTACCAGATTTCCTGGAAGACGACCTCGGCTGGGGTCGTGAAAGACCTGGGGTGGACGTGCGGAACGTTTCAAGACTCGTCGAAGGGTTCCGATGGCAAGACCGTCGCCAGGAACGGGAAGTACGTCACCGTGTGGTGCAAGGGCGCAGACGGCAAATGGAAGGCCATCCGCGACATCTGGAACTACGACAGCAAATGAGCAGGTAGATCGGAGGCGTGGCGCGAAGGGGTGGCGCGCGCCGGTCATTGGCCTCCCAATTCATTTGAAAATGGAAATCCCCTCTAAACCGTTCTAGCAGGGCCCTTCGAGTACTCAGGGTAAACTCCGGCCGCATCTCTTCTTAGCGTCCGTCGCGGGCATAGGCCGTTCTTCTCGGGAGGCGGCGCGGTTACGGGAGGTCGGTGCTCGCGTCGAGATACGCCAGTATCAGTTCGTTCACCATCGATGGATCGAGCGAGGACGCGCCGCCGCCGTACATCGCACCGCTGCGCGCGGGCGTCGCGGGCAGAGTCTTCGCGTACTCGACGCCGGCCGCAAGGTCTGTGACGAAGCGCGTCGCCACGCCCGGAAGTGTCTGGAGCAAGGTGACGCACATATGAAAGCCGGCGGGCCGCTGCAAGCCGTTAAGCCGCCATCCACGCCCCACGAGGAAATCGTTGACGTGGTAGATGTCCACCTGGTCCGACGTAATCCCGATGCAGTAGGTCGGCTTGCCGATAATCTTGAGCTCGGGGATTTTTGCGATTCCCGACTTGATCGTGTCCGCCGCCTTCATGATGCGGCGGGTCGCCTTCATATAGCCCTCCTCGCCGAGCGTGACCATCGCCGCCCAGGTCGATGCGCTGATTCCCTCCGAGCGGGTGCCCGCGACCGTGGGCGACGCATACAAGCCGCCCGGCCAGTCGGTCACCGCGAAGTACATATGGCGTCGCAACGCGCGATTGCGATAGAGCACGACCGACGCGCCCTTGAGCCCATAGGCCCATTTGTGCGTGTCGCAGGACATCGAGGTGACGCCAGGCAGGCGGAAGTCGAACGGCGGAACGTCATAGCCGAGCTTTGCGATCCACGGCAGGATGAATCCGCCGAAGCAGCTATCGACGTGCAGACCGACGCCGGTTTCAAGCGCGAGGTCGGACAACTTCTCGATCGGATCGATCAGCCCGTGCGGGAAATTCGCCGCCGAACCCGCGATCGCGATGGTGTTGGGCCCGATTGCGCGCCGCATCGCGTCCACGTCGGCCAGGTAATCGGGGCCGACCGGCACGCGAATCAGCTTGATGCCGAAAAAGTGCGCGCCCTTGGAAAATGCCGGATGAATCGTATCGGGCGCCACCATCTCGGGCGCCGTGATTGCCCGCTCGGCACGGGCTTTCTCCCGATACGCCAGCATCGGCAGGATGACGCTCTCGGTGCCGCCCGAAGTAATCGCTCCACAAACGTCGGCCTGCGGATCGTTCTCGCGCGCCAGCTCCGAGCCGAGCATGCGCGCGGTCATCGCGATTATCTCGCCCTCGAATTTGGTGCCGCTCGGGCACATGTCGCGGTGCAGCAGGTTGACGTGCGAGAACAGCGAGAACACGCGGTTGAGGTAGGCAAAGTGCTCCATCCCGCCGTGGAAGTAGGTGCCCGAGATCTGGCCGGTCTGCCAGCGCACGTCTTCCTTGCGCGCGATGCTGCGCAACTCGCGCATGACTTCCTCAGGCCGGCGGCTCTTCCTGGGCAGCTCGCGAAAGGTCTCGAAGGTTTCGCGATAGGGGAACATATCTCCGAAAGGTCCGGATGGCTCTTGCTGCTTCTTCGCTGCCTTGGGCATGGTAGGAACTCCTTGGTGATCTCAGCGCCGGGATAATCCGGCGCGGCAGCCAAATATAACTCAATTGCCCGGCGTTTTCCGAATTACCCCGACAGGCCATGTCCGCCAACGGTATTCCTTAAAAAATGCAAACCGGAATTTTTAACCTCGATTCAGACTCGCATCCAGAGCACGCGGTTTGCGTGAAATGCGACCGGCGTTGTAATGAATCAGTTACATTTGTCCGCAAGGATTCGCTCGATAAGGAGACTCATAATGCCCGGATACACCATGACTATCGACGGCAAGGCGGTGAAGGGATCGAAATCCACCGGGGTGATCAATCCTGCCACCGGAAAGGTCTTCGCCGAGGTTCCCGATTGCACCAAGGCCGAACTCGATCAGGCAATGTCCGCCGCGCAGAGTGCGTTTCCCCTGTGGAGCCGGGACATCAACGCGCGGCGCAAAGTTCTGCAAGAATGCGCGGCCGCATTGCAACAACCGCCTGAAGGGCTGGCGCGGACGCTAACCCAGGAGCAGGGCAAGCCGCTGGACAGGGCGGGGCAGGAAATCATGGGCACCTCGATGTGGTGCGCATACACGTCGATGCTCGATTTGCCCGCCGAGGTGCTCCAGGACACGCCACAAGGCAAAATCGAAATAAAGCGCAAACCGCTCGGCGTCGTCGCCGCGATCACGCCGTGGAATTACCCGCTGATGCTGGGGATGTGGAAGATCGCGCCGGCGCTGCTGGCCGGCAACACGATCGTGCTGAAGCCCTCGCCGTTCACGCCGATCACCACGCTGATGCTTGGCGAGATCCTGCGCGAGCTGGTTCCGCCCGGAGTGCTCAACGTGGTATCGGGCGGCGACGAGCTAGGCGCGTGGATGACTAGCCATCCGGCGCCGAGAAAGATTTCATTCACCGGCTCGGTTGAAACCGGCAAGAAGGTTGCGGCGGCAGCCGCGCCGGATCTGAAGCGGGTTACGCTCGAGCTCGGCGGCAACGACGCCGCGATCATTTTGCCGGACGTGGATCCGGCGGCGGTCGCGGCGAAGATTTTCTGGGGTGCGTTCGAGAACTCCGGGCAGATCTGCAGCGCGATCAAGCGGGTGTACGTTCCAGAAAAGTCCTACGCCGCGTTGCTCGAGAAGCTTGGCGAGCTCGCGCGCGGCGTCAAGATGGGAGACGGGCTCGAGGCCGGCACCCATCTCGGTCCGATCAACAACAAGCCCCAATTCGAGCGGGTGACCGAGCTGGTCGAGGACGCCAAGAAGCACGGCGCGAAGATCGTCTCCGGCGGCGCGCGCGTGGGCAAGGAAGGTTACTTCTTCGCCCCCACGATAGTGGGAAATATTTCCGACGGCGTGCGGCTCGTCGATGAAGAACAGTTCGGCCCCGCGCTTCCAGTGATTGCCTACAAGGACGTCGATGATGCGGTCCGGCGTGCGAACGCGACCCACTTCGGGCTCAGCGGTTCCGTATGGTCCAACGATTCGGCGCGCGGCGCCGAGGTGGCGTCGCAACTGGAGTGCGGTTCGGCGTGGGTCAATCAGCATCTTGCGATCGCACCGAATCTTCCGTTCGGCGGAGCCAAGTGGTCGGGGATTGGCGTGGAGAACGGCCCGTGGGGTCTAATGGGCTTTACGGAAATCCAGGTGGTTAACTCCGTCAAGCTGTGAGGCGCGCGCATCGAAGACATCCTATGGTGTATCGATAGCTATCGTCTTCGCGGTATCGTGAAATTCGAGCGAGAGCCGGTGGGCGGCGGTTTTCTAAAATGGGACGCTACGACGAATACAAGCGGCGAGTCCTGCGCATCAGCCAGCGGCTGTCCGCCGATGGTTACTTCGGATCGAAGTCCGGCAGCGCGGGCAACGTCTCAATGCTGGTCGAGGACGAGGACGCGGTCGTCGTCACGCCGACGCGGCTTCGGTACGACGGGATGACGGTCGAGGACATCTGCGTGGTGGACTTGGACCTCGCACGAATCGAGGGGGAGCGCAAACCGTCGATCGAAACTCCCATGCACGTGGCGACGTACAAAGTGCGCGCCGACGTCAGCGCGATCATTCATACGCATCAGACGTTCGCGAGCGCACTCAGCGTGCTGAACCAGCCGATCCCGCCGCTGTTCGACGAAGTCACGCTGGCGATAGGCAATAGCGTCGAGGTCGTGCCTTACGCGCTGTCAGGCACGCGCGAACTGCACGACAACGTCGCGCGCAAGCTCGCCAATCGATGCCATTGTTACATAATTCAGAACCACGGCGCGCTTTGCATCGGCACCGATTTCGACGAGACTTTCACTTTTGTAGAGTTGCTCGAGAAGTCCGCCACGATCTATATGCAAGCGCTGGCGACCGGCAAGCCGGTGACCGTTCTTCCCGACAAGATCGTCGCGCAGCTTCACTCCGCGGTGATCGCGCGGCAGGATCGCGAAATCGCGCGCAAGCAAGAACGCCGCAACGCGCGGATCAATGCGGCCCCCCAAGCGGAGCCGAGTCACTGATGAGCGGCCCGGTGGTGACGCTCGGCGCGCACATCCTCGACATACTCGGCCGCTACGTGACTCATATCCCCGAGGGTCAGGGCAGCGTGTTGCTCGACGAGATTCGGCTCGCACCGGCTGGGTCGGCGGCGGCCACAGCAGTGGGTCTGGCGAAGTTGGGACTCGCGGTCGCGACGGTGGGAGCAGTCGGCGACGATGCCCTGGGAGAGGTACTTATCCGTGCGTTGAACGGCTTCGGCGTCAACACCGGCCACGTTATTCGCAAGCCCGGCATCCAGACCTCGGCCAGCATCCTGCCGATCAGGCCAAACGGCGACAGACCTGCGCTTCATGCGATCGGAGCCAACGCCTGCTTTGCGATCGACGACGTACCCTGGCCGTTGATCGAGCGCGCGGCGCATCTGCATCTCGGCGGCAGCGATTCGATGCGCGCACTGGGGCGCGATGGAGCCGCGCAGATACTCCGGCGCGCACGCGACAACGGCGCGACCACCAGCATGGACATCCTGAGCGAAGGCTCGCCCAAGCTCCTCGCCATCCTGAAGCCGTGTCTGCCATTCGTCGATTGGTTCATGCCCAACGCCGATCAAGCTTGCAAGCTCACGGGATCACGCGCAGCCGAAGAGGCAGCTCAGCAGCTGCTCGACCTCGGCGTGCGCGGAGTCGTGCTCACGATGGGCGGCGACGGCAGCCTTCTAACGACTGCGCGCGAGAAGGTGCATCTGGCGGCACACGATATTGCGGTAGTTGACACGTCAGGATGCGGCGACGCGTATTGCGCCGGCTTCATCCGCGCGCTCCGGCTGGGTTGGCCGCCGTCGGAATGCATGAAGCTCGGCAATTCCGCGGCGGCGTTGGTGGCGCAAGGGCTGGGCTCGGACGCCGGCATCCGCGATTTGGACGACACCGTCCGTTTCATGCGCGAGACTCCCTTGCGTTCGAACTGACGGTCTTGCAGAAAATGAGATGGCGAAAAGCGGCCTGACTTTCGGACGGGAACAAGACGGGGAACCAAAGATGGATCGAGCGGACGACGCAGGCGTCAAACGGCCGATATCGCAACCTCAACTCTCGCGCCGCGCATTCGTGGTGGGAAGTCTCGCGGCCGGCTTCGCGCTGGCGGTGATGCCGGTGTCGGCCGAAACGATTACGACCGATAGCAACGGATTGGTTGCCGGTGAGGTCAAGATCCCGGTCGAAGGCGGCGAGATTCCCACGTATCGCGCGATGCCGGCGAGGGGAGGGCCTTTTCCGACCGTGCTGGTGGTGCACGAGATTTTTGGCGTCCACGAACATATCAAGGACATCTGCCGGCGCCTGGCCAAACTGGGCTACTTCGCGGTGGCGCCGTTGCTCTATTCGCGTGAAGGCGACGTCGCGACTATGAGCGACGTTCAGCAGATCATCGCGAAGGTCGTCGCCAAAGTGCCGGACAAACAGGTTGCCTCCGACCTGGACGCTACCGTGGCATGGGCGAAAAGCACGGGTAAGGCTGACACCACGAAACTCGGCATCACCGGGTTCTGCTGGGGCGGCCGGCAGGTCTGGCTCTATGCCGCACACAACCCCTCTCTGAAAGCCGGTGTCGCGTGGTATGGGCCGTTGCAGCCTGCGGCGGCTGCCATCAGGCCGAAGAATCCGATCGATTTGGTGGATCAGATCAACGCGCCGATTCTTGGCCTCTACGGCGGCGCCGACATGGGAATCCCGGTTGCGCAGATCGAGCAGATGCGCGCCGCCCTCAAGGCGGCGGGCAAACCGTCAGAAATCGTGATCTATCCCGATACCCCGCACGGGTTTAACGCCGACTATCGTCCCAGCTACAAGCCGGAAGCCGCCAAAGATGGATGGAAACGGATGCAGGCCTGGTTTAAGGAACACGGCGTAGCCTGAAATATATAATTGTGAGTGACTATTGGAGTGGCTAATCAGCTTGGATATGGATAGCCATTCGCGAGCGCGCTGGCTAGCGACGCATCATAGCCATATATGTCATCGAAGAAGCGGACTTCGCCATCCGGCTCGACTACGGCTGTACTATAGAGAATTAGTACCGGAATAGGCTTGTCGAGATTCACCTGTACGGTGGTATCGCCGTTCATCGTGGCGCGAATTCGATCCACCGTCCACTCGGGCTTGTCGCGCAGCACCCATGCCGCCAGAGCGACCGGATCCTCGACCCGGATGCATCCGTGACTGAAGTCGCGGCGGGAGCGCTTGAACAGCTCCTGCTCCGGCGTGCCGTGCATGTACACGTTGTATTGATTGGGGAACATGAACTTGACCAGGCCGAGCGCATTCTTGGGTCCGGGTAACTGGCGAATACTCAGTGCGCCGGAACGAAGTCCGCTTACGACCTCGTCCGTCGCCGGAGATGACGGAACAACGTTGCCGCTTCCATCTACTACTTCGAATCCATGATCTGCCAGATAATCGGCATCGCGGCGCGTCTTTGGGACCAGCTCCGCGCGCTGAATCGACGGCGGAACAAGCCAATACGGGCGGAAAATTACGTATCGCATGCTGTCCGCGAACACGGGCGTCTGCGTACGCATCGCCCTGCCGACGACTACTTTCATCGTCAGGAAGTCGGCCGGTTGACGGCGCATCGTACGCAGTTGAAATTCGGGAATGTTGACGACGATTGGCGGCTCGGGAAAGTCCGGCGGTATCCAGCGATATCGTTCCAGCGTGAGTTGCAGCTGTTGCACGCGGGTTTTGAGCGGCACATTCAGTTGGGTCACGGTGCCCTTACCCAACACACCGTCGATATCGAGGCCATGGCGACGCTGGAAATGTTTCACGGCGTCCACGACGACACCGTCGTAAGCGGTCGAGTTAGCGGGCACGTCGGCATTGGATGGAAGGTCGCCGAGCTGACGCAATCGCGCGACCAGCTGAGGCATCGACGCAAAGGAATTGCCAGGGCGCACGCCCTTTTGCGGCACAGGTATGAGCGGAGCATCACCCGCGCTCGCCATCTTCGAGTAGGTGAGAAGCGCATCTTGGGCTCGCCGATAACCATGATAAGGTGGTTCAACTTTCGCGATGACCGCTTGGATGTCGGACGACGGAAGCACCTGCGTTCTCAGCAGTTCGGCCAAGTCAAGCCGTTTGGGTCCGACGACCAGGCCGAACTTGAAGTGTTGAGGGTTCACCCTTCCAAAATGCAGGGCGGAAATGTAGCGCATCGCGCAGACCGTCAGCGCCAGATCGATATGTGCAAGGTCGGTATCGGATGCTCGTGGCACCGACGGTTGCAGCCGGGCCAGTCGCGCGTCCCATCGCGAGGCGTCGTAGTCGTCGGGATTGAGGCCCTTCGAGGCAGCATTCTGAAAGAGCAGTATCATCGAGACGGCTTGCGCGCTGGCCTTCCCGTTCTGGATCCAGGCCAGCGAATTGCCACCCGACTCGTAGAACTTTTTAACATCGTCCCGACAGTCGGTGAAATTGGGCCAGCGCAAATCCGGCAGCGTGCCGGCGGCGATCAGGGCACCGAGATCACCCGGGCCTTGAGTCGCGGCGCCGGCGGCTTGTGCTGCGCTCGAGGTCGCCGCGGGAGAACTGGTGGCGAAGGCCGGGCTGGTCGTGGCGCCGCAGCACAGCGCTGCGAGCAGTGCCGCCAACGCGGATTTGTGAATCTTCATGCCTGCGTGCCCCTCGCGAACACACAGTACATAGGTTGCGCGCCGATCCGCCGCAAGCGCACGGCGATGAACGGATCGATTGGTTGCGCGGTGCGCTGGAAAGCCCCTTGGACTCAAAACCGAGCTCGAACTTCGCGTTTGCAAACCGCCTGATGCCGGCGCCAGTCTCAATCAGGATTCAAAATGGAAATTCCGGCTGATTGCCTTCACGCGTCCAAGACACCAATAAGTCGGGGCAGTAATCGAAGGCGAGCGAACGGGCCGTCCCGCGAACCTAATACGACCGGGAGTTGAGAAACCGACTCGGTGACCGGTGAGGCAAGGAGACGGACCGATCAGGAGCGACAGGCTCGATCAAAAATCCTGATAAGAAGGGGTTCTATGCCTGACTCTGCTGATTGGCGAAGGATATTTGATGAACGGATGCGGCGTTTTGCGGGACGTCGAGGTCCGCGTCCCGAAGAGACAGCCATTTCGATCAAGGTACGCGTCACTGGTGGTTGCTTCCATCGGGAACACTCTCCGCGCGCATACGGACTCATTGATCAATACCTGACGAAACAGCCTAGCGTCGGCTCCGAAATAGGATTTGAAGAGCATGAAAGCGGCCCGGAAATCCTCATCTGAGTCGGAGCCGGTACCGCCGTCATAACTTTTGCCAAAAGTGTGATCGACCTCATCACCGCCATTTTGAAGTTACGGGCGGAAGGGTGCGGAAGGGTGACGCACCGCGCGAACCAGTAGAAATTATAGTTCGCCGTACTGACTGCGAGGGCAAATTCCGAGAAGAATTTGTCATGCGAATAGGCCATGATGCCCCGATCGACTCGAACGGAATACAGCGCAAAATCGAGAAGGCGCTTAATGAGTTGGTGAAGAAAGACGCCGCCGCGAAACCGAAACGCGCCAAGAAATAAATCCCCGTTCAATCATGTCCGGGTGGGCGCGCGCCGCACTGACGAGGAAAGTGCGGTACTGATGTTCAGGAGGGCAGCTGAAAGGAGAGGCAGACCGTCGTAGTTATCACACGATAAAAACACAGTCCCCGGACCGGCACCTGGATGCGCCTGGTCCGGGGATGTTTTGCGTTTCAGGCAGTCGCCGTGGCGGCGTGACGGCGGACGTGGATTTTGCTTTCGCGCTTGCGCGTGCGGGCGATGTCGCAGGACGACTGCATCCGCATCAGCGTTTCCATTTTCGGGCCGAAAGCCTTTTCGATCCGCAGGGCCATATCGCCGGACAGGTCCGACTTGCCGTTGAGCAGGGTCGACAGCGTCGGGCGCGAAACGCCGAGGGCTTGGGCGGCAGCGGTCACGGAAAGGCCGAGCGGCTCGATAACTTCAGAGCGGATAAATTCGCCGGGGTGCGGCGGGTTCAGCATACGCATGGTTTCCTCCTTCAATGGTAGTCCTCAAGGTTCAAGTCGCAGATTTCGTTTTCTTCGATGTGGAAGGTCAGCCGCCAGTTCGGCGTGACGTGCAGGCTCCAGACGCCCCTGCGGCCGCCGGTCAGCCTGTGGGCTTTCCACACCGGGATAGTCCGCAGTTCGTCTTCGCTTTCCATGTCCTGCAGGAAGGCCAGCATCATACGGAGCTTGTTCACGGTCGCGGCCGACACGCTCTTGGGGCTGTTTTCCTTGTAAAGGCCTTTGACGCCCTTGTGAACGATGTTCCGTATCTTGATGTGATAAGTGTAGCCTAACGGGCTACATCCGTCAACGGTAATCACCGGGGCTCCCGATCACGAATTGCTACAAAGTGGTTAAAAGGCTGCTTTCGATTTTAGGGCTTGTTGCGGGGCTGAAGCGGGCGGAGAGCCTCGCGCCGCAAAAGCGGGGCGATAAACGTTTCGATCGGTTTCGCTGCGCTTTCGCGGTTGCGCGGTCGCTTTCGCGCGGCCGGCCCATCATGCTTTAGATACAAGTTCAGGCGAAGGATCGAGCGTACCGAAGAAGAGACGGGAGAAATATGACTCCGAACAGTCTTCTCATCGCCAACCGTGGCGAGATCGCAATTCGCGTCATCCGTGCGGCCGTCGAGATGGGCATCCGCACCGTGGCCGTTTTCCCGGATGACGATTCCACGTCGCTGCACACGCGAAAGGCCGATGAGGCCCGTCGTTTAAGCGGCGTGGGCGCGGCCGCGTACCTCGACGGAGAACAGATTATCGCGATCGCCAAAGAGGCGGGTTGCGATGCGATCCATCCCGGCTACGGCTTTCTCAGCGAGAACGCCGGCTTTGCGCGGCGATGCGCAACAGAGGGCATCACGTTCGTGGGACCGCGCGCCGAGATACTCGAGCTATTCGGCGACAAGGTGCAGACGCGGCGGCTGGCCGAGCGATGCGGCGTGCCGATCCTGCGCGGCAGCTCGGGGCCGACGAGCCTCGATGAAGCGCAGCGCTTTTTTTCGTCGTTGGGCGAGGGCGCTTCGATGATGATCAAAGCGGTGGCAGGCGGCGGCGGGCGCGGCATGCGCGCCGTCTCGCGCGTCGACGAAATCGAGAAAGCATACAAGCGCTGCCAGTCCGAGGGGCGCGCGTCGTTCGGCAACGGCGACGTGTACGTCGAGCAGTTGATGCCGCGCGCGCGCCACATTGAAGTGCAGATCATCGGTGACGGCTCCGGTGACGTCAGCCACCTCTGGGAGCGCGAATGCAGCATCCAGCGCCGCAATCAGAAGATCGTGGAGATAGCGCCGAGCCCGGGACTGGAGCCGGCGCTTCGCGATCGGCTGACGGCGGCCGCGGTGCGGATGGCGAAGGAGGTGCGTTACGACAACCTGGGCACGTTCGAGTTTCTCGTCAATGGCGATGCGTCGGCGAAGAAGGACGAGGCGGGCTTTGCCTTCATCGAGGCCAACCCGCGGCTCCAGGTCGAGCACACCGTCACGGAAGAGGTGACAGGCATCGATCTCGTCAAGCTGCAAATTCAACTGGCGGCAGGCCACTCGCTCGCGGAGCTCGGAATGCAACAGGCTGAGATTCCCAAACCGCGCGGGTTCGCGATGCAGGTGCGAATCAACATGGAATCGATGCGCGCCGATGGCAGCGCGAAACCGGCGGGCGGGACGATCACCGCGTTCGAGGCGCCGTCGGGACCGCGCGTGAGGACCGATTCGTTTGCCTACGCGGGATACACGACGAGCCCGAACTTTGATTCGCTGCTCGCCAAGCTCATTGCGCACTCGCACTCGGCGGACTTCGCCGACGTGGTGACGAAAACATATCGCGCGCTGTGCGAATTCAGAATCGAGGGCGTGCGGACCAACATTGGATTCCTGCAGAGCCTGCTGCGGCATCCCGAGTTCATCGCGAATCGTGTGTACACGCGCTTCGTCGAGGACAATATCGCGGCGCTGGTTGGCGGTGCGGAATCCGGGCATCAGCGGCTGTTCTTCGAGCAATCGGCTCCCAGAGCGGGCGCCGAGCATGCCGGCGCACGGCGGGCAGGAGCAAAGATCGACGCGACCGATCCGCTGGCGGTGCTGCATCATGGCAAATCCGGCAGCAACGCGCCGTCGCCATTGGCGGCTTCGACCACGGCCGTGACACCATCAACGCACGACATTACGGGGCCTGAGAACACGGTCGCGATCGAGGCTCCGATGCAGGGCACGATCGTTTCCGTCGATGTCAGCGAAGGCGACCGGGTACATCGCGGCCAGCAACTGTTCATCATGGAAGCGATGAAAATGGAGCATGTCATCGCGGCCGAGAAGAGCGGAATCGTACGGCGGATCACGGTGGCCAAGGGCGACGCGATCTTCGAAGGACATCCACTTGCTTTTATCGAGGAAGCCGACGTCGAAACGACACATCGCGACGCGGCCCAGGACCTGGACCTGGATCGTGTGCGTCCCGATCTCGCGGAAGTGGTCGAGCGTCATGCGATAGGACTCGACGCCGCGCGGCCCGACGCGGTCGCGCGCCGGCGCAAGACCGGGCAGCGCACTACTCGCGAAAATATCGACGACCTGTGCGACCCGGGCACCTTCGTCGAGTACGGTCCACTGGTGATTGCGGCGCAGCGGCGGCGGCGCACGATCGAGGACCTGATCAAGAACACGCCGGCCGACGGAATGGTCGCCGGAATCGGACGCGTCAACGGCGGCCTGTTCGAGGAAGCCAAAGCGCAATGCATCCTCATGTCGTACGATTACACCGTGCTCGCCGGAACGCAGGGGGCACAGAACCATCGCAAGAAAGACAGGATGTTCGAAATCGCGCAGAAGTCGCGCATCCCGGTGGTGTTCTTCACCGAGGGCGGCGGCGGACGTCCCGGCGATACCGACGGGCTTGGCGTGGCCGGACTCGACTGCCTGGCGTTCAACTACTGGGGAAAGTTGAGCGGTCTGGTGCCGCTAGTGGGTATCAACTCCGGCCGGTGCTTCGCCGGCAATGCAGCATTGCTCGGATGCTGCGATGTAGTAATCGCCACCGAGGGATCTAACATCGGGATGGGCGGTCCCGCGATGATCGAAGGCGGCGGACTGGGTATCTTTCGACCGGAAGAAGTAGGACCGATGGACGTGCAAGTGGCTAATGGCGTGGTAGACATTCCGGTCGCCGACGAGGCCGAAGCAGTAATAGTGGCCAAGAAGTACCTATCCTACTTCCAGGGAGAGGTTCGCGACTGGGAATGCGCCGACCAGCGTTTGTTGCGCACAATCATCCCCGAGAATCGACTTCGCATCTACGACGTCCGATCGGTCATCGAGACTCTGGCCGATACCGGATCGGTGCTCGAGATACGCCGGCAGTTCGGCCCCGGGATGGTGACGGCGTTGATCAGGATCGAAGGACGTCCGGTCGGACTGATCGCCAACAACCCGGTTTACCTCGCGGGCGCAATTGACAGCAACGGCGCCGACAAGGCCGCGCGGTTCATGCAGCTTTGCGACGCGTTCGACGTTCCGCTCGTGTTCCTGTGCGATACTCCCGGCATCATGGTCGGCCCGGAGGTGGAGAAGACGGCGCTGGTGCGGCATGCGGCGCGGATGTTCGTGACCGGCGCGAACATCAGTGTGCCGTTTTTTACCATCGTGCTGCGCAAGGGCTATGGACTGGGCGCGCAGGCGATGGCGGGCGGCAGCTTCAAGGCGCCATTTTTCACGGTCGCGTGGCCGACCGGAGAGTTCGGCGGAATGGGGTTGGAGGGAGCGGTGAAGCTCGGCTATCGCAACGAGCTCGCCGCAGTCGAGGAGCCCGAGAAGCGCAAAGAACTGTTCGACCAAATGGTGGAGCGGATGTATCGCCACGGGAAAGCGGTGAACACCGCGTCGCACTTCGAGATCGACGACGTCATCGATCCGCTCGACTCGCGCAAATGGATCGTTTCGGGTCTGCGATCGACGCCGCCGAAGGCGCCGCGCATCGGCAAGAAACGACCCAACGTCGATACCTGGTGACAAGCGCCGCACTGCATGTTGGTATGAGGCTTGCGCGATCGATATTAAATCATCGGGACATGAGGGTGACCGAAGCGGAATCAAAGACTATTGCGCAGAGCCCGACTGCGCTGCGCCGCACGACGGAACTCGCGCGTGCGTGAAGCTGACGATGCGCGGCCGATCGCGCGCGATGCCCGAATCCGGCGCGCCGCGCTGGTGAGGACGACCGGCGCGTTCCTCGCCTACCTGGCGCTGTCGATTCTGTTTTACGGCCGCGACCTGATTTTCCGAATGACTGAGCTCAACGCGGGCAATCGTTTCGGCCCGCAGATTTACCTCTGGTGTTTCGAGTGGTGGCCGTTTGCGATCGCGCACCACCTGAGCGCTTTCCATCCGTGCATCATGTGGGCACCCGAGGGGACCGATCTGGCGTGGGGGGCAACCAGCGTCCCGCTGCTGAGCCTCGCCGCGGCGCCGCTCACGCTGCGGTTCGGACCGGTGGCCTCCTTCAATCTCGCCAACTTGGTGATGCCTGGGTTGACGGCGCTGAGCGCCTTCGTGCTCGCACGCCGAGTCGTCGGGCGGACCTGGCCCGCGATGTTGGGTGGGTTCATCTACGGCTTCTCGGCGTATATGGCCGGCCATCAGTCGGGAGGCCATCTGAATTTGACCGCGGCCTTCCTGGTACCCGTCGTGGTGTATCTCGCGCTGCTCCGGCTGGATGAAGAAATCGGCCGCGCGGGATTTGTTGTCGCGCTTACGGCGACGCTGGTTTGCCAGTTCCTGATCGGCCAGGAAATTTTCGCAACCATAGTAATGTTCGGCGCGACCGCGTTGCTGGTGGCCTACTTGACGTTTCCTGCCAGTACGGATCGCATCCGCAGCCTCGCGATTCTCTCCGCGATCGCGCTCGCCGCGTCGGGTGTCGCGCTGACGCCTTATTTGTATCGGGTCGTCGTGGCGAGCGGACTCTCATCGCATCCGGTCTGGAGGACGACTCCGTTCGGCACCGATTTGCTCGAATTGTTGATCCCTACCAACACGCTGATGATAGGGGCTTTGACGCCGCTTACCGCAATCGGCGGCCGTTACTTGCACAGCACGGTCGAGACCGGCGCGTACCTGGGCGTGCCGTTGCTGGTCGTCGTGATCTGGTTCCTCAAATCGCAATGGCATCGCGCCGAAGGGCGCTTTCTCGCAATCATGCTCGCGATCATTTACGTCGCGTCGTACGGCTCGAGGCTTCACATCGCTGGTCACGAGCTGTTCGGGATGCCGTGGAAGCTTTTCACGCGCGTGCCGCTCATCAGCAGCGCCTTTCCGGTCCGCTTCACGCTCTACATCTATCTGATCGTTGCCCTGATCACGTCGCTGTGGATCGCGCAGTGGCGCGCGCATCGCGCCCTGAAAGCCGCGGCGGTCGGGTTAATCGTGCTATCCATGCTTCCTAACCTGCACGGCTCGCGATGGGTTCATCAGCTGGACACGCCAGAATTTTTCCGCTCCGGGTCGTACCGCAATCATCTTGCGCCGGGCGAAACGATTCTGGTGTTGCCATACGGAGAGAGCGGCAATTCTATGTACTGGCAGGCCGAGACCGGAATGTATTTCGCGATCGCCGAAGGACATTTTCCCCCTCCGCAATCGTTTCTTGGGTGGCCGATCGTCGGCGCTTTTCTCGACGGCGGCGAAATTCCCGATGAGCCCACGCAGCTCAACGCCTTCATGGCGACACACGGCGTGACCGCAGTCGTCTTTCGGCAGCAGGATCCGTCGGCCGCATCGTTTCGTGCGTTGCTTGAATCGAGCGGCGCCAAACTACAGGCGATCGACGACGTGGTGCTCGCGCGTCCCGACCCCGCCGCCATCGAGCGACTGCGCGGTGCAAGCGCGCTCGAGCTGGAGTGCCGGCTCGACGACGCTCGACTCGCGGCGCTGCTCGATGCGACGGATCGATATCTCGCCAACGGCCTGCCCCCCGCTGCGCTTTCTCCTTTTCGGGCGCAACAACTGGGCCTGCTGCCGCCCGGATGGGTGAGCAATAACGAAGGCGCCTATTCTTCGGAAGGTCTGTGGCTGGCGCCGTGGAACCAAGGCCGCGTCAGCGTCGGCGTGCGAGCCTCGTATGCATGCGTACAGCGACTGGTCGCGCGTTTCGGCGCGCACGCCGCCGAGACCTACTTTCCATATCCGCACCCGCTCGAGTCTCACCCCAAAGGCGACCTCTTCCAGCGTAAACTGGTGATGGTCTTCACGCGCGAGGCGCTCGCGCATGCGGCCGCCAGCGCCCGCGTTGGCTTGCCGGTGCCGCACTGAAACTCAATCGCGTGTTTATGTTCCTAACAGCACGCTCGCAATTTTTGCATTTCAAGCGAGGTGCACTAAGCTGAGAATATGAACCGTATATCGACTCTGTTGATCGCAGTTGCGCTTCCCGTCGCCTTCGCTGCCCCAGCGATCGCGCAGGAAGGAAAGACCCTGGGCACCGTCGTCAACGGAAATACCACGACCACCTTCAAGGCCGCCGACACTCGCGATATCGACACGCAAAAGCTCACGGCCTGGAACGCTTTCGCGGCCGGCCACCCGAAGCTCGCAAGCGAGCTCGCCCGCAAGCCCGCGCTGATCAATGACGACGCCTACGCGAAGAAGCATCCGCAACTCGGCGAGTTCTTCACGGCGCATCCGGATATTCGCGCGGCAATGGCGGCGAATCCCGGCAACTACGTTGCGATTCCGCCGCGTCCCGGCGAATAGCCGCGCTTGCTCCGCAGTCTGATTCTACCGGCCAGCCTGAGGCCGTCAGGCGCAGGCCGGCACCGGCAGGATGGCTGTCGTGAGGCGGCCATCGTCCCGGATTCTCGCGATTTGCGCCTACCCTGCCCACCACCGCAGCCGGATGAATCACGATTTCCCCTCGCGCGTCGCTGCATCAAATAGCATAATTCCGAACCGCCGGCAGTTCACAATCTGACGAAGGCGCATTGTTTTCTTACGACGCACCGCGAAATATGGAGATGAACCGGGCAGCGAGCCAATGACCAGTCCTACGATGGACCCAAACCGCGACTCTCAGGAAATCGAACTCAGTGTGGTCATTCCTTGTCTGAACGAAGCTGACACCGTGGCCGACTGCGTCAGAGCGGCGCAAACCGCCATCCGGGACAATCGCATCGCTGGTGAAGTCATCGTTGCGGACAACGGCAGCGACGACGGGTCGATTGAAATCGCTGTCAAGCTGGGGGCGCGCCTGGTCCACGTTCCGGCAAAAGGATATGGCAGTGCGTTGATGGGAGGTATCGCTGCTGCTCGCGGTAAATTCATCATCATGGGCGACGCCGACGGCAGCTATGATTTTCTGGAAATTCCGCGATTCCTGGAAAAGTTGCGCGAAGGGTACGACCTGGTACAGGGATGCCGCCTGCCGTCGGGGGGTGGCAAGGTCATGCCGGGAGCGATGCCGGTTCTGCACCGTTGGATCGGCAATCCGATTTTCTCGCTGATGGCGCAGCGATGGTTCCATTCGCACATCCAAGACATCTACTGCGGAATGCGTGGCTTCACGAAGTCACATTACAATCGGCTCGATCAGCGATGCACCGGGATGGAGTTCGCCACTGAGATGATAATCAAATCTTCCCTGCTACTAGGGAAGACCGCTCAGGTTGCGATCACGCTTCATCCGGACGGCCGCAAGGTCCACCCGCCGCATCTGAGTACTTTCCGCGACGGGTGGAGAACTCTGCGCTTTTTCCTGCTCTGTACTCCGCGAAGATTGTTCTTCGTTCCGGGCGTAATACTTATCCTGCTCGGCATCCTTGCCTACGGCCTGGCACTGCCTGGGATTACCCTGCATGGAGTAAAATTCGACGCCCACACTCTCTTGTTTGGAAGTCTCGCAATGCTGTGTGGCTATGAGTCGATATTTTTTGCCGTTTTCGCCAAAACGCTCGCGGTCAACCAAGGCCTGTTACCGTCGGACATGCGGATCGAGCGCTTCTTCAATACCGTCAACCTTGAAGTGGGCCTCGCAGTCGCCGCCTCCGCGATGATCTTTGGCCTGGTGCTACTCGGACTTGCAGTCGAGCAATGGCGAGTCGTGAGCTATGGTTCGCTCGATTACGCCCGCACAATGCGGCTTGTGGTTCCAGGCGCTACGCTGGTTGCGTTGGGATTCCAGACCATTCTGTCGGCGTTCATGATCAGCTTTCTGGACCTCGAGCATCGATGATGGCCGTGTCCAGATGATGTCGGTTGCAGCACGGCCGCAAGGAGAACCATCTGTCCAAAAATCCTGCCTCTCTACAGTCCGAGTACTTCGACCAGGTCCAATATCGCGGTGCTTTTGATCCGGTCGTCAGTGCATACGCGGAGCCCAAGATCGAGTTCATCAAGCGCTATGCGCCGATCGAGGGAAATATACTCGATGTCGGCTGCGGCAACGGTATCTTCACGGCGCGCTTCGCCGCGGCAGGCGCTTCGGTGATTGGCGTCGATTTTTCCCCCCACCTGCTCGATCAGAATCCGCATCGCCGGTTGATTTGCGGCGACGCGACCGCCCTGCCATTTGGCGACGGCACATTCGATACGGTCTTCGAAGCCAACCTGCTCCATCATGTGCCGGCGCGCCAACGAGTTATCGGGGAGATGAAACGCGTAAGCCGCAAGTACGTCGTGCTGCTGGAGCCCAACCGCTACAATCCCTTGATGCTGGCCTTCTTCCTGTTGGTGCGGGCGGAGCGTGGAGGCCTCAAGTCATGTGCAAAGTCTCTGGAAGGGGACCTTCGCGGATGTGGACTGCGAATCGTGAGCAGCCTCACTACCGGGATGATTTCGCAAAACAACACACCCACCATGCTGATACCTCTGCTGCAAAGGTTCGACCGGCCCATATGGTGGGGGGAATACGTTGTCATCGTTGCCGAGAAGCTCGGCTAATCGCATCGCACTCATTTTCAATCGAGCGGTTTGCGGCACAAAAGTTGGTATTGCCCGCCAACCGGCAGTGATGACAAGCGCGGTTCCACAGCGCGCAGCCATCTAAGGAAGTGCGGGAAGATAAAAATAAAATCCGTTCTCAACACCTCGAATCTTGCCGCTCTCACCAAGTGCCGCGATTGGGGCGGGCTCAGCATAATCGCGTCACGATCGAACGGAATACGGCTCATGACGTAGCGAGTGCCCGGATTCCACGGATTGTTCTCCCATAGCGCGAACAATCCGCCCGGCCGTAGGCAGCGAAATAGGTACTCAACTGCGGTTGCGCGATCGGGCGGCGGTATGTGATGGAACACGCCGTTACAGAAGACCAGATCGGTCCTGCCCTGAGCTTCATATTCGCCCGGACCATAGAACTGCGCCTTCATCGACCCGAATGTATTCCGGGCAACTTCAAGTGATCTGCCCGAGGTGTCGATTCCCACCACCGCGGTCGCGCCTGCCAATTCGATCAGGAATGGAACGTTTGAGCCTGTCCCGCATCCGAACTCGATGGTGCATCCGGCGGCAAATTGCATGCGATCGAGACATCTTCTAAGCCATTCGACCCGTCGTCGCGCGAAGTAGTTCTGACCTTCTCCAGTCGCGGCGAGTCCCAGCGCCAGATCGCGATCATAGGAAGTTGCGTGGTGATCGAAATTCGAAGCGTTGTTCGAGCCGTGATCCTTCATTTCTCCACTCGCGACCATTCACTGAGATCTAGCGACATGGCCAGGTTCCTCTTTCTCGTAGAGCAAGGCGGCAAAGACCCGGGTCTTCCTATGGCGGGTAAAGGGGCCAAAGTGGTCGGCTATGCGATAGTTCGATTCGATCCAGTGATAGATCGTTTGGTCGTAGTCGATTCCGAAATAGTCCGCGCCGTATTCAGTGGTTAGTCGGGCCGTCAACAATATGTAGTCGGGTGATGCCCGGTTCAAATCGGCCAGACAAACCTGTTCCTGCGCTGGAGACAGGATTCCTGGTACCAGCATGTACCACCTGCCCGGCGCTTCGGTACCGGTAAGGGCATACAAGATAGTCGCTTCAGGCAGCACAGCGACTTGCCGGCCGTGGCGCTTCTGCTCGGAAATAAAGTCAAGGATCTGTCGCGCGACGTTCGCTTGTTCGGGTTTCAGCTGGAGGGTGCCCCAACTCGTCTCGAGTGTGTCCAGACGCTCGCTGGTCTGCGGGATGCAGACAAGCGCGAGCATCACGACTTCCGCGGCCAGCAGGTAGTTTGCCAGTCTCCGCTGCCGATCGGCCGAAAGCGCCGGCGTCGCCGCTTTGATGCATCGGGATATTGCGATTAGAAAAACCAAAAACAGCGGCATCGCAAGGTAGATGCTGTAATCGTACGGTCTGATCTCGGCGAAAACACGAATCGCAGGGACCAGGGCAAAGATGCCGAACGCCGCTTCGGCCAGACACCGACGGTTGCCCTTCCTGAGCAGTTCGTAAGTTGAGTACGCGACAAGCCCGCACCCAATGAAGAACATCCCGCCCGGGAAAACAAGATATCCGGTCACAAATCCTTCCGTCGTAGGATTGACTTGACCAAACCGATGCGCCACCGCGATCGCGACCAATATCGCAAGTATGATGTTGCGTGGCCCCCGGTTCCCTGTCGCCAGAAGAGACCACATCGTAACACTGGCTGCCGCGCACATAATCATTTGCAGCATCTCGCGCGGGATAAAGCGCTGGCCCACATAACCGTAAAAGACAGCGCCGTAATTGTGCATGGCCGTCCCAGGCAGCCCGACCCAGTTGGCATCCACCATGAAACCCGGCGTCAGCGTCCAGAAAAACCATCCGTAGATTGCAACCCAGAGCACAACGCCCGGCGCGCACGCGGCGATTTGATGCAACAGCGGGCGCACTGATCGCCGTAGGATAGCCTCCATTGCCATCACGAACCCGAGCATCAGGTAACACGCGACGCCGAACTCCTGCTTGCATAGCAGGGTCAGACTGGCGGCTAACCCGGCCATCAACAGATTGTATCCGGAACGATCGAATAGATTCCTCAGCGTGAACCACGAACACAGCAGGCTCAGCAGCAAGCCCATCGTGGCGGCATAGGAATAGGGAAATGCGTAGTTGAAAATCCCGGGCGCGAAGCCCATGAACAAAAGCGCAAGCGCTGCCGTCAGGCCGACGGCGCGCCCCTCGAGCATGGCGCCGAGCTCAAACAGCAGGATCGCACAGCCGACCGCTACCGCGATTCCTAACAAGTAAAAGACCAGGAGATGCGATCCGAAGATCGCTATCAGCAATGCGCACGCGTAAGGAGCCAGCGGCCCGTATGGGTAGAATAAATCGCGGTATAATAGTTTCCCGCGCAGGATTTCGCTGGGTACGTAAAGCTCGCGACCGCAGTCGATCTGGAAGTCTCCCCAACGACCCCAGGTGTACCAGGCCAGAACGATCGCGACGACGACGACGAATCCGCGTGACGCTGCGTCCTCCCAGTCGCCAAACGGCGAACGCAAGGCAGCTATGCTTCCCACGTTTTCGGATTTCTCCGCCGCGGCCGTTGCTGCGTGCTCCATTGACTGATTTCCGCTTGCGCCAATCTAACGAATTCGCGATGTGCTCGCCAGAATTTCAAGTACGTACTCGGGGTCGGGCAGCCGGCAGCGGAGGGGGCGGAGGTTGAGGGTCCTCGACTGGCGCGACAACTTCGACCCGACTCTCGAGATTGCGCTTCATGCAATCGGCGGAGCCGATGAGAAAATCCTCCACGCCGCCGTTGCGCGCCGCGTCGCATAGAAGCCGATGATCCGCTCCACCGGATCGCGTCGATGATAGAGCAAGGCGGCAAAGGTGTTGTTGTGGTCGCGACGAAAATGCCCGAACTCCCCGGCTATGCGATAGTTCGATTCGATCCAGTGATAGATCGTTTGGTCGTAGTCGATTCCGAAATAGTCCGCGCCGTATTCAGTGGTTAGTCGGGCCGTCAACAATATGTAGTCGGGTGATGCCCGGTT
>Ga0208565_1000186_pt1 | contig 51420 bp, 31 predicted proteins | sample Sb_taG_7_FD_187706 | JGI IMG/M metagenome (GOLD analysis project Ga0208565, IMG submission 187706) | Peat soil microbial communities from Weissenstadt, Germany - Sb_50d_2_FS metaG (SPAdes) (version 2) | ecosystem: Environmental > Terrestrial > Soil > Wetlands > Peat | place: Germany... | reverse complement strand
GGGCTTCGTTCGACAAACGTCTGGAAAACACTGGGTAACATCCGTGTCGCCTCCCAAAGGACTCTTCGTAAATCCTGGAAGGCAATAGTTTAACGAGACAGCTGCGCACCTTGGAAGCCCTGCCCCTCAAGCCGCCAATCCGCGGACGAACTGGCCAAGCCCCTCTCAAGCGCCGAGCAAAAGCTTCTCAAGGAATACATCAGTGATCTACGGAATAGCGACGCCGAGGGGCGTACTGCAGCGGCTGAGGCGCTCGGCAAAATGGGGGCGGCGGCGGAACCGGCGATTCCGGCCTTGATCGAGGCGTTAGCGGACAAGAAACCAGTCTCCAAGGCAGCGATCAATGCATTGGCACGCATCGGCGCGGGAGCAGTCCCCGCGCTGACTAAATGTGTGTCGGATGAGCGTCCTGCGATTGGTATGGGGGCCGTTGCGGCCCTCTATCAGCGCTGCTGTCTGAGACGCCACGATCAGGCCGCGCTAGCCGGCTTAGCGGAATTCGTTCGCAAGGGTGAAAAAGGAGCATGCTGCTTCGCCGCCTGGGAGCTGGGCGACATTGGTCCCGACGCCCGGGCGGCTGTCCCAGCCCTTATTGCAGCGCTCAACGCCAAGGACGAGGAGGTATGCTCCGCGGCCGCGCAGGCTCTTGGACGGATTCGCCGGGAAGCGGCTACCGCGGTGCCGGCGTTGATCCGCGCGCTCAAGCGTGATTCTTCCGTAATTCGCATGTTCAGCCTCGACGCCTTGGGAACGTTTGGTCCAATGGCGAAGCAGGCGATCCCTGTTTTGAACCAGCTTATGCGCGAGGGCAGCGAAGGAGTTCGAAAACTCGCGATCCACGCGCTAGCAGAGATCGGTCCCGAGGACGATCGCGATGTCCCAGCTCTGTTCGAGGCGCTCAAGGACAAGGACACGCAAATAGGCATCCCGGCAATCCTAGCCTTGGGCAGCCTCAGGCGTATCTCTCCGGCAGGGGTAGCCGCCCTCGTCGACACTTTGGCGGATGAGAGGATTGGCTCAAGTGCCATGCTCGTGTTGCTTCATTGCGACATGTCCACTGGTGTTGTAATCCCCGGGCTATGCAAAGCCCTGAAAGACCCAAACCCTGTGCGCCGGCGCCTTGCCTTGCTTACTTTGTATCGGTACGGCCCCCGCGCCAAGAGTGCCGTACCGGCCCTGATTGAGGCCCTCGGCGAGAAAAATGATCTGAATCGTGCCATCGCTTGCGGGTCCCTGGGATCCATCGGCTTCGAGGGCAAGCCAGCGATACCTGCGATTCGGAATGCTCTTCAAGATCCATCCCCCAGGATACGTTTTACTGCCGCTGCAGGCCTCCTGGCTTTCGAGCCCGCGGACGAGGCTGCCTTGGCTGTCGTGCGAGGAGCCCTCAAAGAGGCGAGCACGTTCCAGCGCATAACCGCCTGTGAACATCTTTGGGAAGCACAGCACAAGAATGAGGAAGTGCTCCCGGTGCTAATAGCGGCCCTGAACGACAAGGAGGCGTTCGTTCGGATGCGGGCAGCCAGGGTATTACTCAAAGTCGACGGCGGAAAGGAGCGGGGATTGTCCGTGCTGCGCGATGCACTACGTGGCGCGGACTTGAACGATCAAATTGCTGCGGAGTCGGTCGTCACGCAGCTTGACCCCAAGGACGTGGGCTGGTTGCCCCTCGTTGGCGAGCTCCTCCGCGGCAAAGACCCTATGCGAGGACTCGGGGCCCTGGCTAAGTTAGGCCCCGCTGCCAAGCCCGCAGTGCCATTCATTGTGGCAATTCTCGAGCAAGATCAGCTCGGCCCGCCGGAAATCCGGACCAGGATTGCGCCAGAAAAGGCCCTGAAAAGGATTCGTGTGCAGGCGCCCGACGGCAAGCCACCTGAGCCGGTCGTCGCAACCATACTCGAACAAATTCGGCAAGCACCGCTGGAAACTATGACCAGGATTGCAGCAGAGAAGGCCCTAGAAAAGATTGATCCGGAGGCGGCGGCCAAGGCCGGAATTCGCTAGCGAGGAGTGGGGCGCAGACGCCACCACCACAAAGGGAGTGGGCGCCCGCGCACCTCCTCAAAATGTGCTTCAAGCACGCCTCAACTGACAAGCGTATCCCGCGCCCTAAACCTCAAGCTTCCAAGGCGACCGCATCTCCCGGCTGAGCATGCTGTTGGCCTCGGTGTCGCCGACGAATTCCTGCGTGGCGGGGTCCCAGTGCAGCTTGCGCTTGAGTTTAAGAGCAATGTTGCCCAGGTGGCATACCGTTACGGAGCGGTGGCCGACTTCTACGTCGCAGATTGGCCGCTTGCGGCTGCGCAGGCAGTCCAACCAGTTCCCCATGTGATCGTTGGAGACGTACAGCCGGGTGGCGTCCTGGGGCAGGGGTTCCTTGAGCAGCTTCTCGTCGCTGGCGCGAATGTGGCCTCGGTCCACGAAGATCCAGCGGTCTTTGCCGGGGCGTTTTCTGCCTCTTGCGTCTACCGTCCCCGCTTCCGGCTCACCGACGAACAAGATGCCGTTTTCGCCACGGCCCATGCAGATGACCTCGGCGCCGTTGGCGTACTTGTAGGAGATCTCGAAATTGCGCGGGTGATTGTAGCAGAAGGGCCGGGTTTCGATCGGGTAGCCCATCGCCTCGACAGAAATCGGGCCGTTGCCGTCCATGCCGAGGCCCCACTGGGCGATGTCGTTGTGGTGAGCGCCCCAATCGGTCATCTTGCCGCCGGAGTAAGTTTGCCACCAGCGGAATTCATAATGGCAGCGCTGCTTGCAATAGGGTTCCACCGGTGTCTGGCCGAGCCAGAAATCGTAGTTGAGTTCCGCCGGCGGCTCTTCCTGTTTGAAAGGTCCACCCTGGGGGTTTTCGCCGATGCGCGTTTCGACGGTGCGAATCTTGCCCAGCCGGCCATTGCGGACCAGCTCGCAGGCCATGCGGAAGCGGGAGTCGGAGCGCTGCTGGCTGCCCGTTTGAAAGACGATATCGTTGGCCCGGGCCACCTTGAGCATGGCCTTGCCTTCGTTGATGGTGAGCGTGAGCGGCTTCTCGCAGTACACGTCCTTCTTGTTCTTCATGGCCTCAATGGCAGCCAGGGCGTGCCAGTGGTCCGGCGTGGCCACGACGACGGCGTCGATGTCCTTGCGCGCGCAGAGTTCGCGGAAGTCGCCGAAGCGGGCCACCTCGTTCTTGTATTCCTTCTGCGCTTTGTCCGCGACCTGGTCGACGTGCTTCTTGTCCACGTCGCAGCAAGCAACGATAACGAACGGCTTGTGGCGTTTGACATCGTAAAACAACCCGCCGTTGAAGCGGTCGCCGGAGCCGATGACGCCAATCTGGATATGGTCGTTCGGCCCAATCTTTTTGGCGCGGGCCTTGGCCGCTTCTTCATCGCTGGCCAAGGTCTCGCGGGCGTACCAGAGCGGCAGCCCAGCGGCGGCCATTCCCGTAAGCGAGCGTTGCAAAAATCCACGACGTGACAGGTTTTCTTTATCCACGGTGGGTCACTCCAAACAAAGTAGTGTTGCGGACGGTCCACCGTGATAGTAGTAGCGTCGGGAGCGGGACGCAACAAATAAACGGAATTCTAGAATGAGGACGATTAGGCCCCCAACGATCCGGTTCAAAGCGAATCGGAGCGTGGCTGCTGGGTCCGTGCCAGAACGGAGATCAATCGTACAAGGTACCCTGTCGCGGACGGCCGAGGTTTGCGACGACCCCCCGGAAATGTGTTCTTTGCCATCCGACACAATTTCTTGCGGGAGCGGCTGCGACAATGCTGGTATGCTTATGAACGAACAATTGTCATTTTGCCGCACGGAATCATTCGACCGGCGTCCAGGGTCACATTGTGAAGGAAATCTTGATTTGAAAATCACCCGGCACGGTTGCCAATTGGAAAATGCCAGAAGCACAGGACTGCAATTCGGCTGATACTTTCGAAGAGACCGCAACGATGAGACCTTGTTTGTGTCTACTTCTCCTCGGCTTCGGATCGACATTCGTCCGCGCCGATGAGGATTTTGAAAAGCAGGTGCGACCGCTTTTGGTGCAGCACTGCCTTGCCTGCCACGGTCCGAAGAAACAGAAGGCGGGCTTGCGACTCGACTCCAAAGCCGGTTGGCAGACGGGTGGCGAGAGCGGGCCGGCCATCAGGCCCGGCAAGCCGGACGAGAGCCTGCTCATCAAGGCGGTGAGTTACGCCGACCAGAAATTGCAAATGCCGCCCAAGGGCAAGCTCTCCAACCGCGAAATCGCCATCCTGACGAAGTGGGTGAGGGACGGCGCCGTCGACCCTCGTGACGACCAGCCGGTCCGGCTCGGAGGCACCACGCTCGCAGAAGCAAAGAGCTGGTGGGCATTTCAGCCGGTAAAACGCCCGACCGTTCCCAAGAATGTGTTCACCCACCCGGTCGATGCATTCATCGCCTCGAAACTTGCGGACCACGAGCTGTCCCACTCGCCTGCCGCCGACAAGCGGACGCTCCTGCGCCGGGCGACCTACGACTTGACCGGTCTGCCGCCGACGGTGGCGGAAGTCGATGCGTTTCTGAAGGACGAATCTCCGAATGCATTCGCAAAGGTCGTGGATCGACTATTAGCTTCGCCGCATTACGGCGAACGCTGGGGCCGTCACTGGCTTGACCTCGTTCGTTACGCTGACACTGCAGGCGAGAACAGCGACCACCCGCTGCCCCATGCGTGGCGCTATCGCAACTGGGTGATCGACGCCTTCAATTGCGACAAGCCCTACGACGAGTTCCTCCGCGAACAGCTCGCCGGCGACATCCTCGCCGCCGAGGGACCGCCCGAGAAGTATGCCTCGCGCATCATTGCCACGGGTTTCCTCGCACTGGCCCGGCGCTTCGACCACGATATTGACAAGTCCATGCACCTGACTCACGAGGACGGCATCGACACCCTCGGCAAGGTGTTCCTCGGTCTGACACTCGGCTGCGCCCGCTGCCACGACCACAAGTACGACGCGATCACGTCGCGGGATTACTACGCTCTGTACGGCATCTTGGATAGCACGAAGTTCGCTTTCCCGGGTTGCGAGGCGAAACAGCAGCCGCGTGACCTCGTGCCGTTGATGCCCCCGCAAGAATGGGAGCGCATCGCGAAGTCGTACCACGACAGACTTGCCAAACTCGATGTCGACATCCAAGCCAATCAGACCGCGCAGACCAAACGTGCCCTGACTTTGAAGACATCCTTCGCCAAGTCGCAACGATTATTCGCTTCGGGGGAGATTGCCGATGGCGGGGAACAGAACTTCGAGAGAATGCCGGCCGAAATCGAGACTAAAGTAGGTGAGTTGTTGCAACTGTCTGTTACACCGTTGAAAAGCCATGGGGCTGATTCGACACTGGTGGAATGGGAAATCGTCGAGATCGGCAACTCGCAACGCCGCTGGAATGTGACTGCCGACCTTGTGGATGATCTGTTGGCGGGAAATCCCCACGCAGACAGGTTCGGCAACAAGTACGTCTGGTGGTTCTTCGATACCCGCAGCGGCCCGATGCCGTTGCCGGAAGCAGTTCGAGATTTCTCCGGAAAAGCGGGGCTGAACATCTGGCGAAACGGGGATACGCCGTCGGTATTCGTGAACGGATCGAAAGACGTGATCAGCGTGTGGACGAAGTTGCCCGCGCGCTCGCTGTTCGTGCATCCTTCGCCGCACGGGAATGTCGCCATTGGCTGGCTCAGTCCGCTGACTGGCAAAGTGCGGATCACCGGCCGCGTGAAGGACGCTCATCCCGGCGGGCCGGATGGCGTCGGTTGGATGATAGAACAAATCGCCGCGGACGTGCGCAGCGATCTCCTTGCGCTAGCGGCGGGTTCCGAACAACGGCGGGCCTTGGACGGCCGGAGAGCGGAACTCATCCGGACTACCCCGAAACAGGAAGTCTCGTTCGCCGTGGTCGAAGGCAAACCCGCGGATGCCCGGATACAACTGCGCGGCGATCCCGAAAGGCTTGGCGACACCGTGCCGCGTCGCTGGCTCGAAGTCCTGGGCGGCACCCCCATCACGACCAAGACGAGCAGCGGACGGCTGGACTTGGCCCACTGGATCGCTTCCACGTCCAATCCGCTCACGGCCCGCGTGATGGTCAACCGCATCTGGCAGTACCATTTCGGCAAGGGGCTGGTGAAAACGCCCAACGATTTCGGCATGCGCGGGCTGGCTCCCTCGCATCCGGAATTGCTCGACTGGCTCGCGTCGGAGTTTGTGGCCTCCGGGTGGAGCGTCAAGGCAATGCACCGGACGATCATGCTCTCGGCGACCTATCAGCAGGCGAGTTTTCCGCGTGCGGACGCGGCGAAGATCGATGCCAATGACGATCTCTACTGGCGTTTTGAGCGGCGCCGCTTGACTGCGGAGGAACTGCGCGACAGCCTGTTGACGGCCAGCGGCCAACTCGATCGCGAACCAGCGAAGGGCCACCCGTTCCCACCGGAATCGTCGTGGCGGTACACCCAGCACGTTCCATTCAGCACCTTCTTCGAGACGGACAAACGGAGCATCTATCTGGTGAGCATCCGCAATCGCCGGCACCCGTTTCTCGGGCTGTTCGACGGCGCCGATCCGAACGCCACCACGCCCCAAAGGCAGACGACCACCGTGCCGACGCAGGCGCTGTACTTCCTGAACGATCCGTTCTTCCACGCGCAGGCCGCGAAGTTGGCGGCCCGAGCCATGGCGCAGCCGGACGCCGAGCGCATCGACGAACTGTTCCGCATCGCATTGCAACGGTCGCCCACGAAGACAGACCGCGACTTCGCCGCTGCCTTCCTCGAACGCTATCGCAGCAATCTCAGCGATACTTCTGAGAGTCTATCCGAGAAGCCCCTCGCCCCCGCTTCGGGAGAGAGGGGTTGGGGTAAGGGGGCACGGCTTTCCCAGGCAAAACCCCCTCACCCCCAACCCCTCTCCCCCGAGTACAGGGGAGAGGGGAGATCTTCTCGCATAGGCTCTGAGTTGGATCGAACGAAAGTCTCATGGGACGCCCTCGCTCGGATCCTCCTTGCCAGTAACGAATTCCTCTTCGTGGAGTAAGGCCATGTTTGGCGTTTCGCGTCGGCAATTTGTGCAATCGGCTGTGGCCGGTTCCATTTTGATGCCCGGTCTGCTTAGCGAATTGCTGGCGGCCGACAGCAACGACCCCCTCGCTCCGAGAAAGCCGCATTTCCCGGCGAAGGCGAAATCCGTGATATTCCTGTTCATGAGCGGGGGGGTGTCGCACGTCGATTCGTTCGATCCGAAGCCAAAGCTGATCGCCGACCACGGCAAGCAGGTGATATTCGACCACCCGGAAACTCGCAACCGCCCCGGCTACGAGAAGCTGTTCCTGAAGAAGCCGGATTGGAAATTCGTCCCAAGAGGGAAGAGCGGCATCGAGGTCAGCGACCTCTTTCCGCAATTCGGCGAGCAGATCGACAATGTAGCGCTGATCCGCTCAATGAACACCAGCCATTCGAACCATTACAACGCCACCCTGGGCATGCACACCGGTTCGTTTGCGTTCGCCCGGCCGAGCCTTGGCGCGTGGACGAGTTACGGCCTCGGCACCAAGAACCGCAACCTGCCGTCGTTCCTCGTGATCGCTCCGCAGATGCCCTACGCCGGCACACAAGTTTGGGCTTCAGACTTTCTACCGGGCGCGCATCAAGGCACACGTGTCGTGCCGGGAGCCGAGCCGGTGGCGAACCTTCGTCCGCGGGTGCTCCCCGCAAGCCGACAGCGGCTGGAACTCGACGCCCTGCAGGCGTTCAACGAGTCGCACCTAGCGAACCGGCAAGACGACTCCTATCTGGCAGCCCGCATCAAATCATTCGAGACCGCATATGGTATGCAATTGGAAATGCCGGGGGCGCTCGACCTGTCCAGGGAGACCGCCGCGACGCTCGCCTTGTACGGCCTGAAGCGCGGACAGACGGACGGGTTCGGCTGGCAGTGTCTCGTCGCCCGTCGACTGGTGGAGCGAGGGGTCCGCTTCGTCGAGCTGATTCATACGGGCTCGTCGGGCAACTGGGACTCGCACGGCAACATGGCTGACCACGGCCGCCTGGCCAAACAGGTCGATCAGCCGATGGCCGGGCTGATTCAGGATCTGAAGCGCCTGGGCTTGTTCGACGACGTGCTGGTGGTGTGGACCACGGAGTTCGGCCGCACCCCGTTCAACAACACCGCGCAGAACCCCGGGCGAGAACACCACAATTGGGCTTTCAGTTCCTGGCTCGCGGGGGCGGGAGTGAAGCGCGGCCTCGCTCACGGGGCCACCGACGAGCACGGCATCCGAGCGGTCGAGAAGCCCGTCCACGTCCACGACTTCCACGCGACGATCCTGCACCTGATGGGTCTCGACCACACGAAATTGACCTATCGCCACGCAGGCCGCGACTACCGCCTAACCGACGTCCACGGAAACGTCGTGAAAGAGATCTTGGCGTGAGACACTGCAACGATTCCTGAGCGCTGTTCTCGCTTCTCGCGGCTCCAACTACAGCGGGGCGAATGGTCTTCGGAAACGATCACTGACTACGCAGAGACACGTTATCAAGAGGGCCGCTTGACTTTTCTCGCGAGAGTTGAGAATCGCCGTTTTCAGATTATCACCGTGTGAGAACTCTCAAGCATTTGTTGCAGCTCTTGTCAAACCCATCGCATCTCCGATGATTTCTGGCCAGGGCATTGGTCCCAAAATGATCCAGTCTAGGGCGTAAAGAAGAAGGCACACTCCGATTCCGAATGCTGCCTTATTGCATATTGAAGCGGATAGCGTCGACCTATCCGAGATGAAGAATGGAGAACGGAAGCTGACGCTCAAGGAGGGTAGTTCGGGAATTACAGGAACCAGCACGTTGCTGAAACCAGCAACTATAAGATCAGGAAAGTGCAAGTGCCCCATTGACCGTCCCGAGAGCAAATGGTGGATGGCGATTGGGTCTGCTAGTAGCTCTTGGTTGCCTGTCTTCCGGACCCTCCGCCCGACGACCCCGACATAGATAGGGTTACGGGCCTCAGGAAAGCCAGGCGGAACGCTAATGGTAGATGGGTCCTTCGTGTTAATTACAAGATAGGCGTTAATGCGGTTCGCTGGGATTGCCTCCCGCTTTGCGCAGAGGGCTTTTACCTTGGAAACCTGCTCGCAGGCGTGCTTGAGGCTGGAGGGGCCTTCGCCATCGAGTTCAAGCGTATGCTTCGCTTCGAGATAGGCGTAGACAGCCTCGATCGGCACTTTCTCCTTCCGAGAGTAATCCTCCTCGGCCAAAGACCGCAAGGTTGGGTAGAGAAGTCGGTCATAGATGATGATGTCATCGCCTGCAACATCGCCCTGGGCGTCCACGACGAAGCCCCGACAGATGCCGGCCTTCGGCGGAACGATCTTCCTCAATGCCCGGCAAAGAGCGACTTCGAACTCGTCGCCCAAATCGAAGTTGTGCTGTGCCTCAATTTCAGACAAGGCTTCGGTGAACCTGGTGGAAATTTTCCCAACATAATCATCGTAAAGTCGCTTGGTCATTTTGCTCAGGTTGGGTTAGTCCCCTAATTGTCTCGCAGTATCAAACACACCCTGTGATCCCACCTGCCTCTGACGGACATGCTGACCATCCTCGGCATACATAACCGACAGGTCACCCAAAGGAGCCTGTCGCGATGCGTTGCGTTTCTTATTCCGACCTAACGCCAGATCAGCGTCTTACCCAGATGGCCATCATTCTCGCGCGTGGGGTCCTTCGCCACAAGCGGCTGGCACGGCTCTGCGAATCTCCTCCCGAAAAAGAAATCGCCAGATTCTCGCCAGGAGGCCTTGAGGTTCCTGGAAATCCGAGGCTCAGTGTGTCTCGGCGTATCGGGACTTAAAATACCAAGAACCAGCGAGGTATTTCATGAAACTTAACGTCGAGAAGGAGGTTGCTGCGCTTCAGCAGATGTCTATGGGACAGCTGCAGGAGCGCTAGGTGCCTCGAAGGTGTCGGTTCAGGATTCCTTTCAATTATTGGTGGGCTTGTCGTTTTGTGGCCCGCAGATTCAAGAAAAAATCTGGAATTGTGCGAGGAAGGACAGAGCAGGATGCCGACCGGAGGCGATCTGTCTTTTGTCGTCCCTTGCGGAGCGACCTCTGCGGGTGCTAGGATGCCGGGTCGGTTTGGCGGATGGTGGCTCAATGCCTCGGTGGCGGAGCAGGCGACCTATAGAAGCCGGTGCGTTCGGTGCCACTTACTTCGGAGCATTGGTCATGGAAGTGCTTTTTGGCGGCCTGATTATCCTGATCGGCTTCGGGTCGGCACTCGCATATATAGCGCTGCAACTCTATACCGGCATCAGATGGCGAGGTGGCTGGCGGATCGTGGCGCTCCTGCCTCTTTTGCTGATGATCCCAGTTTTCGTCATCACTGCGCTTGCCTACGCACAGCAGAGCAATCTGTGGCCGATCCTATTGATCTTTGCTGCGCCACTCGGCACGGGTTACCTGGTTATCCTCATGGTCATTCGGCGCTCGGTGACTCAGCCGCCTTACAAATGACCCTGCCTTTCGCTTTGTTGAGCAAATCGGCTAACTCAACGTGCTCGGCCTCAGTCATTTCGGTCGTGCATGCGTCCTTCACCTGTCGAGTGAGGGCAAAGCGAGGCAGGTCGAGATACGACAACGTTCGTCTGATGGTGCGCCAACGCTGCCATTCGCCAACGTCTCGACAAAACCAACCCACAAACGGCGATGCCCCCCAGAAACCCAACCCCATAAGCAGCCAGATGCGCCCATAGGTCAGCGAGGAATACCACGTGCTTCGACGCAGGAACTTGTGACCGGAGTGGGTCAACCAGCCATGCCCCACCTGCGTTCGCCACAAAGTAGCCAGTAAAACCAGCTAGAAGTGAGGCACATCCCGTGACCACCAACAAGCCACACACTGGACGGGTCAGGCGGGCTGCATCGTACTTCGGCCACGGACCAAGCCTTGACACAGGGCGGCAGGAATGCCCAGCAGAAGGCCGACCCACCAGGTTGCGATCACGCCCCACCCCAGAGCAAGTAGTGTCGGGGAATCGGTCTTGAACACGGGTGGATGGCCGATGGTGAAATACTCGACGCACGCCCTCGCCGTCACTTGGTCGTGCAAGATACCGTACACCACTGCTGACACGATGCACAGCAACACGATCTTCACCATCTCCATGAAGGCCATCTCCTCTCGTTCGATCCCTGTGCAGACGGCTGAACCAAACTCGCCGGTCGCCGCTTGCACCTCACAAATGGGACTTTTACCAGTTTGGTTTCTGCTCTGTTCAGTCTTCCAGCATCCCGCTTTGTCCCGATCAAGGCCATTTTGGACTCTACTCATCTTGCCCGGTAGCTGCCAGCGTAGCATTTATCCCAATTGTCTATCTTCTGTGGAGCAAGTTCTGCAAAGAGGAGATCACTGGCCATTCGAGGCACTGAGGCGACCTCCCGTTTTCGTCATGTCGTTGTTTTATTTTTCGGGAAACGGGGCAGAGAAGGGGATCAAATGGGCTGAAGATTTCTGCCAAAGGCTTGCTCGAAAATGGCGGCGGAAGGCATTTCTATCCACGGCAGGGGTTCGACACTGCACTGTCTCGACTGACAGGCAACCCAGATCCAGGGTTCTTGGAGGGCCTGGGTCCACAGCAGTATCAGTCAATGCGCAAAAGTCCTCGCCAAACGAAAACCATCACTATTGTAACGGTTCGTTGGCACGGCCTTGAAGTTACGGTCGGCAGAGCGCACGTGCGACGGTTGAACCTCAAACGAGCCGCCACGCAAAGCACGGTTAACTGTACTGGCGACCGCTAGCTCGTCTTCTTGGTCCTCAGTCAGTTCCCCGGCATTCCCGGTGGAGTACGCCTTGTAGCTTTCCTGACACCAGGAAAACACATTTCCTTGCACGTCGAATAACCCAAAATCGTTCGGCTTCAGGCTCCCCACCGGCCACGTCTGCTCCTGCGAGTTCTTCTGATACCACGCATACTTAGGAAGCAACTCGTCCGCTTCCCCGAAGTATCGGCTCGTTACCACACCCGCACGGGTCGCATATTCCATCTCCGCTTCCGTGGGAAGACGATAGCCCGCCAAACTCAAGTAATTCGCCCTCAACTTCGTCACTTGTCCCTTGATCTCGTAGCACCACTGGTCTTCACGGATGCCCTCTTCCTTGCTCAACCAGTTGCAATACGCCGCCGCTTGATACCACGACGTTCCCACCAGCGGCAATTCCGCCGTGCGGGTGTACTTCGCAGGTAGTGAGTAGCCCTTGTCAAATTGCCGATACTGTTCCACCGTCACCGCCTTGGCAGCAATGGCGAACGTCCGACCGATCCGCTTCTTGTGCTGAATCTCAACGTCCTGCCTGCCCGCTTCCGTGGGCGGCGACCCCATGACAAACTGCACCGGGCCGGGGATCACCACCATCGTCTGACCCTGACCGTTGACGTACCACTGCGGCGGCGTCTTCTCTTTGTCGTTCGTGACTAACTGCTTGATGCTGTCCAGCCGCTTTTCTCGCTGCTCTTTGTCCTTCGCCCACTCCTCATTGATCTGCTTGAGCCACCCATCCTGCTTCCACTGCCGTAGCAGCCATTCCGCCGACCCATGAAGGCCCGGATCGGTGGCGGTGCGATATATGTACTGCAACTTAGGCAACACAGCCTTGCGAGCCTCTGGCGATAGCTCCTTCTCGCCATACTCTCCTAAACTGAGGATTAAGGCCCGGCGTATGGTCACGTCCGGCTCCTCGTCCACACGCCTGATGATCGCCTCGGCCTCCGCACCCAGCGGACTCAGCCGATGAATCAGATGACTCCGCACCCTCGGATCGGGACTATGCTTGAGCAACGGCCAGACCTTTTCAGGCTGGTCCATCTTGAGCAGGGCTACCGCCGCATTCGCCTGCCGCTTCGCCAGCTTTTCCGTCACCTCGTCCGTGGCATCGGGCGGCAGTTTCCGGTCGATCTCGCCCGTCAACACCGACAGGCCACGCTCGCCTTGCTCCTTGAACTTCGGATAGATCACGGCGAATTGCTTCTCGTCGGCGTCCATCAACAGATCGGCCAGGACTTGCGGCTGGTCGGCGGCATAGTCGGCCAAAATGTTCGTCGCCAAGGTTCGTTCCGATTCCCGCCCACGGGTGTTTCGATGGATGCTTGCCAGTGATGCCAGCAGTTTCCGGTTGATCGGTCGAAAACCCTCCATCCAAAGTCCCAAAAACACCGGGTTCTCTGCTACCAATTGATCCACGACCGGACCACCGACTTTCGCCCAACTTTGGCCTTCCGGGTCATACTTCGCCAACGCCGAGGCCGCTCGCAGCCGTTGGTGCTCCTTGCCCTTTGCCGGCGATTCCGCCACCTTCCATAGCTTGTCCAGCAGGGCATCCTTGTGCGGGGCCAGAGCATCACGGATCACGGGCACTTCGTTCGGGGCAGCGCCGAGAAGGCGACCAAAGAGGTAATCAACCTGCATTGCATCTACGGACAGGAGAGCAAGGCTTGTGTGGAGCTTCTGACGTGAGTTCACTGTCGCCTTGTCGTTTTCCTCACGTAGCAGCGGATCGACCCATCGGCGGTATTCGGACATCTCGCCGATAATGGCTGGCACTTGAGCCGTGTCCGCATCGAGGAGCCGCTGGACCAATCCCGCAGCTTCAGTCGCCTTGTGCTGTTCAACGACCTGCTCTCGGATGGTCAGGCCCGTGAGGGTAACGACTGCAATCAGCACGGCGACGACCAACCCCCGCACCGCATAATACCGGCTCGCCTTCCGCATCATCTTGTTCTGCGGCCCGGTCCAATTCCGTTTCTGCGTCACCCCCAGAATGCTGAGCCATTGCAAGAGCGACGGCAGTTGCCGGTTCTCCGGGCGGGTGTTCCAGACACCAGCACGATCCGCCAACAGCAGTTCCGCCCGGCCTCGGCGAGTTTCCTTCTGCTTGCGAGTGAGCCAGTCTCGTAGCGATGGTACGAGGTAGTCGTGGGCGAGTTGGTAATACTTCTGACCCGCTTCGACCTTCGTGCTGGAAGCATGTTCAGAATCAACACCTTCCGGGTCGGTCGGCGTGATGAGCCGGATTTCGCCGTCCAGAATGCGGATCAGGTCATCAAAGTCTTTGGGACGACTTCCGTAACCTGACGCTCCGAGAAGTTCACCATACGACCGCATGTGGCCCTTGATGTCGGTGCCGGATTCGGGGAGCAGCCCATTGAGAACCCCCCTCGCCGCCTTTTGGTGATAGCGGTGTGCCGGGGGAGCCGTGGCAGCACTAAACGTCTCTTCAAGGAACGTGACGCCGACACCTTCCGTACCACCCACTGCTTTCAGAGACCCAGGCGTCCACGCTTTGCTCTTCATCATCTCGGCAAACAGGGCCAACCGGACTGAGATGACCTTGCCTTCCTGAGCCAAGCCAGACACGGCCTGGTTCAAGAAGTCCTTTTGCTCTTTGCTGGTTTCACTAGCACTATCGGGCAGGGCACCAAACGCCCGACCGAAAGCGGCCAGCACTTTCTCGGCGTGGCGAATCGGGAAGAGATCGACAGCCGCAGAGTTCTGGCCTTCAAGAAGCCGAATTTCCAGTTCCCGCATGAAGCGGATCACGGCCATCCAGAAGTCATCCCGCACCATCACGAGGCACTGCACCCGGCCACCATCACACTGCCGCAGAGCTTGCACCAGTTCGGTGTTCTGTTCTTCCTTCTTCGCATGGAGCCATTGCTCGAACTGGTCGAGGACGATCAACACTTTCTTGCCCGTGGGTATGCCCTGTCCCCGGCGTAGGGCAGCAAGTGTTTCTTTCAACGACAAGTTGTCGGACAAAGCAGGAAATCGCTTCCGCAGACCGTTCAGCAACCGTGACTCTGTTTCCTCGGCGGTCGCCTCGACGTAGACGGCGATCACGTCGTCAGACAGACGAGGCAACAACCCCGCCTTGACCAGCGACGATTTGCCGCACCCCGATGGCCCACAGATCAATCCCACCGAGAATGTCTTTTCGGCATCCGTTTCTTCGATGCGAGTCTTCCAGAACTGAATGCTGGCGGGCAATCCCTCCCGGTCACGAGGGCCGGGAAGGAGTTCAAGGAAAAAATCGGCATCGTGGGCGTCGAAGGACCGCAAGCCTTTCGGCACGAGCTTGATGGGCTGGCTGACGGAAGTCGGCGTTCTGGGCGTGACGGATGTACCCACCCCTCCCAAGGTCGAGGGCGGTTGCACGACCGGCGTGATCGAAGGTAAACCAATGCCCGTAGTCATGGAGTTGGGTTGCTGGTTGATGGTCTGCTCGGCCAGAAAGTGCCGCAGATCGTCAGCCATGTCCTTCGCCGTCGTGTACCGCTCCGAAGCTCGCTTGGACAACGCCTTAAGGCAGATGCGCTCCAGTTCCTTCGGAATACTATCGTCGTATTGGCGGGGCGGGCGGGCCTCGAAACTCGTGACATGCTCCATCAGTTCTGCTTGCGATTCGGCTCGGAACGGCTGGCGTCCCACCAGGAGTTCGTAGCAGACAACGCCCAGGCTGAAGATGTCACTGCGACCATCGACTCGATGCCCCTCGCCACGAGCCTGCTCCGGCGACATATATGCGGGCGTCCCGGCATACTTAGGACCGTGGCCGATGTTCTCCTCCTTGAGCGCCAATCCGAAATCGACCACGAAAGGGTTGCCGCTGGTGTCGATCAAGATGTTGCTGGGCTTGATGTCCCGGTGAATGAGTCCCTTGCGGTGAGCGTAGTGCAGCGCCTCGGCAATCATGGCGACCAGTTCCGCTGCCTTGTAGCAGGAGGGCCGATTGTCCTTGATCCTCTGAGCCAGAGTGCTACCTTCGATGAACTTCGAGACGATGAAGCAGGGACAGTCCTCAGTGCTGCCGACATCATGGACCGGCACAATGTTGGGGTGATCGAGGTTGGCGACTGTGCGGGCTTCCGTCAGATAGGCTTCGGCGTCTTCGGCAGTGGACACTCGATTACGGTGCGGCACTTTGATGGCGACAAGGCGCTGCAACTTTCCGTCGTGAGCTAAGTATACGAGGCCGAACCCGCCTTCGCCCAAGACTCGCTCCACCCGATAACGGCCAATGTGTTGCGGTATTGCGGTGGCAACCTCTTCCACGGTTGCTGGATGATACAGGCCTGTTCGGTTGAGGTCGTTCATTGGACACCTTGAAGGCCGCCGGACGCATCAATTTCTTGTTGTGAGTCAAGAAGCCGAAGCCGCCTCATCCCACCACTTCCTTTACCCGTTGTCGTCCCGATTTCCATCGCTGTAATCTTACCGAGTCGTTGGCTCGTATACTTGCCAAATTGCTGTGGAGCGGACAGCCAAACCGGGGAGCGATTGGCTGACGAAAAGACAACTCCCGCAATGTGAATGAGCGGATCAGTCGCCGTCAACCCAATTTAACCCCGCCTCTGTCGCTTTTATCTCAATAAATGATCCTCCTGGGAGGATGGTTTGCGTCGGGGAAATCATGGCCCTCCAGGAGCGCCAGAGCGACCACCCGTTCTCGTCATGTCGTTGTTTCATTTTTCGGGAAATGGGGGGCGAGAAGGGCATCTTGTGGGCTGGAGATATCCGCCCAAGGCTTGGTCGAAAAAACGGCGGCGAGAAGTTGGGTTTTATGGCAGGGGTTCGATGAGATTGTGCCGGAACCAAGCAGCTGAGGAGTCATTCTCGGAGGCTTTTCTTCCCCATAATTTACCCCAGTAAGTCGTCGTCGTAAGTTGTTGTGGCTTAAGACTTTATATTACCCCCGGCAGGATTTGAACCTGCGACCCTCGGTTTAGGAAACCGATGCTCTATCCCCTGAGCTACGGGGGCAAAATACCGATATTTTCGCTATTTCCTGCCGTTTCTGAAACTCCGACACCTTTCGCTTTACTACCGATTGTACTACCTCTAAAATACGGTCAGTAAGAGTTGCCCCGCCCGGTTAGGGCCGGAACGGGGCGACGCCACCTTACCCTTTGGCAACGGAGGTGACGCTATGTCCGGTAAGTCTACCCGAAAACCGCGCTCCCGAAAAGTCGCCGACCGCCCCGAGAAGCCGTATCCAGATTTTCCACTCACCCCTCACGCGAGCGGGGCCTGGCAGAAAAAAATCCGCGGCAAGGTCCATTACTTTGGCAGGTGGGCTCGGCGCGTCAACGGTAAGCTAGAACGGATCGAACGGGACGGGTGGGAGGATGCCCTCGAACTCTATAAGTTCCAGGCCGACGACCTGCACGCCGGCCGAACCCCGCGCACCAGGAGCGATGGCTTAACGGTCATAGAACTTTGTAATCGGTTTCTAACAGCGAAGCACCGGCAGTGGGAAGCAGGGGAGATCACGAGCAGGATGTATGAGCCTATTGGGCCAAAGGTAGAAGAACCAAAGGCGAAAGGCGAGTATCCCGCCACCACGGATCGATTGATAGCGCAATTCGGAGGCACTCGACTCGTCAACGACCTGGCAGCTGATGACTTCGAGGCTCTGCGGGACTCGCTGGCAAAGAAATACGGACCCGTAAGGCTCGGCAATGAAATCCAGAAGGTTCGCACCGTATTCAAATATGGCTACGAATCTGGGCTGATCGACAATCCCCTCCGCTATGGTCCCCAGTTCAAGAAACCGTCCGCCAGTGTCATGCGCCGGCACAGGGTAAACAACGGAGAGCGGATGCTAGAAGCGAGGGAGCTGCGCTCGCTTATCAACGCCGCCGGGTTGCCTCTCAAAGCGATGATCCTGCTAGGAGTCAATGCCGGCTTTGGGAACACGGACTGCGCGCGACTCCCGATGTCGGCGCTCAATTTGGACGCCGGATGGGTGACTTACCCTAGGCCTAAGACCGGTATCGCCCGACGTAGCCCGCTTTGGCCTGAAACCGTGGCCGCAATCCAGGGCGCGCTCGCTGCGAGGCCCGAGCCGAAAGATAAGTCCGACGCCGGGTTGGTATTTATTACCAAGTATGGAGGAGCCTGGGGGTCTGATGGGGTGGCAACGGCCGTGACGCACGAGATGACGAAACTCCTCCGCCGAGTCGGCATAAATGGTCGGAAGGGGCTGGGCTTCTACACCCTTCGCCATGTGTTCCGAACGGTCGCTGACGGAGTTCGCGATCCCGTGGCCGTAGACCTCATTATGGGCCACACCGATCCGAGCATAGGCGCACGCTACCGCGAACGGATCGACGACGGCCGGCTCCAAGCCGTCACGGAGCGTGTTCGAGCGTGGGTGTTCGGACGAGAACGGGAGCGAGACGAAAAGGCCGCAAAAGAGCCAACCTAGTTTATCGGCCGGCATCCGACCGGCACTGCGGCTCTACGTCGGTAACATCGGAAAAAATCGAGACATCGGGTAGGGGTCTTGCAAGCCCTGTAGCCCCGGGTGTTAGACTTGACGATGCGGGCGACTGCCATGCTGGCAGCAACCATGGGCGAAGCAATTAAAACCTTGTTGGAGCTCTTGAAAGGCACGTTCCCTCACACAACGCAGCTGGGGACCGCACGGTCGATTTTGGATCTAGCCACGAAGATGCGGCAGGACGTTGAGCTTGAAGAGCGGCGGGCTGCCTTGGAGCAGAGAATGGACGGGGGCAAACCGCCGGGATTCTTCGTTTGGCGAAGCGCAACAGCAGTGATCATCTGCCGATGTCGCCCCAGTTGACTATTCGAATGTGATTGTAATCTCGCTCTGCACCAAGGGTAGCAAACTAAGCGATTCGGCGAGAGTTTGTTCCACCGGTAAACCTAGCGGTGCTGTGGTTCCCCTCACTGACGGTTTGGATCTATGCGAAATCGTCGTTTTCCGCGCAGTGGCTCTTCCATTTGGCCAGCGCGCGTTCACTTGTTGTAATCCTGGTCCCGCAATTCCGACATTCCCGCCGCCGAAGAACCCCTCCGGGAGCAGGGCGCACGTAAACCACACGAAAGCTTTGATGTCCACATGCCTGACAACGCAGGCCTCGATCACCTGGTGGCTTGTCGCAATTCGCTAGCGCGGCATCCATGGGCCTTTCTCCTTCGCGATTTATCCTGATGGGCCCTATGTGCGCGCTAGAAAGTGATCACCAGGGCACACTTCACACCAGCTATCTCGCGTCTGTCCTAGTTGTCCTAACTGTCCTAGTGCCGCCATTCCCCCCATAAGAGACGTTTTTTTGCGGTTGAAAAAATCTCTCGCGTATGTGCAAGAATAGGGTTTACTAGGACAACTAGGACAAAACACCGCCAAAACTCCTCATGAACGCACTAGGACAACTAGGACAAGTCTGGCTGTGCATCTTCATCGGGTGCTGCGAGGTCTTTTCTGCCGAGTCCGAAGTAGAGCCAAGGGCGTGAAGGACGGTCCATTCCTGAGAGCATTACGGCGTGTTTAGATCGCACGCGCTCTACTTTCTTGAAGATCCTGGCGACTTCCTTCCCGAAGCCGCCATCGCCAAAGGCATGACATCCGTGTTCAAGACACCATGCTTTGTAATGGCCATAGACTTCGCGGCAGTTCAAATCTCGTTCGATGGCATCTGCGCTTGGCGGAGATTCATAGTGCTCAAGTAAGTAGCGGCGGGTCGGGTTTACGTCGCTGCGCAGCTTCGCCAGATCCCTTTTGGAAACTTCGGGCACGATAAACCGCCCTTGTGCTCTCAGTTCCGCAAGACCTGCCAGGGACCAATTGAGGATGCCAGGTAGTTCGCCGTGTTCGCGCCACCAGTTGGGTTTGTCCATGCCGGCTACTTGCTCATGCTCCGGGATCTGCACGGTGAAGGACAGCAAGAGCACACGGCGCCATATACCGTCACTCTTGTCGGAGAACTGGGGCGGGTTATTGGTGGCGAGCATGAGACGAGCGGTAGGCTTGGCCCGATAGGGCGTTTTGAATTTCTCCTCGAACGAGATTGGGTCGCCCGTCACGAAAGCCTTGATCTGCCCTTCAGCAATCTTGTCGAGTTCGCCCACCTCTGCAATTACGTTCGCCAGCTTGCCCTCGGTCGGAGCCAGTTGGAATTTCTGGCCGAACAGCTCCAGGGGCACAGCGGAAATGTTCTGCTCTCCCAAAAGTCCTTCCGTTACTCCGCAGACCACGCTTTTCCCGTTGGCGCCTTCCCCTACCATCATCAGGAATTTTTGAAACGACGTATCGGGAAGTAGTAGATAGCCGAACCAATGGCGTAGCAGTCCGATCTTTCCCAGGTCGTCAGCAAGATTGCGGTTTAGGAATCCACGCCATAGCGAACAGTCGGCGCGAGGATCGTATTCATAGGGCAGGCAGACGGGAGAGAACCAGCGCGGGCTGTGCGGCCGCAAGACCTCATCTTCTTTGCGCAGGTAGGCATCGACATCGAGAAGACCGTTCAAGACCGCGATATAGTTCCGCTTTTCTGATTGCTTCCCGTTGATCCACGCCCCGACGAACGTATCATGCGGTAAGTACACCTCGCCCGTAATGGCTTGCATCACATTGGAAACAAGTTCCTTCGTGACTTTGGGAACGTATTGCTCTTGCGATGATTCCTGTTCCGCGAAGTCTTCGTTGAGCTGCTCTTTCACGAAATGCGTCAACTCGGCCCGTAGATCGGCGTCCGGTATTGCTTTCCAATGAGTGCCGACGTAGCGGTGAAATTTTTCGCGGCAGTAGCGGAGCAAATACCCTTCCTGGTGTGCCGCTGTCTTGGCGAGATACTTCCGTGCCAGGCGGTGTGGGTCCTCAAGTTCTTCCTTGACTTCTTCTTCGGGCGGCCCTTCATCATGATCGGAATGAGGAGGCACCCCGTTTGACTGTCCATTGCCGCTTGGCTGCCCATTGCTGTGAGCTGCCTTCCGTGCGGCCTTGCGTTTCAGCCGATCGTAGATGTTGAATCGGACTTGCTTATTTGCTTCGTTCCAAGTCAGGTCGAAGTAAGGTCTGCCACGCTCTCCGAATTTGCCAACTTCGGCGACCTGTGCCCAAACCGCTTCCTGGTCCAAGCCTTCCCGTATCGCATAACACACAAGCGCCCAGTCACATCCACTTCGGTCGTCAACTCCAGGTTCAGCAAGCGCACAGCGGTTGATGAAATCATTTAGCTTGTTCAGCCGGCCGGTGCTCAGCTTCCTTTTGGGCAGTCGGATTTTCGCCGCTTCCGTTTTCCTGGCTTTCTCCGGGCTGCACTCAGCAAGAGCTTCAAAGTCCGCAAAGGGATAGACTCGGGAAGGATCACACTCGATCAGCTCACACGGCACCGGCACCTTGCCATTACGCTCGTCCTTGCGGTTCAGGGTGCCGGGAATGCGTAGGATGCGTGCGAGGTCGTGGGTATGGTCGCCGCCGATCCTGCTGGCGATCCCGCCAATCACCTCTTGAACGTGCTCGGCTTTCGGACTAAGTTTCGGCCACTCCGGGTTTTGCTTCTGCGTATCAGCTCCGGTCTTCGGATCAACGAAATACTTGTAGAGCCGCTTCCCATCCGGCAGCTCGATATAGTGGCGCGGTCTGTTTTTCTGGCCTTCAATTCTTGGCGGCCATTCGGTCAAAATTGCCGGCGGGTCGCCTGCGTCATCGATCAGGACTGGCTCCCCTAACAGCCAGTAGAGGTGCACACCGTTGCCACTCTTCACGATCGCTGTCGGCCGCGGCAGACCTGCCTTTTCGCAGCGGGATACCGCTTCCTCGACGCTGCAATGGTCGATGTCGGACCAGAGCACACGGACCGTCCGAATCTGAAACGCGCAGTCATACTTGCCGCCCGTGCCGAATCGTGGGCACACTCCAAAGAAAGCGTTTGCTCTCTCTTCCTGGAGCATGCTTTGCATGGTTTGCCACAATGCGGCATTCGTCGCCATCTCCCCGGCCTGATAATGGCGAACTTGCTTGTAAATGACTCGGCTGCACTTTTTCTTGCCTTCATTCCACGTTTCGGTGGGGCGGGTTAGAACAAGGTCTTGCGGTTGAAAGAGGCAGTCGAAGAATCGACCGACCGATTTGGGAATAGTAGCGGGCCGGGAATCGCAGATGGTGCTCATTGCCTCCCTCCCCGCGGTCCGCGGCAGAGAAGTATTGCCCGCTCCCTCGTGAATAGCCGGGCACGTGGATTGATGCGAATCTTGGACGACGTGCAATCGCGACGCTCGTAAAGCCACGGCATCCACTGAGCACGATCCTTCAACGCCCGCAGGATGCCGTCGGACAACACGACCATGGCCTCACTTATAGAACTCGATGACTTCGACCGATCGCTTCCGTCGTGGTGCCCTGGGTGGTGGCGGCATAGGAGTTCTTAGCTGCTCGAATGCTTCCAGCGCCTCCAGGGTGACCCGCCAGCGAGGTTTCTTGTTACCCAGTCGCCTGCCGACGTTGATAGCTCGCAACTCGCCCGCGCGAATCCAGCCCAGCACGGTGTGCTCACCGACGCCGTAGCGCTCGCAGACGTCGCGGATGGAGAGCGTGCTACACATCGTGGGGGCCCTCCGCGGCGACAGACCGTTGCTCCGAACGACGGCGTACACGTTCGCGGGCGGCAAGTGAGCGGCGCAGGAGGGAGAGAGCGGCACGCTCGGCGTCAATATCGGCTAGGCGTTGCTCGATCTCGGTGAGCGTAAGCTGCCGTAGCGTGGTAAGGGCGTCAGGTTTTTCGGGCACGTTTGCCATACCCGAATCTATATCCAGGTTGGCGTGACCCAGGAACGGCTTTAGTACGGACTTTGTGCGGCCTACCCCGGCCCCTAGCCATTCCAGGAGGTGCTGGCCCAAGATGATCCGCCGGCCGCAACGACGGGCGCACCGCAATCGACCTTCACGGATTTCGCGGGCCAGTGAAGTCTTCTTCAAACTCAGGATTGGGCCGGCCGTATCCGGGAAATAAACCCCGGCGGGGTCGATCACGTGAACCTCAACCGGCAGTGCCCGAGTATTTGGCATGGCTGCATTCCAGCGGTCGAACGATCTAATTGAACCGCTGGAATGCTAGCGAGATTGGTGCGCGACAGGAGGGGACAGAAATGCGAAAAAATCGAGGGGGGATTTTTGTCCCCCCCCACCCCTATTTTTGTCCCCCCCCAAAAACACGGGGATTTTGCAAGTTTGTGGCCTTGGCCACGTTCTCGACATGGCGGTTGGAATATTTCAAAACCTCGCTTGGTTCTTTAATTACGTCGTCTTCGTAGTAGTCATTAATCATCGTCATGACCTCTGATCGCGAGTGTCTTTCCTGACGAAAGAGGCGGAAACACCTTGCATAGATGTCCTGGGTGCGCTCTTTCGTTGGTCTGCCTCTCTTTCGCTTTGTCGAGGCAGTTTTGCCAGCGTGTTGGCCCTTAGGCTGCGCGGCGGTGGCCGGAGTAGGTTCAGATGCTTCGCAGGGGCGCTCCAGATCCGCCAGAAATGTGCGGGCAACCTCAACTATCTCACGGGCCCCAAGAAGCTCGTCCAGCTTGCTCAGGTTATAGAGCCAGGGCCTACTCCATCTCCGCTTGCCGGCGCACGCGCGCAGCACTTGCCTCGCAGCGAGCACGTCTGTTCCGCGAAGGGCTTGCAAAAACAAATGAACAATCGCCCTACCATGATGACCTTCGGCGATCCCATAATGGTCGCAGATCTCGTTCCCCGTCTTTTCGTCCGGGGCGATGTAAGTTTCGTGCAGCGCCTGCTCGATTGCTTTGCGGAGAGTCTGCAGGTCCCGCTCATGAATGGAAGGCATCCAGTGATTCTTGGAGCCAGGAACCAGACGTTTGAGCAGTGGGAGCTTGTTTCCCGGAAAAACATCTTGCAGCTTAAGTTCGGGAGGTAGCCCGCCCTTGGCCCAGCGCCAAAGACGCCCCTTGCTCATGCCAGCTTCCTTCGCGGCCCTTGATATGCTGAAACGGCGCCCTGTCGATTCCTCCCAGATTCCATTGAAATCCCAGACAGGATTATTTCTGCGACTCGCCGGCGGTTCGGACTCTCGGGAGATGCGCCGGGCCCGCGCCGCAATGAGCGACGCTTTGATCCGGAGTATGTCCTCCTCGAGATACCAAAGGTCCTTCGTACCTACCGCGCTGGTCGATTGCACGTCCGTCTTAAAAACCATGCGCTTGGCAGTCAGTTTCTTCCACCCGTTGTGGCGCGTCTTGTGATTTATCCAGCAGTGCAGTGTCGGCCTGGGGTAAGGATCGCAGGCGTTCGAATCGTACCGACCAAGGCCACACAATTCGACCCGACAGAGACGATCCCGCTGCAGCCATACCCGGCCTTGATTGTCCATCCATCTGCCGCTCTGCACCTCGGCCATCTTCGCCTTGATGCGATCGACGTCCGCCCTCGAATATGTTCTGACCCGCCCCGAGGTCGCCGGGTTTTTGATGATCTTCGACGCAAGCGGCTCGTTGTCGATGTACGGACAGCGCCCGTCCTTGTTCCACCTCCAGAGCAACACGTTGCTGACGCACAACTCCGCCATAACCTGCTCGTGCGTCACCCTCAGAGTCCCGTCGGTGTCGCGCAGCCATTCATCGCCTTGTACGGGCTGCAGGGCCCGGATGACGTCGGCCTCAAGATAGGTTGGTTCCCAACCTTTCGGAACCCCGGCGAAGGGTGTTTTTTCCATGGCCAGCTTCTTCCCGCCCAGGCTCGGCCAGCCGAGTTGTTTCTGACGTTTGCGGAACGTGCCCTCCTTGATGTGATGATGCGCCACGACCGCATAGACGTTGAGGCGTCTGGCCTCCGCCGGGCCGTACCAGCGTGCGTTCTTTTCGTATAGGGCTGCTTCTTCGGGCGTGAGTAGGCAAAATGACTTCGCCATCGCCGATCCTCCTCCGGCCGCCTCAGAAATCAGAATAATGGCGGGGACAGCCGGTGAGGTGCCGGAGTTTCGGGAGCGACCCTATCCCCCGCCGTTCAAGATTACTTATCAGGCGCTTTGCGTTTTTTCCTGTTCACCAGTTTTGCAGGTTCGTTGACAGATTCGAGTGTTGTGGGCGATGGTGCCAGGAAATCCTGCTTGGCTTTCTCCATCCTTGCAAGTAGCTTCGGAGCTTTGAGCAAAGCGGCAAGCCTCCAGGAGGGGATGACAATGGCCATCCCAGTGTCCATCTGGTCCGCCTTTACCTTGCTGCTGACTGTGTCCCGCACCTGTCCCATGTGGACTCCGAGCAATCTGGGCCAAGCGCTGGGGAGGTCAGGAGGTCTGGTGCCGCTTTCGTGTTCCAGGACATTGAAGTGGCTCGTGCCAAAATGCACGGTACTAGCGGAGAGAAACACTGCCGAACCGCTATAGCCACATTTGGTGTGCAACTCCACCAAAAAGGCTTCTTGAAAACGTTCCGGTTTTTCGGAAATTCTCACCTTCTCCTGCTCATCGGCCATCATTGCTACATTGCCACAACGAACGCACGGAAGGTTTCTCTGCCTGCCCTCGTGGTTCACGAATCGGCCCACGATCGCAGCTTCGCTACCGGGCCCGATCCGTAAGTCGATCACGTCCTGCCTTGTCAGGAAGAGGTTGTCAGGTACAGCTTTGTACTTGAACTGAGAGGATGGCTCCACGAAAGCAACGGCCAAGTCGTCTTCGACAGAGCAGACCCAGCCACGGTCATCGCTGATGGGAATCACATCAAAAACGCCATCGTGAGTGTTGAGCCGAATGACCCCACACGTTCCGTCTTCAACAACGTGCCTGGCGGTAACTGCAAAAAAATGCGAGAGCCCGCGAAATCCAGAGTCCATTTTTACCAAGAAGCCACTGCCGCCAGCCTGGCTCCCCTTTTGTGCTTGGCGCGCGGAGGGATAGATGTACAGGGCGCAATCCAGCAGTTGATCATAGATCCGAGGCACTGGCGGAAAGTCCTCCCAGATCTTGTAAGCATTGCCATTGGAAGTGCGCTTTTCGACCATGCGGCCAGGAGGGAGCAAGGTAAGGCACATAGAGAACCTCGTTGTGCAGCCGGTCTGTCATGCATTCTACTCCTTGGCGGGAAACTCCGGCCGTCCCGACGCCGGTATTCTACTCTCTTTGCTGGGGCGCCGGAAAGACCCGACTTGCCGTCAGACCCGCTCTGCTTGAACGTGCGCATTTTCTTCTTGCCAGCCGGCGATCAGCGACCGAAAATGTCTAAGATCTGCTTACCACCTGAAGCAGGCCGCTCGCGACAACCCGACCCAGTAAGGTGTCACCATGCCCATCAGCCTGACCTGTTCGATCTGCAAATCCAAAATGCGGGCTCCGGATAAAGCTGCCGGTAAGCGCGTCAAGTGCCCGAAGTGCGGCAAGGCGATCAATGTCCCGGCTGCAGCCAGTCCCTCCGCCGGGTTGTCGGCGCTTCGACCAGGCCCAGCCGAGTCGAAGACTGTGAATGGAGCCGCAGCTTCCGCCGAGAGGTTCGCGGAAGGCGCCGCGAGGGAAGAGCCGGCGCCCGTGCCGCACAATCCTGCTTCTGAGGCCAAAAAGTATGGTGAGTCTGGCGCTGGGTTGATCCCGATCATTCTGGGCTCGCTTGGCGCGGCGCTGTTGCTGTTAGGAGTTTTCGCGCCAGTGATCAGCACACCTATAGGGGCACCTACATACATTGGTGCTCAGAGGTGGGCTGGAATAACGATTTTGGCCCTTGCTGGCGTAGCCTGCGTGCCGATCGTGGCCAGGTTGTACAGATGGGTGACGCTGGCCGGGCTCGCGGCTCTCGGGATCATCGGCTTTACTTTTGTCCACTTGCAGGTACAGCTTTCTAATGCCCAGGCGGAATACGCTGAGCAAATGAAGGGGAACCCTTTCTCGGGAATCGGCGAGGCAATGCTCGCATCTGTGCAATTCCAATGGGGATGGGCGGTCCTTCTGATCGGAGGCATCCTGCTAGTCGCCGCCGGAGTGGCAGCCGAAACCCGCCGCGGAGAGCGCCGAGGGAAGGTGATTATGTTTGCCGGGATGGCATCGATTCCGATGGTCCTGGCTTGCGTGGGAGGGGCTACTTACCTGCTTGAGGAGGCCTTCGGCTCCAAAGGGAATGCGGGTCCAAAGCTAACAATCTTTTCGCGCGACAGCCAACAGGCAACCCAGCCGGATGGAGGGCAGGTTGTATGGGCTGATGCTAACGCTGGTCCCGTTCAACAGGGAGATGTACGTGTCAGCGTGACGCGAGCCAGGATCAGCACTGTCGAAGTGAAAGACCTGTTCGGGAAGGGCTCTACAAGCTCAGACGAATATCTGCAAATCGGAGTGAGAGTTGAAAATCTGAGCGGCAACCAGATCGTGCACTACTTGGGCTGGGGTTCGTCCACGTTTGGCGACCATGGTTCGCTAAAGGACAATTTCGGCAACACGTATCGCCTGTATGCCGGTTATCCCACCATCCCCGGGCACCTCCCTGGGCAGGTGGAGGGCGTGAAGGATCTTTATCCGAGCAAGTCGGTGGAAGATGTGCTGTTTTTCCCACTGCCCGTGAACGGATTCCAGTATTTGCGGTTGGAACTGCCTGGCGAGAACTTCGGCGGAAAGGAACCGATCAGGATTCAGATCGCAGGGAACATGATCAAGCGCGGTCAGTCCCCGAACTAGGAATATTAGGACGTGGCAACTCTCTTTATTGCTCGTTACACAGCCATTACACAATACGGGGGTCCAGGCACACCCGCAAGGACTTCCTTAGCTCTGGCGATTGCCTGGATAATCGTAGTCCTTGCGGGTGTGCGCTGGGCTCCTTGGAAGATTTCCAATCCGTAGCTTGCGGCTTCGAGTCCTGCCGGGGGGGGGGGTAGTCGACGAACAGCGCGCCGAACGCTGGATTTAGCAAATCTATGAGTTGGATAGCGTGGCCAGAAACCCAGGCCTCGGCGCGGATGTCTTTCGCAAAAGGGTTGTTGCCGAAAGTCCACAAAGCAGCCTGTTCCCACCTGCAGATGACATCGGCAATCTGGTCAAGCCATCATGACATTGCGGATGCTCTGACGATCAATCGCCGGGCCGACATTACTTGCTTTTCTTCAAGCAGTTGACTTATAATCCCTACCAAGTCTTGGGCGACATCGGCGGCTGATCGGCCGATCGCTGCCGGTGACACCAGCCAATAAGAGGCCACGCGGGGCCGCTGTACCCGCGTGGCCTTTTTTGTTTGGCTCACCCAGGAACTCGTCACGCGGGGGCTTTTCGGAGCCCCCGATGACGTTTGTCAGAAGGAACATGGAAGCAGCATCCGAACGAAGAGGATCAAGACATGCACGTCCAAATGCGTCCAATCAGTTCACTCCGCCCCTACGAAAATAACCGCAGGCATAGCGACGAAGCCGTGGATGCCGTCGCCGCCTCGATCCGCGAATTCGGTTTTCGCCAGCCGATCGTCGTGGACGAAGATGGCGTCATCACCATCGGAAATAGTAGATACGAGGCCGCTGTCATGCTCGGACTCGAGCCAGTCCCCGTGCATGCCGCCGAGGCACCCCCGTCATGAAGGCTGGACGCAAACCCAAACTGACCAAGGACTTGCAGGATAGGCTCTGCGAGTTGATACGGGCTGGAAACTACTACAACGTGGTTTGCCGCCAATGCGGCATTTCTGTATCGACCTTCAACGAGTGGCTCCGCCGCGGTCTCAACAAGGAAACGGCCGGCCGCAAGACCCGGCCGCTATATGCAGCATTTGCGGCCGCAGTCCAGAAGGCGAAAGCAGAGGGCGAAATGCTGTCACTGGGGCGCATCCGCCAGGCCGCCCGGGGTGGCGATGTGACTGCTCGGGAAACCATCACGAGGACTGACGGCACGCAGATTCTGAGAGAGAAATTCTCCCGCCCGGATTGGCAAGCGGATGCCTGGTTCCTCGAGCGCCGACACTCTGGGCATTGGCGTCGGCGTGACGAACGCCAGATCACCGGCAAGGATGGGGAACGCGTCCTGCCGCCGGCCATAGACATTGCATCCATGAGCGACGAGGAGTTGCGAAATGCCATCGCTGATCGAGAGCGAGCCATCGCCAGTCGACCTTGATGGCTTGTATTTGGAGCTGCTGCACCGCGAAGAAGCGGTCCGGATAGCGCGCTCGTCCTTCAGCAATTTCATTTCCTACGTTCGTCCCTGGTTCTCGTTCGCGTGGTTTCATGAAGAAATAGCGGTCGCGCTTGATCGCTGGGTAACCGGGGATCTGACCCGAGTGATGATCTTCATGCCGGTGCAGCACGGCAAGTCGGAGATGGCATCCCGATTGTTGCCACCGTACGTTCTCGGCAAACACCCCGACGCGGCCCTGGTCGCGTGCTCGTACGGCGCCAACTTGGCCCAGGACCTGAATCGGGACGTGCAACTGGTGATGGACAGCGACGAATACCGGCGCGTGTTCCCCGGGTCGCCACTGCTGGGGAAGGGAGTCAGCAAGAAACACCGGGGATCCTGGAAGCGAAACAGCAAGGAGTTCAATATCGTCGGCAAACGTGGCGTGTACCGATGCGCCGGCGTCGACGGGCCGATCACCGGGAAATCGATGGACTTCGGCATCATTGATGACGTGTTCAAGAACCGGCAAGAGGCAGATAGCCCGGTTCATCGCAAGCACGTTTGGGATTGGTACACCAACGTTTTCAAACGGCGCATGCGTTCGGATCTTGGACGCATCCTGATCGTCATGACGCGCTGGCATGAGGACGACCTGGCCGGCCGACTCTTGCGCATGGCGAAGGAAAACCCGAAGGCCGAGCAATGGCACACTGTCGCGTACCAGGGCTTGTGCGACAGAGAGGAAGCTAGTGAGCACGACCCCAGGCAAGAAGGCGAAGCCCTCTGGCCCGAGCGATTCAGCCGGGAATACCTTGAGAAGGAACGCATGACTTCGGCGTATATGTTCAGCGCGATTTATCAACAAAAGCCAAGTCCCCCGGAGGGAGCCATTTTCAAGCGAGCATGCTTTCATTACTTCTACACAGACGAACGCCTGCAAGAGCACGATGGCCAGCGATTTCTCATGCGGGAGTTCGTGCTTCCCATGGGCGAAACCGGCGAAACGCGGCGCTTCCGTTTCGAGGAATGCCGATGGTTCCAGGTCATCGACACAGCTCTCAAGGCTACGGACACGGCGGCTTTTACTGCTTTGGTCACCGTCGCCGTCACTCCGAAGAATGATGTCTTGGTCTACCACGTCTGGCGGCAGCGCCTGGAGGTCCCCGAGCAATTCGGCGCTTTGATGGAGATGCGCGCCGGAGAAGCCGTGTTCGATCCGCAAACTCGTGCGTTCGTGCAACACGGGTACATGAAGCCGTGGCCCTGTCCGCTCCTGTATCAAGCTGTTGAAGAGGCGGCCAGCGGCATCGGACTGTTGCAAACAGGGGCGGCTGCGGGGCACCCGTTTCGGTCACTCAAGGCAACCGGCAGCAAAGAGCAACGGGCCGTCGCCATCGCGACCATGTACGAAAACGGCAAGGTATGGCACCGAAACGGGGCCAGTTGGGTAGCCGCGTTCGAAGATGAGTTGCTGATGTTTCCAAACGGTACGTTCCTCGACCAGGCGGATTGCATGGGGCACGTGGGCATGTTGGTTCAGGAAACCTCGGTGGCCGCCAGGCCGATCCAGGGAGAGTTGCTATGCAGCCCGAATCCATACCTCGACACCGGGGCTGGCGAAACTTACAACATCGGCGGCGTCGAGGTTTACTTCCCGCCAGATTGAGCGCTTCGCCCTGACGAGCGGTGCAGGAGGCTACGTTGTGATCGAGTGCAGTTCGAAGATACCTTACTTGGCCATCCTTCGCCCTCCGGAGCAGAGACAATGAAAATTCGTGACCGCATCATACGTTTTGACCGCGTGCTCGCCTCCGAGCTGTTGCCCCATCCCAAGAACTGGCGGACGCATCCGCAAGCCCAGAGGGACGCACTCAAAGGCGTGCTTGCCGAAATTGGCTATGCGGGCGCCTGTCTGGTCCGCGAAACCGAACACGGCCTGATGCTGATTGACGGCCACTTGCGGGCAGAGACGACGCCGGATGCCATGGTCCCGGTACTCGTGCTCAATGTGAACGAAGAGGAAGCAGAGAAACTGCTTCTGACCTACGACCCGCTCTCGGCAATGGCCCAGGCGGACAAGGAAGCGCTGGCCAAGCTGATGCGCGAGGTCGATGTCGAAAACTTGGCCGTGAAAGAGATGCTCGGCAACCTCGCTGCGGAGCACCAACTCCTTGGCCCCGATAGTGCTGGCCTGGTTGATGCCGACGACATCCCGAGCGCTCCAGACGCGGCCGCCACGCTGCCCGGGGATCTCTACATCCTGGGCAACCATCGGTTGCTTTGTGCGGACAGCAGCAAACCCGAAGATGTCGATCGGCTGTTGGACGGGGCGGAAATCCACCTGGTCAACACAGACCCGCCGTACAACGTGAAGGTCGAACCGCGGAGCAACAACGCTATCGCGGCTGGACTTAGTTCGTTCCCCTCGGCGACGGAGATGGAAAACCGGCATCACCAGGGATTCGATCTGGCCCGGCATTCGGAGAAATCCAAGCCGACGCAGAAGAAGTTGCGGGCCAAGGATCGCCCGCTCGAGAACGACTTCGTTTCCGACGAGGCTTTTGATGAGATGTTGCATGCGTGGTTCGGCAACATGTCCCGCGTGCTGGTGCCGGGCGGGTCATTCTACATCTGGGGCGGGTACGCCAACCTCGGCAATTACCCACCTGTGCTCAAGAAGTGCGGGCTGTACTTTTCGCAGGGGATCATCTGGAACAAACTGCATCCCGTGCTAACCAGGAAGGACTTCATGGGATGTTTTGAGATCGCGTATTACGGCTGGAAGGAAGGCCACGGTCACAAGTTCTACGGGCCCCCAAACGCTTACGACCTCTGGGACGTCAAGAAGGTGAACCCCCAGAATATGATCCACCTGACCGAGAAGCCCGTCGAGCTAGCCTCGCGCGCCATGCACTTCTCCTCCCGGCCCGGGCAAAACGTCCTGGATTTGTTTGGAGGGAGTGGTTCCACAATTGTGGCTGCGGAGCAAACGGGGCGGCGGGCGTTCTTGATGGAGCTCGACACGTTGTACGCCGACATCATCGTCGAGCGCTATGTGCGGTTTGTTGGCCACCCCAGCAAGGTGCGTGTCTTCCGTGATGCCAAAGAGTACACCTTTCAGGAGGTGAAGGACATCGCCGCCAAGGCCGCGCAAGCTGCCGGCGAGGCACCGCCGACGGAAGAGGAGGCCGAGGCCCCCGAATCGTAGCCTCTCCTTCGCCACGTTTGCGCACGTCGCGTTGCCGTCCGCGCGGTCGACCAAGGTGGCCAACCCCTCACTTCCACGATTCGCAGGCCATTCTGGCGTAGGTGCGGCTAACCAGCTCGGCCTAACATTCCCTTCTGCGCAAGGTCGGCTTCCATGTCGGCGCCTCCGTATCCGGTCTACCAAGTCGAGTGAGCGCGGAGGCCAGGCTTGCCGACCGTGACAATGGACTCAATTCGCACTAAATGGCTCCCTTCTTAACGCCGTCGTAGAATCGAGATCAAGAGGCGTAGGCCAAGGAGCCCTCGATTCGCGCTGGTTTGCGTCCGCAAACACTTCGGTGTGTCGGACCGAAGCGCGCATCACCAACCACAGATGATCGAGCACCCGCGGCGGTCGCGGCCACGGCAATTCACCCAGGTCGTTCCAAGCAGGCGGCCGTATAGCAACGCCAGCGCCGACCTCGCCTGTGCCAGCGCGGGCAACGGCTCCGGCGCCGTTTTGACGATACGTTCCAGAAAATGGATCGCCTCGCGCAATCCGAGCTGCGACGGCTGCTGCTTGTTGTGGAAGAGACTGAAGCGTCGCGACCGGTGCACCAGCCCATCGGCCGTCGGCGGTGAATCGCCAGGCTTCCGCGCGCGGCTTGCCCTAACCGATCAAGCAGGAGCGCTCCGGTCAACGGTTCACCGGAGTTAGGCTCGGCAACGAAGATAGAGTTCATGCTGACCTCGCGGGATGCGTGTGGCGTGGTCCTATCGGATATTGGAACATGCGCACACTTCTCGCTCGACAAGAACATCACTCCGCCGATTGACAACCATCGCCTGTACAGGTCGAATAGCCGTCATGATATTCAGGCGCGAGTGATACTGTGCCGGCGCCGGTTGTGTAAATCACCAGTTCCAGTTAGAGCGCAGAGGCGCGGGTGTGCCCGCGAATGTTTCATGTGGTTTTTTGCTTTCTTGATCCTCCTGGCCATCTCGGGATCCCAGTACGCGGCCCACGAGCGCCGGCTGCGTTTGTTGGAGCGAAAGATCGCTTTTCTGCTCGGTCGCTCGGGTGCCGACACAGCCGCCATCGAGGCTGCATTCCAAGAAGCGGAAGAGGCAACCCGTGGCAAGAGCAGAACCATCCTCCTCGTGCTCGCGGTCTCCTTGGCGTGTATGGGGGTCGTCGGTGCTCTCGTCCTTACTTGGCTGCTCCTGAGCCAGCCAATAGGGAATTAGCAATCGGCGGCGCAGCGATTGGGGGCGATTTGCTTCTTGATCGGGTGTGCGGCGCATCACCTGCTCGTAAAGAAATAAGCTGCCGGCAACTTCTGCTCCTGAATAAGATGGTCTAACCGGAATTCGGCGGGTAGTGGCTTGAGAATCGGTTGAAAGTCGGGTAGCCTGGGCGCCAGGCTGCGGGCCTGGGGGCCAGCCGGGCTCCCGGAAGGCAGGGCAACTTCTAACAAATAGGTGCAGCTGATCGGGTCAGCCGTTCCTGGTTTCAGCCAGGTCGCAGGCTCTCCGGCTGGCCCGGCAGCTGATCTTGGCGTTAGCTCGTCACAATCCCGTATTCTAAACCATTCTTGGGATTCCCTGAAATCCACCGTTTTCTTAGCTCTCGGCCGACGTTTAGAGCTGCACTCTTGCGCGCTTCGGTCCCATCGACCGACGTATCCATCCGGCACCTAAAACCGCATCGACACGCGTCATTTCGAGGAGGAGTGCTCAATGCCCAGCTAATCGAGTTCGCCTGCACCATCAGCGCGGCGAAGGCGGTGCCAGAATGGACAGATACGCTTCCCAGGGTCCGACTTCTTTCCGGTGTTGGAAGGCAAGTCCCTTGCAGACCTGCGCGATGTGATTGAGGTCGTGCACCAGCCACGTGGCCAGGAGCTGCGAGAGTGTCACCTCTCCCAGGGCAGGATGTCGTCCACTCTTGGCAAGGTCGGCAGGTTTGAGGGACATCGACCGCAACTCGGCCAGATTGGCGATCCGAAGCGATTCGAATAGGTCCAGCAACTCGCCTGTCGTTTTCTCATGGCACAGCGCGATGTGCCCATTGCGATCAAACGGTTCAAACGCGACGGCCTCACCCGCTTGCATGATCAGTCGAGCGCGGGGCATCCAGTCAGTCTTCTCACCATGAATCAGGTGACCGATGACTTCGTGTGGGGACCACGTTTCCGGGCCGTAGTTTGCTTGCACAAGTCCTTTAGGCAACCCTGCTAACAATGCCCGAAGAACACGCGGAGTGCTAGCGAGGAGCGTGCCGGTCCCATCGAGACTGAATTCCATGTTGCTACTCCTCTAATTGGATTCTCGTCGGCGCCTCGCCCCAAAACCTTGTTTTATGATGTAATTCATGCATACTCTCTCCACCCGGAGAAGTATGAGGGCGTTTGAAAGAAACGCATCAACCAAGCACAAAACGGAACAAACAGATTGCGTTCCGGCTAACGAAGACCTCGGCCGGGTGCGTTGCCTGCGGCGGGCTGGGTGGCCCTGGCGGTTACCCGCCAGGGCTCCCACGGACCCGGACGTGCGTGCATTAACGCATCCGGTTCTTCGACCGACAGGTTTGCCATCCAGTAAGGGTCCCCGAGGCTATCCAAACGAGTTACGTGGACAGGCTCCGGAGCCTCGATGTGCTCCACCTGTTGCCCTCGCTTGGGTCTGCCGGCCGACGCTTCGCTTCCCTCCACAGGGTCCTCCGGGGCGAGTTCCCCTGCTTCAACGGTACTACCAAAGCGCTACGACTTCCTGCCGCCCATCCCGCCGCACTTCGTTGCCTTCGTTTGGCGGTACCTCAGCGCTCACTCGTTTGGTTCGCTCCCCAGCGGACGAGTGCGCCGCCGTGGCCCGGAGTTGGTCACCCGGTATCTCCGGCCGGGATTATCACTGAGGAGACGACAGGATCTCCCAGGTTCCCGAGAAACCCCGATTGTCCGTTTGCCATGTTCAGTCGACGCCGGCAGGACCGTTGTCACCAGACCGCTATGGTGCAACAGCATGGCCCCTGGTGTGGGAAAAGCAGAGGCTCCCACGAAAGGTCTTTCGACGCTCAATAGCATGGCTTTCGGACTCGCTGTCTACGCTTCGCCGGGTGGGTTACCCCACCACGACGCAAGGCTCGCTTCCAGCCGTTGGTCAGACGCTACTGGACGGGCTTTTCTCCCGGAGGGTTTCGACGAAAGGTTTCAGAGTGCTTGCTTACATCTCCTCCCCCTTTCCCGAGCTTTGCTTGGCGCAATCCCATCGACCGGTGTATCGAAGCGAACGTGTGTTCGCGCCCCAGTAATGGCAGCTTCCGTGCTCCTGGGTAGGCATTTTCGATCGGCTTTTCAGTGAGTTAACGGACACCCTTTAGAAGAAAGGGGTCCGTGTGCGCAAGTAGCGCGGGACTACCAGAAGGATCCAGTTCTCGCCTGCAGAGCTACGGCAAGTTCATTGGCCACAGATTTCGGGAGGTGGATGACAGCGGGTGAATCCCCGGCTGCCGGGGGGTATAAGCCCGCAGGGCCGATCCGCTCCCACTTGGTTTCAAATCCTATGAGTTCGGCCCGGACAGGGATTGCGTCAGCGATTTGATCTCGACATCGGTCAAATGTCGTGCGGTCGCGCGCAACATCTTCTCAAAATGGGCTATGCCGGCAGCGGTGCTGGGAAAGCCGATGTTTCCGTCTACGCCACCGCTCGTGATCAACGATTTGCCGTTCGCATCGAGGATTACCATCCACGGAATTCCACCTTCTTCCTTGCGAATACGGCTGATGACTGCGGCGCCGTTGGTGAAGCGCGTATCGAGCTTCACGGTGACATAGTCCTTCGCCAGAAGATTCTGGTGCTTTTCCAGGAAACGGGACAAGAGCACGCAGGGGGAACAGAAGGCACCGCTGTGTTGGACGAGTACGCGCTTGTCCTCCCGCTTCGCCTGTATCATGGCGTCGGCCAGCAGCTTTTCTGCGTCGGGTACGGGCTGAGCATACCTCTCTAGGAAGCCCACCAGCTTCTTGCTATCGAGCTGCTTCCCGGTCATTAACGCCAGGGCCGTCGTGCTCGCAACCACTCGGCCATCGGTGCCAAGGATAGCGAATGTGCCTCCCTCAGCGACAGGTGGTTGCAATTTCAGCCGTTCCAGTAGGGTGCGCACTGGTGCGCCGGCTGGGCCTTCGGTCGCATCGAGGGCCAGCATGGTGTAATTGGCGAGCGCGTGGATCGCAGCTCGCTCCACCTCAGTCCTGTTTCGGCTGTAGCGCAGCGCGAAAAATCGCTGGCAGGCCTCGCTACTTTTGGCAGCGGCGAAGAGGAGCACCCGCTGCTCGGCCAAGCGGGCGTCGTGGAGCTTCGTTTGCAGACGCGCTGGTGGCTGTTCCCCGGCGGCGAAGGCCCGGTCGATCAGCTGTAGGAGCGTCGGAGGGCCCTCCGGGATTGTGACCTTCACTTCACCCAAATCGATCAGATCTGCCTTGGCCGGGGTGATGTCGGCGACCCGGCGCCAGCCCCGCATCCTGCTGCCATTCACGTCGCGCTCGATGGCAAGCATCAAGTCGAACTTCCAGCCTGTGGTCAGGCCGGTTAGGACGAACTCGCCGCTAGCATTGGTGCGGGCACTGCCGCCGAAAATCGGCATCGAGCCGCCGCCTTCCATTTCGACCCTGACGCCGAACTCGACTTGTCGGTCGGCCAGCGGCGCGCCGGAAGCGGCGTCCAGCAGCCAGCCACGCGCGGACGCGGTTGGGCCGACTGGGATCGTCACTTCGGGGTCGTCGGGTCCGAGGCGGACTATTCCCGAGAGAACGCCGTCGTCGGTCCGGGCCTGGATGACCATCGGCGACCGACTGCGGTTAGCGCCGAACCTGCCGTCCGAATCGGTTACGGCCCGCAGGCGGCCGCCGCGGACCCTCGTGGCGATACCCAAAACCTGGGCCTCGGACACGCTGCGGCCGGGCGCGGACTTTAACACAACCCGGCCGGCGAGAACGCCGCGGTCCGGCCGCTCCGTGTACAGGTTGGCCTCCACGTCCTTTTGGTCGGTGATCTCGAATTGCGGCGGCGGCGCACCCTCCGGCCCGATGATGTAGTAGCGCCCGGGCCCGGCGAAGAATTCAAAACGGCCCTGCTGGTCGGTGACCGCATGGCGGAGTATCAGTGGATTGACCCCCTTGTGGCTATCTTTGGGGTTGGGCAACTGTAGCTCCTTTGGGAGTCTGAAGTAGTCTTTCTCCGCCCGTCGATAGAGGGTGAGCCGGCGGCCGGCGAGCGGGCTTCGGTCCTTGCCGATCCCGACCATACCGTGGATGCGCGTGGCCGGCTGCAAGACAAGTTGGACCGGATCGACCACCTGGCCCGCGCGCACGATGCGCATCTCGGCAGGGGATGCAAAATGCTCTTTCTCGGCGACGAACAGACAATACTGATTCGAATACACCCGGATCTCGAAGGCGCCGTCCCGGTCGCATTGCGCCGTGCCTCGAAAGTCTCTCAATTGTAGGCCGCACCCCGCGACTTGCACCTCGGCACCTGCGGCAGGCCGGCCATCGGCAAACGTTGCCTTGCCGCGTACTAGCTGCAATGGCTCCAACGCGATCGCGACTTCGTTTGACTGCGCCTTGGGATCAAACGACGGTTGGTCGGGCAGAAAGTAGTTGTCCGTCTTCGCCCAGAACGAAACCCTGCCGACATTGTCCGTAGGGATGATGCGGAAGGTTGCTGTGCCGGCTTCATCAGTAGTCGCTCTGAATTCATCGATTCCCGAAAGGTTGAAGTGGCCTCCCTTCCTCGGCCGCTCGACGTACCAGGGGTAAACACTTACCCCCGGCAGCGGCTTCTGCTGATTGTCCACGACGCGCACGCGTACCTCGCGCGTCCCATCCAGGGCAAACCGGAGGGGTTGTGTGTGGTCGGGGGCCAGCTTATATGGATCGCTGGCCGGTTCATTCGCGCGGCGGTAGATGACGTAGTTGAGCCCGACGCCGGGTTTGCAGGCGTAGACATTTTCCAGAGGAGCGTCTGCCGGCACGCGGAGGAGTGCGTGACCGCCGGCGTCTGAGTTCTCTCCCCTGATGCGACGAGTCATCACCGTTGCCGCGATGCTCGCTCCGGCGACGGGTTTTCCCTGACCATCGATTACGGTCACCGGGATTGCGCGCGCCTTGCGCACCGCCAGCCGAATGGGCGCCGGTGCTGTTTCGGTGTCATAACTATTTGCGAAGAATGCTTGCAAATCGCCATTGTCGGCTTTGGCGAGCACATAGAGGCCGCGCACGAACTGCTTGGGCACCGTCGCGCTGAAGGTGCCGTCTGCCTTCGACTGGGTCGCGCGGTCAAGCCCGAAGTTGATCAGGACGACATCCGCGTTAGCTATCGGTGCGCCGGCGCCATCGACGACGGTGCCCTGGATCAGAACGGTCACGGCGTCTTCGAGGGACGAGACTTTCACGCTCTTTGCGGATGCGCCGGCCGTGGCGTCGAAACGCATGGCGAATCGGCCGAACCCGGCAGTAACCAATATCGCGGCCAGTGTGAGAATCAGTGCTGCCCTTGCCCGTGCCACGAGCGCGCTTGGCCAAGCTGCCCGGGCCAATGCTGCCACGCGCGCAGACAAAGTGCCTGCCTTTGCCGCCGCCGCGGTCCGTGACAGCAATAGCGGCGGCACCGCCTCCGCTGTGCGAACACCCACCAACGTGGCAATCGCCCCTTCGGCCAATGTTACCCCGCGGCGGACCAGCCAGGCGTGCAACAGTTTTCGCGCCTTGGTCAGCCGGGTCTTCACCGTTCCGGTTGGCCAGGCGAGTGTGCGGGCTGCCTGCTCGTGGGTCTGGCCCTCCCAGTAACAGAGCAGCAACGGTAGGCGATATTTCTCCGGCAAATGCTGGACTTCTTCTTCGATGATCCGGCCCAACTCACGCCAGGCGGCCTGGGTGCAGGGATCGGGCATAACCGCGCTGGCGCGGTCATCTTTCCACGGTTCGAGTCTCTTGAGATCCGCACGGAGCCGGCAACTGTTGCGGTACGCGACCCGATGCAACCACCCGGCCAGCGATCCGGGCCGCCGGATCGTCGCCGATTGCTGGGCCAGAGCCAGAAACGTTGCTTGGAAGGCATCTTCAGCCGCATGAAGTCGCGGCAACACACGCCGGCACACGCGCCACACGAGCGGCCCGTGACGCCGCACCAACACCTCTAACGCCTCCGAGCCGCGTCCGGCGACGACTTGCTCCAACAATTGCCCGTCGCTCACGCCGTCGATCCCAGGTGACTTAGCCAGTTGGCCCAGCACCGTGGCCAGATATGTGTCGGCCATGAAGGTCGCCCTCCGCAACGAATGTCGTATCCATCTTAATAGTGCGGCGGGCGCGACGAATGGTTTTTTATTTTCGGATTTCGCGGCAGGAACCGCCCGCCGGCCTAATTCTACAGCGCTAACTTAGCCTTGTGCGCAGCTGGCGTTTTGACGAAACTGTCCTCTCCAATTGGTTTTAGGGAGGACATGGCCTGGATGCCCAGCAAATTCGGCGACTGAGGTCGAAACTGACTCGCTATCTCAAGCGCTTCGACAATTGTTTTGAACGGAAGGACACGCGCGCCCACCTGGGGGTTTACGTCGGCGGTCAGTTGTCCGACCTCCAGGAGAAGAGTGTCGAACCGATCGCTCTGGCCGCCGACGTGGCACCTCGGACGCTGCAAGAATTCTTGAGTCAACTGAAGTGGGACGAAGACCGCCTGCGGGACCGGCTTCAGCAAATCGTCGTGGCCGAGCAGGCGGGTCCGAACGTCGTGGGAATTATCGATGAGACCAGCGACCCCAAAAAAGGCGACAAGACACCCGGAGTGCAAAAGCAATGGTGTGGCCGCCTGGGGAAGAACGAGAACTGCATGGTCACCGTGCATCTGGGTTTTGCCCAAGGTGACTTTCATTGTCTACTCGAAGGGGAACTGTTCTTGCCGGAGAGCTGGGACCAGGACCGCGAGCGCTGCCGGGAAGCGGGCATTCCCGATGACGTGGTCTACCGGCCCAAGTGGCGGATCGCCCTGGAACTGTACGACCGGGCCGTCGCCAACGGCGTGCATTTTGACTGGCTGACATTTGATGAGGGCTACGGGGGCAAACCGGAGTTTCTGCGTGAATTGTCGGCGCGTCACCAAAGCTACGTGGCCGAGGTGCCACGCAGCTTGACGGGTTGGTTGAAGCCGCCGCGCGTGGTAACGCGGCCGTACCATCGCCACGGGCGGGGACGTGGCCGCAATGTACCGCGCCTGGCCAGCGGCAGCCGGCCGGCGCGACGGGTCGATGAACTGCTGAATGATGCGGCGCTGCGGGATCAGCCCTGGCAACGCTGGCGGGTCAAGGATGGGGAAAAAGGTCAGCAGGTGTGGGAATGCAAACACACATTCCTGACGATCAAGGACGAGAGCGGCTTGCCGGGCGCGCAGCTGCATTTGCTCATCGCCCGTAATGTGCTGGACATTGCTTAGGAGCCAGGGCAGCTCGTCAACTCAGCCGATGCAATTGCGGAGGAAGTGATGAGGAAGGCGGCGCGGCGCAACGTGCTGAGCCCGCAACGTATTCGAAAGTCGTTAAGATGGACACACTTTGCCACGAGTGGATCCCTTCACGCCTCGGAAACCTAAGCGGCTGTGCTCGCTACAGTCGCCTCCCGCAATCAGCTCCATAATGGGTTTTATCTGGCTTGGGCCCGTGTTTGGACCGACGGCATGGGCGATGGGCCAGAACGACCTGCGCGAGATGCGCGCTGGCCGGGGATCGCGAGAGCGAAGGGATTACTTATGCCAGTCGGATATGTTGAACAGATTAAAGGTACGGACGCAGCCCTTGCCTTTGCCGTGGCTGCTGCCTAGCTCAGAACTAGAAGCACATTCGGCGTTCTTGCCAAATATCCAAGGAGGACAGCCATGTTGAAACTTCTGCGACTGGGGATGGTAGCAACCGCGGCCTTGGCCATCTTGGCCGGGGCACAGGCTTGCGACGAGAAAGGCCACGGCTCTGACAAAGATCATGTAATGGTGCGACCCGACGACGTGAAATGGGGTCCGGCGCCGCCCGGTCTGCCTTCCGGCGCGCTAGTCGCCGTGCTCGCGGGAAATCCGGGCAAGGCGGAGCCGTTCGTGATCCGCATCAAGGTACCCGATGGCTACAAAGTACCGCCACATTGGCACCCGACTGACGAAAACGTCACTGTAATCAAAGGCACGTTCTTGATGGGCAAAGGTGACAAGTTCGATGCCGACGCAAGCGAAGCCATGCCGACGGGCTCGTTCGTGCGCATGCCCAAAGAGGTGCGCCACTTCGCCTTGGCGAAGGGCGAGACCATCGTCCAGGTTCATTGCATCGGCCCATTTCAAATCAATTATGTGAACGACGCGGACGACCCTCGCAAACAATGACCGCAGCAGCCCGAAATCCGCGCATTTGCAACACTGGCAGCGGAAGACACTTTCGGCCCTCGCCCCAATCATCCGTGCCCCGGCCTGCCCTGGGAAGAAGGTCACACTGCGTTCCATTCGCGGCCCTGGCCACTTCCACCGTCACATGTATGCCCCGGCCTTGAGCTTCTCAAGACCGGGGCATTGAAGAAAAGCAATTCGAAGCTACCCCCGCCATCAATGGGCACAAATTCAGTTACCGAATTCTCCATTCTCGTAAGCACTCGGGCAAGAAGACATCTGCCTTGGTTCTTAGCGGGCGAGCGCACCTGTGTGCTCTTCGCCGCTGCTGAGCAAAGCCAGGCGTCTCCGAATGCCCGCTGAGAATAATCCCAGGAATTCACGCTTACTGCGCTTGCTGTCCTTCCCCACGCGAGGTAACTGACTGTCCCTGTTGCATCGCGATTGGCGCGGTGCCGCACACGACAGCCACCGAGAAAGGACAACGCATCATGGCAAGCAAGAAGACAGCGAAGGATTCGGCCCGCACCGAAAAGGCCAAGAGCACCGAGGCCGAGCAGACGCCGGGCACCCCGAGGAAGATTACGGACCTGAGCTTGGGCGACATCGTCCTGATTCCTGGGTTCGACGGCCCGAGAACTATCTGCGACGCAACCAAGGTCGGGGATGGCGCGGACGCGCGTAAGTTCGAAGTCGGCTTGCGAGATGAAGCCGGCGAGATTGAGCACGTCCGCTTTTGCCCCGACGAGGAGGTGCAGGTCGTCGGGAAAGCGCCCAAGGGGGCCAAGGACAGGCCCGTGCCCGCGGAGTCGGCGGCGCGGAAGACCACGTCGAAGGGCAAAGGGAACAAGGCACCCAAGCCCGAAGGCGCCAAGAAGGCGAAGAAGGAGCCGAAGCCGCCCAAGGAGAAGAAGACCAGCGCCCTGGACGCTGCCGCCAAGGTGCTGGGCGAGAACGCCGAGCCGATGAACTGCCAGGAGATGATCAAGGCTACGTCAGACAAGGGCTACTGGTCTTCGCCGGGCGGGCTGACCCCGCATGCGACGCTTTACTCTGCCCTGCTCAGGGAGATCAAGGCGAAGGGGAAGGAGGCACGGTTCAAGAAGGCAGATCGGGGGAAGTTCAGCCTAACGTAGGCTTGCCTACGCTTTCCCAGGATCGCCCACGAGGCCCCGCACTAGGCGGGGTTTTCTCGTTGGCGTTTCTGGCCAACCTGGGCATGCCGGACGCGACGTGAACAAACGTGGGCAAAGAGATAGGCAAGTGTTCCCGCCAGCGCAACAAAAATCCTGCCTATGCCACTCACCAGGCGTCGCCCAGTCACCTGATGGGTTGCACGGCAGGATGCTTCAAGTCTACTCGGTTTCGGGAGAGGAACGCAAATGAAATGCTATCCGCCGAACGCGAACAGCGTGCCAACCTCTCCATCATCATCAACCGCCACGTGGAGATACACGCTCGTCGTCAGCAAGCAGGCATGGCCGGCAGCTGCTCTTACTTCGGCCAGCCTGCGTTTCCCGGCAAGGGCGTGACTAATAAACGTATGTCGCCCGTGGTGGATGGTCAGCGTCCGTAGCCGGGCCAAGCCAAGCACCTTGCAGGCCGAGAGAAACCGCCGCCGCAGTGCCGCTCGTTGAAGTGGCAAGCCGCGACGATTGGCCTGCACCGAGCAGACGAACGGGTCCGTGCCGCGGGCGCCGTCCGCAATGCGACGAGCCTTCCATGCGACAAGGTCAGTCAGCGTCCCTCCATCCCACCACACCGGCACACACCGCGCTCGCTTCCCTTTCGTGATCTGCCTCCGCAAACGCAGGTGCGGGCGCTGAACGTCGGCCACTACGTCGTCTAGCTGCAGCCCGGCGATCTCGGACACGCGCAGTCCGCAGCAGCACGCCAGGCGAACGATGATCAAGTTGCGTTGCGTATTGGCTCGCGTGGTTCGGGCGGTTAGGTCGGCTAAGACGGTGGTCAGTTCACGTCGGGTCAGAATGCGGGTTGGGTCGAGGTTCCAGGTGGATAATGCAGGCATGGTGCTCTCCGGGGGATGAGGATCGGTTCATGCAACGCGGTCACATGAGTACCTCACCCGTGCCGGAATGCAAGCGGAATGATGGCTCCAGTTTTGTTGAAATGGGTCCGTTCTCCCTGTGCCTGCACACCTCTGCAATCCCCGGCTTGATTACTTTGTGTACCTCACCGGCGTGTACGTCAACCTGTCGACGGGCGTGGCGAGCGGTGCGGGCGGCGTTATGAATGTTCCCCTCTGGGCGTTTGCCACTCTATTCTTTGCAGCGGTTCGCGAGCCCGAAAAAAAAGGTGTCCGGAACTCGATTACCACAGTTCCGGACACCATAAATGGATTTGAACGTCATGCTTTTCTGGATTCTGCTCTCCTTTCCAAGCCCGCTTCCTGCTCAGAGAGGCGTCATGGGCCAATGTTGGCGCCGCTCGTGGAGGCGAAGTTGAAGATGATAGAGGTAGCGACATCGAAGGTGAACGTCCCCCCCGGAGTGTCGTAGACGCCGCCGCCGATGCCCTCGCCGTCGGCGCCGCCGTGCTTCCCCTGGCCGCCATTAGCATCGTTCAGGGTCACCCAGGAGTACGTCAGCGCCAGGGTCGTGGTGGCGCCGTTGTAGGCGCCTCCGCCCAGGCCGTTGCCGCCGTTGCCCCCGGCCGCGCCGGCGCCTCCCTGGGCCACGTTGAAGATGAGCGTGCTGTGGTCGACGGAGAGGGTCGACGTGTCAGTACCGAGACCCAGGAAATTCACCTCGAATGTGCCAATGCCCCCGCCATTCGCGATGGCGCCGCCAGCGCCGACACCGCCCGCGGCGCCCTTCCCGCCGGCGCCGCCGACGGCCTGGTTATCGGAAAAGAGGCTGTCCGAGACGGTGGCGGTCGAGTCAACGCCATTGTAGAAGCCGCCGCCGAACCCGCTGCCGCCCGTGCCCGGATACCCGGGGCGGCTGGTGCCGCCGCTACCGCCAATCGCCTGGTTGCCGACGAACGTCACGTTGGTGAGGGTCGGGGTAGCAAAGATTTCCGCAGCGATGCCGCCGCCCGCGGCCGGAGCGCCGGGGCCCTCGGCGGAGTTGCCGCCGATGGCCTGGTTGTCCGTGAAGGTGCTGTTAGTGACGGTGAGCGAGGCGGCGAAATCGACAAGGCCGCCGCCCCAGGCCTCGCCGACGACGGGGTTGGGGTCAAGGCCGCCGACGTTGTCGCCCTGGTCGCCGCCCTTGGCCAGGTTGCCGGTAAACGTGCTGTTGGCGATGGTGAGCGGGGAAGCACTGGCGATGGCGCCGCCCAGGGCCTCACCGCCAAACAGCGCGGCGGAGTTGTTGGTGCCGTTGGCGCCAACAGCCTCGTTACCGGTGAACCTGCAGTTGCTGATGGCCAGCGGGTCCGTGGCCGAGTTGGTGGTTGTGTTCTCGCCAGCGCTGATGGCGCCGGCGTTGCTGAGGCGGCCGAGCGCCTCATTGCCGTTGAACGTGCAGTCGGTGATGGTCGCGGGCGAGCTGTTGTTGATGGCGCCGCCATTGCCTTCCCCGGTCCCCGTCGCGGGGCCGACCGCCTGGTTGTCGGTGAACGCACTGTCGGTCACCGTCAGGGAAGGCCCCTGGCTGTCGATGGCGCCGCCGGCAGAGCCTTCGGTGATGGGGCCGGTGATGGGGGCGGCGTAGTCGCCGCCGGAGGCCAGGTTGTTCTTGAAGGTGGAGTGCGTGACGGTGAGGGTGCCGTCATTCTCGACGCCGCCGCCGTTGCCGTAGTTGCCCGAGGCGTCGGCGGAGGCGCTGTTGTCGGCCACGAGGACGTGGTCGAGGCTCAGGGTAGAGGCAAAGCCAAAGTACGCACTCGCGTTGTTGAGGATGCCGCCCCCGTTGCCGGCGATGGCGGAGTTGCCGCTGACGGTGCAGTTGGTCAGGTTCAGGGTAGCGCTGTTGGAATTGGCGTAATAGTACGCAGTCCCGTTGAAGATGCCGCCCCCGTTGCCGGAGAAGGCGGAGTTGCCGCTGACGGTGCAGTTGGTCAGCGTGGCCGTGCCAGTGTTGTACACGCCACCGGCCCCGTAACTGGCGGTGTTGCCGCTGACGGTACAGTTCGTCAGCGTGGCCGCGCCTGCGTTCTCCAGGCCGCCGCCGCGAACAGCGGCGGTGTTGCCGCTGACGGTGCAGTTCGTCAGCGTGGCCGTGCCGTAGTTGCTCAGGCCGCCGCCCTTCCAGGCGGAGTTGCCGCTGACGGTGCAGCTGGTCAACGTGGCCGCGCCGGAGACGTTCTCCAGGCCACCGCCGTATTCAGCGGAGTTGCTGCTGACGGTGCAGTTGGCCAGCGCCAGCGCGCCGTAGTTGGCCATGCCGCCACCGGAACGGACAAGGGAGGTGTTGCCGCTGACGGTACAGTTGGTCAGCGTGGCCGTGCCGCCGTTCAACACGCCACCGCCAAAGAATAAGGCGGTGTTGCCGCTGACGGTACAGTTGGTCAGCGTGGCCGTGCCCCCAAGGGCGTTGTACAGGCCGCCGCCGAAGCCGAAGTTTGTGGAGTTGCCGCTGACGGTGCAGTTGGTCAGGGTCAGCGCGCCCTCGTTCAGTACGCCGCCGCCGTGGAAGGCGGTGCCGCCGGCGCCGGTGATCTTCAGTCCCGAGATTGACGCCGTGACCAGCCCATCGACCTGAAACACCCGGCTATGCCCGCCGCCGTTGACCGTCACGCCCGCCTTCGGGCCCGTGATCGTCTCCGTCCCGGTCGTGTCGCTCAGCTCGAGCTGGGTGCCGTTCAAGGGGATCGTCTGCGGCGTCTTGAACACCGTTTTGTCAAAGGTGATCGTCTCGTTCCCCCCGTTCATATTCGCCTGGACGATCGCCTGACGCAGGTCGATCTCGCCAACGACGGGCGTGTCGGTGGGGTTGTTGACGACGATCGTGGACGGAACCCAGCGGTCCTCCAGCGCCTCCAGGGCCGGGCGGGCCCGGTGTGGCGCCTTGCGAACCGTGCGCGTGCCCGAGCGGGCAAACAAGTTGCGGATCCAGGAACGCTTCATCATGAGAAACTCCTAAAACAGGAAGGAAAACAGACCGCCCCGGTTAGGTAGCCGCGTTCGCCAGAACGCGGGTGTGAGGGGTCTGCACTGCGAAACCCGCGTTCTGGCGAACGCGGCTACGTTATTGCCTCACGCAGGTCCCGCAGCGCGGACCGTCGCCGCGACCTCACCGAGATACTCGGTGGGGACCACGAAGGAACTCTCCAGTAGCTTCTCGTCGTCGTTGATCAAATCGGGGAACCGCCGCGGTAGCACCGCCACGGCGAAGACCTCTTGGACGCCGCTCTCGAACTTGAGCAGGGCGATCGTCTCGCCGCGGCGCAGGTCCACGACGCAGACGCCGCACGTCCGCTGCTCGGGAGCGAGCCGCTCGGTGATCGGGATGCCGCTGAAGACGGCCGACTCGCGGACCTGAGACAGGCCGACGAAGGCGAGATCCCCCGCGAAGTCGAGCCCGCGCGTGAACCCCGGCACGGCGGCGACCGCCTCATAGCGGCCGGTGTTCAGATCGACATAGCCGAGCGTCCCCGAGCCCGACTCGCAGACCCACAGGCGGCCGGCATGCCAGCGCGGCGAGTGGGGCATCGACAGGCCCCGGCAGAGGATCGCCCCGGAATCCACGTCCATCAGCAGGCCGCCGCGCGCCTTGTTCGGCCGCCAGCCGCCCATCTCGTTCGTTTCGCCCAGGGCAGTGACGTACTTCGGCTTGCCGTCCACCATGGCCAGGCCATTGAGGTGGCAGCGATCCGAAGGCTCCAGCTCGGTCACGAACGGCGGCCGCCAGCGCGGGGTGAAGCTCGCCTCGGCGTCGAGGGTGGCCAGGCAGGAGAAGCGCGTGTTGACGAACCAGAGCTGGCCGCCGGCGCCGTAGGCCATCTCGTGGATCAGGACGTTGCCGGTGACGTGGCTGGCGCGCGGCAGGTAGCAGCCGTCGCGCGTGCCGGCGGGTTCCAGGCGGCGGGCGACGTCCGGAACGTCGCGGAACTCCCAGACCTGGATGGTGGTGCCGATGGCGAGCTTGGCGCCACCGTCGGCCAGGGCCAGGCCCATCGGGGCCTTGAACGTGCGGTAGTGGGTGTTGAGGTGGTCCCCCTCGTCGCGGAGCATCACGAGCTTACCGGCCTGGTAAGTGGTGACCAGCAGCGACGCGCCGAGCCGCCGCAACAGCGCGGGGAAGTTCGGCGTGTGGGCGGCCCGTAGCGGCCCCGGATCCGCCGACTTGGGGAGGGCCGGGTCCGGCGTCAGGGTGTCGGGGGCACCTGGCATGCTCATGAGAGAATCATTGCGACCGTTCTGCTCGGTCGGGTCCGGCGTCAGGCGGGCGGGGGCAGTTTGCATAGTCATGTTTTTCTCCATCTGCGCTCCAAGGGGCCGGAACAGGGCGGGCCGGCTTTTTTCGATGCGATTTGCGATATAATGCCGGTGCCGTGGGACGGATTGCCAATCCGTCCTACATGTCCCCGGCGCGCAGACTGAGCGCCAGGGGCCGGCCGGGTCGGTGAGACTTCTGCTTGGCGGCGACGCTCCCAAGGAACTCCCACCGGCAACAGAGTTCATGTTCAGAGGGTCAAGAGGCGGAGTTAGCCCTATGGGCGCACAACTTCCCCCTCCCCAGCGCGGATTCTTCTACCCGACTGGATCATCTAGTGCTGGGTTGTGACTGTTCGGTAGCTGCGACCTGGGCCAGTCGCGCTCATGGGTCGGCTACGTTACGGCGCCAGCCGCCGCGGGTACTAATTGGAAACCCAACGCGCGGGCCTGTCGGGCCATCGCTTGCAGCTTGCGCTCTCGGTACTTCGCCTCGTACTCCGCCATCCCTTGGGCCACATAGTCCTTCCCATGTTTGAGCAGCGCGTACACTAGGCGAGCGATCTTGTGCGCGGCCGCAGTGATTGCCCCAGGAGTCCCGTGCCGCGACTTCATGCGCCGGAAGAATGCCCCGAGGGCGCTCCTACTGTGGTGCAGCGACCGCGCGGCCAGCCGCAAGGCGCGCTTGGCCCGGCTCGCACCCCGCCGCACCCGCCGGCTCAGGATCTTACCCCCCGAAATCTTGTGCTGCGGACATAACCCCAGCCAGCTACAAAAATGCTTCAGCGAAGGCCAACGGCTCATCTGGGAGCCGATCTCGCTCAGCAGCACCAGCGCCGTGGTCTCGTCAATCCCTTCGATGGCGGTCAGATCCACCCCACATAGACAATACAACCGCGCCCGCGCATCAAAGCGGGGCTCGTTCGCCTCGCGCTTGCGCCGCCGCGGCCGGTGGGGGAGTGGCTGGCCGCTGCTTCGGTCTGCGAACGTCCGCAAGTGAGCTTCGATGGCTGCATCGCAGGCATCGATCTGCTGGTGGTAAAACTCGTACAGCGCCACCGCCTGCTGCAGGGCGAACAGGTGCTCCTCCCGCCAGTTGCCCTGTAGGGCACGGGCGATCGTCGCCTCACTCTCCTTACAGCGCGGATCGCGCAAGCGCGCCAGTTCCTGCAGCGCACGCTCGCCGCGCAGGATGGCCTTGATAATGCCCATGCCCGTCACTCCCGTAATGTCGCTGACCACTTCCGTCAGCTTCACATTCATCTGCTCCAGCGCCTTCTGCATATGCTGAATGTGCTGGCCGCCATAGGTCACCAACATGTCCCTCTGACGCAAGTAGCCGCGCAGCACGACCACCTCGTCCTGCGGCCGGAAGGCAGCCGACAACAGCCCGTAGCTGTGCAGTCGCTGGATCCACTGGCAGTCCTTGCGATCACTCTTCGGTCTCCCCGGGGCCCGCGCCACCTGGCGGGCATCAACCAAAAGCACTACAAAGCCCCGCGCCTCCAACAACTCGTACAGTGGTACCCAATAGACTCCCGTCGATTCCATCGCCACCGTCGTCACCCCGCACGCCTGCAGCCAGTCGGCCAGCGCCATCAGGTCCGCGGTGTACGTGGCGAAGCGGCGCACCGGCTCTGCGGCCCGGCCGGCGGGCACACACACCCAGTGCTCATCGGCACCAACGTCAATCCCGGCCGCGTGGGGATTGGTCACTGCTAAGCTCACGCGCCGCGGCCGCGCAGAGGGATGAGGGAAATGGTCCTTGCGTGGTGTCATGGCAGCCTCCACAATAAGGGGGAACCGATTGTCCAAGGGGGCTGCGGGCGCGGGAGCGACAGGGTTACGAGCAGTCTCCCAAACGGGATCACGACGCAGCGTGTCACCAGTGTTGTGGTCACCAGCTCCCGGGACCATACTCACCGACGGGCACAAAGCACCAAGGTCTCTACGGTCACCTCGACCCGCGGCCCTCAACGACATCATAGGATCCTCCTTACTCTCGCCCTTCGTTCCTCCGTACTGTGGGCTGCAAAGCAGCGCCAATTGCTCACCGGCCGCTTTTCTTTTTTGGTGTTCGCCTGGTTCCCAAAATCTGTTTGGGAACCCACTCCGCGAAACTCCGTTTCGCGTTGGCACGGCAGCGTCATTCACTTGGCGTTGCCGGCCTTCTTCAGCACTTCCGCCGCGTCGGCCCACAGTTTCCGCCACGGCTCCTGCTCCTGGGCCGACAGCTTTTGCAGCGCATCCACGTCACGCACACTGGCCAGGTCCGTGTCGCCTTGCCAATGCTCCAGCGCGGCCAGCGCGGATCGGCGTTCGTCTGCCTTGCCACCGTCGAGTTGTTTGCTCCACGCCTCCAAGTCGGCCCGGAGCCAGGCCAAGGCCTGTTGGCGCAGCCGGCGATGTTCCTGGTCGTCGATTTTGCCGGCGTCCGTCCCTTGACCCGCAGCGGCCAAGGCGGCGAAGCAGGCGGCGTTATAACGATGGCAACCCTTTACGTCGTCAGGCAGTTTTGGGTCGGCGGTGAAGCCGTCGGCGTAGAGCCGGGCGGCGGCGACGTACCGGCGTTGCAGCCGGCACACTTCCAGGAGGCCAAGGAGTTCGCCGTTGTCCGCCGGCGTGGCTTTCCCCGCCAGAACGTCGGCCAACTTCGCCTCCAACCGGACGAGCCGTTCGGCGTTGGCTACCCATTGCGCCGACGGGTAGTGCCAGTCCTTGCGCTTGCTGCCTAACGAGTGCCCTCGTTTATAGAAATCGAGACAGGCGGATAATTGCCCCTGTAAATAAAGAACTTTGGCCAGATTGCAGTGTGCCTCGGCATAATCCGGTTGAAGATCGATGGCCTGGCGGTATTCGGCGATGGCTTCGTCCAACTGGTTTTTGGCCTCCAGTACCATGCCGAGGCCGAAGTGGGCCGGCGCGTACTTGGGATCGAGCTCGATGGCCTTCTTGTATTCGGGGCTGGCCTCGTCCAACTGCTTGTTGTCCAGCAGCGCGGAGCCGAGGTTGAGGTGGGGCGGCACGAGCTTGGGGTTGAGTTCGATGGCGTTCTTGAATTCGGCGATGGCTGCGTCCAATTGCTTCTTGGCCTGCAGCACGAGACCGAGCTCGTTGTGGGCCTCCGCGTATTTGGGGTCGAGTTCGATGACCTTCCTGTATTCGGCGATGGCTTCATCCAACTGGCTCTTGGCCTGCAGCGCGTCGCCGAGGTTGATGTGGGCCTTTGCGAATTGGGGGTTGAGTTCAATGGCTTTCTTGTATTCGACGATGGCTTCGTCCAACTGGTTCTTGGCGCGGAGCGTCCAGCCGAGGTTGTCGTGGACCTCCGCCAGCTTGGGGTTGAGTTCGATGGCCTTCCTGTATTCGGCGATGGCTTCGTCCCACTGCTTCTTGGTGTTCAGCGCGTTGCCGAGGTTATTGTGGGCCTGGGCATATTCGGGGTTGAGTTCGATGGCCTTCCTGTATTCGGCGATGGCTTCGTCGAACTGGTTCTTGGCCGTCAGCGCGACGCCGAGGTTGTTGTGGGCCTCCGCGTACCTGGGGTTGAGTTCGATGGCCTTCTTGTATTCGGCGATG
>Ga0208565_1000185_pt1 | contig 51615 bp, 52 predicted proteins | sample Sb_taG_7_FD_187706 | JGI IMG/M metagenome (GOLD analysis project Ga0208565, IMG submission 187706) | Peat soil microbial communities from Weissenstadt, Germany - Sb_50d_2_FS metaG (SPAdes) (version 2) | ecosystem: Environmental > Terrestrial > Soil > Wetlands > Peat | place: Germany... | reverse complement strand
AGTGAACCGCCGTCCCCCCGGGATGGATCAGGCAGAGTCTGTGTATGCCGAGCTGAGGAGCCTCGACGGCTTGCCTGACCACATTCGTCTTTGGAAAGGCCGCGAGGAGGAGTTGACCGACTATGTGAGGGGTTGGCTAGACAGCGCTCGCCCGGAAGGGACCCTCGGGGAGTTTCAGCGCCTTACTGCTTTCGCGGACGCGATTCGACTGCAGGTCAACAACTTCATGAATGAATGGCCGATTCTTCTCATGCCGGTTGCTTCGGTCCCGGCGTTTGCCCCGCGATCCGACGATTTTGAAGTCGAAGGACGCATCCTCCACGGCGTTCAAATCGAGAGTTGCTGCCGTGTCGTGACGCTCCTTAGGGCGCCAACTGCAGTGGTCCCATGCGGCCAGTCTAAGGAGGGGCTTCCAGTTGGGGTACAGGTCATTGGACGCCCGTTTTGCGATGCGCGGGTGATAGAGGTTGCCACCGAACTCGCTGACCGATTCGCCCCGGACGGCCGCGAAGTCACGAGATGAAGCGGATGGCTCAAACGGATCAAGCGGCACCTCCGAGGGTGCCGCTGGCTGCCCTAACCAAAGCCGAGGCAGCGTACGTCGAGGTCAGGGCCCAGTTGCTTGAGGGCACGCTTGCACCGGGTTCCACGATAAACCAGGAGAGTCTTGCTGCGGCTCTCGGCTTGTCAGTCACTCCGCTCCGCGAAGCCTTGCGCCGGCTCGAAGGCGAGGGATTGATCGCACTTCGCCCGCACCACGTCGTCAGCGTGTTGCCTCTCACGCGGCGTGAGTTACGCGAATTATGCGTCGCGCGTATGCAATTGGAACCGCTCGCCGCTAGACTTGCTGCCGAGGCCGCTACGCGAGACGAACTTAAGGCAATCGCTAGCCTGGCGCGAGAGTCAGCCACTGCTGATCTCCACTCACAGCTGCGAGCTCATCGCTTGTTTCACCATTCGATTTACGGAGCCTCGCACAACGAGGTTGTCGCTGACCTCTTGGAACAACTCTGGACCCGCACGGATCGCTATCGGGCCATCATGTTACGCGACGCCGGCCTTCGAAGGAAAAGCAGTGCTGGTCACCGAGGGATCGCGGCCGCGCTGGTTGCGGGCGATGCATCAGTTGCGGCAGAACTAGCTGAGCGGCATGTGGATGAAGCGCTCCGGCTGGCTGATCGCATGTCTCAAATGGACTTTCCTGCTGATCCTCGGAGCGTCCGAAACCCTGTGAGAGACGAGTCCACAGCGTGACCCCGAAAGCACGCTGGCTCGTGGCTAAGGTCGCAGCTCGGGGTTAAGATTGATAAGTGGCCGAAGGGCCGCAATCGAACCTCGATCATCTGATCCAGGACTTGGAATCCTTCAGCCAGCGGCATGCGGGATGAGCTAGTACGAAATTGCGCGTCTCTCTGTGCGCCTCCCACATTGGCGTTGTATATCTCAAGAGTACCATCCAACTGTATATACCTTCCGCCAGGAATCGACACTAGGCGTGCGGGCTGGGTGACGATTGAAATGAGTGATCGGGGTGCAGCCAAGGGCTCCCAGACATTCTCCGCATGTTATCTACGTTGATTTCCTTGTCGTACGCGCAGTGCTCGTCTTCGTCCAGGGCTCGTCATCGAGTCCGTGGTAGACCATACAACTCGCGTGCATTTTGCTCGAAGATTCGGTCCCGCGTCTGATCGAGCCATGAGCTACTCGCGACGGTGCTCAACCTCTCGCGGACGGTCGCCCACGCGTCGCGTAGAACGACGCATCCGAACCAATGGCTCTCGGGCACACCATGTCCGTCGCTTCCCAGGGTCACCCGCCCACCCGGAGCCACGTCCAGAATTCTAAGGAGACGATCCGCTGTTGTTGCCGGGCTGAAGAGGTTGCAAAGCGAGAATTCCGTCCAAACACGGGGACGCACACTTGCCAGGTAACCGGCCTCCTCGTGCCAGGGGTACGACCCATGAATGAGAACCACGTCGACGCCTGACCCTACCGGACTTCTCAGAACCTCATCTAACAGCAACGGGTTCGCCTCGGCAAGCCGGATCTCTGAGTCGCCGAAGCCAGTGTGTATCTGGAGCGGCAAGCACAGGTCCGCGCAGCGGGCGAGCACTCTGGTGAAGACGAGATCACGTAGTGGCTTAGCGCTGCGTTCCACAGTTGTTCCGGCCGCGCGATCTTCTCGCAGGGCTTTCTCGGCCGATGCCAGAGTTACATTTGGATCCACAGCTAGACCGGTTCGGTAGGCGAGGATCGTTTTGAATCCGACTGCCCCTGCGCGCGCGGCGTCATCCATGAACACGTCAACCGAAACCAAGATGTCCTCCGCTGACCGGCCCTCGCCAATCAAACGGTCCACCAGAGGCTCGACCCGAGCTAGTTCCCATATAGGAACCGCCGCCACATCGGCATACGATTGACAGCTTCCTGGCGACAATCCCTGCCATCCCGCATCCATAACCATGCCGGTTATGCCGCAGTCAGACATCAAACCGCGCACGTACGTCGGCCAGTCTCGCGAGGCGAGCTGATCGCGCGCCATCGACACATCTTCGGGTGCGCAGTTGAGATGCTGTGCCAGTCGGTTCCGAAGAACCTCGAGAAGCAGCCGCGTCGGTCCCAGCGCCTGGCGTCTGCGATCAGCTTCGCCACCGGACTCGATGTCCAAGGTCAGATTATCGAGATTAAGAGGCTCGAACTCAAGGCCGAACGGGTGAACGTGGTCGTCTATCATCGATAAGGCTCCTATTGGCGGCTGTACATAGGTGGCCCGCAACTCAATAGCGCCAACGAGCAGCTGCTCGGAGTGAGCCGTTCTCCGCCGACTGGAAGATGTCGCTGGGGGGAACTCACCCGTGTAATAGCCAACCTCGTCATTCCTACGAGCGTCTTCATACTCACTCCTCAGAAAACCCATCCGCATCGAAGTAGCAGGCGAGAGCCAGCGGCGTGCAGCCTCGCGCTAGCAAGCCACGTGCGGAAGGCTTGATGCACTGGATACGATGGCTCGAAAGCAAGGGCTTCGCTACTTGCGAGCTCCGTGTTGAGAAGGCACCCTCAGCCGTTCGTTCTCTCATCAACTAAGATCGCCTCCTAAGCGTAGTCGCCGGATGTGTCCGATCTCCGCCGGCCATGCTGCAATTTGAACTCGCTGCGAGCTAATCCTCGATCGAGAGTTTCTCTGGAAACGAGCACAGCACGACATGATCAAGAGTCGAGCGTGGTTGTCAGTAGATTTCGAAGTACTCGCGCATCTCCCAGTCAGACACAGCTTGACCTGTCGTCGGTGGGTTCTCCTCGAGGGCTTGTGCATAGCGAGCATGCTCAGCGCGCTTCATCATCAGGTAATAGTCCACAAATGTGTCCCCAAACTGGCCACGGTAGAAAGAGTCACTATCGAGAGCAGCGGCAGCCTCCGCAAGCGACTTGGGCAACAGTGCGTCGTCCGCAGCATATGGATCCGTGGCTGCAGGCGGTGGCGGTTCGTGGCCATGACTGATGCCGTCAAGGCCTGCAGCAATGTTCGCTGCCATGTATAGGTAGGGATTGGCCGACGGCTCACCCAACCGATTTTCGACATGTGTTCCCGTGTCGCCTGGTGATCCTTGGACCCGCACCATCGTTCCCCGATTGTCGACAGCCCAACCGATGCGATCCGGCGCAAAGGAGTACGGACGAAAGCGCCGATATCCATTTACGGTTGGGGTGGTGAAAATTGTCATCGGCTTTGCATGCTCGAGGAGTCCTGCGACGAAGTGCCTGCCGACAGGTGAAAGCACGTCGGTTGGGGAGGCGAATGCGTTCTTGCCAGTCGCCACCTCGCGAAGTGATTCATGAAGGTGCCACCCGGACGGAAAGAAGTTCGGTAGCCCAGGCTGACACATGAATGTTGCCATCAGGCCCAGTCGCCGGCAGATCGACTTGACAGCCGTTCGGAACATAATCATGGCGTCGGCGGCATCGAGTCCGTCAAGTGGTCGGAAGGTGAATTCCATCTGTCCCGGCCCCCACTCGTCTTCCATCGATCGCGGCGCTAGGCCAACATCGATCAACCCGTCACGCAACGCCGCGAGAGTGGACTCGACACCATCTAGCCGGACCTCGGAAAGAAACTGGTAGCCTTGCTCGAACGTTTCAACAGGTGGCGGCGGCGGCGGCGCGCCAGTTTGGTCGATCCCTGTGTGGCTATCGGCGAGACGCACGATGTAGAACTCGACTTCGAGGCCCGCCGAGTATGTGTATCCTGCTTTCTGCAGCCGGCTGATCTGATTGCGCAGTATCGCCCGTCCATCAAGTGGTACCGGCCTTCCGTTGCTGAAATATGCGTCGCACAGCATCCAACCGGTGCGGTCCGCCCAGGGTAGGGTACGAAACGTCATGGGGTCGGGCACGATCACGAGGTCGGGAAAGCCGGCCATTTCGGTAACACCGAGCCCCCCACCGTCACCAAACGCCTGCGGGAAAACGGCGTTCGAGGAGTCGAGGCTATATATGGCCCCCGAAAAGTCGGCGCCACTGCTCATCGCGGCAATGGCAGCCTCGGCAGAAAGAAACTTCGCACGGGAGACGCCATGCTGGTCGGAGAGGGCCAATCGAACGGTGCGGAGGCCCTTTTCACGAATCTCAGAAGCAACTAACTCGCAGGTGGCGCGCTGTAGTTCCGAATGCAGTGCGTACCGGGAAACAAAGTCAGGTATGCCAACGCCGTGGTCTACCCGCTCGCTGTTATGCGTGAGTGTCACGTTGTTCCCCTTCCGCTAGACGGATCTCGAGTGAACGGCGTATGGATTCGAGAAGGCCACTCGTGAACTGCTTTGGCCGCATTTCGGCGAGCGTGAGCATCGTCTCCGTCCGCTGGACGCCCGGGATCTGCCAGACCCTCTGGAGCAGCAGTTCGCGCAGATGATTGTGATCGCGCACTAGCAGGCGCGCGAGAAGGTCGATCGAGCCGGTGACGACGGTGACGTCCGCCACCTCGGGAAGCGCGCGCAAGGCATTGATGATTGATCCCTGGGAGTGACCTTGGAGTGCCGTTACGGTGATGAATACGGTGACCGGGAATCCGACCTCCGCCCAGCCAATGTCAATCGTGTACGCACGGATAACGCCGGAACGCTCGAGTCGGGCTATCCGATCACCGACCGCCGGCGGTGACATTCCGAGCTTGCGAGCGAGAGCGCGCTGCGACATACGTGCATCGCTGGCAAGCAACTGCAGGATGCTCAGATCCACAACATCGAGTGCTGCCGGACCGCGTGGCGGAGCGACCGACTCGACAAGGCTCGCCAAGGGAGCTGACAGCTCAGTCATCTGTTCGCTCGCAGGGCATCAGGACCTGCCACTTGCGCGACAAACCACGCCTTTCTCCTAGCATGCGTATACTCTATGGAGTTAGAGTCTGGCGGTCGCAAATGCCCTCTGTCAAGTGATCTCCGGGAGAACCACATGCAGGCAGCCCCTAGTTCGCACCGCCGACCGACGTTCGCGCGACGTATTCGAAACGTTGGCAGCGGCCTCGCCGGGATCCTTGCTCTAGCTGGCGACAACCGCCTGATCGGACTAGCGGGCGGATTCCCGGATCCTCAGACATTCCCTGTCGACGTCCTACCGGAACTCGTTGCCCAAGTCATTGAGAACGATTCCGAAATTGCCCTCCAGTACTCGCCCACACCGGGCCTGCCGGGGCTACGCGATGCTATCAGGACGCGTCTCATAACGACCGATGGGACTGCTCCCGCTGAGCAGGAGCTCATGGTTACGAGCGGGAACATCGAGGCGCTTGACCTGATCGCAAAAACACTAATCGATCCCGGAGACGTCGTCGTCGTCGAAGGCCCGACGTATCTTGGCGCGATCGACGTGTTTCGCGGTTTCGAAGCGGACATTCGAAGCATTCCGGTAGACGGAGACGGCATCGAGACGAGCGTTCTTGACCGAGTTTGCCGGAGCGGTGCCCCCCCAAAGCTCTTATACACGATTCCAGAGCACCAAAATCCGACTGGAATACGCATGTCACTCGAGCGACGGACCGAGCTTCTGCGAGTGTGTCGTAACTTCGGCCTCTACATCATCGAGGATGTTGCCTATCGAGATCTGAGCTTCGATGGACGACGGTTCCCGAGTCTCTGGTCTCTGGCGCCGGATTTGGTAATCCAAGTGGGCACAACCTCAAAGACATTCTTCCCCGGCGTGCGACTCGGTTGGGCCGTCGGTCCCAAAACGGTCCTCGAGCGAATGTTAATCGCGAAACAGTGCTCCGATCAATGCGCAGGAGCATTTGGCCAGCGTCTATTCGAAGAGTATCTTCGGGGGGGCCACATGGCACGACAGCTCACAAAGTCAAATGCCCTGTACTCCCGGCGTTGCCAAACCATGCTCGCGGCGCTCGACGAATACATGCCGACTGACGTTACGTGGACTCGTCCGGCAGGGGGGTTCTTTGTATGGATAGCCGTGCCAAAGAACCTCGATGCGAACTCTTTGAGTCTGCAGTCTCGCGAGGCAGGCGTTGCCATCATGCCGGGGGCACCCTTCTTTGCTCAGACCGGGGGCAACAACAATGTACGACTCGCGTTTAGCCACGCACCCGATCATCAAATCGATGAGGGAATACGTCTTCTCGCTCAGACTATTCGCACGTCACTGGAGATACCAACATGACTAACCTCGAGGGTCACTTTGCCACGGAGCCCGGCGGGAAGCCCAGCGCGCTCGGTCGTTACGTCGATGTGGCGACTGTAGAGTCGATCGAAATGTCACCCGGACTCGTCTTCAGGCCCGTCCTCGGAGAGCGGATGATGCTGAACTTTGTCAGCTTTGACAAACACACGGAAGCGCCGATCCACGTACACGAGGAAGAGCAGATCGTACTCATCCTCAGCGGTGAGTTTGAATTCAACATTGACGGTGAAATCCGAACGCTCCGCGTTGGAGACGTGGCAGTTGTTCCGAGCTGGGTGCCCCACGGGGCACGGACTCTCGATACCACCTGCCGCGAGGTCGACGTCTTCAACCCGCCCCGGCGATCGCTTCTCGACCATGCGAGACAGCAGGTACGGAAGCTTGGCGATAGGAGGGGGTAGTTTGGAGCTGCAGCTTCTTGGCCGACGAGCGCTCATCACCGGAGGCTCTAAGGGGATTGGTCGCGCAGTGGCCGATGAATTCGCCTCAGAAGGCGTGGACATTGCCATATGTGCCCGCACCGAGAATGAACTCCAGTCGGCCGCAGCGCAATTGCGCATCCACGGGCGGCAGGTCCACGCTTACGTCGCGGACATCAGCGACCCGCTGCAGGTCAATACCCTTGTTCGGAACGCGGCAGACGCGTTAGGCGGTCTTGACATCCTAGTGAATAACGCTGGCTCAGCACACCCGGGAAACTTCTCCTCTCTCACGGACGAGGCATGGCAAACCGATCTTAACGTGAAGCTCTTCTCACATATTCGTTGCATCCGGTCAGCACTCCCGTATCTGCGCAAGAGCGCCGCGCCACGGGTCATCAATATCAACTCCGTATACGCACGATCGCCGAATCCACACTTCTTCGCCACGACCGTTAACCGAGCAGCGTGCCTCAACCTCAGTAAAGCCTTGGCCCAAGAGCTAGGTAGCGCGGCGATCCTGGTCAACAGCGTGAACATCGGATTCGTGATGACCCCTCAGTGGAGGAAGATCAAAGCCCGCCGTGACCCTGGTGCCACCGACGACAAGTTCTTTGCGGGGCTGACCGACCGGGACGTGCCACTCGGTCGCTTCGGGCGGGCCGACGAGGTGAGCGGGATCGTCGCGTTCCTCGCAAGCGCCCGAGCAACGTACATCACTGGTGCGTCCATAGATGTGGCCGGCGGTATGGGCGGTTACGTTTGATGTGCCGACTTCTCGGGTTCGTATCGACGAAATCGGCTTCGATCGTGGACGTCATGGGACAGACGGATTTCGATCGCTTCACGGCCCTGTCCGCACAGCACTCAGACGGCTGGGGTATGGCATGGTGGCCCGCGTCAGGAGCTGAGCTCATGCGGCCGCGGACGATACATTCAATTTCACGTGCCGCCGATGACCCCCACTTTGCGGAGGTAACATCCGCGGAGAGGACCGACGCTGGGTTGATACACCTTCGGTGGGCAACCGCAGGACTGCCTGTCGAGGTCGCTAATACGCACCCATTTGTGCACGGCGACCGTGCGTTCGCCCATAACGGCGCTGTACACCCGTTAGCGCGGATCAACGACATCGCTCCGCCAACTTGGAGTAGACGGGCGGATGGCACTACCGACAGTGAGCAGTATTTTCTCGCCATACTCGGCGCTCTTGAACGTTCCGGGCGGATGGACGAGGCTGCCGGAGCCGTCGTAACTCGACTCTTCGCCGACTTCGCACCGACGAGCCTGAATGCAATGCTCCTTACCCCACGTGAGCTCTACGTCATCTGTGCGCACGACCCTTCTCGAGGTCCCGTAATCGCTCCCCAAGGAGGCTCTGATCTTCATGAGCCAGATCCCGAATTCTATGAACTTCGCTACCGCAGGTATACGGGAAGCATTGTGGTCGCCTCGTCTGGCCTTTATTCGGGAACGAAGGAAGCGTGGGTTCACATTGAGAATATGACGCTCACGCGGATTGAGCGTCGTAGCCTGGCGATTTCCACGTGGTCGATTGGTAATGGTGACGCGACGAGTCGACTTTCCTTCTTACGGGACACCGAGTGAAAACCTCTAAGGATCTCGTACAGCGCGACGCTCTCGTTCTCAGCAAGGCGCTGAAGGTCCGCTTTTTTCCGCTCGTCATAGAGAGGGCTCAAGGATGTCGGGTTTGGGACCCCGACGGTCGCGCCTATTTGGACTTTATGGCCGGTTGGGCGGTAGCCAACACGGGCTATGGGAATCAAGAGATCACGAGAGCAGTCTGTGCCCAGCTCGAGAAGACATCGTTCGCCAGCCTTACCGCAGCGATGAGTGAAGCCAGCGTCGACCTTGCCGAACGCCTTATCGAGGTCATCCCTGGGCGGGGCGAGAGAAAAGTCTGGTACGGACTCAGCGGCTCGGATGCATGCGATGCTGTAGCTAAACTTGTTCCTCTTGCACAACGAAGGCCGCGAATGGTCAGCTACATAGGCGGGTATCACGGTCAGACCGCCGGCGCGGCAGGTCTGAGTGGTCACACCGCCCAGTCCAAGGTGTCAGGCGGGAACGTAATCAAGGTTCCGTATCCGAACCCATACCGTTGTCCCCTGGGGCATGAGGACGCCGCGATTTGTGGAAAAGCATGCCTCAGTTACCTTGAGGACTATGTGTTTCGCACGATCTGCCCGCCGGAAGACGTAGCAGGACTCATCGTGGAGGCAGTGCAGAGCGATGGAGGTGACATCGTCCCTCCAGATGGATATCTTCAGGCGGTGCAGGCATTGTGCCGAAAGCACGGCATCCTCTTCTGCGTCGACGAGGTGAAGATTGGTTTTGGCCGAACGGGGTTGATGTGGGGGTACCAGCATTGGGGACTCGAGCCCGACGTGGTGGTGCTCGGGAAGTCGATGGGATCCGGGGTGGTACCAATCAGCGCGGTTGTGGGACCCGCAGAAGTGCTCGACGTCGGCACCGCGATGAACATGTACACGACTGCCGGGAATCCTGCAGCCGCAGTCGCGGGCATTGCGACGCTGGACTACGTGAGCGCCCACGACCTCCCCAGCAGGGCTCGCGATATCGGAGATCGCCTGCTGAGCGGATTCAGACGGCTACAGGTGCGCCACCCTCTTATCGGCGATGTCCGTGGCAAGGGGATGATCTTGGGCATCGAATTGGTCCGAGACCGGGTTTCCAAAGAGCCGGCCGCGGCTGAAGCCGCGAGAGTCGTATATCGTGCCTTCGAGCTCGGGCTTATCGTCTTTTACGGTGGCATCTACTCGAATGTCCTCGAGGTGACTCCACCGCTGACCATGACCGCCGAAGAGGCCGATGAGGGCATCGCGCTTCTCGATCAAGCACTTGAAGACGTTGAATCAGGGGCGTTCAGAGGGGAGAATGCTGGAGCCTTTGCCGGATGGTGAGGTTTCAGTTTGGTCTTCCGATGCGTCTGATCTCCGTCTGCGATGCATTCGGGTGGACAACGATCTCAGGGGAGAGGACGGATCGAGCACGTCCTTCCCGCGCCTCCGACAATTGCTCACAATGATGGGTGATTCTCGAACGAGCGAAGGGGCTGCGCACTCGCTCCTTGAGGCTTGGTCGAACGAACGCGCCGTCGACCATCATTGCCATCCTCTCCGCCGTTGGCCGTTGACCGTCACGTCGCTCGACTTTCGGGCGCTCTTCTCAGAAACCACGTCCCCTGGTCTTCTCGTCGACCATGTTCCTTCGACGGCTGCGTACCACGATGGTTTGCGGAGGCTCGCTGTCCAGCTCGGTTGCGAAGCGACCGAGGCTGCGATTCTTGCGGAGCGGAATCGCTCTGATCCGGCGCTGTATGCGAATGCCCTCTTGAAGGGGAGCCGAACCGGAGCGCTGATCCTTGACCGCGGCTATTCAGACGATCGAACCTTTTCCGCGGAGGAGCATTCCCGCTACATAGAGCCTCCCCAATGGGAAGTGGTCCGTCTGGAGACGCTCGCGGAGCAGCTGATCGAGACAGTTGCGACTCCCGATGAGTGGCTGGCGGCGATCCAGTCCGCGCTACGTGCTGCCGTTCAACTCGGCGCAGTAGGCGTGAAGAGTATCGCGGCCTACCGCAGTGGCCTGCGTTTGCGCCCAACATCAACGAATGAGTTCGGAGCTGCCTTCGACGACTTACGAGCGCAGCGACAGATTCGGCCGCAGACACGACTCGCGGCACCTGCGTTGTGCCACCCTCTACTCATCGCGGCCGCCGATGAGTGCGTGCGCCTTGGCATCCCGATCCAGATTCATTGCGGGTTTGGCGACATCGACGAAGATCTTGCCGACGCATCGCCACTCGGATTGCGCTTGCTGCTTCGCGATCCGCAGTACGAAGGCCTGCGGATAGTACTCCTCCACTGCTATCCGTTCCACCGAGAGGCGGCATACCTTTGCTCGGTCTACCCTGGCGTCTATATGGACCTGTCCCTTACTCTCCCGCTAGCTGGGCTCGATGGTAAGCGCGCTATGCGCGAAGTACTCGGTTTGTGCCCATGGTCGAAGCTGTTATATGCCAGTGATGCCTCGCGACTGCCGGAACTCTATTTCATCGCAGCTGCAGTGCATCGGGAGGCTTTGGCATCTGCGTTCGGAGACTTAGTCGATTGTGGAACGCTGTCATTCGATGAAGCATGGGCCGCCGGCTTGCGAGTCCTAGCGGCGAATGCACGGAGCGTCTACAAGCTCGCTTGGAACAGTGACGAGTGACCCGCGACCGCACCGCTCCTCGCGACCGAGCTACGCCGCGTGGCATGGATCACAGAGCGCCTCGAGGCGTAGGCATTGCAGATGAACGGTCGAATGGCCAGGACCCTGGCGTGATCGGATGATCGCGGAGTGAATGTGGCACGCACCGCCAGACGCGAACATGGGGTTAGATCATGAACACCGCGCCCGTTGTGGATTGCCCTGGGGACGGGCGATCGCGAGGCTGCGCTCATGGGGAGGCGCTTCGGGATCTCGTTCGGGAGTCCATACAAAGGTGGGAGGACGACTTGAATGCACGGACTGAAGGTGCCGCTGAGGAGTTCATCCGATCTTTGCTGGCTGACACGGCCATCATTGCAACGACTCGTTCGCTTGAACCCGACCTCTTCGACGAGATTCGCGGCATAGCGGAAGGAGCCGGCCTACCCGAGGCCAAGGTCATTGCATTCAACCTTATGGACGAACAGTGGTGGTTTCGAGCGGCGTCTGATCCCGCGCCGGGCTGTAGCGTCCTGGCACTGAGCGGCCCCGCTCGTGACCGCGCTTCGGATCCCCTGAGGCAATATCCGATCGTTGGTCAGAATATGGATTTGCCAGCATTCATGCTAGGCAGCCAGGTGATGCTTCGGGTGATTCCGGACGACGCGCCAGAGGCTCTCGTCCTCACGTCAGCTGGGCTCATCGGCCTCACGGGCGCGAATCGTGTCGGCGTGGCTGTGTGCGTGAATGCGCTGCTGATGCTCACCCATTCTCGAACGGGGCTCCCGGTAGCGGTGATTGTCAGAGGCATACTTAAGCAGCGATCTGCACGCGACGCGATCGCTTACGCGAGTGGGATGCCGCATGCCTCGGGTCAGCAGTATCTCATTGCTGGGTGGGACGAGAGCGCGGGGCTGGAATGCTCCGCCTCCGATGTAGTCCGATGGACGAGCTCGGACGATCACTTCATGGCGCACACCAACCATCCTCTTGCTAGCACATCGATCGATCAGAATGCGCTGCACGCGCTGCGGCAGCAGGGGGCATTGACCTCGTCCACTGCCCGACTCGAGTTTCTCAGCCGAGAGGGAAGCAATGTGACTGGGCTTACCGACGTGAAACGGCTGCTCGCGGACCGAACCGTACCAATATGTGTCAGTCCATCTTCGCTGAAGGCGTCGGCCACCTTCGGCTCGATCGCGATTGACGTCACGGCCCCGCCACGCGTGGAAGTGTGCTTGGGCCGGCCTGATACAGTCCCGTGGAGCGAAGCTACGTGGACTCGACCTTGATCAGGGGTGGTCAGGGCAGGTCGAGAGAGAGTTGAACATGGCTGAGTTGTTCCGCTCCGCCAGGCACGACAAGGATCGGCGCTCCGACGAACAGAACGCCCTTTGATGCAGCGTCTGCTGCGTAAGTGCTGTGCATGAAGAGAAAGAAGAGCATGTTCGACTCAAGTACGTGTTCGTCGGTCTGCTTTATTCGGAGGTTGTCAAGCCAGGTTGGAGGATACCCAATCCCAGTTCCGTAGCCCACATGGTTGCCAGGCTCGTAAGCACCGTACTTTGAGAGGGTACCGTTAGCTCGGCGAGCGACCTCCGCTGTAGCCGCGCCCGGTCTGACGGCTGCAACACCTGCCTCAAGAGCCTCGAGCAATATGTTGTAGTCGCGACGTATAGCCTCCGAAGCGTTGCCTATCCACTTGGTTTGCACCCCCACCGCGTGATATCTGCGATAGCACGCTCCGAGCTCGATGCAGAATGGTTCGTCGATCTGCAGAACGCGGTCGGTAGCGGCTCCGTGAGTTCGCGAGAGAGTTCGTGGACCGCTTGAAGTCGGAGGCATGATGGCCGGAATCTCCCCACCAGCCGCAAGCATCGCGGCAACAGCGGCGGCAACCACGTCTGATTCTCTCGCACCTGGGTGGATCCCGTTGAAGGCAGCTTTGTAGCCTGCGTCTTGCACCAGCGCGGCTCGGCGCACGTACTTGACCTCTGTTTCGGACTTCCTCAGTCGCAGTTCCGTAACTAGGTCCGAGGCGTCGATGAGGTCACACTTGTCGGTCACAGCCGTGCGTAGAGCCTCGTAGTGATACGGAAGGAGCGCGTGGCTGCGCAACTCGATGCCGACGCGTCGATTTGCTCCAAGCACGCCCAGACTCCGTAAAGCGTCAAGTGTCACGGTCGCAGGCACGTCGCTTGAGTCGTCGTGCCAGGTTCGAATGTCATCAACGAAGGGAAGTCCATTCACTAGGTCGAAGTCGGCGACTCGCAGAATCATCGTGATGCTGCGTTTGTCGGGGGTGAGAATCGCTGCTTGATACACCCAGTAGCCGAGCTGGTCGTAACCAAACAGGTAGTACATGCTCTCTTGATGAAAGATCAGCAGCGCATCGAGGTTCGCGTCGCTTAGGGCTTGTCGCGCGCGATCGACCCTATCTGAGTACTCTTGATCGTCGAAGGCCAAGGGCATTCCGATGATCGAGCGGCGCTCAGCCATCTCAGTTACCCCTCCTCGCGATAGTCCCACCCAGGCATTCGACGATCGAGCCGTAACCCCCCGGATCGCTTGCCAGGATCAAGAGATCAATTGCCAGGGTTTGATGGCTATGTAGCTGCCCAGTGCTAGTTGAAATCGCATCCACGCCTGGCTATTATATGCCAAACCTCAATGAAGACTGGCAAATGACGATCGCTAGGGCCGACGCCGTGCCGCGCGCGAGGCGTGGCTGGTTCGGTGCGTTCGCTCTCTTCGAGGCCCCAAACCTTAGGCGAAGGAAGACGCGCCATCGGTGGTGGACCTCCGACGCCACGTGGAATCACCTTCGGCTTGTCACGCACATCGATCGCTCATCAATAGTCCACCCTGCCCAACTATGCGCATTTGGTTTTGGAGGCTGACAGTGACCAAACCCGGCTCCGGTCGACTCATGGTTGCCGCTATCGGTGTCGCGATTGTCACGGCGAGTTGCTCGTCCGCAACGACCCCGAACCCAAGCGCCAGCGCGAAACCTCAATACGGCGGGACGCTCCGAGTTACCGAAGCTGGCGACGGCACAGGAGACACGCTAACTCCCTGGCTCGCTACGGGAGGCACCGACTTTCTCAGGGCAGAGGCCCTTTACGAACCCCTGAGCACGATAGGCCCGAATGGGGCAATCGTTCCAGTGCTGGCGAAGTCCATTGTGCCGAACCAGACCGCCACCGAGTGGACGGTCAACCTCCGACCAGGAGTCCTGTTCGCCGACGGCAAGCCCCTCACAGCTCAGGACGTCATCTATTCATACACCACCGTTATAAAGAACGGCTACACGACGCAACTGGCGAACGTGGATCTTTCCAAAACCGTCATCGTCGATGATCTGACGATCGATATCGCCCTGAAATACGCTGACTGGGACTTCCCGTTTGAAACAGCGGATGCTTCGACTTATATCGTCAGGGATGGACTGACCGACTTCAGCCATCCGGATGGTACGGGGCCATTCCGATTCGTCTCATATACGGCCGGAGTCTCAAGCACATTCATTCGCAATCCCGACTACTGGGACAAGGGGTTGCCCTACGTAGATACGTTGGTCATCACCGACATCAACGACGCCACTTCACGGGCGAGCGCCTTGCTCTCAGGTCAAGTGGATGTCGCACTTGAGCTTCCGTACACATCTGTCGGCGAGATCAAGAATTCCGGCTCCACCTATGCGAGTCTACGTTTCGGCGGGACCGCTCCCGCGTACTACATGCGCGGCGACACTCCTCCCTTCAACAACCCGGTTGTGAGACAGGCGATCCGTCTAGGCGTCAATCGCCAGCAATGCGTAGAGGCCGGATTGGACGGATACGGAAAGGTAGCCAACGACCTCTTCGGTCCCGGTGCGCCTTACTACGACAATAGCCTTCCTCAGCGGCAGTATGACCCCACGATGGCGAAGCAACTCCTGCAGCAGGCGGGTATAAGCAACCTCAAGGTGACTCTCTACACCGCCGATGCCTATACAGGTATGCAAGCCTGTGCTCAGGTGATCGAACAGAGTGAGAAAGCAGCGGGAATCACCGTCACAATCGACACGATTCCTGCCGACCAACTCTACAATACGGCGACCATTTATCTGAAGGTTGGATTCGGCAGCACCAACTGGCTCGATACCAACTTCCTCGAGATGACTGGCCTCTCATTCGCAGCAGGCGCGCCGTTCAATGAGACAGCAGAGCAGATGATCGATCCGAACTTCGCGGCCAACTTGCAAGCAGCAGAAGGCATCAAGGACAAAGCTGCCCGAACCGCCGCCTACGATGCGCTCCAGAAAGATCTGTATGAAGACGGCGGATACATCGTCTGGGGTACAGAGCAACTCTTCACGGGCTATTCAAACAAAGTACATGGGGCGCCGACCACCGGCGTTGCCCCTCTCCTTGGTTACCCGGGAGACGGACCCGAGTCACTGGTCACCCCGCTGTGGATGAGTAAGTGATCCGAGCGACCCCGTCGCGAACCGTGAGCCCATAGCCCGCGCGTCATGCGACGAGTTGCAGGGTCGGTGACACGGAGCGGTGGCGCTTCCGGTCGACGACATCCGATCGCAGCCTACATAGCCAAGCGGATCGGATCCGGCCTGCTAGTGGTTCTGGCAGAAGCGATCGTGGTTTTCGCGGCGGTGAGCTTTCTGCCAGGCAACGTTGTCACTGCTGTCCTGGGCCGATCTGTATCGCCGCAAGGAGCGGCACTCCTCATTCATCAGTTGGGTCTCGACAAGCCGTGGCCGGCGCGCTTGGTAACGTGGCTTGCTGGATTCTTGAGAGGTGATTTGGGCCAATCGCTCGCCGCCCACGAGTCCGTCACTTCTCTGGCTGCACCGCGCCTCATCAACTCAACCATCCTCGCGCTGAGCGCATTGGTCCTGCTCATTCCCTTTGCCGTGGGTGTGGGCGCTTACACAGGCGTTAGGGCAGGGCACTGGGCTGACCGAGTCTTGTCTTCTGTCACCCTAACCCTCATTGCCACGCCGGAGTTTGTGATGGGCTCGCTTCTCGCGTACATATTTGGCGTGTCCCTGCATATTCTGCCGGCGGTGTCATTGTTCGATCCCGGCACTGGACCTCTCGGCGAACCGGCGGTTCTAGTCCTGCCAGTAGTGACACTCGTTCTAGTCAATTTCGGCTACTCAGCTCGGATTGTGCGTGCAGGGGTTGCGGAGTCCATGCAGAGTGAGTACGTGAAGATGGCGAGACTCAACGGCATTCCGGAGCGTCGTGTGGTTTGGCGCTATGGGCTTCGCAACGCCCTAGCTCCTAGCATACAGATGCTGGCGCTGACCGCCCAGTACTTGATTGGGGGCGTCGTGGTCGTTGAGACAGTATTCCAGTATCCGGGAGTGGGTCTTCTTCTCGTCGACTCGGCAGGGACCCGCGATATTGCGGTTATCCAGGCTCTTGCGGTGGTACTCGCAGCGATTTACATAGGCGTGAACATCGCGACCGACATCACGATCACACTAGTCACGCCGCGCCTTCGGACGAGTCTATGAGCGCCGCTAGCGCGTCGAGAACCCTTATATCGTACGTGTCTCGATGGCGCAGTGGACGCGTGACCAAGGTTGGTGTCGTGCTACTCGTCGCGGTCGTAGGGCTGGCTTTGATTGGGCCTCTCATCAACACTTCGTCTCCGACTGCCTTTCTTGGCGCGCCGCTGAGTCCGCCGTCTCGCGACCTGCTACTAGGTACCGACATCCTCGGTCGTGATCTGTTGAGCCGCGTGCTTCACGGCGGGATCACGCTCATCAGCCTGGCTGTTCTTGCGTCGGTTGCGGGCACCATCGTCGGAGTTAGCGCTGGCGTACTCGCTGGGCTCCGTCCCGGTCGGACTGGTCAGGTGATAATGCGCGCGGTTGATCTTCTGCTCGCGTTCCCGGCCATTGTGCTCTTGCTTGTACTGGCCACGGGATTGGGGCCTGGCCCGACGACTGTGGTCATTGCGGCATTCATCATTCAGCTTCCGGGAGCAGCTCGCGTGTATCGCGCCGCGACACTCGAGGTGGCGAATCTTCCGTATGTCGAGAGCGCGCGCCTCCGCGGCGAACACGGCCTGGCGTTTGTCGTACGTGAGATCTTGCCCAATATTGCCAGGACACTGGCCGCTGATACGGGAAACAGATTCACAGTCTCGGTCTTGCTGATCGCGTCTGCAAATTTCCTGGGACTTGGCCTACAGCCGCCCGCAGCCGACTGGGGCCTGATGATTTCTGAGAATCGGCCGGGGCTTTACCAACAGCCGCTGGGCGTCATCGTTCCTGCCGTACTCATAGCCATCCTAGCCATCTCGGTGAATATGGTCGCCGACTCACTGGCGCGGCGCGACGAGTCGCTGTGAGCCAACGAGTCGACCCATCCCAACCGCTGGCCGTCGTCGTCGAGGGCCTGGAGGTCGCGCTTGCCACGGGAGGCAGAGTCGTTGCAGGCGTCGACTTCGTTGCGCGATCGGGTGAAGTCCTGGGAATTGCCGGCGAAAGCGGTTCGGGGAAGACCACCACCGTGCTCGCCTTGCTTGGCCACTTTGCACCCGGCCTTGAGATGGTTGGCGGCCGGATCTACATCGGCGGAAGACTCTTGAATGGACTGAGTGAACGCCACCTGCGTTCACTCAGGGGTCGACTTATTTCCTATGTCCCGCAAGATCCAGCATCAGCGCTCAACCCCAGCATGAACATCGCCGGGATCGTCTCAGAACCGCTCAGATCGCAGTCCGCCGTGTCGCGAGAAACTCGTCATGTCGCGGTATCGAGCGCATTGCGCGCGGTGGATCTGCCAGACACTCCACGGTTCCTACGGCTATATCCCCATCAACTTTCAGGAGGACAGCAGCAGCGCGTAGCCATCGCCATGGCGATGGTCCGTGAACCTGCGGTTCTGGTACTGGATGAACCCACCACCGGACTCGATGTCATCACTCAGTCCAGTGTGCTCGGAGCGGTCGAGCGCCTTGCCGATCGAACCGGTGTTGCGATCATATACGTCACACACGACCTCAGCGTGCTCAGCGAGGTCGCGGATCGAGTCATGATCATGTACTGCGGACAGGTCGTCGAGGAGGGACCAGTCGCCGATGTGCTGCGAAATCCTCGGCATCCGTACTCTCGGGGTCTCGCCCGAGCACTCCCAGACCTACACCATCCCGGCACCCTCAGAGGTATCCCCGGCACAGCCGCCGGCCCGACGGAGAGATCCATCGGATGCGTTTTTGTGGAGCGTTGCGATCTAGCCGTTCCGCAGTGCTCCACCGTTCGCCCGGCGCTGGAGGTGCTCGATGGCGGCCATCTCGTGCGATGTACTGAAGTCCATCGTCTTGCCCCGACTCTCGAACTCTCGGAAGTTAACCGCGACTCGTCCGCGTCGGAACGAGACCTCCTGGCAGTCAATGCAATTTCCGTGCGGTACCCCACCAGAGCGCAGCCCCTAATAGCACTCCGCGCCGTATCGTTGTCGGTGCGTTCGCATGAGGTAGTGGCGGTCGTCGGGCAATCCGGGAGTGGGAAGACGACGCTCGCCCGCGCCATCGTCGGCCTAACACCACCAAGTGATGGCGAGATTGTGTTCGATAATCAGGTGTTGAGTCGCCTGACGCGGCGCCGAACGCCACAGCAGCTCCGCGACATCCAGTTTGTCTTCCAGAATCCGTACTTGGCGTTGAATCCACGGAGACGCGTCCGATCGGTAGTTGCCAGGCCGGCCCAGCTTCTTCGCGCGCTAAGTAAGAGAGACGCGTACCGGGAGGCAGACGCGCTGCTAGACCTCGTCCGCGTTCCGCAAGCCCTTCGAGATCGGTACCCTTGGCAGATCTCGGGGGGTGAGCGACAACGGATCGCAATCGCGCAGGCGCTGGCCACGCGACCCCGGCTGCTCGTCTGCGACGAAATCACATCGGCGCTTGACGTATCGGTTCAGGCAGCCATTGTCGAGTTGCTGCGTGATCTACAGCACCGCCTAGGCACGGCACTCCTCTTCGTGTCCCACGACCTCGGGTTGGTTGCCAACATTGCAACGCGAATCGTTGTACTCCACAACGGCGAGGTGGTGGAGGAAGGCCCCTCGTCCCAGGTCCTCGAGGACCCGCAGGATGCATACACGAAGGAGCTGATTGCTTCCGCTCCCAGCGCTAGCCAAACAGCATCGCCCGAGGTACCCGGCGAAGGCCGAACGACGAGGTGACGATGCTGCTCATCCTGCGATATAGCGCGACGACTGAATCGCGTTGCCATGCGCATGGGAGTGACGAAGACCAGCTGACTACGTGCACGCACTCTTCTCATGATTCGGATAGCGGACACTAATTCTGGCCTAAGGTGGATATGATGTTCTTCTCTCGCGACGAGTACCAGGCACGGTGGTCACGTCTGCACGACGAACTCAAGAAGCGAGGCTATCCAGCTGCGGTGTTCTGGCAGCGTACCGGCGGCAGCTACGACCGGGCGGGCGATGTCTACTATCTGACGAACTATGCGTCGCAGGCATCGGGTCAAGAGCAGTCGTATGGTGCATGGCCGATCGGAAGATCATTCGCCGCTCTCCTTGTGCTGGCCGACCAAGCACCTGAACTGCATATTGCCGAACCGGTCTCTGTCATTGATCGCGCAGAGATTGCATGCGGGAACATTTTCGGGCATGAAAACCTGCCGCGCGGACTAGCGGCGCGGTTGATGTCTCTCGGGATTGAAGGACCGGTTGCATATCAGGGAGACGACTTCCTGCCGTTGCAGATCCATCGAGAGTTGCTGGAGGCGTCGCATGGGATTGACTGGATTGCCGAGAGCGAGCTCCTCTACGGGTTGCAAAGCCATAAGAGTGCGCGAGAGCTCGACTTATACCGTCGTGCTGGCGAGGTGGTTTCGAAAGCGCTGACCACCGTGATGGAAGGTCTGATCGCGGGTGACAGAGAGTGCGATGCCGCAGCGAGAGCCGCCACAGTGATCATCGAAGCTGGCGGCGGATTCCAGCGCGTGGCGTGCCATCATGGCCCCAAGAGCGAATTTGCGATGTGGAATAACCCACTCTATAGCTACTCAACCAGTGCCCCTCTTGAGGGAGAGCTGGTGAGGGGGTGGATCTACGGGCCCATCCTTGAGGGCTATTGGTTGGATCCCGGGCGAACCGCGGTCTGCGGATCTGATCCGGATCCTGGACAGCGAAAGCTCGTGGAGGACTGTGTGGGTATCGTCGACGACCTCATCGCGGCGCATCGTGTGGGCATTACCGCTGCCGAACTGGGCGCGCTTGGAGACGACCTCGTGCGGCGAGCTGGATATCCGCAGGATCTCGGCGCGGCGCTGTGGGATCTGTATGGTCACGGCCTCAGTACCTTCTGGCTCCCTCCCGCCATTCCGGCCTTCGCCAGTGGGTCCTCGACCCAGCGTTCGGGGTGGCACACAGATGAGCCATATCACACAGGTCAGGTGTGTACCGTCGAGGTGTTCATTCGCGAACCCGGTATCGGTACCGCGGCATTGGAGCAGGTATTCATCCTCCACGACGACGGCACTGAATCACTCATCACGACACCGATGGTCTTCTGGTGATCAGTCGAGTGCAGCCGTCTGCGAAGGCATCTACTCGTCGGAGATCCTGTCCCAGTCCGGGCAGGCTCAGAGGCGTTGGCGGATCCGTCCTTCCAGAGGTCAGTGCGACAAAACCTCGAACCAAATCGGGTCGCCTCACGACCTACTCGATCGTCGCTCGCTGTGCGAAGACAGGTCAACTCGGCGGCGCAGTATCCACCGCCGACGTGGGTGCCGGCCGATTGGTGCTCTGGGCTCGAGCCGGTAGCGGAGTCGTGGCCACACAGTCCTGGCTCAACGTGTACCTCGCTATCGACGCGCTACTCCTGATGTCGCGCGGAGAAGTGGCACCGAACGCGTTGGCGGATGTCATGAAGAACGACCCAGAGAGTGGCGTTCGCCAAGTGGGACTCGTTGACCACACGGGGGGATCGTCAGCCTGGACCGGACGAAATTGCACGGAGTGGGCCGGGCACATCGTTGGCGACGGCTATGCTGTACAGGGCAACATGCTCGTTGGACGGGAGACGGTCGAGGCGCTCAGCTACACATTCCTCGCGACAGAGGGCTGCGATTTGGCCGAACGACTCCTACAGTCGCTTGAAGCTGCGCAGGCAGCCGGTGGCGATAAGCGCGGGCGCCAATGCAGTGCGCTGCTGGTCGTCGACCACGAGGAGTTTCCGCTTTGGGATCTCCGGGTCGATGAGCATCCAGAACCGGTTGCGGAGCTGCGGCGCATTCACGACATCGCTCGGGCTGAACTTCTGCCTCTCGTTCAAGGTCTACCGACGCGCGAACATCCCGAAGGCTCATACACGGAGGATTTCGCCAGCATGATTCTTCTGCCTCCCTCGCAGCGCCCACTGGCCAGAGGCTATGGGCATACTCATCGCCGAATGGAGTCCAGCGATTGATCGACGAGGTCACCCATCTCGACGCAACTGGGCAAGCAGCGCTCGTGCGCACAAGGCAGATAAAGCCTGAGGAGCTTCTTGAAGCTGCTATCACCAGGATTGAGTTGCATAACCCTCGCATCAATGCAGTCATCACCACCATGTATGACGACGGCCTCCGTTTGGTCAGTGGCGAGCCCCGCGAGGGACCGTTTGCCTATGTTCCCTTCTTGCTCAAAGACCTCGGTACACATTGCCAGGGTGCACGGCTGACCGAAGGATCTCGCTTTCTGGCGGACTACCGGTCGGATCACGACAGCCAGATCGTTACACGGATCAAGCAAGCCGGCCTGATCATCATCGGAAAGACAAACACGCCCGAGTTCGGTATCCTCGGAACGACCGAGCCCGAGAGATTCGGCCCCACCAGGAACCCGTGGAATCTAGGTCGATCCGTAGGTGGTTCTAGTGGCGGCGCCGCCGCCGCCGTGGCCGCGTCTTTCGTCCCAATGTCTCATGGCAGCGACGGTGGAGGCTCGATTCGAATCCCTGCTGCTTGTTGCGGGGTTTTCGGCCTTAAACCCACTCGAGGGCGGAATCCCTTAGGCCCTGACCACGGAGAAATCTTCGGAGGTCTCGTGGCCGAGCACGCTTTGACTCGCTCAGTGCGGGACAGTGCCAGGCTTCTCGACGCTACGTCAGGACCTGACGTCGGTGATCCCTACTGGGCGCCGGCGATAGATCGACCATTCATTGAGGAGGTAGCGAGAGAACCAGGTCGCCTACGCATTGCGACGTCGACGCAGTCCCCGACAGGATCGGAGGTTCATCCCGATTGCGTCGCGGCAACAGCCGACGTCGCACGGTTGTGCCACGAGGCAGGTCACGAGGTTATCGAAGGTCGTCCGGATGTTGATCCCCAACGGCTGAGCAAGACCTTCGACACAATCTGGCGCGCGTCAATAGCTGCAACGATAGACGGTTGGGCGGTCAAGGTTGGCGCAGCCCCACGCTCTGACGCGCTGGAGCCGCTCACCTGGGCGCTCTACGAATCCGGGAAACGGATCGGTGCTGCTGACTACATTCGAGCCGTCGATGACCTTCAGGCGATAGCTCGCCAGGTTGGCGAGTTCTTCCGGGACACGGATGTGTGGCTAACGCCAACCGTCAGCCAGCCTCCGCCAGTGCTCGGATGGTTCGATTGGTCCGAAGACGAGCCAATGCGTGGATACCGACGCGATTCAGAGTTCTGCCCTTTTCCTCCGATTGCAAACATCACCGGACAACCTTCGATGTCAATGCCCCTCTATTGGAATTCCGAAAATCTACCCATCGGCGTTCAGTTCACGGGCCGCTTCGGCGAAGAGTCGACACTCTTTCGACTCGCATCACAACTCGAGAGCGCTCGACCGTGGAGCGGACGCTTGACTCGGCTACTGCGTCCCGAATCAGAATAGGTGCGGTGCACAAGTGTTATAGCCCGTGTGACCCGCCCGCTTGTACTCAACTGTCTGGCATACACAATGCGCTCCCGCTTGGGAGCTCGATAACTGCTCATCCGACCTAAATTTGGGAGTCCGAACTGTGTACTTTCCACGCGAGGAATACGAGAGGCGATGGGGCCTCGTATACGACGAACTCGAGCGCCGCGGCTACGAGGCCGCGGTAGTGTGGTCATGCTCCGGCGGAACATACGATCGCTGCGCCAATGTGCTCTATCTGACCAACTACTATTCCACGAGCAACGGACAGATCGTAGACGAGCCCATATGGGCTGGTAGGGCCCTCTCAGGGGTTATCCTCGCGAATCGTGAAACCCCAGAACTCCACATGGATGAGCCTTTTCCACGATTTGCGGAGCTGGCCACTGACAGGGCCCACTATCACAACGATGTAGTTCGTGGCGTGTACGAAGCGGTAAACGCTCGCAAGATAACCGGTCGCGTAGCGTTTGTCGGATCCGATATCCTGTCGTGGAAGTACGGCAAGCGTATGCAGGAAAACACCTCAGAGATCGAGTGGTCTGCCGAGGACGACTTGTTGGGACCTGCAAGGCGGATCAAGAGTTCGCTGGAGCTGGACTGCTACCGTGAGGCGGGGCGGATCGCGACTCGCGGACTCACGCGGCTCATGGAGGGTTTAGTAGCTGGTCGGACGGAAGCTGAAGCCGCTGGTGCTGCAGCCGAAGAGGTGATCAGATCGGGTGGAAAGTTTCACATGATTCCGGTGAATCACGGAGACACTCTCGAGTACTGGACGCGTGCACCATTGACTCAGGCGAGCACCGACAGACCGAGCGACGGAGACCTCGTACGAGGGTTCGTCTTTGGTCCAATCTATCAGGGGTACTGGCTTGATCCTGGCCGCACCGCAGTGTGCGGGGCAAAGCCGACCGCCGCCCAACGAGAGTTGATCGAGACGACTGTCGGCATCATTGAGCAGTGCATTGCGGCAATCCGACCAGGCGTTCGCGTGGCCGAAGTAGCTGAGTTGGGCGACCGCCTCATGGATAAGGCGGGCACTGTGAAGGATCAGATCGCGGAACTGGTTCCTCTGTATGGACATGGCGTCGGGCTTTTCTGGGAGCACCCTTACATCGGTAAGCCGTTCATGACCGATGAGACTGAGACATTCGATGCCGGAATGGTGCTTGGCATTGAGGCGTTCGTCGGACGGGAGGGGGTTGGTTCGACAGCCATGGAACAGAACGTGATCGTTGGTGACTCGGGGACTGAGCTCCTCACGACGGCCCCAATGATCTGGTACTGAAAGTGCTCCAATTGAGATGTTCCGAGGTGAGCACCGCCAAGGCTGGGTCGGGTCTCGACCCCATGCCCCAGTTTCAGTGGCTGGTTCGCGGCCGAAGACCGCAGGCAACCGTTGAGCCACATCGGCAGAGAGCGGTGAGGGCGGCGTCTAACAGCTGTACCGGCTCTCAGCCACGACCGCGATGGCTCACCCGCGTTCTCAAATCATCTTGAGGTGACGCGACGTGCCAGCCACGGGGTGGAAGCGCCTCAGCGCGCCTCGACGGCACCTCAAGCTCGACGCCCGGCTGCATCGCGCCGTGAGGTCGGGCACCCACTCCCGCAAGCGATTGCAGACTTAGTCGGCAATAGTATCGAGGCGGCTTCCACGCGAGTCGCCATAAGAGTTGAGTACGACGGAGCCGATTCCTGGATCAGGATCACCGACGATGGGATCGGCTTCACTACTCGCCGACTAAGCCAGATTATCCGATGCCACTCGAGCCAGAATCGTGCCGGCGGACGATCGGCCGGACTCGCCTCCGGCGTCCTGTCAGCCTCCCTGAGCCAGTGTCGGCGCCTCACGATCGCGACGAGGACGAATCCACTTCGGCGGGAGATCGATGTCAGGCAATGGGATCTCGATTCCTACCCCCAAGGCGACCGTTACAAGCCTAGGCGCATCAGAGCTGCGGAGGTTAGACCCGAGGCGCTGCAGCCGCTGCATGACCACGGGGGAACGGTCGTATTATGGGAGCGCCTCAGCCGCGTCCTCAGCTACAGGAGTCCGAACGGGATCGCAGCCGAGCGGGGGTTTCACGCTTCGCGCCGGTTGATCGAGCGACATCTCGCGATGGTATTTCAGCGCATTCTTACAGGGGAGGCGCGCCGACCCATCCCGCTCTTGATGACGCTCAATCGCAGACCGCTTGAAGGCTGGGATCCCTTCGCGCGCGCCGAGCGATGGACACGCAGTCTGCCCTTGCAGGCCCTCGGGTTACGGGATCAAACCCAGGATTCTCGCGTGCTCGTGCGACCGTTCATCCTGCCCATGCGCGAACGCTTCTCGAACCAACAAGCTTGGGAAGCCGCCGGAGGTCCTCGAGGGTGGAGACTACAGCAAGGCTTCTACTTCTACCAAGCTGAGCGTCTGGTACAAGCAGGTGGATGGAACTACTTGAGAAGTCCCAGTCCGCTCACCGATGTCGTCAGGATTGCAATCGACATTCCACCTCGGACCTACACACGCTTCGAACGCAACCATGCCAACAATCGCATCGTCATCCCCTCCATGCTTCGAGCCGACCTCAGGAAACTCGCGAGTCTGGCCGCGCAGGAGGCTGTGTTAGTAAACAACGGTGCATCATCGGGCATCAGGTGAAAGGGGCTTGCGCCGATTCGCCGTGTACCGGCGTATCTCACGCGGAAGCCTGATGCGGCGCGTGCCGCGGAGCAATGCGCCCGCACATCAACGAGACGCCGTCCGCGACCAGCGGGACGGTTCAGTATCCGTCCATGCGGGACACGACGAAGGCCAACGAGCTGCCGCATCGGGTCGGGTACCTACTCATAGATTTCGATGCGGTGCCGTGCGGGTATGCGGGATGCTGGAAACCCACGAGACGGGTGGCGGGCTACGAGACTCTCGAGTCGAGGCGAGCACGTGACAACTCCGGGGGCGACACCCTCGCGACACCTCACGCTATTCGTAAGCGGTGTCGTTCTACTCGAATCTGCCTTCTACGCGGTCGTGCCGCCTCTCGTGCCAGTGTTGGTACGCGAGACGCACATGACGACAACAGAGGTGGGTCTCCTGACAGCAGCGTATCCGGCCGGGATTCTAGTCGCTGCCATCCCGTCGGTTGTCCTAGTGAACACGCGTGGTGCTCGCAAGACGACCATCGTCGGGCTGAGCTTGCTGGTGATAGCCACACTAGGATTCGGGTGGGGTATGACGCCGACGATGCTCGATGTCGCACGGCTCGTGCAGGGGATTGGCGGTGCCTTGACGTGGGCCGCCGGGCTTGCTTGGCTAACTAGCGCGGCGTCGGACAGACGACGCGCGTCGACGATCGGTGGCGCATTGGGAGCGGCACTAACAGGAGGGGTACTCGGGCCAATCGTTGGCGCCGCGGCGGCACAGTACGGGCGCGCAGTTGTGTTTAGCGGACTGGCAGCCGTGCTGACCACCCTGACGGTGATGGCACCGCGCTCTCCAACTCTGATGCGCCACGAGCGGAGCGCCCTTCGCGCCTTAGCCAGTGGCCTCCGGGATCGGCGCACCGCGCTCGGGAGCGGTCTATTGGCCGTGGTTGGAGTCGTAAATGGCACGATCGCCACTCTAGTTCCGTTGGTCGTTGCGCGTCACGATGGATCGCCTGCTGCCATTGCCGTCATCTTCGGCTGCAGTTACTCGCTCGCGGCCTGCTGGAATGTGCTCCTTGGCCGCCTTGACGGACGGCTCGGAAGAATGATCCCAACAACTGGCGGCCTTGTCGTGACTACAGTGGCATTGCTGTTGTTGCCGGGCATCACCACGCTTCTTCCGCTGGCCATCGCGATCGTCGTTGCGAGCTCGGCGGTTTCTGGCCTCTGGACACCGGCTGCCGCAATGGTAATCGATGGCGCACCCGCCGGACAATCCGGTCACGCTGTCGCTGTTGCGATTATGAACGTCACTTGGGGGGCGGGCGGTGCCGTCGGTGCCGTCATCGTCTCGAGGATTGCGGATTCGGCGGGATTCCCGCTACCCTTCGACCTGGTCGGCGGACTTTGTGGGGTTGCTACCGTCGTCACCTTAGTCACCTACCCGCGTAAGTAGTGCCGCCGGGCAGGCGATCCACTAGGTCCGCACCGAGTCGCCCGCGTTTCGGGCTACCAAGGCTCGAGGTTGCGTTTTGCTCGGCCTCTCCGACTACCCCGGGCCATAGAACGCCTGGCTCCTTACGTGTTTGGTGGTCGGTCTTGCCATCCGTTCGATCTGAAACACTGTCGCTCGCCAGCTTCCGCACAAAGCATCGGTTGAGCGCCTGCGGTTCGCGCAGGAATCTGTCTGATGCCACGGAGGGGACCGACGGCGATCTACCCAGCGGCGAACGCATCGTCGGCTTCGGCTAATGCCGAATTGGACGTTCCTTGGCACGCACCCGCGCTCGATGTCTCTGCACTCGTAAGTTTCCGCCGACCACAGAATTCCGTTGAGTCGATCGACTGATTGTCGTTCGCCCTGTTGCACGATCGATTGCTGAAGGATGGAAATACATCAGACCTGTACGGCAGCCTAGGTGCAGATGGTCTGTCCCTCACTATGACCCGCGCCGACCGGAAGGCGTTCATTACCCCAGAGAGGTTCACCATGGCGGTAGGCAGCACGCACCTGTTGGTGCGGCTGTTAAGTCTGTCAACGGACTCGGGCGGGCCAAGGAATGCAGTGTTCAACTGAGGACGCCGCGGCGACCCTACCCGTCGAACAGTTCCACGAGGCAGATTGTCCGGCGCTACTCCTCCGTGCGCGATCAGACGGCATCGTCGCGAGCCCCCCAAACTCCGGAAGCTACATCTTCGGGGCTGCCTTGGAACAGCCCCGAGATGGCACGTCCCGGCCACCCCGACGCCGGATGCCACACCCGTGAGGAACCCATGGCCGAAACGAGGAGAGTGATGGCACAGCAAAGACGGACCAAGAGCCAACGGAGGCATGACACCACGGAGCACACGTATGGCGCACTTGGCGCCGACCGCCGAACGGTGAGAACTCCGAGGCCGGATGGTGATCGCGCCAAGGCGGCCGCGACCCCGTCGGTCGGACCGCCGCGCAACAAAGCGGCCATCGTTGCGCCCTCAGAAGCCGAAGGATGCCCTTTCGAGCAATGTTCCCGCATCGACACGCAACTGCGCGCCGTGACCGGCAAGCACGAGCGGCGTGCGGTCGCGCTGCCAGGGTGGGGCCACCTTTCACCGGGTAACCGCCCCTTCCCGGTAGGTGCCACGCTCAAACCACGAGACGTCGTCCTCATCGAGATCCTCGGGCGGCGAACTGAGGGCAATGTTGCGATAGGACATGTGTCGCTTCCAGGTCGCGTGCTCGCTTCTGCGTGGATCCTTGCCCTGGTCGCGGAGCTGGGCCAACCGATCGGCGCCCCTGCGCGCGGCACTGTGCCAAAGCCCGACTATGGAAGACGCCCTGCGTGCTGCCTCTTACAATACGTGTCCACAATACGGTCGCGACCCCAAGTTGCCGCGACGGTTGCACATGCGACCTTCACAGGAGAAGTCGATGGCTGACACCACTAGCCGACGCAAGGGGGAACCACAATGCAGTTGACCTTCCCCCGGGCAGGGTCGGAGGGCTGGAGGAGCCGCCCAGCATGGTCGCGCACACATCACCCGAGTGTGATCGGGTTATTCGGAGGTTCGTGACATCGATGCCATTTCCAGCCGATGTCATAGTGACCGGTCCCCGTTTGGTGGTCCATCGTCTATGAGAGTTTCGGTTGATTGAACGCCGCCGCGAAGACCGCGGGCGGCAGGTAGCCAAGCGAGCTGTGGGGCCGGTGACGATTGTAGGTGTCGCACCAGTCGTTGAACAGCAACCGCGCCTCGGTGATGGTCTCGAAAACTTCACGCGAGAAGAGCTCGTCGCGGAGCCGGCCGTTGAAGCTTTCGACGTACGGGTTCTGCCACGGACTTCCGGGTTCGATGTACGCCGTGCCGGTGCCATGCGCCCGGCACCAGTCGCGGATGGCGCCGGCAACGAACTCGGGCCCGTTGTCGCAGCGGAGGTATTCGGGAACGCCGCGCCGTGCGCAGCCCTCGTCGAGCGCATGAGTCACGTCATCGGCGGTGATCGAGCGGCCGAGTCGACGGGCCACGTTCTCGCGGGTGAACTCGTCGCACATCGAAAGCGCCTTGATGGGACGCCCATCGGCGGTGGCGTCGAAAATGAAGTCCAAGGCCCAGACGTGATTGGGACGCTGCGCTGACAACCGCCGCGCCGGCACGGTGCTGGTGCCGATCCGGCGGCGCTTGACGGCACTGGCGGGAACGCGGAGCCCCTCCTCGCGCCACAGGCGCTGCACCCGCTTGCGATTGACCACCCATCCCTCGAGGCGGAGCAGCGCCCAGGCGCGCCGGAAGCCGTACCGCGGCCAGGTTCGAGCAATGGCTCGCAGACGAGCACGCAACGCCTCCTCGGGCGCGAGCACCCGCCTGACGTGGCGCTGGGTGGTGCGCTGCTGGCCGGTGACCCGGCAAGCCCGCCGCTCCGAGACGCCAAACACCTCGCGGAGGTGCATCACGGCGGCTCGCCGGCGCGACGGGCTCACACGTTTCCCCGGGCCACCTCTTTCAGCATCTGGTTGTCCAGAGTGAGATCGGCCACCAGGCGCTTGAGACGCACGTTCTCGTCCTTCAGCCGGCGCAGTTCCTTGGCGTCGTCCGCCTTCATGCCGCCGTACTGATTGCGCCAGCGGCTGTACGTCTGCTCGCTGATCTCCAACGCCCGCGCGACCTCGGCGACACTCATACCGCCGGCAGCCAGACGTTCGCCTTCGCGCAGCTTGCGGATCACCTGCTCCGCCGTGTGCTTCCGTCCTTTCATCGAGTTCCTCCTGCCTCGTCATGAGGCCTTGAGAAACTCTCATATCAGCTGGACCAGTCCACGGGGGTCAGGCCAATAGTCTTCGATCACGACGATAATGCTTTCGAAGACTGGCTCCGTGAGCACCAAACCGGACATGTGCTCAACGTTCGCGACATGAAGAACGCCATCCTTCATCACGCTCATTGCCGTACGGTCAGACCGTCAGGCACGCGTCACACCTTCTATCGACCGAAGGTTTGCGCGGAGGCGGATTCTGCACTTCGCGTGTGGTCTGAGAACCACGGTTACGGACGACCGATTTGGTGTGCAAACTGCACCAACATGATTCAAACGGACGCCTAAGGCTGGCAGGAGGATCCAATGCCTGTCGCACCCCTGCGTCTCATACGTCGCTCATTTGAACTGGCACCTCAGTCCGAGGTGCCCAACGTGCCGTATGGCACCCGTGGGATGTATGTGCTTTACAAGCATTACAGAACTCATCCGACAGACAGGGTTCGGCACCGATTTGACGTGGTCTATGTCGGCATCGCCTCGGGGCGCCAGGGTGTCAGAGGACGGCTACAGAGTCATCGTCGCTACAAGCGCGATGAGTGGACGCATTTCTCAGTGTTTGAAGTGCATGACAACATCCGCAACGACGAGGTCCAGGAGCTCGAGGGGCTCTTCCGCCACATCTACCGGTTTGACGGCCGGGCCAATCGACTTAATGTCGCCAAGCGATACGGGGCGCTCATCGAAGTGCGGAGTCGCGCCCAGCAGGAGGGATGGATGAAAGCTCAGTCAGACATTCCACGTCGCACTCACAATTAGAGACGACCGCGACTTCTTGTGTGTGCTTGAGTCTCGCCCGAGTAACATGAACGTCACCCTCAGGTGAGACGATCCTAAGGTCATGGTCGGAACTCGTTCTCGCCTCGGTCGCCTGTACACCTACTCGAAGGACACGGCCTTCACTGCGCAGGAGAACTTCACAACCGAGGCCCTCGCTATGGCGATCGCGGACGACCCCATGCCAATTGATCGAAGCGCTCAGCCAGCTTGATGCATTACAGGCCAAGAGCCTCAATCTTCGTGCCGCCTCGGGACTCCGACCCTCAACCCAAGTGGCGTTGCCAGGCTGTGGATGGCTCGACCTCGTTATTGAGATCCTGGATAGAAACCGGCAGGTCACGGGCGAGATATGGGTCGAAGTCAAGATCAGTGCGCGCGAGAGTGGCTCTCAACTCAATTGCTATCAACAGCGCGCCCGCGCCCGCAATCCTCCCGCATGGCTCCTAACGCTCGCTCACCATCCTCTGCGTGCCACAGTCCCGAATCTAAGTTGGAATGAGCTTTATCACGCGGCGAGGCACGGAAGAGGTGACCACAGGAGTTGGAAAGAACACGAACGTTGGAGGGACTTCGGAACCTTCCTAGAGGAGCAGAACGTGGCAAATGACGCTTTGGGTCCGATCAGCGACAGAGAAGCGGCCTCATTGGAGCCTGCTTATGAACTCATCCAAAAGGTGGCAGCTGTCGTCACCGCAGTACACAAAAAGCTCCCGAGCCTATTCCCGGACCTCGTAGCGGCACACAAGCTCGTGTGGTCGAATGAGGGAACGCTGCTGAATTTTGTTGGAGCCTACCTCCGCTCGAGCGGTGACATGGTTGGCGCCGGAGGTCCACTGAGGTACGGCCTAACGGCCCAGGGTGGCACCGCCTACTGGAAGGTCGAGGTTGATGGTCGTGACTCCGCGCGCGAAAGCCTTGAACTAGCCCGGACAAAAGCTGACCAGACCGTGCCTCCATTCGGACCGCCTTGGGACCGACCACAAGGTGGCTCGACCATCCTTCTCACCCAGACGCGAGCGACGACACTGGCAACGCACGAGGCTGCACTGCTGTGGTTTGAGGAGCGGCTTCGCGAGATTGCGGCTTCCGGCGTCGTCGAGACCTTGTTCAGGGGAGTCCCCACAGCTACCGGGGATACACCTGCAGCTCTTCCCGGTTTGAACCAGACAACTATCGGGAAGTAGGTCGCTCATCTGAACGAAAGACCGGGATCAGCGCGTTAGCTGGCAGCTCTCAATCGAAGCAGCGCTCTGGCCCGCGCCCGACAGCCAATCGCGCACCGCGAGCGTTGCGCTAACGTCGCCTCGGTTATATGCCAGCAACCACTCGCGCGCCGAATAGCAATCGTCAGGTCCACCAACCGCCACGTCGTAGCGCACCATGGACTCTCCACCGCCAGGATCGGACACATCCCACTCGAATCCGATAAGGCCAGCCACCACCTTCAGGCTACTTGCGCCACCGGTGATCAGTTGCCGAGTCCATACGGCAAGCAAGTCAACCCACTCTTCGGACGCGATGAAGTCGTCCACCTCTTGCTCGATACCGCGGGCGACGCCCAATCGCCGTAGGTAGGTGTTCTCCGCGTTAGCATTCCAGCAGTAGGCCGCGAAGGTGAACCCGGCTGCGCGCGTTGCGGCACGGAGCCCCGTGAGCCAAGCCCAGAACTCTGCCGAGTTTGCTGCCTCGACCTCGGGTGTCATCGGCTCCCACGTCGCGAACGCTCGGTGACCATTCGGAGCAATGCTCATAGAGGAGTGATCGCTCACGTGGACCCCCCACAGATAGCAGCCTGTCTCGACATTCTCCATGTCGACGTCGACTTCGACGTCGGCGCGCGGCACCACCAGCTCAGCCACGCCTCGTCGCCGATATGCAGGTTCCGATCCAAGAGCCGCCCGGGCTTGGTCGATCTGCTCCGGGAGCGCCGACATTCCAGCACCGGAGTAGGCCGAAGTTGTGGCGTCAAGCGCGAGGAGATCAGCCACGGTCACAACTCCGGATGCTTGTAGCTCGTCCAGCTGTTTATGGGCTCTCCACACTCTTCTGAGCTCTGACAAAGACGTCGCGGGGTCGACGTCGTGAGCCACTGTCTGAATGCCAGCCACGTCGAGGCCGCTCGCAATCAGACGCGCCGTCAGTGGATCGAGTGCCGCCAGTTCCGCCCGGTTGGTCACGCCGTGGTCGCGATGCACTTTCCACTCGGTCCAGCCAATGCGCGGCAGCAGGGAAACGTCACCCGATGGCTGCTCCAGCAGCGGTCCACAGTATTCCCACCACGGGCATCCGGCGCATTCGGTGATCTTCACGGGGACGACCAGCAGATCGATCGACGGGTCATGCTGGTGACGTTCCGCAACTGCGAGAATGTCGAGCCGAAACCCGAACTCGAAGTCGTAGCGCTCCATGGTCGAGCGCAACTTGGTCCCACTCGACGTAGACGGTGTTCGCCAGACCGGAAGGTCGAGGTCGTACCCGACCACCTGCCGTTCGGTGCCGATGATCCCGCCCCACCGCCCGTCGGTTGTAGCCATCCCGGCGGCTTCTAACATGCGCTGGTAGTGCGCGAGCTGCAGCACGTCGCCCTCATTCTTCTTCGCTGACGAGTCGGTGCCGACAACAGCCGCTTCGCGATGAGGTGCGGCGAGGGACGCGACCAGCGCTGGCAATCCGAACGCGCCCGACGATTGCATGGTCACCGCCATGTGCCATTTGACGTCAACGGGACGATAACCGCCGTGCTCGCCACGGACCAAGAGATCCGGCCGGCCGACCCGACGGCCAACGTGATCTGAAGGCAATCGAGCGGCAACGATGAGGGGCACGCCCCGCTTCATGGCCGCCAGCGTCGCGGCTTCGGCATCGTCCCCCTGTTCAGTGACGACGACAGCCTCAGGGTTCAGGGCGAGAAGCGCTGCGAAGATCTCCGCCTCGAAGTTGTTGCCGCCCTTGAAAAGCCGTTCCAGGAACGGCGTCGGCGGTAGCGGCTCAGCTGGGTGGACTGCGTCGTTCTGCGCTCGAACGGGACATTGCTTGGCGACGTATGCCCCCTGTAGTGGGACCCGGGAGAGGTCATAGCGAGATGGCATCGGGTGCATTCTGCCCCTCTACTGAGCTCCGGTCAAAGCTGCCCTAGGATTCGAGGGAAGGTCTCTTTAATGGCACGGTTAGCGCCCTCGTAGTTGAGGCGCAATCTGCGTCGCGGCCGTCATCCACTTGCTGCCGGTAGCGAGGAACCAGGAGATGAACTCCGCATGACGATCTTCTTCGGACACGACACCGCCCCCAGGCATGTACGCACTGATGCGGCAAGCTCCGCGGGTGGGGAGCGGATCCCACTCGAGTTTGCTTCCGATTTCGCGCTCCAGCAACTCGCGATTCCGCTCAAGCAGGCCGAAAAGCCGCTGATTCGCCTCCGCAACGCCGCTGTCGATGTAGAGCTCGACGCGGATTCCTCTTCCCATGCCAAACACAAGATTGATCAGCGAACCCGATATCGGGGAGCGCATTTCGAGCCAGCTTTGGCGCGGAGCCGTATTGCGCCAAGGCAGCCTCGGGTACTCCGAGCGAGCCCGTTCGAGGAACCTCTGCCAGAATTCCCGATATTCGGCACGTCTGCCGCTGTACTTGCTAGCCTCGGCGACGGTACGGATCCGTTTCTGCCAGTCGCTAGGTTCGACGACTACCTTGAACAGCGGAGCTGGAGCCGATTCGCCGATACGTCCTGCGTGCAATTCGACCCCGAAGAACCGAATGCTTTCCTGCGTGTTGACGTTGAGCCAGTCGAGAGCGCTTCGGTGCTCCTGCCGGAAGCGTGTTGAGATCCAGATGATGGTTTTCGCGTCGGTCCCGGCCGCATAAGTCAGTAGCTTTCCGAGGTGGTCGTGGTCGGTCGCCTCTAGCTGATTCTCCACAATGAGTGGCACCTCGTTAGTGTTGTCGACACCTAGGAGGTCAAGGGCAAAGTCTCCTACACGGTGCTCCGCACCCTCGAGAGCAAGGCTGATCCCCAACTCATCACCGAGGACATCTGCATTTGCGAGCAGCCACGGCGTGAAGTTGCCCGCCTCATGTGCCCAAAGGGTGCGAGGCTCGACCTCGACGAGGCGACCGATATCAGTCATCCGGGAGGCGGCGCTAACATTTCCCGTCCATCATTAGCGCATCGGCGTCCGCTGTTAGCTTCCCGAGACCGACTGGATCCTGCAACTGTCCCGTCGACGATGCAGATCCCTCGCCGTTCAATGACTCGACGTCCTGCCAGAGTGAGGTGGCGTCGACAAGCTCGTGTTCATTTGTCGACTCAACACTGTCAGCGAGATCAGTGGCATCGCTAAACACTTGCTCGATTTCAGCGACTGCAGTGCTCGCGCCATTCGAAACATCCGTTACAGCCTGCTGCGCTTCCTGAGCAACCTCGCAGGCCGTCAGCGTGTCCGCAGTTGGGGTGGCAATGCTGGGCTCAGGGAGCGCGGAGTCGCAACTGCTGGTCGCCAGCATCACTGCCCCAATGATCACCAGGATGAAGGTGCCACTGCAAAGCCTAACCGCTGACTGGAAATCTGTGGACATCATGCGGATCTTATCGCTTCGAACCTGGGTGCTAAAGTCCCTCGGAGCCAATGTGCATCGGTTCGTGGAGCAGGATAAGCGCAATCGAGGTGCAGAGTCGGAACCGCATTTCATGACACCCGGTACGAGCGGGAGGTAGCTCTTAGCGGGGGCGACCCTCAAACCGGCCACCGTAACCAAGTGTTCCGCTGAAGCTGTTCCGAAAAACCAGGCAATGTCACGGGGACCGACGCGCCCAGACCGTAGCCCCTGGGGGAACGACACCTGGAGCGGGCGGGGTGTCCCCAAAACCAGGTAATCTTGCCGGCGCTGCTATGCTCCCTGGCGAACGCGAGGTTCCAGCTCGGGGAGCGCGAGGGGTGATGCGACCATCGACTCGACCCGCAGCGCCCCAAGCAAGCCATCAAGGCGTACGCCGTCGACACTCACTACCGGGGTACTGAGACGGGAGGGCACTGGATCAGGTCGCCATGTGTGTCCCACAAGCAACTCGGGCTGCGATTTGGGCGTACACCAGTGGGATCGGGGCGCTGTCGGTCGCGCGCAATCGGAGTGGTCCCAGTGCCCCTGACGCGCTTGCGGCGACTGGATCCCGAACACACCATAGGATGATCCAGGATTATCCGTCTTATGTGCACCCTCCAAATTTCGCGTTGTTGATCTCAAGACCAGCGGCTGATCCAGCACTCCCGATGATGACCATCGACTAACTCCGTGGCCTGCAGATCTCTCGAAATCGCTCGTCTTTCAGGGTGGGATCATATGAAATTGCTCGTTGCTGCGTGCGCCCGACCGGGCGAGCTCTGCAAGCGATTCCAGTCGGAACATCCCAGATGTCGCTGACGATTTTGTGTCCGGATTTCCGTCGCAGTGGCGCCAAGCGAGCGTCACGCATGCGGAGGCCGGCAGGCTCGAGCGGCGTGGGTGGTGTTGTGACCCATGTGTCTCCCCGCCAAACCGTTCGCGAGGCAGCCTCCCGCCGCTCAGAAGGCGACACCGGCGAGGGACACCGAAAGCTGCGAAAGGTGTCGCCGCCACGATCCGGCGACTTGCACGCGCGGATCGGCGCAACCTCAGGCACTCGCTGCATTCGACCGTGGCGCGCATTCAGGCCCGTGCGCCGGTCTAGGATTCACCGTTGCGATACTGCGCTGCGGGCACCATGGTGATAGCCGCCGATTGGATCGGCGGTGTCACGTATTCGCGATGCTCGCGATACGAGGGCGCCGCGAAGCCTCTTCCCTTCAAAGTTTCATGCGCTCCTGGCGCAGAGTCAGAGCAGTGCCGCCTCTCGAGACGGACTGGAGTCGTAGCCCGAGGAGCGGACAATGAAACCACGACCGACGTTCGGAACTGCGAGTGCGGCTTTCTTGGTCGTTGGCTGCAGCCGTTCGAATACGGCCGCGCCGACCAAGCCGACGGGAGAACGGCGTGAGCGTCACGGTCGCGCCTGATTCCGAGGCACACCGGCACATCGATGCGGTGGCCCCACGTTACCGGACGTTCGCGCTCATCGCCCATCTGCGCGAAGCCCACGGCATGACCGAAGTGGCCCCGGAGCGAGCCGCCATCGCCCACTCCCTGTTCACACGGCACGAGATGGCGCTGGCGCGACCCATCGCTTCACATCGGCATGCACGCAGGCGCCCGAGCCCGCGGCGACGACCGACGACGACCCGTTCCCCGGGTGCAGACGCGATGTCACATGCCGATCATGAGTGACGATCTAGTTGCATATGCCGCGTGCCTTGAGCCGCCAACTATCGTCTACTACGATCTCGAAGCCCGCTCTGCGAGCTTCACCGCACCGCAGCAATAGCATGTTGCGTCTCCGATGAGCCGTTTGATGGGGGCGACATCGAGCGCCGAACTGCCGAGCTCACAACCGGTCGACGATTTGAGACCTTTTCGCTTGGTATTCTTCCTCTGACAAGAGGGCTCTATCGCGCAAGTCGCGCAGCCTCTCAAGGGCGGCGCCGGGATCATCCTCCGAAGATATAGTAGGCGGAGCTATCGCTGGCGCAACCGCCAGGGAGTTAATGTGGCTCTGAAGTCGGTCGACGAAGTCCTTGCGTTGGCTCCGTTCCCGTGCCACCCCGACCAACGATCCACTCCACCCGGACATGCCCGATTGGAAGCTCAACTGAACGCCGTCAGCCGTCTGCGTGATGATGACCGTGAATTTGGCGCGACCGACGAAACCTCCCGCGACTAAACGCCCGGCTGCACTACCGCGTGTCCAGGTGCTTCGTTCCGGTGTACCCGATTCGGGCTCGAACCCACGAGCCGCGAGGAAGTTGGTTGCAAGCTTGTGCACCTCTGCAATGGTGGTGCCGGCAAACAGCACGTCTGCGCCTTTATCCGTTTCTTGGAATCCCAGGACGCGTCCTCCGAACGCGGACAGGATTGGGACTGCCAAAGATCGAGATGCCGCGCCTTCATGGCTATCCACCACAAGAGATTCGTGCTGCTCCTTACGTTCATCGTGATCGCTCGCCCAATCCCAAGCGGAGGCTGACTTTGGTGATGCTTCTACGTCGCCGCAACGTGGACAACGAACCGGCGCTCCATAGTGCGCCTGCAACTGCTGGCTAGTCGCTCGGCACATCCGACACTGGATGAAGTTACTGGCCTGCCCGCAGCTGCATCGAAGTGAACGATCCTTGCCGGAAACTACTGCGGGAGCCGCACAAGCGGGGCATGTCACCGAGACCCGCGCATTTTGCGTGGCTAGCTGACGCGGTCTCTCCCAGTCCCAAGCAGAGATCGACTTCGGCGAACTCTCTATATCGGCGCAGGTCTGACAACGAACCGGTGCTCCAAACTTCGCTTGTAGCTGCTGGCTTGTCGCCCCGCACCTCCGACACTGGATAAAGTTACTGGCCTGCCCGCAACTGCATCGCAGCGAACGATCCTTGCCTGGAACCAACGCTGCAGCCTGACAAGCTGGGCAGGTCACGGCTATCTGCGAACGGTGACTAGCCGACTGAGGCGGTTGCAGGTCAAAGCTCTCCATCATGCCCCCACGAGCCCACAAACTCCGAGTCGAGGGCTCATCGTCCTCGACGCGAGTTCATCGTAAGTGAGCACACCACCACACCGAACGCGAATCTCACGACGACTGGCTTCGGTGCTTGTGTTCCGTTTGTCACTGCTGACTCCTTGACCGTCGGTCGCCGCCGAGAGGGCAGCGCTGACGCCAGCTTGACCCTGTGAGGTCAGCGTGCGCGGAGCTCGGGTAGTTTTGCCGTGATATCGTGACTCGACTGTTGCAGTGCCTGCGATGTGCGGCTGCTAGGGCGCCTCTTCCGCAACAGCGGGACAAGGACGAGCAACTGTATTCGACAAAGTAGCCCTATGGTTGAGTAAGCAACCGCTGCTCATCGTTTCTTGAGATCTCACGTCTTGATCCGCCGGTGACGGACCCCGCGTCTTGGGGGGAGACGTTTTACCCGGCCGTAGCGCCAAGCGCCCCGGGTGAGCAGCTGCCGGGATCTGAGACGGTGCGCCTACTAACCTCTGCCAGTCAGAGGATCCTCCGCGACGCTAGATGGTGGTTGGAGAGGCGGGTACCCTGACCTTGGCAGGCGGCTGGTCTAACGCCTACAAGTTGCGACGCAGCCTTCAGAAGCACCGGCGCAGGAGGGCCTTGGTTGAGCCCTCGTCGCTCCACCGAAACAACATCGTGGGCTCCAAGCTGTGGCCCCGACCGCCACGACGCAGTCTCCCAGGGACGGTGCCTGCGGGATAGGACTGGAGCATGCGTCACGTTAGCTGATGCCACATTATTCTGTCTGCGCGCGCCCGTATAGTCCGCCCTCTCGAATTCGTTTGCATCCATTGACTCATGACGCCCGATGATGTTCATCGACTATTCCGCGAATGGCATCGAGCTACGGAATCGCAGCGTGATAACGAGTTAGCTTCTGTTGGCGGTATTCGTTAGCCGAGGTCTATGCTTCAACAATGCCATTCGGCGCTCGCCTGATTCGCCTCACCCGAAATGGCACATGTGGTCGCTGCCGTCGCGGAGTGGTAAGTGGTGAGGCGGCTTGGTGGACGAGGGGCAAGCCGACACTAATCTGTCTTGCATGCCAACCTGCCGCGAGCGACCAGGGACCCAACACCGATGACACGCTCGAGCCGGCGGCTTCGGACGTACCGCCGGAACAGCCCGCTGTGGGGCTGCTCGCTGCTTCCGATAGCGTGAGCAATGGCGACGTCGACATCGACCTCGGTACCGCGGGTCGATCCGCGATGGGCGAATACCAACGGCGCCATGGCGGCCGCGAGGAGCGGACTCGTAAGCGCTGGGGGCGGCTCGCGGGCTTAGTCCTCGCCCTGTCGGAGGATCCTCAATCCACGCGAGCCTGGAAGCGTGGCTCGATTGGCCTGAGCAAGGTTGCCAAGACGCTGGACAAGCTCGACCGGGACGACATCGTTGTCCTCCACGACCGACAAGTCTCTGGTACCCGCGGAAACATCGATCACCTAGTGATTTGCCCTGCCGGTGTTCTCGTTGTCGACACCAAGCGATACGCGGGTCAGGTCTGTACGAAGGACGTCGGTGGGCTATTCGCTCGCCGAGACCTGCGGCTGTTCGTAGGACGACAAGATTGCACCCGCCTCGCGGCGGCGATGGAGTGGCAGGTGGCCGCAGTTCGAGCTGCAATTGACGGAAATCCAATACCGGTGCGGCCCGTCCTCTGCTTCATCGATGCAGAATGGCCTTGGTTCGGGAGGCCAAGGGAGTTCCAGGGGGTGCTCATCGAGTCCGATCGATCACTCTGCGTCCGTGCGACCGAAGCAGGCGAGCTTGACTCTGAGGGAGTCCGCCAGACGGCCATGGTCCTGGCCCATCGCCTCCCAACCATCGCATAAGCTCAGAAATCGGCGGCACCAAAGTCACGACACGCTGAGCATCCGAACGGTGTAGTCTCGGCAGCGGTCGACGAGCTGCGCATTCGTCGCGAGCACGGCGTGGCCCGCTCCGCATAGACGGGGTGACCAGTCGACAATCCCTGTCATCGACGCGCTGGAGGCGGGCATGCGCTGTAAATATTCGAGAGTTGACAGAGCGGGCGGTGACCCTGTACAAGGGTCGGTGGGATTCTCGCTCTGAAACTGAGGAAGGTGGATTGTGGATCAAGCTCGGCGTCGATTCGCACTTCTGCCTCTTGCCTTGGTCCTGAGCGCTGGCGGCGTCATACACGCCGTCTCGACTGTGGGCGCAGCGAATATCACCATACCGACACCGGCCTGCGGTCTTCCAGAGTTTCCACTCGCAGCTACCGGCTCGTGGGTGATTCCCGGAGGTGGTGTGCCCGTATACAGCAATGGTCCAACGGATGAGGGTGGAGGCGCTGACTGCGCGTCTGGGTTCAACATGGTTGGCGGCGTAAAGTCAGGTGAGAAATGGCAGTGTGCGGAGTTCATCAACCGCCTATACCTGACCAAGGGATGGATCCAGACCACGTGGGCTGGTGACGCCGGACAGCCGCTCTGGAACAACACACCTGCCGCGCTGAAGTCGGAGATGCAGGCGAACGGCTCAGTGACATACCTAGGTCCAGGTGACGTGGTCATTATCAATGTCTACGTCAACAACGTCTTGGAGGAAGGTCACGCGCTGATCGTAAACTCGGCGTCAGATGTGACCGGCGGGGGTGTAAATCTTGTCAGCCAGAACAGCGGTCTAGCCGCGTCGTCAGAGCCGGTACAGAGTGGCACTCTCAGCGGTGGCTCCGTGACGGTGGGTGGCGGCGGCCATGGTTACTCGTACAAAACGATCGGAGTAGTCCACGCGCCGACAGCCCCGCCCCCTCTCATCACCAACTACACCGCTTCGACGATTAGCGGTCCAGGTGGGATAGTGAGTGGACCCGACGGTGCCCTCTGGTTTACGAACGACGGCAACAACTCGATCGGGCGCATCACTGTCGGTGGGAAGGTCACTAACTACACCGCTAGCAGCATCAGTGACCCAGTGGGGATTGCGGTGGGCGCTGATGGAGCACTCTGGTTCACCAACTCAGGGAACAACTCGATCGGACGTATCGCCACCGCGGGGAAGGTCACGAATTACACGGCGGCAACCATCAGTGCGCCGCAGAACATAGCGTCGGCTTCAGACGGAGCACTCTGGTTCACCAACGGCGGAAACAACTCGATCGGACGTATCACCACCGCGGGGAAGGTCACTAACTACGCCGGCCATGGTGTGAGTGATCCGGACGGCATAACCGTCGGCTCCGACGGCGCCCTCTGGTTCACCAACGCAGATTCGATAGGACGGATTACAACGGGCGGAGCGATCACAACGTACAGTGGCGGAGAGATTAGCCACCCATCGGAAATCGCGGCCGGTCCCGACGGCGCGCTCTGGTTCGCCAACGAGGATCATGCTTCCATTGGGCGCATCACCACCTCGGGGAAGGTCACCGACTACACGGGCGCCGACAACCTGTCGCCGTACGGGTTGGCAACTGGCCCCGACGGGGCGGTCTGGTTCGCCGACGATAATGCTTCGATCGGTCGCATCACCACTACGGGTGTGGTTACGACGTACACGGGCACAGGCATCCTCTTTCCATATGCGATCGTGGCCGGTCCCGATGCGAATCTCTGGTTCACGAACGACGGCAATAACTCGATCGGACGCATCACGACCGCATGAGACAAACGATTCCGACTCCACCTGATAGGGATCGAGCGTCAGCCGCGTGTCTCGTGGCGCGAGCGTCGGCCGCGCTGCCTGCGCAGTCCGCTGCCACTTCGACGCCTCGTCCAATGTACTGCACCGGACGGAGCCATCGGATCGCCTGGTCATGACCCTGACATGATCCCAAATCGGAGACTGACGGCGATCAGCTGAGCCATGCGTGAATCGTCGCATCGATTAATACGAAATTAGTTGCGCTAATGCCCGCTGCGAATCCGCAGTCCCCGCTCTCGACGGTATCATCTAATCCGATAACTCCGATGCTCATGATCGACCGTGTCCTGTCGGTGAGGACCACACTGGACTTGTCGGGCACCGCGGAGACTTAATCCCGGCCGGGCAGAGCACGCGGTGGACTCGACATCGCTGAAAACGCGATTGGTCAGTCGGGTACCGTCAAGAGATGGCGGTCGACTTCGAAGCTTGGTTTCAGGAGGAAGGCGGGGGGATCATACGCCCACGGTCGTTGACCACAACCCAGATTAGGTGGATGCGCGCCAAGGTCACACCTTCGCCACCTGTCGTGAGTGCAACGTCAAGACCGTCCAATTCTGGCAAAGGGCCTCCTACGTGGCACTTCTCGAAACGCTGGGTGTGGCCCGTCGAGCCGGCCGAGCAAACCAGACCGTGTTAGCCTTACTACTCGAGCAGCCTCCGCGCGGCGGAGGCCAATGTCTGCGCCCTGTTTACGACGAAACCGTCGTAGTCGTCATCGAACAGGCTCGCAGGACACAACGCTCGCTCGAGTATCTTTGGCAGCGCCTTCTCGTCCATTCGTGCTCTGTAGACGCTGGGTGCAACGCCACCGAGAGCATTGTTATCTTGCCTGGACATGAACACGAAGTTAGCGAGCTTATTCATGTCTACCGTCTCCACGCCCTGACCTCGCAGATAGCTGCGCGGGTACAAGTGATGGAACTCATTCCGATTGTATGCCTGCAGAACCTCTGACAGGTCTATCGTGCTGCCCGAGACAAAACTGAGTGGCAAGTTCTGAGCAAGCAAAAGTACAAAGGTTCGCGTATGGACCGTGCTGACGTTGAAGTGCTGCTCGGTGAAGTACTCAGGGTCGACTCCAGAAGCGAAGTCTGCTAGTGCGGCGGGATCGCCCGTACGCAGTTTGACCGCCTCCTCAATGTCTCTATTCAAGTTTCGCAATACGCCGGCGCTGTATCGACGGGAAAAGCAAACCCTCCAAAACCACCTAACCAGGATTCGCCGATGGGCCTCGGTCAGTTTCACGACGCGCCCTTCAGGAGCAGCGAAGTAGGCCGACAACGGGACGAGCAGAGTCGAGTACGGCAGATTATCCAAGTTCTCAATGTGGATTTCACGCCGGAGGAAGTCGATCGCGCCGCGAATGCCGTTGGTGATTTCAGAAAAACGATCTCTCACCTGTGCCCCGTTGAGCTCAATTAGAGCGGCGGGTGAGGCATCGTTTGCGACGATTGCGGCACAGCAGCGGAGCAGAAGATTTGGGTCTTCACCAACATCCTCGAAACCGAAGGGGCGCAGCTCCTCTGCCAAGTCGGTGAACTGTTGCTGGAGATCGAACTCCTCGCTCCATGTCCATGCAGAAAGGAGCTGGAACACGTCGAGCTCGACGCCAAGACGGTTAACGCGTTCGAAAACAATCGCGACTTTCGCGCGGTTGTCCGTCTCTATGTACTGTGCGGGTACCACAGCCTCCTTAAACACCGCCTGAACGCTATCGATGAGCTTGGCTCGCTCCTCATCGAATCCCTCTGTCGCCTTCCGGTATCCGGCTACGTCGAAGAATGTACCGACAGGGAAGTGCTTCGTAAGATCGACTTCATCAGAACCAAGGGCGAAGAACTGAGTCTGCTGAAGGTCACCGGATGCGGAGAAATCAAAGTAGATGCGCGTCCAGTCGGTGGCGACAGTCGCCGCAATCTCGGTTTGGAATACGCCGAAGATCGACGTGAGTCTTTGTTGGCCGTCAAGAACATAGTCAATCGGGAAGTCGGGGTCGCGCTCCGGAAGCTCAAATGGCCCGAGTCGCTTTTCCGCCTTGAGCTGCTCTTTGGTGCGCCAAAGGATGACCGCGCCAAACGGGTAGCCTTTGAATATCGAATCCATTAAGTAGGCGACACGTTCGGCGTCCCATACGAACCCACGTTGAAAAGCCGGGATTCGGATTGAGCCCGCAAGCACCTGCTCTATAACCTTCCGGATGGGTAGTCCGTCCATACGGCAATATAACCAGAAGAGCCACCTCCTGGCCGACGGAGGCCTCGCCGCCAGCTTGCTGATGGGTCTCATGATGTCGGGCATCGGTCATCAGGATGGTGTCGGCATCGGCCCAACGAGCGGGGATCGCCCCGTACCTGACGTCCGATAACGGCAGTGATCGAACACCCTATCCCTGGATTCGCCCGTGGTCGGGATCTCCCCCTGCCCCAACTCGTCTCTGCGGAGCTCACCACGGTCAAGAGCATCGTCAATCGCGTCGCGCGGGCGAACCGGGTGATGAGAAGTCATCTGCTCCAAATACCTCCATCTGGTTCCGGGGTTTGGAGCTCAGTAGCATCAGCTGAGTGCCCGGAGACGCACATGATGCATAGGCTGATCGCGCGCTGGGATCCCGGCAATGTGGCCACAGCAGGCACTCGCCCTATCCGGGTGTGCCGACGCCGACTCTAGCTCCCAGCCTTCCCTTGGATAATATCAACGGCGTGCACAACGCATGCTCCGGCGCAAGGATCCAGAGTTGCGCGTCCCTATTGCTGTTTAAGCCTGCGACCCGCAGACATGATCGCGAGCTTCACATTGGACAGGAAATCATCGGCTCCGCGGTCGACCAGTAGAGGACTGGCCCTAAAAGGGCCATGACTCTCAACGACCCGGCACAGAATCCTGTAGAACGGAACATCAGCGGTGACCACCGCGTCGGAATCGAGGAGGTGGACGGAGAGCAGCATATCGATGGCATTGCCTGCCCCCACCCTCTCGGACGCCTGGTAGTGATTGCAAACCTCGATCGTCTGGTCGCGACGAACATTCTCGACTTTGGCCTCGAAGAGCCAGAACTCTGACCATGCGGGCTCGGGCGGAACACCATTCACGTAAGGACCTAGCCAATCAGCGTAATCCCTCATCGCTGGCTCGCCAAGCAACGCACTGCGCCATACCGACCGGCTTCTGTTTCTCCAGTACTTGTCCCCCTCAGGTAGCGAGTTGAACCACTCTAGCTGCGAGCTCGACGCCTCACCTCCGACGGTACTGAGTTCGAGCGTCAACTCGGGCATCGTCAGTAACAGACGACGTCTTTCTTGCTGGGCGAGCTTCAGCGAACCAACTGCCTCACGCACCGTGGCCGCGTAGGCGGGATCGAACTCTAATGCCGGATGGTCCTGCAGCCGCCCGTAGAGCTCCTGCCGATGATGGATGAGAGCATTCAACTCGCGCAGGTCGGGAGCGAGAGTCATCCATTCAGGGTGTAGCCGGTGCATCTCGTTCCGCACCTCCAGCGCGGTCGCGTAACTATCGGAGTGCAAAGGGATTTCCGAGATCAGAGCGAATATAGTCCTCAAGTGTCGGGCCCGGCTCACTGCATCGGGTATCCTCGTCGCCTCCGCCACAACTTGGTCCGCGAGCAGAACGGTATGTCCATGGCGGTGCAGCCAAGCCGCGAGCCTTCTGGTCGAGCGCTGCTCAGTTATGCCAGCAACGACGTTCGAGTCGAGACAAAGAAGCATGGGGGTAACAAACGAAGTATGAAGACTCCGACGCCTGCGGATATGGCGGCGCCGAACGACGTGGTCGTCCGATTCGCACGCCCTGCCGGCGACTCACAAACGACGCTCGAAGCCGGTCGGCCTTGCGGTTGGGCTACGGTAGAGACGCAGTCCAATTGTGATATGGCTCGGTTTCAAGGGCCGTCATATCTATTTGCGATCGTCATCGACGCAAGAGTCCGCACCCGCAGCGGGTAATGGAGGACCTGCCGTCGGATCGCCCAAACGATCGGCGAGGCTCGGGGCTACCGGCGCACCCACGTCCGAGACCCGAATCGCCATTGAGCATCACCCTCGGTGCTAGCAGCGCTGTCCTCCTGAACCTAACCATGCGGCTGATTGAACGTTCTCTCCGACCGCCGATGCTCATCGACTGTCGAGATACCCTCGTGCCAATGTTGGCCGCTGCTAATCCGTGGGCCACCCTCGGTGACTACCCGCCTTTCGTCGCGGACGTGGATAAGGTCGTTCTCGCTGGGCTACCCAAAGACAAGTACGAGCTGCGTCTAGATGTGTTGCCTCATGTGTGGCATGGGAACCCGTTGACCGCTCGGGCGCTGCTCCTGATGCTCAACCCCGGGTTCAGCGAGCAAGACTTACGCGACCAGGCTGCCCCCGTGTTGAGAGACGCGGTTCGCCTGGCGCTGTCCTTGCAGCCGACGGCCCGCTTCCGGCCTCTTACGCCGGAACTGGGAACTACCAGCGCAGCGCTTTGGTGGAGGCAGCGGCTCGCACCTCTTGTTGCTGCACTCGGTCCTGTCGGCGAGGAAACCGCCCGTGCGCACCTGTCCGACATCGAATACTTCCCATACCACTCCGTGAGTTGGCGCTCTCCTCCGCACCTCCCATCGCAGGAATTCGGATTCGATCTCGTCCAGAGAGCAATAGATCGCGGCGCGGTGATCGTTGTCATGCGCGGGTGGGAGCGTTGGAGGGCCGCCGTCCCGGGGTTGAACGGCTATCCGCTCGGGTATCGCAACAACAATCCGCGTCAAGCTGCCGTGAGCCGGCGGAATCTCGGCGATGAACCTTTCGATGCTCTCGTGTCGGCATTGACGGCGTCCTAGGCAGAAGGCGTTCAAGCCTCCGACTCACTGATCCGGAAACTCGCTCGATGGATCTAACCCGCGATTATTCGTTGCTCGTGGCACCTCCTGATATCGGTCGCGGACTTTGGTCGCTCCCTCAACACAGACCCTCGCTCGCGCCCTGCATCAACTGAGCCCGCTTTGGACGAACCAATCACGTGCATCGAACCGCCTCACCATCGCGCGCAAAGTCGGAGTGATGACTTGATCTATCTCGGTGCCACGCCCGGTCGAGAGCAAACGCGGCTTCATCAAATCCACACGCCCTGGGTGTTGGCGGTTCGCGGCGCGTGTCCGTCGAATTGCGCCGATCCACCGGCGTTGGACAGCTGGACCAACGGTCCGAGAGCTCGCCGGCATGGCGCGAGTGATAGTGCGCGTCGCCTTCGGGGAGCTGTCGGCCGCCCAACTGGCGCCCAACACGCTCGGGACAGCTGTGTGAAGGGACGCGACGTTTTGCGGATCCTTCGGCGATCCCGACGCGCGCGAGCTGGTTCGCCTGACCTGCGTCCTTCACGACGATGGACCGTCTTGCGCGGTTTGATCGACCGCATCGCCGTCCGCCGTGGACGGTTGGACGGCGTCCCTGCGACCCAATGCGCCGGCCATCCAGATCGGCGAGTTGAGTTTGATACGGTCCAAGTCCCCAAGGTCGTGACGAATCTGCAGCTCCGGCCGACGTTCTCTTTGGTCCGGGATCCAATTAGTTCACGCCTCGGTCAGTTCGGGAGGACCTGTGGACCCGCGCCTGGCGACGAGTACGATCGAACTCCCACGGGTGAGCCAGCTGCTCACTTCGCCGCCCTAAAGGCTAGACTCAAATCGAGTGGGGCCAGTCGAGTGGCATTCGTTGCCGAGGCGGCAACCCGCCCAACCACCACCGACCCCTGTCGTGACTGGCTCTGGAGTCGTGGCAAGACGCCTTGGCGATTGGTGCTGAGGACACGTGGTTCAGATTGCCCGGGACGGCGTGGACCGGGGACATCGCCAGTCGGGCACAATCACCTGCTGTGACCGGGATGGGATTGCGAACGAACGGCGTCCGCCGATGGCCGCGCCTCCGCGGCGCCGGATGGCTTCTCCCGTCGATACCACGATGGGGTCGCGACGCGGTGGCCCGGGACCCCGCGTCGACCGAGGGTAGTCGATGAGCAGTTCGACGGCTCCCGCCGGCGACTCGGACACGGGTGAACGGAGCGAGAAGATCCGGTCGGCGATTACCGACTGGAAGAAGCAGCTTCTCGACCTCTCAGGACGGAACGCGCTTCTGTATTTCAAGGAGTACAAACTCAGCACGCTCGACCTGTCTCAGGCAAGCCCCACTGGACTCGACCGGCTGCTCGCTCGCGAATGGATCGCGCTGAGCTCACTCCTTGGCGTTCATGGCGACGCCAATATGTCAAAACGACTTCGCGCCATCCGCAAGAAGGCCCTCGAGAACTACGAAGAGCGCGGAATTCAAACTCTGTTCTTTACATGGGGGATGGTTTCGTGGCGCCCCGAGGATGAGTCGAGAAAGTCCGTCCCTCGTGCGCCTCTGCTCCTGTTCCCGGCCGAACTCAAGGCCAGTGATGCGCGGGAGGACGACCACCGGATCCAGCTCGTTGGTGATCCCGCGGTCAACCCGACGCTCGTTCACTACCTCACGAGTACGTTCGGGGTGAACCTCGAAATTGACAGCATCGGTGCGCTGCCGGGAATCGAAGGCGAGGTGGACACTCGAGACGAGGTTGGAACCATCATCGAATGGTTCGTGCGGTCGGTCAGCGGAAAGGTCCCCGATTTCTCTTACACCGATCAGCTCACGCTCGCGAACTATGCCTACCAGAAGATGCCGATGGTTGAGGATCTGGACGCCGCCGAGGAGTTGCTGGTCTCCAGTGACCTCGTGGCCGCCATTGCCGGCGACCGACAGGCTCAACAGTCGTGCACGGCGTCGATCGGCGATGAGCCGCCGCCACCCGACTATATTCCCCCTGCCGACGAGTTCCTCACGCAGGATGCTGACAGCACCCAGAACGCAGCCATCAACGCGGCTGTAGCCGGGCGCAGTCTGATCATCGAGGGTCCCCCTGGTACCGGCAAGAGTCAGACCATCGCCAACTTGATCTCCGTCTTCGTCGGACGAGGCAAGCGCGTGCTGTTTGTCGCCGAGAAGCGCGCCGCCATCGACGCTGTCATGTCGCGCCTAGAGCGAGTTGGCCTGTCCGATCTGGTGCTCGATCTGCACAGTGGATCGAGGTCCAAGCGGGCCCAGGTGCAGGCACTCGAGGATCTGAGAAAGCAACACGTCGCCACGATCCCAGTGGCGCAGGCATACGCGAATGACTTAGTCGACGCTCGGAGTCGATTGGTTGACAACGATCGCGCCATGAATGAAGTCCGAGTTCCTTGGAACGCCTCGCTTCAAGAGCTGTACGGTCGGATGCTCGAGTTCGCAACATCGAAGCCGGTTGCTCATCGTTTGTCCGCTGCAGAGACGGAGGCGGCCTCGGGTGAGGATGTGCGCCGACTTGCGGACACGGCCGGCTCCTGGGCACACGCCGGAGGGTCGCTCGTCCCACACGGCACATCGGCGTGGCGTGATGCGCAGCCGCGTTCGGGTGCCGATGTGGAGGCGTGCCTTGACGCCGCCCAACGACTCACCCACGACCTGATCCTTGCTCTCGCCACCGAACTTCAACAGGAGTGCAGACCGTTCTTGCCCGATGCCACAGTGACGCTGGCCCGCTGCGAGCAGCTCGAGTCGTTAGCCACTCGTGCGGCGAAGCTCAGCGCGGAGGTTGTCCCCGCGTTCTACGCCATCGATCTTCCGGTGCTACTCGGCGACATCTCGGCAGCGCATAAGGGGCCTCTCTCCCGGCTACTGCGGACAATGACATCTGGCCGGTATCGGTTCGGTATGCGTGTGGCGCGGCGCAACCTACTGGACAAGACGAAGGCACCTGCTTCGGAGGTCTACGCGGTCGTCCAGTCCGCCGAGTCGTTGCGAAGTGACTGGATATCGGCCGGCGGTCAGGGTGCCCCCGAGCCAGCCGGCGATCTCGAGCGGCTACGGGCCTTGGTCCGTGCAACTGGGGACGCGATTCAGCAAATGAATGCGGTCATTCCGCAGGCCTCCCTCGACTCACGCTCGCTCGCCCAGCTGGACGCCTGGGCGAAGTGGGTCCTGTCGGATCGGGAGACTGCGTTGAGGATTCCGGCGATCAGGGAATCAGCAGCGCAGCTGCGTGCAGCTGGATTCGGCCCACTCCTCAACGAACTCATCGCTGAGCACGCGAGCGTGGAGCGAGCTCGCGAAGCTGTCGTCCTGTGCTGGCTGCAATCGCTCCTCGGGCATATCGAGGCACATGACCCGAACGTGCGCCATCTCGGTCGCCCTCAACAGGACGAGGTAGCGGCGCGGTATCGCCTGTTGGACCACCGACACATCGAGGCAACCCCGCGCCGGATCCGGCGTCGGGCCGCAGAGGCCGCAATACGAGCCGAAGACTTCTATCGTGAGGAGGCGCTCGCCCTGAAGGCCGCCGTCCGGCGACGTAAGGGCATCCCGCCGCTGCGCGAGATCTTCGCGCGGTCGCCAAACGTCATCACCGCGTGGGCGCCGTGCTGGACGATGAGCCCGTTGTTGGTCAGCCAGATGCTTCCGGCTACCGGTGTGCAGCCATTTGACCTGGTCATCTTCGATGAAGCAAGTCAGGTGCTTCCGGCTGACGCTATTCCGGCGATCGCGCGGGCAAGGCAGGCAGTCGTCGCCGGCGATCGTCGCCAGCTTCCGCCAACCACTTTCTTTGCCACGTCGGCCGACGAGGATGCGGAACCCGAGGCCGGAGACTCCGCAGACCTTGCTTTTGTTCAGGGCTATGAATCTGTCCTCGACGTCATGGACATCTTTCTGCCGAGCAAGGACCTGATGTGGCACTACCGCAGCGAAGACGAGCGTCTCATCGCCTTCTCCAACGCCGAGCTCTATGGTCGGCGTCTTACGACGTTTCCCGGCGTCTCATACGATGATGTGATCCGCCACTTGGTCGTTGATCCTGGGGAAGCCACCACCAGCGAGTCGGCACGTGGCGAAGTCGAGGCGGTCGTTCGACTGGTGCTTGAGCATGCCGAGACCCAGCCTGAGCGATCGCTCGGCGTCATCACCATGGGTACTCCCCACAAGCTGCGTATCGACGAGGCATTGCGTCGAGCGCGAACCTTCCGTCCTGACTTGGACGCATTTTTCAACGACGGAGACTCCTTAGAGCCATTCTTTGTCGAGAATCTGGAGCGCGTCCAGGGGGACGAGCGCGACTGCATCATCTTGAGCATCGGCTACGGCAAGGGCGCTGACGGACGCATCCTGTACAACTTTGGTCCGGTTAACAAACAAGGTGGTGAGCGTCGCCTCAATGTCGCTGTTACTCGTGCGAAGCATTCGCTCGTGCTTGTGTCGACCTTCCGCGGCGACGAACTCGACGAAGCCAAATGCCGGACGACAGGGATGGGCTTGTTGCGCGCATACACCCTGTACG
>Ga0208565_1000183_pt1 | contig 52149 bp, 54 predicted proteins | sample Sb_taG_7_FD_187706 | JGI IMG/M metagenome (GOLD analysis project Ga0208565, IMG submission 187706) | Peat soil microbial communities from Weissenstadt, Germany - Sb_50d_2_FS metaG (SPAdes) (version 2) | ecosystem: Environmental > Terrestrial > Soil > Wetlands > Peat | place: Germany... | reverse complement strand
TCGCGGCCGCCCGGATTCCTTGCACTTCAGCGTAGCCGCCACGCGGCCACGGCGGTAGCCCACGGCCCCGCCGTCACTTCAGGCACAAGCTCCCCGCGAGGTCGGGGCTTCGGGCGCAGGCTCCCCGGCGCGGTTAGGGCTTGTCGCGGCTCGCCGTGCTGTCCCGCAGGTCGCGGATCGCGGCCTTGGCCTTGCGGCCGGCCTCGCCCTCCCGCAGGTCGCGCAGCACGTCCCGGGCGGCGTCACGCGCCTTGCCGACCGCCTCGCTGTCCCGCAGGTCGCGGATCGCGGCCTTGGCCTTGCGGCCGGCCTCGCCCTCGCGCAGGTCGCGCAGCGCGGCTTCGGCCTTGCGCCCGGCCTCGCCCTCGCGCAGGTCGCGCAGCGCGGCTTCGGCCTTGCGCCCCGCGTCGCTGGTGCGCACGTCCTGCAGCGCGGTCCTGGCCTTGCGGGCCGCGTCGCCGTGCTCGGCGCCGCGCAGCCACGCGATCAACCTGGACCACCAGCTCCGAACCTGCTGCTCGATTTCGGTCATCGCGTACTCTCCTTCGCGCTCCGGGCGATTCGCGCCCGTCGCTCACGTCAACAAACACGATATAACGTAATTCAGACCTCCGCCAACTGCCTACCCGTAGAGCCGCCGGCCAACCCCAGGACGGCAGCCGGGTGCCGAGGCTCCCCGGCGCCGGCGCACGGGCCTAGCCTGGCCGCTCGACGCCGGCCAGGATCACGTCCACGACATCGGCGATGAAGTCGTCGCTCATCGGCAGGTGGCCGAGCAGCAGCCGGTGCTCGGCGGCGCCGAAGAACAGGTCGAGGACAACATCCCGCTCCACGCCGGGCGCGATCTCGCCGCGGGCGATGGCGCGGTCCAGCATGATCCGGTGCTGGGAGCGCAGCGGCTCGATCACGCGGTCTCGCCACGCCCCGCGCAGTTCGGCGTCGTGCTGTGCCTCGGCGATCAGGCCGGTCAGCATCGATCCCATCGGCGTCTGGGTGACCGCCCGCACCCACGCGTGCAGCGCCGCGAGCAGGTCACCGCGCAGCGTCCCGGTGTCCGGCAATGGCTGCTCCTCGCGGAACGAGGCGACGAAGGCGTCCAGCGCGAGCAGGCCCTTGGACGGCCAGCGCCGGTAGATCGTGGTCTTGCCGACCCCGGCGCGCGCGGCGACCTCCTCGATCGACATCGCGGCCAGCCCTCGTTCGGCGAGCAGTTCCGCGGCCGCGGTCAAGATGGCGCGGTCCGCCTCCTGGCTCCGCGGCCGCCCCCGCTGCGCCCCGCCGACCGCCGCGCCCCCCGCCGGACCCGCGCCCACCGGACCCGTGCCCGCTGGACCCGTGCCCGCTGGACCCGTGCCCGCCGCGCCCACCGGATCCGGGGTCGGCTGATCCGCCGGGGCCGGAATATCCACGCTCATCGCCGGGCTATACCCTGTAGATATCCGAAACGATCCGTAACGTATCTGATTGGTATCATGCCCGTCACAGTGCCATCCCACGTCACAATGCCCTCCAGCCATCCTGAGCCTTCGCCCGCCAACCGCCCCGGACCTTCGCCCGCATACCGCCGCGACTCCCGGCCCGCCGCCCTGCCCATTTCCGGGCCCATTTCCGGGCCCACCTCCGGCCCTCCCCGCCGCCAGCCGCTGCAGCTAGCCCTGATCCTTGTCGCCGCGTTCATGGTCGTCCTCGATTTCAGCATCGTGAACGTCGCGCTGCCCTCGATTGAGCGGGAACTGCAGATGCCGGCCGATGCGGTGCAGTGGGTGGTGACGGGATACGCCATCTCGTTCGGCGGCCTTCTTATCCTCGGCGGCCGGGCGGCTGACCTGCTCGGTCGGCGGCGCATGTTCGTCGCGGGCCTGGTCGCGTTCTCCTTGGCCAGCCTGGCCGGCGGGCTGGCCCAGGACCCGGTGCTGCTGATCGCCGCGCGCGTCGTGCAAGGCGCGGGCGCCGCCATCGTCGCCCCGGCCGCGCTGTCTCTCATCACCACCGGCTTCCCCGAAGGCCCCGAGCGTACTCGCGCCATCGGCCTGTACGGTGCGGTCTCCTCCGTCGGCTTCGTCGCCGGCCAGGTGCTCGGCGGCGTGCTGGTGCAGTTCACCAGCTGGCGCGCGGTGTTCCTGGTCAACGTCCCGGTCGGCCTGATCGCCGCCGCCCTGGCCCCGACCATTCTCGGCCCCGCCAAGACCGCAGCCAAGACCGCAGCCAAGACGGCCGCTCAGACGGTCACCGCCAAGACCGCCGCCGTCGGCGGCCGCGTACGCCGACTCGACCTGCGCGGTGCGCTGCTGATCACCAGCGCGGTCACGCTCATCGTGTTCGCCGTGTCCCAAGGGGTCGTGCTGGGCTGGACTTCACCGCTGGTCATCGCGGCCGTCGTGATCGCGGCCGCGGCGACGGCCGCCTTCGCCAAGGCCGAGACCAGGCACCCGGAACCGCTCATCCGCCTGTCCCTGCTGCACCGTAAGGGCCTGCGGGAGGGGACCACGATGACGTTCCTCCTCGGCCTGTGGAACGGCGGCGAGATGCTCGTCCTTTCGCTGTACCTGCAGCAGGTCTTGCACGAATCGCCGCTGTTCACCGGCCTGGTCATTGCCCCGCAAGGCGTGGTCGGGTTCATCATGGGCATGCTCGGCCCGCGGCTGGCGGGACGGATAGGGATCAGGCGACTGCTGGTGGTGACCGCCGCCGCAGCCGCGATCGGCTTTCTCGTCCTGACCCACCTGCCCGCGACCGGCTACAGTCCGGTCCTGCTCGTGGTGACGCTGATCGGCTTCGGCACCGCGGGCACCGCGATGGGGTCCACCGTGATCGCCAGCCGCGGCATGGCCGACGCCGACCAGGGCCTGGTCGGCGGCATGATCAACACCAGCCGCCAGATCGGCGCCGCGGTGGGCGCCGCCCTGCTGCCGGCCGTGGCCGTGAGCGTCAGCGGCGGGATCGGGGTCTCCGGCGACCGCGCCGCGATGTTCGCCGCCGCGCTGGCCGCGCTGGCCGCCACCGTCGTGGCCTGGCGCGCCGCCCGCCCGGTCCAGGCCAGGGCCCGGACCGCTGGCTAAGATCATTGGCCCGAACGATCCGGGTACCCGCCCCGCCCTCAGTTCGTGTGCTGCAGGGTGTAGCGCACCGTCTGCACCCGGATCAGCCCATCACGGAAGACGAACGTGTCGATCCCGTCCTCGACCTTGGTCGCGGAAGAGACCGCGGCCCACTCCAGGAAGAGCACGTCGTCCTCGTAGATCTGCGTCTTCAGCTCCCAGGCCGCGTTCGGCACGTCGGCCAGCAACTGGGTGAACGCCTCGCGGATGCCGCTCTTGCCCCGCTTGGTGCCCGCGGGGGTGATGAAGACGGCGTCGTCGGCGTAGTCGGCGACGATCCCGTCCAGGTCACCGGCGCCCAGGGCCTGGGCGTGGTGGGCGAACACTTCCTCGGGCGTGCGCGTCATCGCGCTCCTCCTTCGCAGCATGATCCCTCTTACCCCCACCGTAGACGGCCGCGTAGGCTGCGGGAAAGGAGGATGTCCATGGGTTTCGAGCACATCCTGGTCGAGCGCTCCGGCGACTTCGCCACGGTCACGATGAACCGGCCGCAGCGCCGCAACGCCCTGTCTCTAGAGCACATGCGCGAGCTGATCACCGCGTTCGGTGATCTCGGCCACAGCGATGTCCTCGGCATCGTGCTGGCCGGTAACGGCCCGGTCTTCAGTTCCGGGCATGACCTCGCCGAAGTCGCCGGCGGTGACCTGCCGCAGGTCCGCTCGCTGCTGATGACCTGCACGGAGCTGATGACGCTGATCCAGCAGGTACCCCAGCCGGTGGTGGCGCGGGTGCACGGGCTGGCCACCGCGGCGGGCTGCCAACTGGTGGCCACCGCCGATCTGGCTGTGGCCAGCGAGGACGCCGGCTTCGCCACGCCCGGCGGCAAGGGCGGGTGGTTCTGCCACACCCCGATGGTGGCGGTCGCCAGGAACGTGGGCCGCAAGCGGGCCGCCGAGCTGGCCATGTCGGGGGACGTCATCGACGCGCACACCGCGCTGGACTGGGGCCTGGTCAACCGGGTGGTCCCGGCGGCGCGGCTCGACTCCGCGGTGCAGGACCTGCTGGACCGGGTGACCAGGGGATCGGCGCAGAGCAAGGGCATCGGCAAGCAGGCGCTGTACACGCAGATCGACCTGGACCAGGCCAAGGCCTACGCCTACGCCGTCGAGGTCATGGCCGCGACCAGCCAGCTTCCCGACGCGCGCGAATGGACCCAGGCCTTCCTGGAAAAACGCAAGCCGAACTGGAACCGCGGCCGGCCTTAAGGCTTCTCCCAGACGGAGACTCAGAGCTTCTCCCAGACCGAGATGTGCTGCCGGCTCTCGCTGGTGAACGGCTCCCGCGCCCATCCCTCCCACCGGTCGCGCAGCCGCATCCCGGCCAGCTGCGCCATCAGGTCCAGCTCGGTCGGCCACACGTACCGGAACGGGATCGAGCGGTACTCGCCGCGGCCGCCGTCGATGGTGACGTAGTTCGAGCTCATCGCCTGGGTGGCGGTGTCGTAGATATCGAACGCCCAACGCGTCGGGCTCACGTGGAACGGCACCACGTTCTGCCCCGGCGGCAGCCTGCGCAGCTCGGGCACCCCGACCTCGATGACGAAGCAGCCGCCGGGTTCCAGGTGCGCGGCGGCGTTGCCGAAGCAAGCGACCTGGGCTTCCTGCGTGGTCAGGTTGTTGATGGTGTTGAAGACCAGGTAGACGAGGGAGAAGGTGCCGTCCACCCGGGTGGTGGCGAAGTCCCCGAACCTCACGCCGATCGCGTCGCCGCCGGGCTTGGCGCGCAGCCGGGCGACCATGGCCCGGGACAGGTCGATGCCGTGCACCGGCACGCCGCGGCGGGCCAGCGGCAGCGCGATCCGGCCGGTCCCGATGCCCAGCTCCAGCGCCCGCCCGGCGCCGGCCAGCCCGGCCAGCACGTCGGCCACCACCTCGATGAGCGCCGGATCGAACATGCCCTCCGATGAGTCGTCGTAGGTGGCCGCGACGCGTTCACCGAAATAGCCGTCGTCATCGTCCATTCGCCGGACGGTACCGGAGCTGACCCCGGCCTGGCACCTGAATTTCCCCGCGCCGCTGCGGCCGCCGCGGTGCCTGGGCTGGTAGCGTCGCCTCTAGGGGATTCATTCGAACAAAGCTTTTAGGAGAAGGCCATGACCTCACGGTTGAATCCGTACCTCAACTTCAACGGCAGCGCCCGGCAGGCGCTGGAGTTCTATCACAGCGTGTTCGGCGGCAACCTCACGCTGAGCACGTTCGCCGAGTTCGGCGCCCAGAACTCGCCCGACGCCGACCGGATCATGCACGGGCAGCTCGAGACCGACGCCGGCTACACGATCATGGCCGCCGACGTCACCAGCGAGATGGAATACCAGCCCCCGGCCGGGTGCTCGATCAGCCTCAGCGGCGACGACGACGCCCTGCACGACTACTGGGACAAGCTGTCCGCCGGCGGGACCACTACGATGCCGCTGCAGAAGCAGGTCTGGGGCGACGAGTTCGGCATGTGCGTCGACCAGTTCGGCGTACCCTGGCTGGTCAACATCTCCCAGCCGCAGGCGTAGCCGCTGGGTGCATCATAGGCGGGTGCCACTATTCGCCTTTGAAGGCCGCGAGCCGGACGTCAGTCCCGGGGCGTGGATCGCGCCCACTGCCACCCTGGTCGGCGACGTCCGGGTCGAGGCCGAAGCCTCCGTCTGGTACGGAGCGGTGCTGCGCGCCGATTTCGGGCCGATCATCGTGCGCCGCGGAGCGAACATCCAGGACGGGTCGGTGCTGCACGGGGGCGACGACCCGGTGACCGAGGTCGGCGAGGGCGCGACCATCGGTCACCTGTGCGTGGTCCACGGCGCGGTCATCGGTGCCGAAGCGCTGGTAGGCAACGGCGCCACGGTGCTCGACGGCGCGCGCGTCGGCCGCCGCGCCCTGATCGCGGCGGGCGCGACGGTGCCGCCGGGGCTGGTCGTCCCGGACGGCATGCTCGCCGCGGGGGTCCCGGCCCGGATCGTCGGGGAGGTCACCGGGCGGGCCGGTGAGTGGGTGGAGACGAATCCCGCCGCCTACCGTGAGCTGGCCCGCCGGCACGCCGCCGGCGCCCGGCCGGTCGACGGCCGCGTCCCTGGTTCTCGGTGACGACGAACGCGCGCAGCTCGACAAGGTCAGCGCCCCGCCGCTGATCTACCCGTACCGGCACCAGGCCAGGACCGTCCGCGATCGCCTCTCGGCCGCCGACCTGACGCTCCTGGCCCCGTACCTGGATTAGCGCCCCGCCCGCGGGCAGGTGGCCGTCCAGCCCCCGGCCCGCGCGGCCTCGCCCCAGCGCGCCCCGGTCCCGGTCCCGGCCGCGCGCCACCCGGCCCTCCGGCACCAAACTTCCCCGCGTAAACCACCACAAATACCCCATTTCGTCTTCCGGGGTGCGCCAGGGTATGGCCTGGTTGTGGCAGCGTAGACCCTCTATCGGGCAGGCTGTCACATCCATACCCCAACGACCTCAGGCCGGCCAAGGCCGGCGCCTCGGCGTCATCCAGGACCAGCGGCTCGGCATCGGCCTGAGGCCGGCGGCGGCCGGCCAGCAGCGGCAGGCTGCTCAGCCCGATGCCCGCCACGATGGCCGCGCCGCCGGCGACCTGCGCGAGGCCCACCGGGTCCCCGAACGCCGCCGCGCCCACGATGGCGCCGACCAGCGGCTCGAGGTTGAGGAACGCCCCGGCGACCTCAGCGGACACCCGGCTCTGCCCGAACGCGAACAGGGTGAACGGCAGCACCGTGCCGCCCACCGTCAGCGCGAGGACGGCCAGCACGGGACCCGGGCTGCCCGGCACCGCCGGCGCACCCTCCATGAACACCGTGACCAGCAGCGCGCCCACCGCGGCGCCCAGGAACTGCACGGCGGTGACCGCGACCGGGTCGCGGCCGGTCAGCAGCCGGCTCTGCGCCACCGTGACCGCGGCGGACAGCAAGAGCGACGCCAGCACCAGGCCGTCGCCGGCCATGGTCGCGCCGCCGCCTCCGCCGCCCACGGTGACCAGGCCGACGCCGCCGAGCGACACCACGAAGCCGATCCAGGCCACCGGCCGGGCCACGGTGCGGTGCCACACCGCGGCGATGATCGCCACCAGGACCGGCACGGCCCCGATCAGCAGGGCCGCGTGGGTGACGCTGGTCCGGCTGATGCCGGCGTTCTGCACCATGACCGAACCGCCGTACCCCAGCGCGCCCGAGACCAGCACCTTAGGCGTGAACGCAGCGCGCAGCTTCCCCCGGCCACTCGTCCGGGAAGCCGCCGCCAGCAGTACGGCGGCGGCCAGCCCGAAGCGCGCGACGGTGAGCCAGCCCGGCGACAGCCAGACCAGGGCCAGCTTGGACAGCGGCACGCTGGTGCCCCAAAGCAGCCCGGCCGCGATGAGGGCTGCGACGGCGTGACGGCGGTTGGTGTTCATGCATTCATACTCGCCGGTAACTATGTAGTATTCGACGCTGGAGCTAATCTACGAGATAATATTTTGTTTTGTGGCCGTTGACCTTGACGAAGTTGACATTAAGCTGCTCACTGCGCTGCAGGAGGACGCGGACCGGACCAACGTCGAGCTCGCCCGGCTGGTCGGCCTGTCGCCCGCGGCGACCCTGCACCGGGTCCGGCGGCTGAAGGAGTCAGGCGTCATCCGGTTCATCCGCGCCCAGCTCGACCCGGCCGCGGCCGGCTTCCCGCTGCAGGTGTACGTTACGGCCACGCTGGCCCGGCACGACCCGCGCTCGAGCCGCGTGTTCGACGACCAGATCCGTGCCCTGCCGCAGATCATCGCGGCGGACAACGTGGCCGGCGAGACCGACTATCTCCTCACGGTCGTCGCCCGCGACGTCGCCGAACTCCAGACCGTGCTGGCCAGCCTGGCCACCCGCGGCGGCCAGCGGCTGGTGACCTACTTGCGGCTGGCCGAGGTCAAGCCCCCGACCCGGCTGCCGCTGGGCCCGCCCGCCCTCGCGTCCGACCGCCCCGTTCGGCGCCGCCGCCCTAGTAAAGACCCTTAGGCCGAACGACCCCGGTTCCACGCTCCGGCCACCCAACCTGCCCGGCTGGCCGAACGCGCCGCAGGCGGGACGCGTGGGAGGCGGTGGTCAGTGACCGGTTCGCCAGATGCGGGTCGGCCTGTGCCGGTGCAGGTAGCCTCCGTATCCGATCACCGCGATGAGCAGGACGAACAGCCCGAGGCCAATCTGGATTCCCCGGGTGAGGCCGGCCGGGTAGATCCACTGGATCAGGTAGTGCGAGATGAACCCGCCGCTGTAGCCGGCTTCCCCGGCGCGGTGCTGCAGGTAATTCTGCAGCGGCGTCAGCGGGCAGGTGAAGCCGACGAACTCGATGAGCGCCCCGTACACCATCGCCGGCAGCTGCACCCAGATGACCCGCGGCCAGCGCCAGGCCAGGAAGGCGCCGCCCACCACGAAGCCGATGAACAGCAGGTGGACGACGAGCACAGCGTCGGCAGCAACTCGGTACCACATCACGGTCACCCTCAGGACAAACAGCCAGTCCCAGGATAGGCACGACCCGCCCCTTACAGTTCGACGGTGCCGCTGACGCAGGTGACCGTGCCGCCGCCGACCCAGACCTGGCCGTCGCCGTCGCGGGAGACGTGTACCCGGCCGCGGCGGCCCATGACGGTGCCCTGGCTGGCCACGTACGGGGCGGTGACCCGCCCGGCGGCCAGTAGCCACTGCCCGAGCGAGGCGTTCAGGCTGCCCGTGACCGGGTCCTCGACCGAGGTGACCCGCGGGCTGAACGCCCGCACCTCCAGCGCCTCCGGTGAGCCGTCCGGGTAAGGGCCGGCCACGCCGATGTCCATATCCACCGCACCCGGCCGGAGGTCCAGCACCGCCTTGGCGCTGGCCAGCAGCACGGCCACCCAGCCGGGGCCGTTGTCGGCCCAGGCGATGTCCACGATGTCGTCCCGCGTGATGTCCAGCGCCCGCGCCACCCGTTCGGCTACCGGTTCCTCCACCGGCCCGCTGCGCACCAGCGGCGGGGCCGCGAAGGCCAGGCCGGCCTGAGTCTGCCGGACCGTGATCAGCCCGGCCTGGCATTCCTGCACGATCGCGCCTGGGCTGGCCGGGCGCCCGCCGGCTTCCAGCCAGGCGTGGCAGGTGCCCAGGGTGGGATGCCCGGCGAACGGCAGCTCCCCGGTCGGCGTGAAGATCCGGACCAGGTAGTCGGCCCCGCTCGCCCGGGGCGCCAGCACGAACGTGGTCTCGGACAGGTTCGTCCAGCGCGCGAACAGCTGCATCTGCCCGGTGCTCAGGCCGTCGGCGCCGAGCACGACCGCGACCGGGTTACCCAGGTACGGGGTGTCGGTGAAGACATCGACTTGGCGAAACTGATGTGTCACAAGCCGAGCGTAGAAGCCCCGGAGCCGCGATGGCAGTGCCAATCTCCCGGGCCAATCTCCCGGGCCAATCTCCCGGGCCAATCTCCCAGGCCTATTCCGCGGCCACTGGCCGGGCCCGCCGGGGCCCGCTAACGTGCGGTAATGCGAAACCGGCCACAGGTCACCGTCCTGGGCAGCCTGAACATGGACATCTCCGTCACCGTGCCCCGGCTGCCCGAACCCGGCGCCACCGTGCTCGGCTCGCCGGCGCGCTTCACGCCGGGCGGGAAGGGCGCCAACCAGGCGGTGGCGGCGGCCAGGCTCGGCGCCAGCGTGCGCATGGCGGGCTGCGTCGGCGATGACGACTTCGGCAGGCAGCTGCTAGCCGCCCTCGGGGAAGAAAACATAGCGGCCGACGACGTAAGGACGGTGCCCGGGGTCCCGACCGGGCTGGCCATGATCTCGGTCGACCCCGCGGGCGAGAACCTCATCACGGTCGCGCCCGGCGCCAACCACGAGGTGGGCGCCGGAGAGGTCGCCGCGGCCGCGAGCAGCCCGGGTGACGTCCTGGTCATCTGCGCCGAGATCCCGGTGCCCGCCATCAGGGCGGCGCTCGCCCGGGCGCGCGCCGCCTGCTGCATCCTCAACCTCGCCCCGGCCCCAGAGTCCCCAGACGAGGCCGCCGCCATCGTCGCCGGCGGGGTGGACTGGCTGGTGGTCAACGAGACCGAAGCGGCCGCCGTCCTTGGCCGCAAGGTCGAAGGCCTGGCGGACGCTGCCGAGGCCGCGGCCGGGCTGGTGGCCGCGGGCGCGCGGCACGCCGTGGTCACCGCGGGCGCGCACGGCGCCGCCCTAGCCCCGAGTACCGGCCCGGAGGGTGCCCCGCAGGCCATCGAGGCGTTCGGTGTCGAGGCGGTCGACACCGTCGGGGCCGGCGACACCTTCGTCGGCGCGCTCGCCGTCGCCCTGGCCGCGGGCGTCCCGCCGGCCGAGGCGGTCCGCGCGGCCGCCGCCGCGGGCGCCACGGCCGCTACCAGGCACGGTGCCCAGGCCGGGATGCCGCGCCCGGCGGACATCCGCGCGGCGACCGGCCTGACCTGGCCAGTAAACTAGGCATTCACTCGAAGTTAACCAAGTGTTCACCGATTCGCGTCCGGGCGAATGGGAAGGTATACAACATGTTTCTGGGGGCGGGCGGTAGCTTGCTCAAGAGGAGATTGTGACGTGACAACGCCGGGCCTGCGGGACTTCGTCCTCGAGGTGCCCACCGGGGAGGAATCCGCGGAGGATCTCCTGCCGGCTGCGCTCGCCGCGCTGTCTCAGGTGTTTACCGTGACCCAGGAAGCCGGCGCGCCCGGCGCCCGCCGGCGGACCTGGCTGGACACCTTTGACTGGCGGCTGTACCGGGCTGGCCTGATGCTCGAGTTCGAGCAGGCCAGGCGGGATGGTCGGCTGCTGCTCAGCCGGGCCGACGGCACCCCGCAGGCCGAGCAGCCGGTAACCGGCTGGCCGCCGCGGCGCCCCGCCCTGGACCTGCCGCCCGGGCCGGTGCGAGACCGGATCATGGTGCTGATCCGGCCGAGAGCGCTGCTGCCCATCGTCCGGGCGTTCAGCACGGTCAGCGTGACGCGGCTGCTCAACGCCGACGGCAAGACCGTGGCCCGGCTGGCCGCCGAGCACATCACGGTGACCGCGGTCGCGGCCAGCCCTACCGCGGTCGGCCCCACGGCGGCGGGCACCACCGCCGAACTGCCGCTGCGGCTGGCCATCGCCGAAGTCCGCGGCTACCCCGGCCAGGCGCGCCGGGCGTCCACCCTGCTGGCCGGCGTGCCCGGTGTGTCCTCCGCCAGCCAGGGTGTGTTCACCGCGGCGCTGACCGCGCTCGGCCGTCACCCCGCGGACTACACCAGCGGCGTGGACGCGGAGATTACCGCGTCGATGCCCGCGTCCGTGGCGGTGGCCCGGCTGCTGCTGCGCCTGCTCGACACGCTGGAGCAGAACGTCGACGGCGTGCTCCGCGACATCGACACCGAGTTCCTGCACGACCTGCGCGTCGCCGTCCGCCGCACCCGTTCGGCGATCAAGCTGCTCGGCGAGGTGCTGCCGGCCGACTTGGCGGAGCACTACAAGACCGAGTTCAAGTGGCTCGGCGACCTGACCACCCCCACCAGGGACCTCGACGTCCACCTGCTCGGCTTCGGCCCGATGACCGCGCAGCTGGTCGCCGCGTCGCCGGCCGATCTCGAGCCGCTCCGCGCCTTCCTGGTCAGGCGCCGCGCCCGCGAGTTCCGGCGGCTGGCCGCGGCGCTGCGCGGGCCGCGGTTCCGCGCCATCACCGACGACTGGCGCAAGGCGCTGCTCGAGATCCGCGACGCCGCCCCGCCAAGGCGCCGCCGGGAGCCCACCGCGGCCGAGCTGGCGCTGCGCACGACCGGGCACGCGTTCCGCCGGATCGCGGCGCACGGCGCCACGATCACCGCGGACTCGCCCCCCGAATCCCTGCACGACCTGCGTAAACGCGCCAAGGAACTGCGCTACCTGCTGGAGTTCTTCGCCCCCTTGCACGACCCGGTCGCGTACCGGAAGGTGGTCGGTGAGCTCAAGTCGCTGCAGGATTGCCTCGGTGACTTCCAGGACAGCCAGGTACAGCGCGAGGAGATTCACACGCTGGCTGACGCGATGCTGGCCGAGCGCGCGGCCCCGGCCGCTACGCTGCTGGCCATGGGTGAAATCGCCGCAAAGCTGACGCTCAGCCAGGCCGAAGCCCGCGCCGACTTCGCCCGCCGGTTCGCCAGGTTCGCCGGCCCGGCGGGCCAGGAGCGCATCGACGTCCTGCTCGAGGGCCGCCCGTGAAGATCTTCGCCACCTACAACATCAAGGGCGGCGTCGGTAAGACGACCGCCGCGGTCAACCTGGCCTACCTGTCCGCCGCCGACGGCTACCGGACCCTGTTGTGGGACCTGGACCCGCAGGGCGCGGCCAGCTTCCTGTTCCGGATCAAGCCGCGGGTCAAGGGCGGCGGCAAGGCGCTCATCCGCGGCACCAGGGCCCTCGACGACGCGATCAAGGGCACCGACTTCGACCACCTGGACCTGATCCCGGCCGATTTCACCTACCGCAACATGGACCTCCTGCTCGGCGGGGCTAACGGGAAGCCCACCCGCAAGCTCGCCCAGCTGCTCCGCCCGCTGGCGGCCGAGTACGACCACGTGTTCCTCGACTGCCCGCCGAGCATCTCGCTGGTCTCGGAGAACGTCATGCACGCCGCCGACGTGCTGCTGGTCCCGGTGATCCCCACCACGCTGTCGGTGCGCACGCTGGACCAGCTCACCGAGTTCGTGGCCGGCTTCAACGGCCGCCGCCCCGAGATACGCGCGTTCTTCTCCATGGTGGACCGGCGCAAGAAGCTGCACCAGGAGATAGTCAGAGACCTTACGGCCGAACGATCCGGGGTGGCCGCCACCCCCATCCCCTCCCTCTCCCTGATCGAGCGCATGTCCGTGGAGCGTGCCCCGGTCACCGCCTTCGCCCCCAGCAGCGTCGCCGCCCGCGCCTACCGCGCCCTCTGGTCCGAGATCAGCAAGGATTTCTAGCGGGCCCTAGCCGTCCCGGCCCTGCCAGGTCGTGACGCACGCCTCGTTGCCCTCGGGGTCGGCCAGCACCCAGAAGGCCGGCGCCTCCGCGTCGTAGACGAGCGTGCCGCCGGCCGCGACCGTGGCCGCGATGCGCTGGTGCGCCTCGTCGTGCGGCACGCTGACGTCGAAGTGGATGCGGTTGCGCTGGGGCCGCGGCGCGTCCATCTGCTGGAACCAGACGGCCGGCCCCTGGCCGGCCGGGTCGACCAGGCCGTTCCACGCTCCGGGCTCATCTACGTAGCCGAGCACCGCCTGCCAGAACGGCCTGATCGCGGCGATGTCCATCGCGTCGATGCCGATCTCGACCACCTGGACGCAGCGCCCCGGCCCGCCGACCCCGGCCTGCGTGGTCAGCCGGAACTCGCCGGCCACGGCCGAGATCCGGTGCGCCAGCTCCACGTCGTGCGGCGTCACCCAGGCCACGGCCGCGGTTTGCAGCGCGAGGACCACCCGGTCCTCGCGCACGTCCATCCGCAGGTGCCCCTGGGCCCCGGCCACCGCCGCGGCCCGCGCGGCGACGTCGGCCGCCAGCGGGAGCGACCCGGTCAGGACCTGGGTCCGGAACTCGCCCAGGACGTAACGCCAGCCGAGGCCGCTGACCGCGTTCGATGCCGCCAGCCGTCCCAGCTTCTCGTATTGACTCGTTTCTCCCATGCTGCCATCGTGCCACTACCGTTCCGGGGCGAACGAGACCCCGCGGAGCAATCATCGTGTGTATCTGCCCTCCGGGATCCGGGGGTAGATACACACAATCATGAGTGTCGCTGCAGGAAGGCGAGCGTCTGGGTGTTGAATCCCTCGACGTTCTCGTAGATCGGCGCGTGCGAGCAGTCCTCGAACACCAGGACCTCGGAGTTCGCGATGCCCTCGCTGAGCGGCGCGGCGAACCGGGTGGAGGTCACCAGGTCGTGCCGTCCGAACGTGATCAACGTCGGTGCCTGGATAGAGCCGAGCGCGGCCGTCGCGTCGTGCGCCAGCACCGCGCCGGACTGCCGGATGAAGGCGTCCACCGGCGGCATCGGACGGCTGCGGACGAACTCGGCCAGCGAGTCGACGTACTCGGGCCGGGCCGCGTACATCTCGGGGGTGAGGCACCAGGGGAAGATGCCCTGGATGATCATCTCCGGCACGCTGGCCAGGGCCTGGGCGATGATCTGCCAGCTCTGCACGACGGTGCGCAGGAACGGGTCGCTCGCGGTCCAGCCGCTGTGCAGCGACAGCGTCTTGACCTTCTCCGGGTGCCTGGCCGCCAGCCACATGCCGGTGGCCGCGCCGAGGGAAAGCCCGAAGATGTGCGCCTGCTCGATGCCGGCCGCCTGCATGAACCCGGCGATGTCAGCAGCGAACAGTTCGGTGGTGTAGACGCCATCTGGCTTGCCGGACAGGCCAGCGCCGCGCAGGTCCACGCTGAAGCAGGTGTAGTGCTTGGCGTACTCGGCGACCTGGAACGCGTAGCACGCCTGGTCGGCCGCCAGGTAGGGGATGAGCACCATCGGCTCGCCCTCGCCCTGGACCTCGTAGTAGATATCGATCCCATTCGCCTGCACCTGTGGCATCGTGCACCCCTCCGGGTTCGTGGTTAAGCCGACACCTAGGATCCAAGCACGGGTCTGGCCCTTCGTGGCGTGGTAATGGTGACGAGATCCAGGCTCCGTGCCAACGCCCCCAGCGCGGGGCACCGGCTACGCCAGGCTGGCCAGGCCTTGCAGGTCGACGCAGGTGACGCCGTGGATCTGGACGAACGTCATCAGCACGGCATCACACGCACGGCAGCGCACGACGGTGCCGAGCGCGGACCGGTAGACCGCGAGCTCGGCCACCTGGCTGACGGCGCCGCAGCCGCCGCAGGTGCCGGTGGCCGTGGTCATCTCGGTGCCGAAGACCTCGATCAGCAGCCCGCCGATCGCATTGCCGTCGAGGGCATAGTCATCGAGCGCTTTCATCCCCGGCCTCCTTTCATGAGGCTCCAGCACCAGCCCGGGCGAAATCACTGCCCGGTGGCGCCGAACCGTTCCGTCTTGACCCGCCCCGCCGGATAGCCGAGCCCGACCAGGCCGGAGGCGACCGCCTCCACGAAGCTCGTCGGCCCGCAGACGTAGGCCAGCGGCTGCTGAGCCGCCGGCCAGGCCACCTCGGCCAGCATCTGCTGGTCCACCCGCCGGGCGTAGCCCGTCCACCCCGGCGGCTGCGACCTGGTCAGCGCGTGGATCACCTCGACGCCATCAGAAAGACCGTCGAGCTCGGCTCGGTAGATCACGTCTTGGAAGCTGCGCGAGGAGTACAGCAGCCGGGCCGGGACCGGACTGCCTGCCGAGGCCCGGCACCGCAGCATGGACCGCAGCGGGACGACGCCCGAGCCGCCGGCCAGCAGCAGCAGCGGCCCGCCGAAGGCTGGCTCCCAGACGAAGTAGCCGCCGATCGGGCCGCGGACTTCCAGGAAGTCGCCGGGCTGCAGGTCCTCGGTCAGGTAGGGGGAGACTTCGCCGTCGTCCAGCCGCTCCACCGTGATCGCCAGCGGCTCGCCGGGCGCCGAGGCGATCGAGTAGGCCCGTTCGGCCTGATAACCGTCGTCGGCGGTGAGCCTGATGTCGACGTGCTGGCCGGCCCGGTGGCCGGACCAGTCGGGCACCTCGAGCGACAGCGTCCGCACCTTGGGCGTCTCGTCGGTGACCGAACCGACCGTGGCTGTCTGCCAGGTCAGTCGCCCGCGTACCGCTGTTCCCGCCATGGATCTCCGTACATGTGGTAGCCGTAGTTCTCCCAGAAGCCGGGCTCGTCGGTGTCGCGGAGCCGCAGCCCGCGCACCCACTTGGCGCTCTTCCAGAAGTACAGGTGCGGGACCAGCAGCCGGGCCGGCCCGCCGTGCTCCGCGCCGAGCGGGCCGCCGTCGTAGCCGAACGCCACCCAGGCCCGCCCGCCGGTCAGGTCGGCCACCGGAAGGTTGGTCGTGTAGCCGCCGTCGCAGAAGGCCAGCACGTACCTGGCGTCGTACTCGACCGCAGCGAGCAGCACGTCGAGCGACACGCCCTGCCAGGTCGTGTCCAGCTTGGACCAGCGGGTCACGCAGTGGATATCGGTGGTCAGCGTCTCGGCGGGCAGCCCGCGGAATTCCTCCCACGTCCAGCTCTTCGGCGCCTGACCGCCTTCGATCGAGAACGTCCAGTTCGCCAGCGCGGTGTGCGGCGTCGGCCCGGCCGACAGGACCGGGAAGTCTTTGGTGACGTACTGCCCGGGCGGGACCCGGCCGGCTGGCTCCTCCTGGCGCTTGCGGTGGAAGCCGCGGGAAATAGGGCTCACGTCAGCAGGTTACGCCGCGGCGGGCAGCTCAAGCCGCGGCGGGCAGGTCATGCCGTGGCGGGCAGGTCATGCCGTGGCGAGCAGGTATATGTTCAGCGCGACGATCACGGCGGTGACCAGGCCGGCCGTCAGCATCGTCAGGCGCCGGTTCACCAGCGTTCCCATGAGATCCCGGTTGCCGGTGAAGACCACCAGCGGGACCAGCGCGAAGGGGATGCCGAAGGAGAGGAAGACCTGGCTCAGTACCAGCGCGCGGCTCGGGTCGAACCCCACCCCGATCAGGATCAGGGCCGGGATCATCGTGATGGCCCGGCGGGCGAAGATCGGGATCTGGCGGTGGATGAAGCCCTGCATCACCACCTGACCGGACATGGTGCCCACGCAGGAGGAGGCGATCCCGGACGCGAGCAGGGCGAGGCCGAAGACCATCCCGCTGTGCGCGCCCAGGTACTGGTTCAGGCCGCCGAAGACCTGGCCCAGGTCGTTGCCGACGCCGAACATCCCGCGTGTGTGGAAGACCGCGGCGGCCGTGGCGAGCATGGCGATGTTGATGAGGCCGGCTATGCCCATCGCGATGCTGACATCGACGATTTCGAAGCGGAAGATCTTGCGGCGCGCGGCGGGGTTGGCGCCGACGATGCGCTTCTGGGTGAGCGAGGAGTGAAGGTAGATCACGTGCGGCATCACCGTGGCGCCGATGATGCCGACCGCGAGCAGCGCCGAGCCGCTGCCGGAGAACTGCGGCACGAACGTGCCACGCGCGACCCCGGCGGCCGACGGGCTGCTCTTCAGCACCTCCAGGCCGAAAGCGAGGACGACCACGGCGACAAGCCCGGTGATCGCCGCCTCGAGCCGGCGGAAACCCCACACCTGCAGGCCCAGGATGATGAACGCCGCAATACCGGTCAGGACGGCCGAGATCCACAGGGGGAGTCCGAAGACCAGGTGCAGCCCGAGCGCCGCGCCGACGAACTCCGCAAGGTCGGTCGCCATCGCGATCGCCTCGGCCTGCAGCCAGAGCAGCACCACTACCCGGAACGGCAGCCGGTCGCGGCAGACCTCGGGCAGGCTGCGGCCGGTGGCGATGCCCAGCTTGGCGCTCATCGACTGGATCAGCATCGCCATCAGGTTCGCCGCGAGGACCACCCAGAGCAGCATGTAGCCGAACTGCGAGCCGCCCGCCATGTTGGTGGCGAAGTTGCCCGGGTCGATGTAGGCCACGGCGGCGATGAACGCGGGGCCCAGGAACGGCAGTACCGCCCGGACCCCGCGTCTTTCACCGGACAGGGCCCGCTCGGCCGCGGCGATGAGGCGTGCTTCTCCGGGAAGGGCGTCGTCGCCGATCACCACCTGCCGGTCGAGCCGGTCGAGCGGAACCACCTCAGCCAAGGAAATCAGCCAACGGACGGGCCTAGCCCGAGGGACTGCGGGGTGCTCGAGTCGGGCGACGGCTGGTTCAGGCCCTCGTCCAGCGATCCGTACTCGGTCATCAGCGCCGCGCTGCCGCCCCACGGCGTCTGCTCCTCGGCGACCAGCGTGTTGGTCGTGAGCAGCAGGCCGGCCACGGACGCCCCGTTCTGCAGCGCCGAGCGGACCACGCGGAGCGGGTCGATGATGCCCATCTCGATCATGTTGCCATGCCGGCCCGCCAGGGCGTCGAAACCGTCGTCGGGTCCCAGCGGCCTGGTCTTGGCCACCACGTCCGCCGCGTCGTAGCCGGCGTTGGCCGCGATGTAGTACGCGGGCTCGCTGAGCGCCTGGCGCACGATGTCGACGCCGATGGCGTAGTCGGTGTTGACGTCTAGGTTGTCGAGCACGCCTTCGGCGTGCAGCAGCGCGGCGCCGCCGCCCGCGACGATGCCCTCGGCCATGGCGGCCCGGGTGGCGGACAGGGCGTCCTCGACCCGGTGCTGCAGTTCCTTGAGCTCGGCGCTGGTGGGCGCGCCCACGCTGATCACGGCCACCCTGCCGGACAGGGCGCCGATCCGCTCGTTCAGCACGTCCTCGTCGATCCCGAAGGTGGCCCGCTCGAGCTCCGCTCGCATCTGGTTGAGCCGGAACTCCACGGCGTCGGAGGAGCCGCCGCCGCCGATGATCGTGGTGTTGTCGGCGGTGACCCGCACCTGCGCGGCCCGGCCGAGCTGGGCCACGGTCATCGTCTCCAGCGTGAAGCCGGAGTGCTTGCTGTACACGGCGCCGCCGGTCAGCGCGGCGATGTCCTCCAGCTTGTGCAGCCTGCGGTCGCCGAACCCGGGCGCCCGGACCGCGACGCACTGGAAGATCCGGTTGACGTGGTTGTGCACCAGCATGCTCAGCGCGGTGCCCTCGACGTTCTCCGCGACGATGATCAGCGGGCGGGGTGCCCGCATGATCTTGTCGAGCAGCGGCATCAGGTCCTGGACCTTGGTGATCTTCTCGCTGCTCAGCAGGATGTAGGGATCGTCGACGATGGATTCCAGGGCGGCCGGGTTGGTCACCATGTACGGCGAGAGGTAGCCGTTGTCGAACTCGAAGCCCTCGACGAAGTCGACCTTCATCCCGGGCACCGGTGACTCCTCGACCGTGACGATGCCGCCGTCGCCCACGGTGAACAGCGCCTTGGCGATCACGGCGCCCACCGCGTCGTCGTCGTTGGCGGAGATCGCGGCTACCCGCGCGTAGTCCTGCTCGGTCTTCACCGGGTGCGCCACGCCGCGCAGGTGCTCGACCAGGCGGCCGACGGCCAGGTCGATGCCCCGCTTGACCAGCACCGGGTTGCCGCCCTTGCCGATGGCCGCCATGCCCTCCCGGACGATCGCCTGGGCGATCACGGTGGCGGTGGTGGTGCCGTCGCCGACGATGTCGTTGGTCTTGATGGCGGCTTCCTTGACCAGCTGCGCGCCCATGTTCTCGAACTGGTTCTTCAGGTGGATTTCCCGCGCGATCGTCACGCCATCGTTGGTGACCACGGGCGACCCGGTGATCTTCTCCAGGATGACGTTGCGCCCCTTGGGGCCGAGAGTCGACTTGACGGCTTCGGCCAGCTGGTCCACGCCAGCCAGCAGCAGGCCGCGAGCTTCAGCGCCGAAGCGCAGTTCTTTGGCCATGAATGCTCCCTGTCTATTTAAAAGTTCGAGTCATTCGAGACCCGCTGTGGTTGCTGTCCGCTTACCGGCACCGGCCGCTCGCACGGGCCGAAAGGGCCCGTGCTCGCTAGCCGGTATCGAATGACTCTCACGTCAGGGGACGAGGATGGCGCGGCCGCGGACCCGGCCGGCGTCGAGGTCGGCGAAGGCGTCGGGGGCGGCGTCGAGCGGGTAGGTCTTGGTGTGCAGCGTGACCTTGCCGCCCTGGGCCAGCGCCATCAGCTCCGCCAGCTCGTTGTAGGTACCGACGATGTTGCCGATGATGTTGCGTTCGGTGGAGATGATGTCCAGGGTCGGGATGTTCAGGGTGCCGCCGTAGCCGATGACGTAGTAGGAGCCGGCCCGGCGGGTCATGTTCCAGCCGTCCATCTCGGCGCCCTGCTCGGCCACGAAGTCGAGCACCACATGGGCGCCCTGGCCGCCGGTCAGGTCCTTCACCGCGTCGACGTGCGTGCCGTCGGCTACCACGGTGTGCTGCGCCCCGAGCTCCGACGCCAGCTTGAGCGCGTCAGGGTTGCGGTCCACCACGATGATGTTCGTCGCGGTCAGCGTGGCCAGGCACTGGATGCCGATGTGGCCGAGGCCGCCGGCGCCGATCACCACGCAGGTGGTGCCCGGGTAGAGCAGCGGGATGGCCTTGCGGACCGCGTGGTAGGCGGTGATGCCGGCGTCGGCGAGCGCGGCCACGTCCTGCGGCCTGGTCTCCGGGTTGAGCTTGATGCAGGCCCGCGCTGAGGTCAGCATGTACTCGGCCATGCCGCCGTCCCTGGACAGCCCGGGGAACTCGCTGTTCTCGCAGTGCATGTCGTCGCCGGCCCGGCAGGCGTGGCACAGGCCGTCGGTCGGCGTGGGGTGCAGGATGACCGTGTCGCCCACGGCCACGTTCGTGACCGCCGAGCCGACCTCGTGCACCCAGCCCGCGTTCTCGTGGCCGAGGATGTAGGGCAGCGGGGTGCCCATCGCCGCGTCCCACTGGCCCTCGATGATGTGCAGGTCGGTGCGGCAGACGCCGGCGCCGCCGATCTTCACGATGACGTCGAACGGCCCGCTGATCGTGGGCTCGGGTACATCGTCGATCACCGGCTGGGTATGGAATTTATGCAACCGGACGGCCTTCATGGGTCCTCCTCGACCTGCTTTCTGAGCCACGAATGTTCACTCAAGAGTCACGCATCTGCGTCAGGAGAGTCCGCGTCCAGGACCGTCTCTCCTTGTCCGTCGGTGTGGTATCTCTGCCGCAGCATGCCGCGGCAGATGCCGGAATTCGCCTCGATGCTCACCCGGGTCAGGCGAGCCTTCCGCAGGTGCAGCGGCACCGCCTCGGCGCGGACGGGCAGGCCGGTCGACGGGTCAATGAGCAGCCGGGCGTCGTCCCCGGCCGGCAGGCCGAGCTCGGCCCGGCGCGAGCGGAGCCGGTCAAGAGCGCGAGAAGGCGGCAGCTCGCCAAGGGTCATCGCGAGCAGTGCCGCCGGTTCCGTGCCCGCCGCGAGCAGCGGCCTGCATACCTGGTCCGTGCCTGCCATCACCGCCTTGCGCAGGAAGTCGGCGCGCAGCTCGTGCAGCTCGCCGACCGCCTCGCCGTCGAAAGACCGGGCGAAACCGGCCTGGGCGGCCACGCCGCCGTTGATCGCGTCGGAGGCGAAGTGGTCCTCCAGGACCACCTCGGTCCGTCGCACGCCCGGCAGCGCCGACACCGCGTCGTAGGCGTCGGCGACCATCAGGTAGGCGAAGTTGGGCGCGCAGAAGTAGGTCGGCAGCCGCAGCCGGACCTGCGCGTCCCCGTCCGCGGAGACGGCGCACGACGCGACGAAGCCGAGCGAGGTGATCGGCTCGTCGAGTTCGGGGTCGCGCACCGTCTCCAGCGCCCGGAGAAGGTCAAGATCGGCGGTCACCGAAGCCGTCGAAGGGGTCATGCCCCCGCGACCAGCTGCGCGTCGTCCTTCAGCTGGTACTCCGCTGGCACTTCGATGTCGTAGAGCCTGGCCGCGTTCAGGCCGAGGATCTTCTTCTTGCCCGCGACGCCGAGCCTCGGGTAGTCGGAGAACGCCTCACGGTCCGGCATCTCCCAGTTCACGAAGCCTTCGACCTGCCACTTCGGCTCCCAGATGCCGTAGTCGCTGCCGAACGTCATCTTGTCCTCGCCGACCCAGAACAGCAGCTCGCCCATGCACTTGGCGAAGAAGTTCGGCAGCGCGTGCATGAGGCCGCCGATGACCACGGAGAGCCCGGCGTACACGTTCGGCTCCTGGGTGGCCATGAAGCAGAAGTCCTCGATCCGCGGCAGGCCCACGTGCTCGATGATGAAGTTGAGCTCGGGGAAGTCGGTCGCGGCGTGGTCCACGTCGGCGACGTCGAAGGCGTCCTTGTCCAGTGGCCAGATCGTCGGGCCCTTGTGCACGTGGATGTTCTTGATGCCGAGTTTCTGCGCGGCTTCGAGGTACCGGTACGCGCCGGGGTCGCTCAGCTTGTACCCGCGCGAGCCGTTGTTCCACTCCGCGGTGTAGAGCTTGACGCCCTTGCAACCGTACTTCTCCACATTCCGCTTGAGCGCTTCCAGGCCCGCGTCGCTGTCCCGGGGGTCGAAGTTGGTGTTGTAGATGAACTTGCCGGGGTGCTTCTTGCCCATCTCATTGTTGCGCTCGGTGGTGTTGAAGCCCTCCTTATACCACTCTTTCAGGTTCGTCGGCTGGAAGATGGCCACGTCGACGTGCCCGTCTTCGAAGACGTCCTTCATCAGGTCGTCCTCTGAGTACTTCTGGAAGTGCTCGATCGACCAGTGCGTCTCTGGCGGGCCGAGGCCCTGGTAGGCGTGGAAGCATTCGATCCAGCCCTTGGCGTACTGCTCGGCGCCGGGGACCCAGTTGTCCGGGGCAGCATTCCAGTAATGCATGTGCGAATCGACGATGAAGTACTTCTCGCCGTTGTGCTCGTACAAGGCGCCTCCTTCAGTGAGCCCGCTCATGGCACTGAGCCGGTGATCACCGGCTCAGTGCCACGGGAGTAAACACCACATTTCCGTTCGTACCCGCGCGGCGCGGGGTTTGTCCAGCCCGCGCCGCGCGGGGCTTAAATGGCTACGACTTTGCGGTCAGATCGAAGCCCAGGTAGTCGGCCGCTTCCTCCGGGTTGGCGAACATGATCGTCTCGGTGTCGGTGTGGATCATCCGGCCGTAGTGCGTCGACATGTTCTCCTCGAACTGGGCGGCGTCGAAGTAGCCGGGCTCCTCGCCGAGCGCCTCGGAGACCTCGTCGTAGTCCACGTCGAACCGGCCCGTGCCGTCGACCCGGATCATCGACGGCAGGTACATGACCTTCACGTTGGGCTTCTTGGCCATGACCTGGGCGACGACCGCCCCGATCTGGTTGTTCATCAGGGTGAACCCGGCCTTGCCCGAGGCCGTGTGGTCTTCCTTGTACGGGCTGTCGGGGTGCTTGAAGTCGGTCACTGGGCCAGCTCCTTCGGTGCGTCCAGGTTCAGATCGGTGAGGATGGTGGCGAAACGGCTCTTGACCGCGTCCAGCCCGTCCTCGAAGCGCGGCGGCTTGTTGTCAGGCTGCGACCACAGCGGCTGCAGCGTCCGGGCGGCGGTGAGGGCGCGGGCGGTCCAGGTGGACAGCCAGTCCTGCAGGAGTCCCTTGTTGTGGTCGGCGAACTCCCGGTCGTTGGTGAGCAGGTGGAACATCGCGATCGTGTAGCGCAGGTCCCGCTCGGCGAAGTCGTACTCCTCCGCGCCGATGACCGTGGGCGTAACGAAGTCGCCGTTGCGCGGCGCCGCATGCATCACCAGCTGGCTGCGGAACAGCTCGCCGACCAGCGGCTCGAACACGACGTTGGCCGCGAAGATGGCCTCGCACCAGTCGTCGATACCCGTCAGCTGCTCGGCCACCTCGCGGACGCCCTGCCAGGCCGGGTCGCTGTTCCACGCCGTCAGGTGGGCGGCCCCGTCGAAGCCGTCGATCTCCTCGCTCAGGGTCAGGTTGTACAGCGCCAGGTCCTGGGCCGAACGGATCCGGTGCATGCTGTTCACCGAGATCGCGTTGTTGTGCATGTTGGTGGGCGCGCGCCGGTTGGCGTTGGCGAACAGGTAGAGGCCGAGCCCGTGGTCCACGTGCATCCACGCGCCGACGTGCGACTCCACGAAACGCACCCAGTTCCGGTTCCACTGGTCGAAGGCCTTGGTCCCCCTGGCCACGTCGATGTTCTGGTTGAGCTGCCGGATCACGTTCGCGTTGTACCGGTAGAGGCTGAGCTCCCACTCCTCGTTGGGGTCGCGGAACTCGTGCCAGCCGAGCGCCGGCCAGTCGTAGCCCTTGCCGCCCGAGCCGGGATAGCGCTCGGGCTCGGGCCGGTCCGAGCCCCAGGCCTTCAGGGCCGTCCAGTCCAGCGGGTAGCCGCCACGGCCGTCGGAGAACCCGTACAGCCAGCCCTGGGCCAGGTAGTGACGGGGGTCGGGCTGGACCTCGACGGTGACGTCCTCATACCGGGACTGCTTGCGCTTGGCCGGCGTGTAGTAGTTGAAGTCCCGCTTGGTGGAGTCCGGGAAGGTCTTGGCGCCTGCCTCCGCGTCGGTGAAGACCGGCTTAGGAACACTGCGCTCCTGGTTCTCCTGTGTCTCAGTCATGATCTCACTCCTGCGGGTTGCCAGTGGTCGTGAACTTGTCGTAGTAGATGCGCTTTTCCTCCACGCCCAGCGTGGCCAGCAGCGGCAGCGCCGCCTCCACCATGGGCGGCGGCCCGCAGACGTAGGCGTGTGCCCCGCGCAGGTCGCTGGCGTGCCGCTTGACCACGTCGGTGATCAGGCCGGTCTCGCCGTCCCATTCCTCGTCGTAAGCCGGCTCGGACAGGGCCGGTATGTAACGGAAGCCCGGTATCTTCTGCTCCAGCCTGTGCAGCTCGGGCTCGAAGCAGAGGTCCTTCTTGGTCCGGGCACCGTAGAAGAAGGTGGCCTTGCGCTGCAGACCGCGCTCGGCCATGGTCCGCAGCAGCGACAAGATGGGCGCCATGCCCGCCCCGCCGCCGACGAACACCAGGTCGTTGTCGCCCTCGCGGAGGGTGAAGACGCCGAACGGCCCGGTTATATCAAGGCGGTCGCCCTCGGCCATTTTCTCCGCGAGGTACCTGGAGAAATGCCCGTCCGGGTAGACCTTGATGACGAACTCAAGCAGCCCGCTCTCACGGCTGGAGGTGTTGGCCATCGAGAAGGACCGCACCGCGTCGGTGCCCGGAATCGCGATGTCCACGTACTGGCCGGGGAAGAACTTGATCTCGGTCGGCTCGATCAGCCGCAGCACCAGGTGCCGCATGTCGTGGGTGACCGCGTCCTTGGACACCACCTCCGTGACGGCCTGCTGGATCGGCAGGCCGGAACGGATCATCTCCTCGTCGTAGTTGAGCAGCTCGATGGTCATGTCTTCGTAGGCGTGCGCCCGGCACAGCAGCGTGTAGCCTTCCTCGAGCTCGTAGTCGGGCAGTGCGAACGTGGAGTACTTGTCGAGCTCGATGTCGTCGCCCTCGAGGATGAACGACTTGCAGGAGGCGCACTGCCCCTCCTTGCAGCCGTGCATGAGCATGATTCCCTGCTCGGCCGCGGCCCGCAGGATGTTCTGATCCTCGGCCACCTCGATCTCGATGCCGACCGGCTCAAAGCGGACGACGTGCTTTTTTGTCATAACCCCCTCGCGGCGGGCTGGGGAAAGGCGGGCTGGGGAAAGGCGGGCTAGAAGGTAACTGCGCAGGCTGGTGGGAGGGGGCGGCCCGGAAACCGCGACCGGGCTGCCCCCTCCGCTGCATGGCCTCAGCTGGCCGCCGGGGCCGGGCGGCCTGCCGGGCCTTGCCGGATGTAGTCGGCGTGGAACGCTTCACGCTGCTCGGGTGTCATCTCGTTGAGCAGCACGTTCGGGCTCAGCACCGGTCCCATCCTGCGCAGATGGTCCAGGGTCCACATCTTCTTGGGGTCCAGGTTCAGGTGCGGCTGGGCGACCATCGTCTTGCCGTCGTCGCGCACGTAGCCCATGTCGGATACGACGTCGGCCCAGTTCCAGCCGTGGTACAGGGTCTCCCATTCGCGCTTGCCGATGAGCTGGCCCATGTTCGGGGTCTCCCGGCCCTGGTAGGTCGGCCGGAACGCCACGGCGTCGGTCCACCGGCATTCCTCGTGGCAGTAGGTGCGCCACTGGCCGTCGACCTGGTCCATGACCATGTCCTCGCGGACCAGGCACGGGACCATGCAGGTCCAGCACCGGTGCGGGTACACGTAGTCGACGTTCTCGGCCACGATCGGGTTGTGCCCGTTCGGCATGGACAGGCGGTTGTAGTTCTCCCACCACTTGCCGTACTTGTCGTACCAGCCCGGGTACTTGTACTCGAACCACTCGAAGTCCTTGTCCGTCATCGGGTCGATCCGCCAGTAGTTGGCGAGCCAGCCGGTGGCGAAGAACTGGGCGACTTCGTGCACGTAGCCCTTGTTCCAGATCTGGTTCCACGCTTCCTCGATGAGGTCGTGCGGAATGACCAGGCCGTACTTCTCCAGCGGCACGAGGTAGCTGCGGTAGTAGTCGTCGTAGATCCACCGGCGCCACATCTCGGCATAGGACTCGCGGTCCTTGCGGCGGTCCTTGGTGCCGTACTCGATGAACGTGCCGATGGCGGCGTCCACCACGCGGTGGTTGTTCCACCACGCGTAGCGCAGGTCGCGCTGGAGCAGCTGGTGGTTGCTCTCGTCCGACAGCGCCATCAGCAGCGTGGCGTAGCCGTTGGAGATGTGCCGGGACTCGTCCGACTGCACCGAGTGGAACACGGTGGGCAGCAGGAAGTCGCCGTTGGCCGCGGCTTCGGCCGGCATGGCCACGAACAGCGTGTTCGTGAACGCTGTCTCCGCGACGATCGTCAGGTAGATCGATGCCGCGGTGATGGCGTCACCGGTGATGAAACCCTCGGCGAACTGCCGGCCGATGGTCCCGCAGTAGTCGTTCTGGAAGTTGCGGAGGCTGTTGTTGAAGCCGGCCGGGTCGATGTAGTTGTTCATGTACAGGCGCTTGAGGTTCTGCTGGATCGTCGAGTGGCGTACCTCGTCGATCATCTGGATCGCCTGGCCGTTGTGCAGCTCGGGGTTGGGGACCGTGCGGAACAGCAGCGGCATGGCGCGCGCCGCTGAGATCTCCGGCAACGGGATGATGGACAGGAACAGCTTCTGCCATTCCAGCCAGCGCTCCTGCACCTGGCGGAACATGTTGCCGCGGATGGCGCCGTCCTGCGCGCCGTACACGCGGTTATCCTTCTCTTCCTGCATCGGGAAGTAGGACCGGAGGACCTGCTTCAGCGGGTCCTTCTTCTGTGCCTTGTGGAACGTGTAGTCCGTCCCGTACTGCGACACAGGCTCGTGGTACTGAGGTTCCCAGGCAAGCTCCTGGATCTTCTGGTGAGCCTTGGCCACACTCTGGCGACTCATCGTCACCCCTTTCTCGGCGGGTTCCGGGGTCCGGATTCATGCCCCCCGGGGGGCCTTGGGCCAGGGCGGGCTGCCGCGGCCCCGAAAGTCCTTGTGTGCTGCATCACATCCCGAATGCCGAGGTCATGAGCTCTCAACATGAGACATCTCGAACGCGGCGCGGATCTCGGCTAGCCGCCGCTTGCGTTCCTCGGCCGCCTGCCGCGTTCCTTCCGCGGCCGGCGTGATGCCAAGCGCACGGAGCAGGTCAGCCGCCGGCGGCCCGGGGTCACCCGCCTCGCCGAGGACCGGGTGCAATCCCTCCTCGGCCAGGTGGTGAAAGACCAGGTTGACGATGCTCCAGGGGTTAAAGGTCTCGGGTTGCTGGGAAGAGGTCGTCTCGTCGTGAGCGTCCATGAACCGACACAACGTCGGCTGGCCCGAGCTGGGAGTCTCAACTTGAGACAGTGCCACGCAACGTGAGGTTTACTTTGAAATGGGCCGGTAACCCGAATCCGATTCCCGCGCAGGCTGAGCCTCCAGCCGGAGAGATGTGTGTGGGGGAGGCAATATGGCAGGTGCTTCAACGCCGATGCACACCGCGAGAGATCTGCTGGCCGAGGCCAGAGAGCGGTTTCTCCTGGCCGAGCCAGTGGACCCGAATGCCGTGCGCAAGCCCATCCTGGCGTCCTGGTGGCGGTCCCGGCAGTGGAACGTCGCCGCGGACCACATAGAGCTGGATTACCTGCACGACCCCGACCTGGAATCCAACCTGGCCCGGACCGCCGATCCGGTGCTGCGGCACCTGCACGAGCAACTGGATGGCCAGCCGATCAGCATCATCTTGACCGACTCCGCGGGCGTGGTGCTGACCAGGCTGACCGCGGACCACGACCTCGAGCGGCACCTGGATGGCGTCAAGCTGGCCCCCGGCTTCAGCTACGCCGAGGCCCGCGTCGGCACCAATGGCATCGGCACCGCGCTGGAATCCGGCGGCCCGGCCCACGTCTTCGGGCACGAGCACTACGCCGAGCACCTGGAGCAATTTGGCTGCGCTGGCGTGCCGATCCACGACCCGGTCTCGGGCAAGACGGTCGGCGTGATCGACCTGACCTGCTGGCGCAAGAACGCCGACCCGCTGCTGATCTCGCTGGTCAAGGCGACGGCCGACCAGATCACCCAGGCCATGCTGGCCGCGGGCAGCCGCCGGGATATGCACCTGCTCCAGGAATACGTGCGGGCCTGCCGCCGCACCGGCGGCATCGTGCTGGCCCTCGGCAACGATGTCGTCATGCTCAACGACCACGCCCGCCAGGTGCTCGACCCCGGTGACCAGTCCGCCCTGATCGGCCACGCCACCGAGGCGCTGGCCCGGCAGAACCCGGGCGCGGTAACGGTCGACCTGCCCAGCGGCGTGGTGGCCCGGATGTTCTGCCGGCGGATCTCGGGCGACGGCCCGTTCGCCGACGGCGTGGTCCACGTGAAACTGGCGGCTGCGGCCCTGGTCGCGCCCGATGTGCCCGCGCCAAGGACGGCCATGTACCTGCCGGGCCTGGTGGGCAGCGGCGTGCTGTGGCTGCGCGCCTGCCGGGAGGCGGAGACCCTCTACGACGCCGCGGACTGGATGACGATCGAGGGCGAGAGCGGCGTGGGCAAGCTGGCCCTGGCCCGCGCGGTGCACCAGCGGCGCAACCCGGCCGCGCCGTTCCACGTGCTCGACGCGGAGGAGGCCGGCCAGGACTGGCTCACCAAGGCCCGCGGCGAGCTGCTCGACGGCACCGGCCTGCTGGTGATCAGGCACGCGGAGGCGCTGAACGCCAAGCAGATGCACACGCTGTCCAGCGCGCTGCAAGAGGCCAGGGCGGCCATGCGGCACAAGGAGCTGCGGGTGGCGGTGACGCTGAACCGCAAGCGGGCCAGCGCCGACCTGACCAGGCTGCTGCGGTTCTTCCAGGGCACGGTGGAACTGCCGCCGCTGCGCCACCACATCGAGGACCTGCACGAGCTGGTGCCCTTCTTCCTGGCCCGGCTCAGCGGGCAGGGCCGCCTGACCTGCTCCGCGGAGGCCATGCAGCTGCTGCTACGGCACAACTGGCCGGGTAACGCCGAACAGCTCTGGCAGGTGCTCAAGCAGGTCGTCCAGCGCCGCCGGGCCGGCGTGATCATGCCGAAGGACCTGCCGCCCGAATGCTGGACGGTGAGCCGGCGGCTGCTGTCCCCGCTGGAGTCGATCGAGCGGGACGCGATCGTGCAGAGCCTGCAGGACCACGACGGCAACAAGGTCCGGGCGGCCGAGGCGCTGGGCATGTCCCGGGCCACGATCTACCGCAAAATTCACGAGTACGGCATCGTCGCATCCGGTAGCTGAGATGAGCCCGGCGGGCCCGTGGTTCAAAGTGAGAAGGCATGTGCCCAGTTCGGGGCGTACGGATGCATTAAGCCCGCTTACGCGGGACGCCGCACCTGTGAAGGAGCGAATCCATGACCGCTCTCGACGCAAACCCCGACAACACCTCCCAGGCCCCCGTGCCGGAGGCGCCCGCGGCCGTGATCGGGCCGATGGCGGGCGACCCGGCCATGCTGGGCCTGGGGACCTTCATCGTCGGCTCCGTCGCGCTCGGCCTCGCGATAGTCGGCGTGGTGCCGGCCGGCGTCCTCGGCGCGCCCCTGGCGATCATCCTGGCGGCCACGGCCCTCGGCCTGCTGCTGGCCGCGGTCTGGGCCGCGGCCGTGGGCCAGAGCGCGGTTGCGGCCGTCTTCGGCATCTTCGGCACGTTCTGGCTGAGCTACGTCGTGCTCGTGCTCGGCCTGGACCACAACTGGTTCGCCATCACCGTCACCGCGGTGCTCGCCACCGTGAGGCTGTTCCTGCTCTCCTGGCTGATCGTCGTCTTGATGCTGACCCTGGCCACGCTGCGGCTGCCGGTCGCCTTCACCGCCCTGTTCGCCCTGGTCTCCCTGGCCCTGCTGCTACTGCTGCTCGCCTGGGAGGAGACATCGCCGCTTGGCGTGCCTTCGAGCGGCCTGCTGAAGACCGGCGGCTACGTCGTGCTGATCTTCGCCGCGCTCGGCGTGTACCTCTTCTTCGGCGCCTCCTCGGCGGGCACCGGCGGAAAGGGACTTCCCCTGGGCAAGCCGCTGATGCACTAGGGCCGGAGAAGACCTTTATCCCGAACGGGCCATGGTGACCGCCCTGGTCAGGTGCGAGCCACCATGGCCCCGTCGGGGATCCGGGCATGCGCGATCCGGGACAGGTCGGCCGGGCGCAGCGAGTCGGTCCGCTCCCACAGCGGCGGCGGGATCATGTCGCGCTGGCCGACGTCGCGGACCGGCCCGAAGCCGTGCCGGCGCAGCATCGCGGCCGCCTCGTCCGGGGCGAACAGCGACAGCCAGGGCTCGCCCTGTTCGGCCAACGCCTGCCCGACCTGTTCGGCGTAGCTGTCGCCCGCGGCGTCGCGCAGCCCGGCCGGCAGCATGTAGTCCACGACGATCTCCGAGCCCGGCGCGAAACCGCCGGTGACCGCCAGGGTCTGCCCGATGGCGCTTTCTTGCAGGTACATGGTGGTGCCCAGCCAGCTGACGAAGGCGGGCGCGGCGAAGTCGAATCCGGCCTGGCGCAGGCGGTCGCGCAGCGAGTCCCGGGTGAAATCCACCGGGACGAAAGTGACATTGTCCGGTACCGGCGCGATGCGGCGCTTCCATTCCTGCGTCGCCGGATGGTCGATTTCGAACACCCGGATCTGGCTCGCCAGCCGGGACCGGCTGGCGAAGGAATCCAGGCCGGAGCCGAGCATGACGTACTGGCCGATACCGCGCCTGATGCCGTCGGCCAGGCTGTCCTCGGTGTACCGGCTGCGGCAGGTGACCTGGGCCCGGGCGCCGGCCAGGATCGGGTGGGTGCCGTGCGCCTGGTGGAATCCGATGAGCTCGCCGGCCCGCTCGCCGAGCATGGCCTCGGCCAGCGTATCGGCGAAGATGGGCGGGTCGTCATCGACGATCAGGTGGGCGGCCCGCGCGGCCGCCGCGGTGAACGCGGTCAGGCTGGGTTGTCCGTTAACTGTCACGCCGGCCAGATTACAATTAACTTTCGTTAATATTAGCACAAAATAAAAAATATAACAATGGCTATCGAATAACGCTTCAGCGTCATTTATATTCGCCGGTGCCCGCGCAACCGTCCCGCAGACATCAGTCCCCTCGCTGTCCCCTCGCTGTCCCCTCGCTGTCCCCACGGCAGCGCCTCGCCGTCCGCACGGCAGCCCACGGCAGCGCCTCGCCGTCCGCAGCGGATTCGATGAATGTGACATTCTGCCGGTTCTATTGGGTATGATGCCGCTTTCATGCCCTCTCGTGCGGCCACAGCCAGGCTTAGACGCTCGCGGCCAGGCGGAGCAGGAAGTTCGTGGTCGCGTCGGGTGGCCGGCGGTAGAGGTGCTGGACGACGATGACCACCCGCCGCGCCGTCCCTGGACGTCCGGGGATTCCGGCGGCGCAGCTGGTTCTCGCTGCGCTGGGTGCTCACGCACATGATCGAGGAGTACGCGCACCACAACGGCCACGCCGACCTACTCAGGGAACGCCTCGACGGCTCGACCGGAGAATGAGCCGCGGCGCACAGCCCGGCTCCCGCCTGTCCGGGGGCGGCCCGCGTCAGCGGGCCGCCCCGCGGTTCACCCCGCCGGATCAGTGCCCATGCTCGTATTTGAACGAAAGCTCGAGCTTGGTCCGGAAGGTGATCGAGCCGCCCTCCTCCAGGTGGATGTCCTGCTTGACCACCTCTGCCACCCGAAGGCCATGCAGAGTCTCGCCCGCGGCCTTTATCGCCTGCGCGGCCGCGTCCTCCCATGACGTCGCGCTCGTCCCGATGACTTCGATTACCCTGTACGTGCTCATTGCGCCCTCCTCGTGACGGCATCAGCCCGTGGCGCCGCGGCTGTGTGATCGGTCACCTCCTGTAGGCGCAGCGTTCCGGCGCCCCTTCTATGACGCGAAGGGTGGGTCGGACGGCGCGGCGGCGTTAGAGCCGAACGGCCCGATCATCCAGGCCCAAGATCCCCGGTGAGCCAGTCGCACCAGGCGGCCTGCCCGCCCGGGGATGGCGTCCGCCGGGTGTCGCCGCGTCAGGGCAGCCGGACGTAGCCGTGGCGGCTCTTCCACAGGTAGTACTTCTCGAACGCGACCTTCATCGCGTGCACCTGCGGCCCGGGGATCATCACGCCCGCCTTACGCGGCGGGAGCATGTGGTCGGCCAGGATCAACACGCCGTTGTTGCCCGCGTCCATCATGCAGACCGCCGCCATCTCGCCGAACTCCTTGTGGCTGCTCAGCGGCTCGCCCTTGACCGCCGCGGTGATGTTGCGGGCTGCCACCTTGGCCATCGACTCGACCGGGAACCCGGTCTTCGGGATGCCGATCGGCACGGCCGTCTGCCAGGGCACCGGTACCTGCGCGGCGATGCCGACCGCGTAGATCTCCGGGTAGACCTTGGACTGGTAGGTGTCCTCGACCGGGACGTAGCCCTTGTCGTCGGACAGCCCGGGGGTCGTCCGGATGACCTCCTGCCCGATGAACGGCGGGACCACCATGGCGTACCTGAACGGGTACTGGCTGCCGTCGGTCAGCTTCACCTGATCGGCGGTCACTTCCTCCATCGCCACGCCGGTGACCGCGTTGATGCCCTCCTTGCGCAGGAACATCTTCAGCAGTTTCTCGCCCCCCGGAAGCCCGCCGATGCCGAAGTGCCCGACGAATGGCTCGGCGGTGATGAAGGTCAGCGGGACCCGGCTGTGCAGCTTCGCCTTGCGCAGCTGATGTGAGGTGTTGAACAGGAACTCGTAGGCCGCGCCGAAGCAGCTCGCGCCCTGGGTGGCCCCGATGATCACCGGGCCGGGATCATCCAGGAACTTGGTCCAGGCCGTGCCGGCCCGCTCGGCGTCGGCCAGGGACGTGATCGTCTGCGCGTGCCCGTCCGGGCCTAGCCCAGGCACCGCGTCGAACTTGTTGCGGTACCCGGTGGCGATCACCAGGTAGTCGTATTCGTAGCGGCCGCCGGTCGTGGTCACCGTGCGGATTGCCGGGGCGATGGCCGTCGCCTCGGCGTGCACGAAGCCGATCCCGTGCGCGTCGAACACCGGCCCCAGCGGGAAGGTGATGTCGCCTGCGCGGCGCTTGCCGAACGGAAGCCAGATCAGCGACGGGCTGAACAGGAAACGATCATCCGCCGACACCACCGTGACATCGACGTCGTCGCCGAGCCCTGCCTTGACCTCCAGCGCCGCGGTGAGCCCGCCGAAGTTCCCGCCGAGCACCAGCACTCGCTTGTTTCCCATGGCAGTCACCCCATTCAGGCGACAGAAAGACACGTTCTCGCGATCACGTTCGGCCGGAATCCAGTGGCTGAATAGGGACTTAAGCCGGCTGTTGAGGGGACAACCTGCCCGAACGGGCCAGGGGCTGGCCGCCTACCAGCAGCTCACCACCGCCGTGACGAGCCCGGCGAGCCTGGCCGGCTGCCGGGCGGAGCCTGACCGCGGCCGGTTGCTACCGTCAGGCGCATGCGGATCGCCCACCTCAGTGACCCCCACCTGATGAGGGGTCCCCTCGCGGCACTGCCCGCCGCGAACCTCGCCGACGCGATCGGCCGCGCGCTGGCGATCGAGCCGAGGCCGGACTGCGTCGTCATCACCGGTGACCTCGCGGACACCGGGCATCCGGATGAGTACGGCACTCTGCGGACCATCCTGCGGCGATGCCCGATACCCGTGCACCTCGCGGCGGGCAACCATGACGACCCCGCCGCGCTCATCGCCAAGTTCGGCGACACGCAGTTCCTGGGCAACGGCGTGTCCGCGTCGTACACGGTGGAGTACCCGCAGGCCACCCTCGTCGTGACCAACTCCTGGATCCACGGCAGCCCGGCCGGATACCTCGGCCCGGACCAGCTGGCCTGGATCGACCGGACCCTGGCCGGCCGGCCGGAGGTGCCCGCTTTCGTCTGCGTCCATCACCCGCCGCTGCCGGTCGGCATCCCGTTCCTCGACGGCATGATCCTGACCGACGCGGCCGAATTCGCCGACGTCATCCAGCGGCACCCGCACGTCGCCCGGGTACTGTCCGGGCACGTGCACCGCCACGTCTCCGCCCTGTTCGCCGGCACCTTGATGACCGTCGCGCCCAGCACGTACCGGCAGAGCGCGCTGCGCCTGCGAGATGACCAGCCGCCCGGCTACGTCGCCGAGCCGCCCAGCTTCCTGCTGCACGTACTCGACGGGACTAGCTGCGTGACGCACTCGGTGGCGATAAGTCACGCCGCGGCCGTCAGCGCGTTCTGACCGGGGTAGCTTTCAGTAGCTGCGGACGGTGACTTGTGCGGAGGGGTAGCCAGAAGCGCCGTTCGGGGGTGGCTGGGCCTGGACGGCGGTCTGGGTGTAGCCGGTCTCGTCGGTGGCGCGGGCTTCGATCATGTAGTTGCCCGGCGCGGCCGGCCATTCCCATACCCATTGCCGCCAGGTGTCGATGCCGGGCACCGCGGCCAGCCGTGCCTCGTGCCATGGGCCGCCGTTGACTCGCACCTCGACGGCGGCGATGCCCTTGTGCTGCGCCCAGGCCACCCCGGCCACCGGCGTCCGCCCGGGGGCGAGCGACGCGCCGCCGGCGGGCACGTCGATTCTGGATTCCGTCTTGATCGGCCCCTGCTGGGCCCAGCCGTGCTGCGCCCAGTAGGCATAGGCCGCCGCGAACGTGGTGACCTCGATGTCGGTGACCCACTTGGTCGCGGACACGTAGCCGTAGAGCCCGGGCACCACCATGCGCACGGGGAAACCGTGCACGACGGGCAGCGCCGTGCCGTTCATGGCCACGGCGAGCAGGGCGTCCCTGCCGTCGAGCACGACCTGCAAGGGGGTGCCTACGGTGAACCCGTCGATCGAGGTGGAGAGCAGCTGATCGGCACCCGCCAGGGGGCGGGCCTGCCTGATCAGGTCCGCCAGGCTCGCGCCGAGCCACTTGGCGTTTCCGACGTAGGGCCCTCCGACCGGGTCCGAGACGCAGGTGAGGGTTACGTAGTTCTCGATGAGCGGTCGCCGCAGCAGGTCGGCGAAGGTGATGGTGACCTCGCGTCGCACCATCCCGTGGATCCGCAGCTGCCAGGTTGCCGGGTTCACCTGGGGCGCGAGCAGGGCGGTGTCGACGCGGTAGAAACTGTCGTCCGGGGTGATGAACGAACTGAGGCCTGAGATATTCAGGTTGCTGCCCGCGGGAAGCGGCGGTGCGGGAAACGCGGGCCGGGGGAATCGGATGGCGGCCCGCGCCGCGGCGATGTCGTGCTCATCGATCAGGTTTCTTCCGGCTAGCGTCCCGAACGCGGCGGTGGCCGCAGCTGCGCCGCTGGTGATCAGGAACCGCCGCCGCGCGGGCCAGCGGGACGGTGCCTGGTCGTCCGGATGGGCCGGGACGGTGAAGGAGTAGGCCGGTCCCGCACGGAAGGCAGGTGCGGCGACGTCGGCCGTGCCGGCCGGCCGTGCGGGCATATCCGGCGGTACCAGGTCGGCCGGCTGATCCGGCCCGGTCAGCTCAGGGTGCAGGTCGAAAGGAAATAGGGCGTCCAGAGGAGCGCCGAGCCGGTCGGCCGCGCGGGCCAGCAAGGTCAGCGCCACCGCGCCGGCCGCGGCCCCCACCAGGGTGGGAACCACGTATCCCGCCGTGGCGGTCGGCCTGGTCAGCGCCGCCGCCAGGCCGACGGAGGCGAAAATCGCGAGCCCCCACATACCGAAGGCGAGCCGGCGTACCGCGAGCATCCCCACCACCGCCGCGTACAGGGCGAGGACCACCAGGATGCCGCCGAGCAGCACGGTCTTGTCATCGGCGCCGAACTCGGAGATGGCGAAGTCCTTGACGTGCGGCGGCGTGAGATCGATGGCGGCCTGGCCGACCGCGAGCACTGGTGAGCTCTGCGGAACGCCGAGGCCAGAAGCGAACTGCGCGGCGCCTATAGCAACGGCTGCCCCGAGCACGCCGACCACAGCCCCGGCGAGGGCGCGAGAGTGCCGAGTCTGGCCGTCGGCGATGTCGGGGGGTTCTGTCATGGCGGAAATCGCGAGTAGGCGCTATGTCCACGGTACCCGCCCCCGCTGCCGTCGGTTAACCGTGCGGAGATGGCGCTCTGCCTGGCCACGATGACGGGCTGACCGAGCGAGTTATCCGTCCGGGGCGGCGCTCACCGCTCCGGGAGCCAGCGCTGGAACCACGCCACCAGCCGCGATCTTTGTGCCGAACGTTCCCTGCTCGTCCTCGGCGTCACGGTCGGCCATCACTCTGCGAACCGAAGCCCATTCCAGGCTCGCGTGGTACGGATCGCGGGTCCCGCGGCTGATCGCGATCACCTCATGGCCGCCGCGCACCAGCCGCGGCACCAGATAAGTGCCGATGTGCCCGGTCGCTCCGATGACAACGACGCGACTCATCCAGCAATCCCTCCGGCGAAGGCGTTACCCGATCCAGGCCAGCGGCCCGAGGTCCTGGTGGCTTGGCCTGACAGGACATACGACCCGGCCCCGTACTGACCTGCGACTCTACCGCTTTTGCCGATCTGCTACGAGGGTCACAAGTGGCATACACAGGGTAACGACCGGGATGGCCGACGCGATGAGCTGGTGTCCCGGGTGCTTCCTTAAGGAGGCAGAAAATGGCAACTCCAACTCCAAGTCCGCGTCCGGAGCAGCCCATCAGGCTTGTTCCCCCAGTCGGGGAACCTGCCACCGGACCGCTGGCCGGCGAGCCCGGCCTCGTGGGGCTTCCCAGCTTCATCGTGGGCTCGCTGGCCTTCGGCCTGGTGCTTACCGGAGTCTTGCCTGCCGTGGCGGTCGGCGCCGCGATGCCGATCGTCCTCGCGGCTTCGGCAGGGTTGTTCCTGGCCACGATCTGGTGCGCCCGGATCGGCCAGAACGCGCAGGCCGGGCTCTACGGCATCGTGGCGAGCTTCTTCCTGAGCTACGCCATCATGGTGCTCGGCCTGACCCACAACTGGCTCGGGATCGTCCCAACCGCAGTGATAGCCAGCCAGAAGCTGTTCGTGATCTGCTGGATGGTCATCGTCACCATGCTCGTCCTGGCGACCCTCCGGCTACCGCTGATCTTCGCGGCGCTGTTCACGCTCGTCGATGTCACGCTGCTGCTGAACCTGCTTGGGCTCATCCAGAGCTCGGCGAACCTGACGAAGGCCGCCGGGTGGGTCGTGATGGCCTTCGCGGCTCTTGCCGTTTACCTCTTCTTCGGCTCGGCGTCCCACGCCACCGGAGGAAGGGAATTCCCGCTGGGCAAGCCCATCCTGCGCACCTGACACACGGCCGGACCCGCACTACCGCCAACATCAACGAGAACAATCGGAACTGGCCGGCCAGGCCCGGCGCGCTACCAGAGCACGCCGGGCCTGGCCGCCTCGTCTCACGTCGACCTACCTTCAACATCGCTCCCATGGGGGGCTCCGCCCACGGCGGACCGCGAAGCCACCGTAGACAAGCCGTACCGCGCCGGTATCACCCGTGACGGGTGGCCCGGTGGGGCCGCCGGAATATCAGCATGATCCAGGAGAGGTGCCGTGTGCTGTCCTCCTGCGAGTTGAGCCATTGCCGCCGAACGTCGCTGGGGAGTGTCATGGCCGCGCTTACCACTGCGGTGGACCGAGGCGCTAGGCCGAGGCTATGAGCGACCGGTCCGTGACTTCGGGCAAGCCGCCCCTCGCCGTCAGGATCGAGACAGAGAAGTCGCATCCGCTGCCGTGGAAGACGGTGGCCAAGCGCGCCGCGGTGGTCCTCGTCGCCGGGGTTTCCCTCTACCTGGTGTTCCCGGCGATCACCGAGGTGCTCGCGTCCTGGCCGCGCCTGTCGACCCTGGACCCCCGGTGGTTCGCCCTGGCCATCGCGGCCGAAATCGCCCACTTCACCTGCACGTTCGCGCTCCAGCGGCTGGCGCTGCGGACCAGGGCATGGTTCCCGGTCATCACGTCCCAGCTGGCCGGCAATGCGATCACCTTGATCATGCCGGGTGGCGCGGCGGTGGGCGCAGCCTTGCAGTTCCGGATGCTGGCGACCAGCGGGAGCGATACGGACTCGACCGTGGGCGGACTGGCGGCGTTCTCCCTCCTCGGCGTGGGGGGCCTGCTGGCCCTGCCGGTCTTCGCTCTCCCGGTCATCCTGCTAGGCGCGCCCACCAACCGGGGCCTGGTCAACGCGGCCGTCCTCGGGGCGGTGGGGTTCGTGCTCTTCGCCGCGCTCGGGGCCGTCATCCTGGCCTATGACGCACCGCTTCGCTGGGCTGGCCGGGTGGCACAGCGACTCTGGAACTGGGTCATGCGGAAACGGCCACTGGAAGGGCTGGACGCAACCCTCCTGGCGCAGCGCAACGAGATCCGGACGGCGCTGGGCCAGCAGTGGTGGCAGGCGCTGCTGCTCTCCGCTGGCCGCCTGGCGTTCGACTACCTCTGCCTGCTGGCGGCGCTGCGGGCCACTGGGGCCCGCCCGCGCCCCTCGCTGATACTCGTGGCCTATGCGGTCGCCGGCATTGTCGGGATGATCCCGGCCACCCCCGGCGGTCTGGGGCTGGTGGAGGCGAGCCTGACCGGGCTCCTGGTGCTGGCCCAGGTTGACTCCAGCCAGGCCGTCCTGGCCACGCTCACTTACCGGCTTGCCTCATACTGGGTGCCGCTGCTTGTCGGACCTATCGCGTACGGCCTATTCCGGCTCCGGTATCGAAACCGCGGGTCTCCCAGCGTGGAGGGCGCGGCGCCAGCTTGACCCTGCTGACGTGGCGGCTGACATCAGTGACAGAGTCCCGACGGGACCGACGTCTGGCAGTGGTTGGCCTTGAACCGCACGCCGGTTCCGGTGCCGTCCCAGCGAAGGTCCGCGGGCTGGTTGCGGAAGGCGGTGTTGCGGGCGATCGTGTCGAAGTCGGGATTGCTCCCGTGGGTGAGCGCCTGGGCGCTCAGCACGACGATGCCGCTAGCAGGCCCACGGCCCCGTCCGCGGCACAGAGGGCTCGCCCGGGCCGCTGCCCTGCCGGACCGGGCCGTCCGCCCTGCCGCCGGGGCCAAGGAGACGTACAAACGGGCCATGACCGGTGACCTTCGGCTCTAGCGGGCTGCCGGCCGGGCCGAAAGCCTGTAAGTAGCGGAATCGTGGCGCAGTCCAAGATGCGCGGGCGAAAGGGGGTTCGCCATGGTCAGGTCTGTGCTCCTGTCTCTGATTGTGCCCGTCGTCATCGTGGCCCTGATCTTCGGCGGGTTTTTACTACTGGGCGCGGCGGCAGGGGCTGCTCACCTCCGGCCAGGCTGCGGAGGGCGAGGGCACGCGGCGCATCTCACTGCTGACCGAGGCGGTCGCCTACGTCGGCGTGATCCTGTTCCTGGCCGGAGGCGCTGCCGCGCTCGGCCAGTGGTGGAACGACATCCCCAGCTGGGGGCATGTGGGCGTCTCTGCTGGCGTCGCCGTGTTCTTCCTCTTGGCCGGCATTATCGGGCGCCGGGTCCGTGAGCCCGCGATCCAGCGGCTGGTCGGGGTGGTGTGGTTCCTTTCCGTGGCTGGCGTCGCCGGGGCCGTGGGGCTCGCGGCACACGAGGTGTACGGGAACGACAATGCCGCGGTCACGGCCATGGCCGTGGGGCTGGCTGTCACCGTGTACTCGGCGGCCCTGTGGCTGGTCCGCCGGGGCGCGCCGCAAAACCTCGCCCTGTTCGCGGGCTTGGTCGTCACCATCTTCGGCATTGCCGGCAGCATCGTCACTGTCGCGGGCGGGGCCAGGCCGGCTCGCTGGCTGGCCTTCGCCCTTGCGCTGTGGGTGTTCGGGCTGGCGTGGGCGGGGCTCGGGTGGCAGCGGTACGTCGAGCCCCTGTGGGTGACCATCCCCTGCGGTGTCATCCTGGCCCTGATCGCGCCGAGCCTGGCGGCCGGGGATCACGGCTGGGTGTACGCGATCGGCATCGCCACCGCCGCCGCGGCGATGGCCGCCAGCGTCCCGCTGCGGAACACGCCGTTGCTCGCCCTGGGCGCGCTGGCGATGTTGAGCTACGTCACCTCGGTAGCGGCCCGCTACCTGCATGGGTCGCTGGGGGTCCCGTCGGCGCTGGCGATCACCGGTGTGCTGATCATCGGCCTGGCCGTCGTCAGCGCACGCTTGATGCGCGCGGCACATCCGCCCAAGCCCAAGCAGCCAGACGCGGAAAAGCCAGCACACGCGGCACTTCCACCGAAGCCCGCGGAGCCGGGTGCGGAAGAGCCATCACACCGAGACCTTCCCAAGGCCTCGTAGGCAGGCGCCAGCCCGTCCTGAGGCTGGCCAGGCTCCACCGGCAGGACGGCTGCCTAAAGCGTCTGCCAGGTGTGACGTGTGAGTTTTGCTGATTTACGGGCACCCAGGGCTTGTCGGCGAAGATGCAGCTTGCCCCAGCCCGGGCGCGCTGCTGGAGATCCTCAAGGCCCGGTATCACTACAGCGACTGACCAAATCGCAGGTCCTGCCCATAACCGGCCTTGCCTGACGCGCGCCAGTCTGGCGGCCCTCCTATGAAGCGGCGGCATCGGGCAACTGCACGTAGTAATAGGAAACGGCTTGTGAAAACCTGCACAAGGCGCTTCCGCGGAAACGTCACGAATATGGCGGCTAGGAGTACAGCGACTCGGGCCGACGCCCGGTCGGTCATGCATGACAGCGCGCTGGCCTGTCGCCATTGTGCGGCCAGGCCTTTACGCTAATCCGGTGGGGATCATCCAGGCGTTTGGGTACCAGGTCCGGAAACCCAGCGCCGCCCAGATGGCGATGCAGCACATTGCCGCGACCCGGCCTGGCGCATGGTTTTTCGCCAGGACACTGCATCACATCGACCGGGTCCTGCTGCGGCTAAGCCGGGGTCAGGTCACCCTGCCAGGAGTCGTCGCGGGAATCCCTGTGCTGACCGTCACCACGACCGGAGCCCGTACCGGGCAGCGCCGTACCGTGCCCCTGCTGGGCGTGCCCGCAGGCGAGGACATCGCGGTCATCGGGACTAGCTTCGGCCAGCCGCGGACTCCGGGGTGGTATCACAACATGCGCGCCGATCCGAAGGCCGAGGTTACCTACCGGAACAAGACGATCAGGGCCATCGCCCGCGAGGCCGGTGACGACGAGAGGCAGGCCATCTGGGACCGGGCCAGAACGATCTATGCGGGGTACGAAGCCTATGCGAGCCGGATCAAGAACAGGGAAATCCACATCATGATCCTCAGCGCAGAAGGACTCCAGTAGCGCGGTGGGCATCAGCCAGGACATGCCATTGGCTCGGCGGTGGGCCGCCGAGCCAAGCCTGCGCTTGGCCGCCGCGATCGCGGATCATCTCAGGCAGCGGTGCGGCGGCTCTCAAGGCGCTCAGCGATCCAGAGCTTGATGATGGACTGGCGGGTGACCCCTAGCCGGCGGGCTTCCCGGTCAAGCGATTCGATCATCCATGACGGGAAGTCGACGTTGACCCGGCGCTGTTCCAGCGCGGGACGGCGGATCGCGGCGAGGTCCAGATCGCCTGTCACGTCTTTGCCGTCGTCAAACTTCTGATCGAACTCCTCAGCCCTCATACAGTGCTACCTCCTCCGTCCGGGACCGGCGCGCAGAGATGATCCTGACCCGCTGCTCGCGGTAGGTCACCACCACCGACCAGTGCTTACCATCGGTCTGGCCGACCACCAGCCACCGTGGCTCATCTGCCGTCCGGGCCGGGATCTCTACCCGCATGACGTCCTGCCAGATCGCCTGGACTGCGTCGAAGTCAATGCCGTGCTTCGCCAGGTTCGAAGCGCTCTTGGCCGGGTCAGACTCGAATTTCATCCGATCCGGCTCCTTCACGGTATAATAACTATACCGTATCGGAGTATCAATGCGGGCGGTGGCATAGACATGCCGCCCGGGCTGCCCGGGGCAGAGTCCCTCGGCCGACCCCGCCGTCCTCGCCATGCTTATCCACGATCTAGGCTTCTGGCTTGCCGCCGAATACCCGCCGTCTGGGGCGGGAAGGCGCCGCGGCCCTAAGTGCCGGTGACACCGTCGATCCGCTTCGCCGCATGCGGATGGAGATGCGGGCTCGCCTGCCCGCCACAAGAGTTTCCCGAGCGGTCTGATGAGAGTTGTGGACTTCGGCGATGCGTGGCGCGAGGGTGGATGTCAGGACCAGCCCCGGTGGCACCGGAGCCGGGCATTGGCGCAGGCCACTGACATCAAAGGGAAAGGAGCCGGCATCGTGGACATGAAGCTCGAGGTTGTCGTCATCCCCGTCTCGGATGTCGACCGCGCAAAGGAGTTCTACGGGGGTCTCGGCTGGAGACTCGACGCCGACCGCGCCGCCGGTGACAGCTTCCGCATCGTCCAGCTCACGCCTCCGGGCTCCGAGTGCTCGGTCCAGTTCGGCACGGGCATCACCTCGGCCGCGCCCGGTTCGGCCCAGGACCTGTACCTGATCGTCTCGGACATCGGGGCTGCGCGCGCCGAGCTCGTCGCCCGCGGTGCCGAGGTCAGCGAGGTGTTCCACGAAGGGGTGCCCGGCGCTCGGTTCCATCACGGCGGAGCGAATGGTCGCGTCAGCGGCCCTGCGCCCGATGATGCCAGCTACGGCTCGTTCGTCGCGTTCAGCGATCCGGACGGCAACGGCTGGCTGTTCCAGGAAGTCACGACCCGGCTTCCCGGGCGCGTCGACCCGGCGGCGACGTCGTTCGGCTCCGCGAGCGACCTGGCCGACGCGATGCGGCGCGCGGCGGTCGCCCATGGCGAGCACGAGAAGCGCATCGGCGCGGCCGACGCGAACTGGCCCGGCTGGTACGCCGAGTACATGGTGGCGGAGCAGGCCGGGACGGAGCTGCCGACGTGAGCGACTATGACGTGATTGTTCTGGGTGGCGGGGCGCCCGGGGCGCATTGCGCTGCGGCGCTGGCTGCGCGCGGGCTGCGTGTGGCCGTGGTTGAGCGGGAGCTGGTCGGCGGTGAGTGCTCGTACTGGGCGTGTATTCCGTCGAAGTCGCTACACTGCGGAGCACGTCGTGGTGGCGACCGGCTCAGATCCGATCGTGCCGCCGATCCCGGGACTGCGTGAGCTGCAGGGCGTCTGGGGCACCCGCGCATCCCGCAATGCTGGCGCATGCCCGGCGTTCAGGCCCTTCTCGTGCTCGGTGCCGCCCAGCCCGGACCGGACGGTCCATCAGCGTCACGGCCGTCGGGGGAAGCTCCGAAACCAGTGAGGGTTCATGGCCATTCCGATGTCTTGAGATATCAGCCGCCCGTCCTGCTCGGTGATCTCCAGCGGCTGACCTGCTGTCAGCCCGAGCGCGTCCCGGAGCGCCTTGGGAATGACAACACGTCCGGCAGAATCTATGGTAGTTCTCATACCATAAAAATGCCATCGACGGACCCTGGTGACTGCCCAGTGTTCATGGCGGCTTCAGCTTTCCGGACCTGAAGCACAGGCAGGCCTTCGGCTGAACTGTCATGGCGTTCCAGCAGCGGGACGTCATCATGCACTGGCAGCTCGCTCCGGAGACGCAAGGCTTCGACGGCACCGCCGAGATCCAGGGAGATCTTTGGGCGCGGCCTCAGTCCACTAGGGATGGTGAGCCCCGCCCACCCGGAACGTCTTACTCGAGGCCGTCCATTTGGTCGCCGCCTATTGGCAGCTGTAAGGCAGGATCGTTTGCACCTGTCGCCGGATGGACTCCTTGGCCACTCTCTGATCCATCCGCGGTCGGCTGCAGATCACCCAGCTAGCCGGAGTCCACCGACGCTCTTGGTGGTCCCGTCCGGTCGGCGGCAGATGCGGATGGTGCGATGTGGGCCGAGGATCGGTCGGCGCTATGGTGGTCGCGGGGGCAGCGCAGCTGGAGGCAGCGGTGGGCGAAATCACGGACGACCAGCCAGCCGGGGGCATCCGGGCCTCCGATGCCGAACGGGATGCGACCGTCGAGCGGCTCAGCCGGGCCGCCGGGGACGGACGGCTGACGCTGGAGGAGTTCAGCCAGCGGATGGAGCAGGCTACCGCGGCCAAGACGCGGGCCGAACTCGACCGGCTCGTCGCCGACCTCCCCGCGGAACCCGCGGTCGCGGGTGCCGTCGCCGCGCCCGCCTCCGCCCCGGCCACCTGGCACGTCTCGCCGGTCGGCGGCCTGCGGGTTTCCGGGCCGTGGCGGATGGCCCGTCACGTCATCGTGGCCAGCATCGTCGGCGGTACCTGGCTGGACCTGAGCGAGGCGCAGCTGGCCGCCCCCGAGGTCACGCTGACCACGGTGTCGCTGGTAGGCGGGACCCAGATCATGGTCCCGCCGGGGATCCGGGTCGAGGTGTCGGGCTTCAGCCTGGTCGGCGGCACCAGGGTCGAGGGCGGCCCGGAGCCGGGCCCCGGCGCGCCGACCGTCTACATCCGCGCGTTCTCGCTGGTCGGCGGGGTCAGGATCCAGCGCAGCGGGCCGCGTGGGGACCGGGGACCGCGGGGGGACTGGCGCGCTGAGCGGGATGACCGGCGCGCCGGGCGCCGCGACTGGCGGGCCGAGCGTCGCGCCGACCGGCGATCGCGGCGGGGCCGGTCCGGATACTCTTTTGGCCAGGCCCGGGCGTCGGTTGCGGCTCATCGAGCGTAGTTCTCGGCGTCCGGAGCCTTCGACCCGCCTGGCGCCATAGGCAATCGACGCTCGCGCTCACCGCTTGCTCACCGGCAATAGCCGCCAGTTGGCCCAGGCGACCGTCTGCGGCCACTGACAAAGCGCCATGGCGTAGCTTGCCGATGAACCTCATGGCGGCAGATCCGGACGTTCGGTCAGTGAAGGGGGGCCGCTACTCGAGCGCCTCGGCTGGGCCCCGATCCGATCAGGAATCGAGAAGCGCCACGGTGTGGCCGGGCCTAGCCTTTCGGTGGAAGGCCGGCATGACACCGAGCCCCTGAGCGTCAGGAAAGGAAGCCCGAGAATGCCCGCGAAGAATGCCAAGACCGAGTCCGGCGGCTTCAGCGCCGAGGAACGTGCCGCGATGAAGATGCGCGCCGCCGAGTTGCGCGCCGAGGGCAAGAAGGGCGCCAAGAAGGCCGACGGCCTGCAGGCGGTCCTCGACAGCATCGCGGAGATGGCACCGGAGGATCGTGCGCTAGCCGAGCGCGTGCATGTGACGGTGACCGCGACCGCCCCCGGGTTGTCGCCGAAGACCTGGTACGGCATGCCCGCCTACGCGAACGCGGACGGCAAGGTCGTCGTCTTCTTCCAGAACGCGGGCAAGTTCAGCTACCGCTACTCGACCCTGGGCTTCCAGGACGCGGCGAACCTCGACGACGGCGACGTGTGGCCGGTGTCGTACGCGCTTAAGAAATGGAGCCCCATGGTGGAGAAGAAGGTCGCCGAGCTGGTAAAGGCCGCGATCTCCTGACCGGTGCCGCAACCGCCGCGGAGCGCCCGCATCATCCTCGGGTACAGCGGCTTCGGACGGCTCCGCCTCAGCCTCGCTGTCACGACCTACCGTGCCACAGCTCTGAGCGTAGTCTCGCATCCAGTCACGGTGGAACGACCGCACCGACCCAGGCACGAGCGGACGTTACGTGTCGCGCGCGCACAGTCAGAAGAGTGCGCGTTACGCCTTCGCGTCAGGGTGATTTGCGGGCTTTCCAGACTTCTTCGCAGGGCCACTTCCGGGCCCATTCCAAGGTCGCGACCGGATGCCTGGTGGTTGAGCCGAGCGGAGGCTGGACTTCGATGAGGTCGCAGATTCCGAACCCGCAACGACGCAGCAACCGGATCATGTCGCCATGGCCGAGGTGGAACTCGACCGAGTCGCCGCCCAGCCATTGGAAACGGTGCATGCCGAAGTAGGGCCGCTGCAGCGTTTCGGTGGCCGGCAGGTCCTCCTGGTCCGGCCAGGTGAGGACGATCTGGACAGAGTTGACCAGGAAGATCAGCTGTCCCCCGGGGCGAAGCATGCGGGCCGCCTCCGGGATCCAGGCGTAAGGATCACACCAGATGCTCGCACCGTATTCGGAAATCACCAGGTCGAAAGCGGCATCGGCCAGCGGTATCTGCTCCGCATTGGCATGGATCAGCGGGAAGTGCAGCCCGAAGCGATCTTGCAAGGCGGCAGCGGTGGCCAGCTGCGCGGCGGAGTTGTCCAGGCCGACCGGCCGGGCCCCGCGGCGGGCCAGCCAGGCTGAGATATACCCGGTGCCGCAGCCCAGCTCCAGGCTGTCGGCCCCGGCCAGGCCAGGCGGCAAGATCCCAAGCTGTGTCTCAGGGACCTTCCACACTCCCCACCCTGGTTCCGTGGCCGCCCAGTTGCGTAGGCCCGGACCGGCGTAGTCAGCGGCCAGCCGGTCCCAGGCCGCCCGGTTGCGCAGCACATGATCAGATGGGCCAGTCACACCCCCAGCGTCTTCGCCGCCGGCAAGCCCGTCAACCACCTCACCGCCCACCGGCGACAATCCGGACTGCGGCATGACTGGATGGGGCAAACCGGAGCCGCGGCTGGTCTGCATATAGCATGCGATGGGCCTGGTCCGGCATGAGTCGCTTGGAAATGAGAGCAATGCCAGTGGCACCATTCACGGTCAGGCCCGCAGCGGCCGGCGATGCGCGGGCGATGGCGGAGCTTTTCGCCGCCGTGGCCGGGGAACGCACCGGGATCGCGACAGAGCCGCCGGTCGACATCGACGAGCGCACCGCGCAGTTCGCCCGTACTGCCGCCAGGTCGGTCGTCGCGGTGGCCGGCGGTCAGATCGTCGGGATGCTCCACGTCGAGGCCAGTCGGCACGGCTTCGGCGAGCTCGGGATGCTGGTCGACCGCGACTGGCGGGGCCGCGGAGTCGGTTCGGCGCTTGTCCAGGTGGCGATCAGCCGGGCGCGCGGCCAGGGGCTGCACAAGCTCTGCCTTGAGGTATTCGCGCACAATAAGGCCGCGATCGCCCTGTACCGTAAGTCCGGTTTCGTGGAGGAGGGGCGGCGCAGCGGGCAATACAGGCGAGCCAGCGGTGAGCTATGGGACTCAATCGTCATGGGTCTGGCGCTATAGCTATAGCGGGCCGCAAGCCTGCTCACGTTCCGCGCAGCCCCAGGGGACTATCACCCCGGGCGCGATACAACCGCGGCTGGCGCCAGCACCCAAGATCGCATAGCTTTCAGCGGCTCGGCAAAGCTCACGACGCCGTTTCCGCGAAAACGGCGTCGCCCGGTCCGCGGCATGAGAGTACTCGCTACCTGACAGGTCCGGACGGACTGCTTACCCGGCTGGGTGCCCCGGCAGCACCGGCCGCATGAAGGTCCGCTCGTAACGGAGCACGCAGCCGCTCTCGTCCCTGATGCGGTCCGCTTCGATGAAGTCCGGGTCGCTGCCGAACAGGGTACGGTACTGCTGCGCCGCGGCCCTAGGGGGCCGGTGACACCGTCGATCCGCTTCGCCGCATGGACCGCGGCTAAAACGATCACAAGTGCAAGCAGCCTCGCGCCGACCGCACAAGGCCCGGTCTGCACTCTGATGCGATACCAGGTCGGCGGCCCAAACGATCGCGGTCATTCAGAACGCCCTGATGCGCAGTCTGCGCTGTGATCCGGGGTTGAGTCAGCAGCCGACCAGAACCTCGGGACTGCGTGCCCAGCCCAATCCCGGGGACGATTACATATCGTGAACAAGCCGCGGCCGCTGCCGCGCGCGCTGTGGTCCTTATGGATCGTGTGGATTCGTCGCGCGACACCGGGACGGCGCCCCGCCCATGGACCTCATTGGCGGCGATCGCCTCTGTGGGCTACTCAAGCAGTATGACCTGGGCGTCCGGACGACGACACGAACCGTAGAAGACATCAGTGCCGACAGCGGATTCTTCGGCGAGATCTAACGGCAGGCAAAGCACCGCCGCCAGGCGACAAGATCCCAGCTACCGGATCTCCGCTCACGATCGCGCACGTCGCGGCATGACAGGACGTTCCCGCGATGTCCGCGGGCATACACACGTTTCCAGGGAAGCGGCTTATGGAATCTCGCACAAGGCGTCTCTGCGGAAACGTCATGAACGTGGCTACCGAGATCATAACGACCCGGGCCGACGCCCTGTCCGCGGCATGTGGGTAAGTTCGATTGGGTGTACCAACGCCTGTTCTGCTAGCCCTCCCGCTCGGTTGGCGGGTCGCGCATGTCGCGCCGATATTGCCAAGATGCGCGGGCGCGTAATTCACCGGTCGGAGGTGACCGCGTCGGCAGAAGCGGTCACGAAGATGCCGCATCGCCAATCGGCATTCTTGGATGGTGACTGCTATTTCGTCGCCGTCACTGCCTGGATGATGACGGCGTACAGGCGGTGCCAACGCGGTGAGTGCAATCCCGCTGCCGTCATCAGATGGGCTGCCCGCCGTCTGGTGCGCGCCTTGTCCCGCCGTCCGGCCAGCAGGGTCGGCAGCAGCAGCACCGAGAACAGGTCGGCCAGGACAAGGCAGCCACCAGGCACCAGCACCCGGGCGCACTCAGCCAGCCCTGCCCGCTGGTCCGCCCAGTGATCGAACGAGGTCGTGCTGACTACCAGGTCGAAGGTCGCCGCGGGCCAGGGCAGCCGCTCGGCCGTGCCCACCGCAAAACGCGGCCGGTCATCCGCAGCGGCGGCCCTGGCCACCTCGATCATGGCGGGCGCCGCGTCGATCCCGGCCAGGACCTCGGCCTGCGAGGCGCGGGCGGCAAGCCGGCCAAGCAGGTAACCGGTCCCGCACCCGACGTCGAGTATCCGCCTGGGCGCTGGAACGCAGGTCAGGGCTAGGTCCACCGTGCGGTCGGCGATCTGGTGGTGCATCCGGCCACGCCAGCCCTCGTCATAGCCTTGCGCGCGCTCGCCGAACGCCGCGACATCACGATCACGGGCCATACCTGATCCTGACATCCGCGCCGCCGCAGGTGCCGCCCCCGTCCACACGAAAGCACAGGCACCCGCCCAGCGGCAGATGCGGATGCTGCGCGAAACCGAACTCCCGTCTGGCATGCGCAGTGCCGCCAGAGGCGGTAACCGCCTGATGAGCCCTCCCTGTTTGCTGCTTGATAGAGTCCCAGCCGGAACGCTGCTATGGTTCCGGCTGCTGGCATTGTCCTTACGGCAGGCGCGGCGATGCTGGCTGGCCCAGGGCGCATAAATTACCGGAGGTGGCCACGGTGAGCCGGCAGCGCAAGCGGCGATCCAGTCGACCAGCACGTCGGCCGGTCTGTGAACCCACCGCCGATCAGGCTGATCCGATCTGGGTCGATGTCGGCGGCCGCCGAATGTTTGTCGTCGGCTGGACATCGGGCGGAGTTCCTTATGGCGTCTTTGAGGACGAGATGGATGCCAGGATGAACGACCTCGATGCGAACGGGTGCGACCAGCCGTACTGACTTCCCCGCCTGGACGGAGTATGACCGGGTGAAGTGGGAACGCCAAAGCTTCCGGCGGGGCAGGATCCTCAACACCGCCTGGACGTCTCACCTTGGCCGATCCGCCCGGTCGGCGGCAGATGCGGACGTCCACACCGAGGGCGCCGATGCATAAACATACGGGTAGGCCGCTCGCGCGTTGGACCATTCTATGGCGGCCACAACGCGAAGCCCGGTTGATAACCGCGCGCCGACCCGCCGATCTGGACGCCAGCCTGGTCGTCGGCCCGCCCGCCTGTGCAGCACCCGAATGGATGATCTGCGCGGCCACGCGCATGGGCGGCAGGGCTGAGGCACATACTGGAGGTGGTCGCTGACGGCAGAGCGCAGTGGGGTCAGCGCTGGCGCCTGATCCCCTCCTTCCACAGCAAGGCAAGGAAAGTTCGGAGGGCATGTCGTGACCAGCCACGATCCGCATCCCGACCGGGCGCGGCCTCCTGGTGAGTCACAGCCGGCAAGCACCGGACCGGGCGCACAGGCGCGCACGAAGCGCAAAGGTGCTACCGCTGGGGAGCCGCGCCCTGCCCAGCACTCGCCTGCTGCGGGGGACGCATCCGACCAGCCGGCGCGGTCGTGGCCGCTAACTCGGAAGACCATTGTCACCAGGGCGGTGGCCCTCGCGGCAGCTGGCCTGGCAATCTACCTGGTGCTGCCGAGCCTGACCCGGGTGCTGGCGTCCTGGCCCCGCCTGCTCACGCTGGACCGGATCTGGCTGGCTGTCGCACTGGCCGCCGAGCTGGCCTCCTTTACGTGCACCTTCGCCTTGCAGCGGCTGGCCCTGCAGACGCGCGAATGGTTTTCCGTGGTCACTGCCGGGCTGGCCGGCAACGCGGTGTCCGGCATCCTGCCGGGCGGCGCCGCGGCCGGGGCCGGGCTCCAGTTCGAGATGCTCTCGAACGCCGGGTTCGACACGGACGCCGCGGCCGCTGCTTTGACCGCCTTCTCGCTGCTGGAGGTGGGCGCGCTGCTGGCGCTGCCCGTGGTCGCGGTGCCCGCCGTGCTGGCCGGCACGGCCGTCAGCCCTGGACTCGTGCATACCGCGCTGCTTGGACTCGGCATGTTCTGCCTGCTTGCCATCGTCGGCACAGTTCTCCTGAAAACCGACCGGCCGCTGGCCGCGGTCGGCCGCGCCGCTCAGGCGCTGCGAAACCGGGTCACCCGCGGCCGCCGCCCGCCGCTGACCGGCCTGGACACGCGGCTGCTGTCCGAACGCGACACGATCAGGTCGGTCCTAGGCCACAACTGGTGGCAGGCGCTCCTGCTAACCGCCGGCCGGCTCGGGTTCGATTTCGGCTGCCTGCTAGCCGCCCTGCGCGCCACCGGCACCCACCCCCGGCACGCCCTGGTACTGCTGGCCTACGCGGCCGCCAACATCATTGAGCTCGTGCCGGTCACCCCGGGCGGGCTCGGCCTGGTCGAGGCCAGCCTGGGCGGCCTGCTGGTCTTGGCCGGCGTCCACGGCGGTGACGCGCTCTTGGCCACGCTGGCCTACCGGCTCGCCTCCTACTGGCTTCCGCTGTGCGCCGGACTGCCGGCCTACCTCCTGTACCGACACCGCTACGGCCGCTGGGCACACCAGTCCCGGCATTGACAATGCGGCACAACGGTGAGGTAAGCATGCCAGCCAACGCATAAATATGCGTCCGCGCAAACGTCCTCAATAACATGCATGTGGGTGAGACCTCGTAGCCGCGAGTCGGGAGCGCTCGCGAGCCGGCGACGGGAGCGTTTCGGTACGACCTATCTGTACCTATCTGGTACACTAAACTTGTACCAACCCGAAAGGAGCGTACGGCAGTGGCGATCAGTGCCAGCGAGGCCCGCTCGCGCCTGTTCCCCCTCATTCAGCAGGTCAACGACGACCACGTGCCGGTGAGGATCAACTCCAAGAGCGGGGACGCCGTGCTCATGTCCGCCGCTGACTTCGACTCCTGGCAGGAGACTATCTACCTGCTGCGGTCTCCCGCCAACGCCCGGCGGCTCATGGAAGCCGTCGCCCGGGACAAGTCGCACCAGCCCGCCGTCGTCAAGACCATGGAGGACCTCCAGGCCTTGGCGGGCGAGTAGTGAGAAGCATCCATTTCGACCCCGACGCCTGGGAGGACTTCCTGTACTGGCTGGCCGCAGACCGGAAGATGGCGGTGAGGATCACGCGCCTGATCGGTGAGATCCAGCGCGACCCGTTCGCCGGGATAGGTAAGCCCGAACCCCTGAAAGGTGACCTATCCGGCTACTGGTCCCGCCGCATCGACGACGAACACCGGCTCGTGTACCGCGCCGACGACAAAGAGGTGAAGATCCTCAAGGCCCGGTATCACTACAGCGACTGACCAAATCGCAGGTTCTGCCCACAACCGGCCTTGCCTGACGCGCGCCAGTCTGGCGGCCCTCCTTTGAAGCGGCGGGTTGCGGCGCTCAGCGGTGCCCTCTGTGTGCGGCGAGCCGTCTCATTGTGGGCTGCTCGGCTGGGCATCAACGCAGTTTATGGCCCGCTCATCGGCAGATCCGGGCAGCACTGCATCCAGCCAAACGGCTACAACGAAGGCGCTGACCAGTTCGTCTCGGACATCATCGTCGCCGCGCATCGCCATGGTTGGACCGTCACAACGCGACTTGACCCCTGCCGCCGCAACTGCTCGCCGCAGGCATTCCCCCATGCGCCGTCACTACGATCGACAATCTGACCGTCGTCATGATTGGTTCGACCGCGCACCTTTCATGAGCTTGTCCCGGCGCCGTCGCTCACATCTGCCGTCGCTCCATATCGCGCGAACCGCGGCAATTGCGGAGGTTCACCCCCGGCCCGGCGATGCATAAACATGGGGCCTGCGGCCGACTGTCGGCTGGGCCTTA
>Ga0208565_1000182_pt1 | contig 52605 bp, 45 predicted proteins | sample Sb_taG_7_FD_187706 | JGI IMG/M metagenome (GOLD analysis project Ga0208565, IMG submission 187706) | Peat soil microbial communities from Weissenstadt, Germany - Sb_50d_2_FS metaG (SPAdes) (version 2) | ecosystem: Environmental > Terrestrial > Soil > Wetlands > Peat | place: Germany... | reverse complement strand
TAAGGACCCGCGCTGCGACAACTGCATGGCGCACTGCGGCTACGAGCCGAGCGCCGTGCTGGCCACCATGAGCTCGCTCCGGGAGAGCATCCGCGCCACCGTGTCCGTCTGACTGCCTCACCGGGGCGTAGCCGGTAGCGTGGCGCCCATGGCACGAGGTGCCGACCCGGCGATGCCCCCGACTGGCCCGGACCCGCCGGCGGACCTAATTGGGCAGCTCATGGTGTTCGGCAGCCCCATGTCCGGGACGACGCTCATCGGAACTTCTCCTCGCGCCTGCGGCGCTCCCGTTGCGACAGTTATCCGGTGTACCAGCGTAGACCCGAACTGCTCGGGTGCGCGCTACCGGCGCAGCTGGCAGGCCAGGGCTTGCTCGATGGCGGCGAAGCGGATCCGCTCCTGTTCCAGCCGCACCGAGGGGCCGAGCGTGCCGTCGACGAGATCACGGTAAAGCTCCCCCTCCTCGGCGTCCAGGAGGTCCAGGGTGGCGGCCGTCGGCCGCGGCTCGGTCACCCACTGGCCGCGGTGTGCGAGCAACGTCGCGCGGTCCATCAGCATGGACCGCGCGTGGCCGAATCGGTGACGTAGCCGGTTCAGGATCGCGAACCCGTGGGTATCGATGTCACCCCAGTAGACGAGGTCCAGGTCCGCCAGCCAGCCGAGCGGCTCGAGCGCGTTCACTGCGTATCCCCCGCCGAAGATGACGATGGCGTCGCCGGGAAGCGGGAAGGCCAGGTAGGTGATCTCGTTCTCGACCACGTACGTCCGGCTGGTGCCGGGCGGAGGCGCGCCGAGCTCGTCCACGCGAACGGAGAGCTCGCTGAAACCGCACAGTGCTGGCCACGGGGGGACGACCCCCCCAGACCCCCCCAATCCCTCTCCCGGAGGGACCCATCCCCCCGGACCCCCCTTGGAGCGGAACCGCACGTAGCCCGGCCTGCGGAGGAACCGGTACCGGCAGGCGAAGTCGGCCGCGCCGGCGTCGATCCGGTCCGGGTCGAGCTGCAGGTCGAGCAGTTCAGCGAGCACGCCCTGGTGGTGCTCGATGAACTTGGTGTCGACGCCGGGCACGTCGACCTGCCGCAGGTACATCCCTGGCGACTGCCGCTCGTCGATCCACCGGACCGTGGCCAGCAGCTTGTCCCACCGGTCCGCCAGCCGGAGCAGCTGCATCGGGCGGCGCGCCAGCCACGGGACAAGCCGAGGGCAGCTCCCGGCCGTCGCCTCGGCCAGGGAGCTGAACCTGCGCACCTCGGCGCGCACGCCGAGCAGCTCCCACGCGCGGTCATAACCGTCGATCCAGGCCCGGCAGGGAATCATGTTGGCGCCCACCTGACGGCCCCCGACTTTCTTGTACTCGACGCGCAGCGGACCACGCTCGGCGCGGCCCCACTCGGCCGCCCACTCCTGTACCTCGCCGAGGCGTTCAGCGATCTCTCCGGCCGCGGGGCCACGCAGCGGGACACCCAGCGGCTCCCAGTCCCTCCCCGCGGTGAACCCGGCGAGCAACGCTCCGGACTGCCACTTCTTATCGAGCCAGGCGCGGACCTCCGCGGGGCGCGTCCAGGGGTGCGCCACCTCAGTGTCCGGCCGCCGCGGCGGCTGGCACCGGAATGACCTGAGTGCCGTTGGCAGTAGCCTGCTGGCTGACTACGTGCGCGAGCCGCCGGGCGTGGTACTCCTCGATCGTCAGCGTCTGCAACCGAGAGAAGTTACTCCGCGGGTTGTCCACAAAGCCGACGGCGGACACGTACGGCTCGATGACGTGGATCTTCTGCAGCGGGGTCACGATCAGAAGCTGCAGGCCGAGGCGGCCGAACAGCTCGAGCGCGAACCGGGTCGACTCATCCGAGCCCCGGCCGAAGGCCTCGTCGATGACCGCGAACCGGAACGTCCGTGACTTGACCGCACCCCACTCCAGCTTGAACTGGTATGCCAGCGACGCGGCGAGGATCGTGTAGGCCAGCTTCTCCTTCTGGCCCCCGGACTTGCCTGCCGAGTCTGCGTAGTGCTCGTACTCGGTGTCGTCCTCGCGGTAACGTTCAGACGCGGTGAAGATGAACCAGTTCCGCACGTCGGTGACGAACCGGGTCCACTTCCGGTCCGCGTCGGTCTGGCCCTCGCGGCCCCTGAACCGCTCGATGATCCTGCTGACCTGCAGGAACTTCTGCTCGGAATACTGGTCAGAGGCCTCCGCGGACACCGCGCCCTCGGTGCAGGCGCGCAGATCGGCGCGAAAGTCGCGGACGTCGACATGCGGGGTCGGCTGGGCCTCGAGCTTGATGTACCGCCCGGGGTTGTAGTCCACGCCGACCAGCGATTCGTTTATGGTGCCGATCCGTCCCCTGATCACCTCCGCCTGCTTGTTCAGCTGGGACTGGAAGCCGGCGATGTCGCGGATCGTGTTCTGGTTCAGGTACGTCTTGAATTGCTGCTGGAACCGGGGCAGGTCATCGTCGGTCAGCCGCTGGTGCAGCTCCCGGTACCCGTCCGCCGCTTCAACCGCCGCGTCGAGCTCCTCGGTTTCGACCGGGTACTGGCCGCGGAACTCGCCCATCAAGGAGACGATCTTGTTGCCGAGGGTGGTGCGGCGCGCCGTCCGGCGGTCGATGAGCGCGCTGATCTGCTCGCCCGCCGCACTCAGCGCCTGGTCGCAGGCTTCTGCCGTGGACGGCGGCGCGTTGCCGATCTTCGCCAGCAGGCTGGTGGTCGCCTCGAAGCGGGCGCGGGCCGACTCGCAGCCCGGCTCGGCCAGCGTGGCGCTCACCTCGTCGCGGATCCGCCCGGCTCGGGCGATCTCGTTGTCGACGCTGCCCAGTCGCTGCTGGACCTCGCCGTGGGTCGCGTCGGCGATACCGATATGCTCCCGCACCGTCTCCAGCTCGCGGTTCAGCCTGGCCAATTCGGCCGACGCCGCTTCAAGCTCGCGCTTCTCGGCCTTCAGCTCCTCGGTCCGGTTGACCACGGACTGCCAGTCGATCTCGGCGAACTCGCGGGTCTGATCCAGGCCGGCCAGCACCTGGCCGCGGTCGATCGCGGTGTCGCGTGCATTCTCGTAAGCCGCCTGCTCTTCTTCGACCCCGGAGAGCTGAGCTGCCAGCGACGTGGCCTGCCAGAGCAGGGCCTCGAGCTTGCGCTCGTTGGACCAGCCGAGTACGTACTGGCTGCGGTCGTCGATGCGGTGCCGGTCGTCCTTCTCGTGCCTGCCGCGATCCCCTTTGAACTGACCGGCCTTGGTGATCGCCTTGGCCGCGCGCCGGAACTCGGCCATCGTCTCTACGCACTCGAAGTCGGCCCGCCGGGCGACCTCGCGTTCCAGCCAGGGTGCGAACGGATGGTCCCTGATGTCCAGCTTCGCGGCCAGCGCGCCAGGTGACCAGTTCGGCGGCGGGATCCGCCCCTCCCGGGCCGGGTCCGGGACCCGGTAGTAGACCACCCGCGCCTTCAGGTGATGGCCGTCGATCCAGTCGGACACCGCGGCGTAGTGCTGATCCGGAACAAGCACGGAAAGCGCGAACCCGTGCAGCAGCCGTTCGGCTGCGCCCTCCCAGTCCGCCTCAGCCCGGCGCACCGCGATCAGCTCCCCGGCGAACGGCAGCGCGCGGGTGTCCAGGCGCAGCTCCCGGCACATCCAGGCCCGCAGGTCCAGCTGGCGCTTGGGAATGTTGTTCGGGTGCTCGCGCAGGCTGGCCAGCTCGGCGTTGACCCCGGCCGCCTTGTCGGCGAGCGCCTTGGCCGCGTATCCGGCATCGGTGAGCCTGTTCTGGGCATCGGCGAGATCCTGTTTGGCCCGGTCGCGGACGGCGGCGATCTGGTGGCGGCGGGCGGCGAAGTGCTCCGCGGTCTCGACCGGATCCAGGCCGGCCTCCGCGAGCAGCTTCCCGAACCGCTCGGCCCGGTCCATCCGGTCGCGGCACGCGACCCCGCCCTCTTTGAGCAGGCGGTCGATCTCGGCGAGACGGTTCCCGCCGTGCCCGGCAAGCTCTATGTCAAGCGAGCGTTCCCGCGACCGCAGGTCCTTCAGGCGGGTGGCAAGTTCGGTTAGCTGCGCGCGCAGTTGGGCCCGTTCGGATGAAAGATCGTCGAGCAACCGGTCCACTAGCCCGGCCTTGAGGTCGGCGAAGTAGTATTTCAGCGCGTTTCGCTGCACGGTCAGCGCGGCAATCTCGGCGACCACTTTGTCGTGCGCATCGCATTCGGCCAGCAGCGGGCCGAGCGCGCTGAGCTGGGCTCGTGCGCGCTGCACCGCCTCGTGCGCCTTGGTGAGGTCCTCGAAGTGCGCCACGATATTCGCGGTCCATTTCGCGGCGTCGAACGGCTCCAGCATGTGGTCGCGGACGAAATCGGTGAGGTTGCCGACCGACTTCATGGAAACGGTCCGATGAAACAGCTCCATCGCCTGCTCGGACTCGATGCCGAGACGGCGCCGGAAATCCTTGCCGTACTCCGGGAAGCTGTCGTAGACCCCGGCGCCGCCCGCCCGCAGCCGCCTGCGCAGCGCGGTCATGTCGGAGCCGAAGTCGGCGAAGTCAACGGCCACCGAAAGCGGCTTGTCCGCGGTCACGTAAAACCGGTCCGGCTGCCCGCCGGCGTCGGCGCCGCGCAGCCAGAACACCTGGGCGATGGTGACGGTGGCGTCATACCCCTCGTTGCCGAAGACGCCGAGGATCACGCTGTACTTTGTGCCGTCGCGTAGCGCGACCGGCTTGGTGGTCCCGGTGACCTCGTTTCGCTCGGACTTGTAATAGCCGAGCACGTAGGAGCGCAGCGACCGCTCCCTGGTGTCGGCGCCGGCGGCCTTGTTGTAGGAGATCCGGTTGGCCGGCAGCAGCAGCGTGGTGACCGCGTCCACGATGGTGGATTTTCCCGAGCCGATATCGCCGGTCAGCAGCGTGTTCCGGGCGTTCGCGTCCAGCGACCAGACGCGCTGGTCAAACGTGCCCCAGTTGTACAGTTCCAGCCGGGTCAGCCGGAAGCCGCTGAGGATCTCGGTCATCCGGCGGCCTCCCTGTCGGCGCCGCCGGTTTCGTCGGCCAGCAGCGCGGCGTATTCGGCGAGCCTGGTGTCGAAGTCGGCGAGCCACTGGCCGTCGACGAAGGCCTTGAGGATGCGCCGTACCTCAAAGACCGGCTCGGCGTTCTTCGCAGGGCGGAGAAAGCCCAGGTCGACCGCCTTGCTTATGTGCGCGTCGATCTTGTCGGCCAGCCGGGCCTCGTTGCTCGTGGCCGGCAGGAACACCCGCATCATCTCGGCGATCTGGTCCCGGCTCAGCATCAGCCTGGTGTCGCCGCCTTGCGCGTCGAATTCGGCTAGCTTCTTGCGGAGCAGCGCGAGCAGCAAGCTCACGTGAAAGGACAGCGGGCGGCGCGGGATAAGCCGGGGCAGCGGGTTCTCCGCGGCGGCGGCGTCGCGTACCTCGTCCGGCGGGCGCTGGCGGCAGAACGCGTATCCCTCGGCCTCGTCGACGAGGACCTGCAATCCCAGCACCGCCACATAGTCTCGCACCTGCGGCTGCAGCCGGAGCAGGTGCTGCCAGGCGCGCTCGTGCGTGTCGCGGTACACCACGCCCTTCATTAGCTGGGTGACGGCCAGCGACAGATCCGGCTCGCTCATGAAGGGCTCCTGACGAACGTGACGCGCGGCATGGTCACCTTCCGTTCCCGGCCGTCCGGCTCCTGCCAGCACACCTGCTCGTGGTGGCGCTCGTCGAAGACGAGCCCGAACGTGCCGTCCTTCAGCGACAGGTACGTCACGATCTCCGCGACGCCCTGCCTGATGGGGTGATCGGCGATGAGCTGGGCCAGGCCCACCTGCGGAGCGTGCCGGAGCGCCTGCCGGACGCAGCCGCGCAGCGGCTCCGGATCCACGTAGACCTGCTCGAACAGCGCGGCCGGGTCGGTTTCCTCGTCGGCGGGCCGCACGTTCTGGCTGTCGATGCGCGCCTTGCGCACCGGAGCGTACAGGGGGCGCTCCATGGGCAGCCGGATGGCCGGGGTGGCGGCGTCGAGGTCCATGGTTACCGGGACGGCTTTTTGGTCACGGAGCTGCAGCGCGTGGGCTTCGATGCCGCGCAGGATGTCTATCACCCGGCGGTTCTCGAACCACACCTGGTCATCAAGGAACCGCCGGAGCTGTTCGGACAGCTGGCGCACTGTCGCCTGCGTCCGCTCGGCCGCGTCGAGCCAGTCGTAGTGAATGTGCCGCAGCCGCGGATCCTTCCCGGTGATCTCGGTCAGCTGGTACACGCTGTCCAGCAGGCCGCTCAGCTCCTCCTGCCGTGCCTGGGACAGCAGGAAATCGTAGAACGCCTGGAAGGACTTGCCCTGGTCCGAGCCGGCGATGGTCTCCCGGCTGCCGAGCACGTCATCGAGCAGTTCGCCCTTGCCGCCCTGCCAGCCAGTGATCTTCTCGCGCAGCTGCCGGTCCAGCTTCCTGAAGTTCTCCTCCACTTCACGGAAATCGGCGAGAAGTTCCCGCGCGGTGGCGGAGAACTGCTGGTAGCGGTCGCGGACCGCGCTGACGTCGAGCAGGTCGAGCTCGCCGGCACCGATCCGGGCGATCTGGTCGTCTATCTCCTGGCGCTGCCTGAGCAGCTCGGCGATCCGCTGCTCCGGGTCGGTCTCGGTGCCGAAGACGATCTGCCGCAGCAGGTCGACGATCGTGTTGAGCCGCGACTCGGTGCCGACGAACTCGCGTTCTTTCAGGCTGCCGACCCACTGCAGCGCCTTCTCCACGGCGGGAGTGGCATCGATATGGGGCTCGTCGGTGCCCTCGGGGTAATACTTGCGCAGCCAGCCGGCCTCCGGCGCGGCCCAGTCGTCAAGGTATGCCTTCGCCGGCTTGGGAAATCGCTTCGTCTCGCCGCCGCGCTCGTTGAGCGCGTACAACTCATCGTCTAGACGGCTCGCTAGCTCGGACGCGGAGATCGACCGGACGTTCTCGGCGACGAACACCTGATGCAGGAAGCTGAGCACCAGCGGCGCGTTGTCGGCCCGCAGCAGCCGCCACGCGGGACTGTTGTCGCGCAGCCAGGCCACCTCATCGAAGCTCACCACGCCGGCCGGCGAGCTCGTATCCGTCATGGTGGACCATCGTAGAGGCGAGGGCTGACATTCTCGTTTGCTGCGACGAAAGGGAAATAAGGCTTATGGAGGAAAGCGGAGGCCGGGCGGCGGGTCCGCTGCGGCTGCGGCGGGCCGGGCGGGTGATCGTGCTCGATCCGGAGGACCGGGTGCTGCTGTTCCGGTATGACGACGGGCCGCCCAACGGGCGGCACTGGTGCACGCCGGGCGGCGGGCTGAACGACGGGGAGGACTACCTGGCGGGGGCGCGGCGGGAACTGGCCGAGGAGACCGGCTGGACCGATGTGCCGCTCGGACCCGAGGTGCACGAGCGGACGCTGACCATGGAGTACGCGGACGCGATCGTCCGGCAGCACGAGCGGTTCTTCCTGGCCCGGGTGGAGGTCACCCGCCGCGGGTTCGGTGAGGTGGCGGACATGCACGTCTCGGACGGGATCGCCGCGTGGCGCTGGTGGACGCTGTTGGAGATGGAGTCCACCGACGAGGTGATCTGGCCGGCCGGGCTCGCGGAGCTGATCCGGGAGGCATTCGGCCGCTGAACTGACTCAGCCGCTGAACTCGCAGGGCAGGCGCTTGATGCCGTTGATGAAGCTGGACAGCAGCCGGTCCGGCTCGCCCGCGGTGATGTCGGGCACGCGGGTGAGCAGCTCACGCAGCATGACCCTGAGCTCGCGACGGGCGAGATGGGCGCCGAGGCAGTAGTGCGGCCCGGCCCCGCCGAACCCGACGTGCGGGTTCGGTGACCGGGTGATGTCGAAGCGCTCCGGGTCACCGAACACGGCCTCGTCGCGGTTGGCCGAATAGTAGTACAGCACCACCTTGTCGTTCTTGAGGTACTCCTGCCCGTTCATGGTGTGGTCCCGGGTGAGGGTCCGCCGCATGAACACGACCGGCGAGGAATACCGGACGATCTCCTCGACCGCGCCTTCGAGCCGGCCCTCCAGGTCGTCGAGCAGCAGGGCGCGCTGGCCGGGGTACTCGGTGAACAGCATCAGCGCGTGCGACAGGGCGTTGCGGGTGGTCTCGTTGCCCGCCACCACCAGCAGGATGAAGAACGAGGCGAGCTCGGCGCTGGTCAGCTGCTCGCCGTCGATGTTGGCGGTTACCAGCGCCGAGACCAGGTCCTCGGCGGGCGCCTGCGCGCGGTCCGCGGCCAGGCCGGTGACCAGGTCGGCCAGCGCCTGCCCGGCGCCGAGCAACTGCATGACCGCCTGGTCCATGTCCTCGGAGAGGAACTCGGGATCCGCCCCGGACAAGATGATGTTGGTGTTGGCCAGGACCATGTCGTACTGGTCGTCCGGGATGCCCATCATGTCGCAGATGATTTTCAGCGGCAGCCGGGCCGCGACGTTCGCCACGAAGTCGCACGGCCCGGTGGCCAGCAGGTCGTCAACGGTCGAGGCGGCCGCCCGGCGCACGTCGTCCTCGAACTTCGCGATCAGCCGCGGGCTGAACGCGCGGGAGACGATCCGTCGCAGCCGGGCGTGCCTCGGGTCGTCCATGTTGATCATCGAGCCGAAGTACTCGTTGAACTCGACCGGCAGGTCCGGGATGCTCGTCGCGCCCTGCGCCGAGGAGAACACGCCGGGGTGCTTGCTCGCCTCGACTATGTCCGCGTGCTTCACCAGGGCGTAGTAGCCCCGCCCCGGGTCGGAGAACGGGGTCTCGGGCTCGGCGAAGAACCGCGGCCGCTGCTGCGCCCGGAGCAGGGCGAAGGTGGCCGCCCGTTCGGCCAGCGGCAGGCCCCAGAACTCGGTGGCCGACAGGTCTATCCCGTCCATCCCGGTAACAGTCATCACCCGGCGCCTTCCACTAGAACCTGTTCCTACTTCACCATGGCGCATCGGGGTCTGGCTAGGGCGAGACGGTCGCCACGTCAGCGGTCCAGCGCGCGGTCCAGGTTGACGGCCGCGCTGATCAGGGCCAGGTGGGTGAACGTCTGCGGGAAGTTGCCCAGCGCCTCCCCCGACGCGCCGATCTGCTCGGCGTAGAGCCCGAGGTGGTTGGCGTAGGTGAGCATCTTCTCGAAGATCATCCGCGCTTCCCTGACCCGTCCGGCCCGGGTGAGCGCCTCGACATACCAGAACGAGCACAGGTTGAACGTGCCCTCGCCGTCGGCGATCCCGTCGTGGCCGGTGCTGGCGTACCGGTAGACCAGGCTGTCGGAGTTGAGTTCGGCGGTGATCCGGTCGAGGGTGGACAGGAAGCGGGGGTCGGTCGGCCCGGCGAACTTCACCAGCGGCATCACCAGGACCGAGGCGTCCAGCAGCTTGCTGCCCGGATGCATGACGTAGCTGCGCAGCTCAGGATCCCAGCAGGAGTCCTGGACGAAGCGGTGGGCGGACGCGGCGAGCTTGCGCCACCGCTCGACCGGCGCGGGCAGCCCGCGGTCCCGGGCCAGGCGGCCGGCCCGGTCATAGGCCACCCAGGTCATCAGCGCCGAGTAGGTGAAGCGCTGCCGCGGCCCGCGGATCTCCCAGATGCCCTCGTCCGGCTCCTCCCAGTGCCGGGCCAGCCAGTCGAGCCGCTTACACAGCCCGGTCCACAGGTCATAGGAAATCGGCACCTGCCGGTTGTAGAGGTACACCGAGTCCATCAGCTCGCCGTACACGTCGATCTGCCGCTGGCCGACGGCGCTGTTGCCGATCCGCACCGGCCGCGAACCCTGGTAGCCGTCGAGATGGTCGAGGATCGTCTCCTGCAGATCCTCGCTGCCGTCGACCGTGTACATGATCATGACGTCGCGTTCCTTGGTCGCGGTCTCGCAGCGTTGCTGCACCCACTCCATGAACGACGCGGCCTCCTCCAGGAAGCCCAGCCTCATCAGCGCGTACACGGTGAAGGCGGCGTCACGCAGCCAGCTGTACCGGTAGTCCCAGTTGCGGCCGCCGCCCAGCTGCTCCGGCAGCGACGTGGTGGGCGCGGCGACCAGGGCGCCGGTGGGGTGATAGACCAGCAGCTTGAGCACCAGGGCCGAGCGCTGCACCATCTCCCGCCACCGTCCCCGGTACCGGGACTGGCTGACCCAGCCCTGCCAGAAATCCGACGTCCGGGTGAACAGCTCTTCGGTCTCGCCCCGGGCCAGCGGCCGCACCTCGCCGTTCCACTCCAGCTCGATGTCGACACTCTGGCCCTCCTCCAGGGTGAAGGTCGCGGCGACCCCGGTCTCCTCGATCTTCAGCGCCACGTCGGTGCGCAGCACGCACCGGCCCGCGGGCGACTCGAACACCGCGCCGACCCCGGTCACCAGCTGCACGGCGTGCGGCGCCCGGCCGTAGTCGAACGCCGGGTGGCAGGCGAGCTCGAAGGTGGCCCGGCCGCGGACCGCGCGCGCCTGCCGGACCAGCAGGTCCCGGGCCCGGCCGCTGCCCCTGGTCTCCGGCACCATGAAGTCGATCACCTCGCCGACCGCCTCCGCCCCCTGGAACCGGGTCAGCAGGATGTTGGTGTCGGGCAGGTACAGCTGCTTCGGCCGCGCGCTCGTGCGGCACCGCAACGAGAAGTAACCGCCCTTGCGGGCGTCCAGCAGCGCGCCGAAAAGAGAAGGAGCGTCGAACCGGGACGGGCAGTACCAGTCGACCGTCCCGTCGGTCCCCACGAGCGCCACCGTCCGCAGGTCACCGACGATTCCGTGTTCTTCGATCGGCAGGTAGCCCGCGGGCGGCACGGGGCCGCCGTTACCAGTGAGAAGGTACGCCATGCTGTCATGATCTGTTTTCAGCGTTACAGGCGTGTTTCCGGTCCATGCCGAACGTGGGCCCGGGAGCCCGCCTGAGGGCGCGGCGCCCGGGCCGACTACGCTGGCGGCGTGAGCTTGCCCTCCGTGCCAGCGGTGTCCCTGGGCAGCAGCGGCATCCAGGTCAGCCGGCTGGCGCTCGGATCTTGGCGCACCTACGAGCGGATCAGCCGCGACCAGGGAATCCGCGTCATGCAGACCGCGCGCGAATCCGGCATCACGTTTCTTGACGACGCTCGCTATAACGATGAAACCGGGCGCGCGCCGATTCCGACGGGGTACTCGGAGGTGGTCTTCGGTGAGTTGTTCCGTGCCGCGGGCTGGCGCCGGGAAGACACGATCGTGTCCAATAAGCTGTGGTGGGAGTTCTGGCCGGATGAATCACCGGCTGAGGAACTGGCCGGCTCGCTCGCGCGGATGCGCCTGGACTACATTGACCTGATTTACGCCGAGGTGCCGCCGGACGGCGTCGCGCTGGAAGACGCGATCGGCATGATCACCGGGCTGATCCGCGCTGGTGCCGCCCGGGCGTGGGGAACGCTGAACTGGACCCCGGAGCAGATGGAACGGGCATGGCAGATCGCCGACCGCGAGGGCGTCCCCGGCCCGACGGCGACGCAACCGCCCTACAGCCTGGTGCACCGGGATATCGTCGAAGATCCGGGCATGCAACGCCTGGCGGCGGAGCGTGACGTCGCGATCGTGGCGTCTTACACGCTCGCAGGCGGCGTCCTGACTGGCAAGTACGATCAGGATCCCGGCGCCGGGCGCGCAGCGGGAATGCTCGACCAGCCGCGGGTGGCGCCCGCGGTGGCGGCGGGCCGGGATCTGGCTGCGCTGGCCCGCGACATAGGCACGGATCCGGCCAGCCTCGCGATGGGTTTCGCGCTGCTCAATCCGTCGGTAACCACCGTCTTGTTCGGCGCGACACGTCCCGAGCAGGTCAGCGCGAACGTCCGGGCTCTCACCGTAGCTGACCAATTGACGCCAGCCGAGCGCGACCGCCTCACCGCGATCGGCGTGCGGCACTGACGAGCTGGCCGCGGGGTGCCCCGCCCCTCAGGTTGCGGCGACGGGTGCCGCAGTCAAGGTTGCGTCTGGCGCGGCGGACCGGTTGACCAAACGGACACGCCCGGAAGTTCCGGCGGCCCGGCGCGAGAACCGGTATCGTACGGCCCGTGCTGGACGGCGAGCTGGTCTTCGTACCAGGCGAGATTCCCCGGCGCGGCATGTTCGCGCTCTGGGGCAAAGGCTCGGGATCCGCCAAGCTTGAGCTGGTCTTTCCTGGCGGCACCTATGGCATACGCAAGCGCCTGATCTCGGCGGATCTCATCCCGCTCGGCGAGGCCCTTCCGGCGCTGCTCGCCATCGACCCCGATGAGCGGGCCGGGCGGTCGGTGCGGCACAGCGTCCGGCTATGGGCCGCGGCCGCCGCCGCGGGCGTGGGCCTGGTGGCACGCGGCCGGCTCCTGCCGACCGTCGGCGCCGACGGCACGGACGTCTGGCGGGCCGGGCCGCTCGATCCGGCCGACCTCAGCTGGCTGCGCGAGCTCGCCGCCGTCTTTCCGCCGACCGCGCACCCGCTGGCGGTTCCCGGCTCGCGCCCGATGCGGCTCCGCTCTCCGGAAGCGCTGATCCGCGACCTCTGGGACGCGATCGCCGACATGATCGCGCGCTCGCCCGCCGCGCCCAGGACGACCGCGTCGCCCGCGTTCGCCGCCGTTGAGCCGACCCCGGTCAGCGACCTCACGGAGTGGCTGGCCGATACCTCAGACGGCCTGTCGGCCGGGGCGCGTCTCGGCCTGCGGATCGAGGCCGCCCTGGCGGAAGGGGCCGAAGGCGCGGATGGACCGGAAGGAACGGAAGAGGTCGAAGGATTTGAAGGGGTTGCAAGGCTTGAAGGGGTTGCAGGGCTTGAGGGGGTTGCAGGGCTTGAAGGGGCCGCGCCGACGTTCCGGCTCGTGCTGCAGCTGCGCAGCAACGCCGATCCGAGCCTGATCGTCGATGCCGCCGCGCTGTGGAGCCAGCCGGAGACGGTGCTCTCCAGGTTTGGCCCGCAGGCGGAGACGGATCTGCTGCTGGCCCTGCGACGCGGCGCTCCGATCTGGCCGCCGCTGACTGAGGTACTGCGGCAGGCCAGCCCGTCGGTCATCGACCTCGATGACGACTCGCTGGCCAGCCTGCTCGGCCCGGCCGCCGAGGAACTGGCCGGCATCGGGATCGAGGTGCTCTGGCCGTCCAGCATGCTGGACGACGGCCTCAAGCTGCGGGCCGTCCCCACGCCGGCCCCGGAAAAACTGACGGACGCTGGGTTCGGCCTCGCGGCGCTGCTGGATTTCCGCTGGCAGCTCACGCTCGACGGCGCGATCCTCGACGCCGACGAGATCGCCGCCCTGGCCGAGGCGAAACGGCCGCTGATCAGGCTGCGAGGGCGCTGGGTGATCCTCGACCCGGCCCTGCTCGACCGGCTGCGCCGCCCGCCGCGGACGCGGATGCGCACGTCCGAAGTGCTCGGCGCCGTGCTCGCGGGCTCGGCGGAGATCGACGGCGAGACGGTCACGGTGGTCGCGGAAGGCCCCCTCGCCGACCTGGCCGCCCAGGTCACGGGTATCGCGTCCGCCCCGTTGCCCCTTGATCCGCCGCCCGGGCTCGCGGCGACGCTGCGGCCGTACCAGCAGCGGGGCCTGGCCTGGCTGGCCGGGATGTGCGACACCGGGCTCGGCGGCTGCCTCGCCGACGACATGGGACTGGGCAAGACCATCCAGGTCATCGCGCTTCACCTGCACCGGCGGGAAGCCAAGGCGGGTCCCACGCTTGTCGTGTGCCCGGCGTCGCTGCTTGGCACCTGGGAGCGGGAGATACGCAGGTTCGCCCCCGACATCCCGGTCCGCCGGTATCACGGGGGCGGACGGCACCTGCAGGACCTGGCCGCCGACGAGGTCGTCCTGGTCACCTACGGCGTGCTGCGGCGCGATTCCGCACGGCTCGCCGAAGCGGGCTGGGGCCTGGTCGTCGCCGACGAGGCGCAGCACGCCAAGAACCCGCTGTCGCGGACCGCGCGCGAACTGCGGGCGGTGGGCGCGCCCGCCAGGATCGCGCTGACCGGAACGCCGGTGGAGAACCGGCTATCGGACCTATGGGCGATCCTCGACTGGACGACACCCGGCCTGCTCGGGCACCTGGAGGCGTTCACCCGCCGGGTCGCGGTGCCGGTCGAGCGGTACCGCGACGCCGAGGCCACGGCCAGGTTCGCCGCCCTCGTCCGGCCGTTCCTGCTGCGGCGCAGGAAGAGCGACCCCGGCATCGCGCCCGAATTGCCGCCCAAGACCGTGACGGACCTGTTCGTGCCGCTGACCGCCGAACAGGTCACGCTGTACGAGGCGATGGTCCGCGAGACGATGGAGGCGATCGAGACCCGGCAGGGCATCGAGCGGGCAGGCCTGGTGTTCAAGCTGCTGACCGCGCTGAAGCAGATCTGCAACCACCCGGCCCAGTACCTCAAGCAGCCCGGCCCGCTGGATGGCCGGTCGGGGAAGCTGGCCGCGTTCGACGAGCTGACCGACGTGATCCTGGCAGGCGGCGAATCGATGCTCGTCTTCACCCAGTACACCCAGATGGGGACGCTGCTGCAGCGGCATCTCCACGCTCGCGGGATCGCTTCGGAGTTCCTGCACGGCGGGGTGCCCGTGCCTCGCCGGGAGGAGATGGTGGCCCGGTTCCAGGCGGGCGAGGTTCCGGTGTTCCTGTTGTCGCTGAAGGCTGGCGGCACCGGTCTGACGCTGACCCGCGCCACCCACGTGCTGCACTACGACCGGTGGTGGAACCCGGCGGTAGAGGATCAGGCGACCGACCGGGCGTACCGGATCGGCCAGGACCATCCGGTGCAGGTGCACCGGCTCATCGCCGAGGGAACGCTAGAAGACCGCATCGCGACCCTGCTTGAGACCAAACGCCAGCTCGCTGACGCCGTGATCGGCTCTGGCGAGGGCTGGATCGCCGAACTGTCCGACGCTGAGCTCGCCGAGCTCGTCAGCCTGCGAGGCGCCCCGTGAGCGACGAGGCGGCCGGGCGGGAGTCCGCGGAATTCGGCCGGACCTGGTGGGGCCGGGCCTGGCTGGAGGCGCTGGAGCAACGAGCTCGGTTGGACCCCGACCGGCTGCCACGCGGCCGGGACTATGCGCGGTCCGGCGCGGTCGGCGACCTGACCCTGGCGCCGGGAGAGGCACGGGCCCGGGTCCAGGGCCGGAAGACCGAGCCGTACCAGGTCCGGATCCGGGTGCGGCGGTTCACCGACGACGAATGGGACCGGGTACTCGAGGCCATCTCGGCCCAGCTCGGCCACGCGGCCGCACTGCTCGATGGCGAACTACCGCCGGAGATCGCCGACGACGCGGCCGCCGTGGGCCTTGACCTGCTGCCCGGCGGCGGCGAACTCGGGCCGCGTTGCAGCTGCCCCGACGACGCGGACCCGTGCAAGCATTCGGCGGCGGCCTATTACCTCCTCACCGATGCGCTCGACGCCGACCCCTTCGCCCTTTTCCTCTTGCGCGGCCGCACCCGCGATCAGGTGCTGGCCGGGATCCGGACCCGTCGGCGTGGCGCGGCATCCGGCCAGACGTCGGCACCGCACGCTGGGGCGGCTGGTCAAGCCGGCACCGGGACGCAGTCGACGGCCGACGAGGGCGTGGACGCCAGGAAGGCGTTCGCCGCGCCCGCCCTCTTGGCGCCGATCCCGGCCGTGCCGCTGCCGCCCGGGCGGCCCGGGCTTCCGGCGGCGCTTCCCGTGGATCCGCCGCCGTGGCGGTCCGGTCTCCGCGACGACTTGCTGGAACTGGCCACGGATGCGGCCAGCCGGGCTTGGGAAATGGCGACGGGCCTGTCCGCCGACGCCGGACTGAACCTCGACCCAGACGCCGACCTGGCCCGCCGGGCCGCCCGGGCCCTGGGTACGCCGGCGTTCACTGCGCTCGCGGCACGTTCGGGGGTACGCGAACGTGACCTGGCACGCCAGGCGCTGGCCTGGCGACAGGGCGGCATGACCGGGCTGGAGTCGCTGCGCGCCGAGTGGGACCCGGCTACGGAAGATCCGGACGCCCTTGACCTGCTGACCCCGGCGCGGGCCGCGCTGCGCACCAAGACCGGCGCGGAGGAAGCCGTCCGCGGCAACCAGGTCACGGCGGGCAATCTGCAGCTCCGCCTCGGCCGCGACCTCCGCTGGTATCCGTACACGCGATCGGATGAGGGCTGGGAGCCCGGCGGCTCACCGGAAACCGATCCGGCCCGGGCCGTCGCGGATCTCTGACGCGACGCTCGTTCAAGTTCCTTCGTCGGTTTCGGTCGCTATATAACGACCACAACTGACGAACGATCTTCGTCGGCGCGCTAGCGGGGCGGCCAGCGGGGACGGACCGCTACACCTGGGAGGCGGCCGCGGCCGCCCACCTGGAGCTGTACCGCACTCAGCTCCGGGTCCACCAGGAACGGTCGGCGGAGGTAGCGGGCTGGGCGCTTTCGGGGGACTTTGGGTTCCGGACGCTGTAGAGGACGGCCGCGCCGAAGACCGCGGCCAGGACGCCGGCTACCAGCAGCCAGCCGACGGCCGACTCGAGCGCGGTCACCAGGCCGCAGTCGTGCGCCACGGTGCCGTCGAAGCCCTGCGCGAGCTGGCCGAGGCCGGACTGGCACAGCCCCGCCTTGGGGGCGGCGTACGCGTGATCCACCAGCCCTCCGATGACCAGGACGATGCCGAACGCGAGGGCTACGATCCCGGTGGTCTTACGTCGCCACATGGCCGCTCCCCCAGGCTCATCGGTTGGCTGCCAGAACCAGTGTGCGCGATCGCGGGCACTAGCCCGTACGCTGATCGTGTGGTCCGGCTCGAAGCATGCCTCGTGGACGCCTACGACACCATTGTGACCTGCGACTTCTCCGTGCTCAGGCGGGAAGTTCCTGCGCTGGCCGACATCCCGGCGGCCGTCTGGGACACCGAGTACAGCCGACTCGGGCCCTTGCTGACCGACGGGCGGATGTCGAAGACCGAAGCGTTCGGCCAGATCCTGCGGGCGTCCGGCCAGCAGGCGCATCGCGGCCTGGTCGGCGAGATGGTGCGCCGGGACGCCGAGCTGCTGCTCGCGAACGCGCGCCTGTACGACGACGTCCTGCCGTTCCTGCGGGCGCTGAGGTCCCGCGGCATCAAGATCGCGGTCGTCAGCAACTGCACCGAGAACACCCGCCCGTTGCTGGTGTCGCTCGGGGTGGACGTGCTCGCCGACGCCCTGGTGCTGTCGTGTGAGGTCGGCGCGGCCAAGCCGACGGCGGAGATCTTCCGGTACGCGCTCGACCAGCTCGGGGTGACCGCGGAGACCGCCGTTTTCGTGGACGACCAGCCGGGTTACTGCGCAGGCAGCATAGCCGTGGGCATCAGCGCGGTGCAGATCGCCCGGGGCGAGCTCGACGGGAAGGTGCCGGCGGCGGGAACCAGAGTGGTTCGGTCGCTGCCGGAAGTCGAGGCCATGTTTCCTTCGTGATCGTGATCGTGGTCACGGTGATCGTGGTCGCGGCGAGCGGTTAGCCATGCGAGGGAAGTGGCGGCCCGGGAGTGCGGCCTAGGCTTGGTGGCATGGATATCGGAGTAGCGATCTTTCCCACTCACGACGCTATCGGGCCCGCTGACGTGGCGCGGCTCGCCGAGGAGCGCGGACACGAGTCTTTGTTCTTCCCCGAGCACACGCACATCCCGGCCAGCCGGGAGTCTCCTTACCCCGGCGGCGGGGAGATGCCGCGCAAGTACGCGCACACCTTCGACCTGTTCGTGGCGGTGACCACCGCGCTGACCGCCACCTCGCGGCTGCGGGTGGGCTCGGGCATCTGCCTGGTCGTCGAGCGGGACCCGATCATCACCGCCAAGGAGGTGGCCAGCGTCGACTACCTGTCTGGCGGGCGGTTCGAGTTCGGCGTGGGCGCGGGCTGGAACCGGGAGGAGATGGCCAATCACGGCACCGACCCGCGGCGGCGGATGGCTCTGCTGCGAGAGCGGGTCGAGGCCATGAAGGCGATCTGGACGTCCGACGAGGCGAGCTACGCGGGCGAGTACGTCTCGTTCGAGCGGATCTGGTCCTGGCCCAAGCCCGCCCAGCGCCCCCATCCGCCGATTCTGGTGGGCGGGAACGGGCCGGGCGTGCTCGACCGGGTGCTGGCGTTCGGGGACGCGTGGTTCCCGAACCACGCCCGCGGGGGCATCCTGGACCGGGCCGCGGAGCTGCGGTCGCGTGCCGACCGGCCGGTCGAGCTGATGGTGATGGGCGTTCCGGCTGACGCCAAGGTGCTGGAGTCTTACGCGGCGGCCGGGTTCCGGCGGGCGGTGCACTGGCTGCCCTCGGCCCCGCGCGGGCCGGTCGAGCGCGCGCTCGACCGGTACGAGGCAGCGATCGCCGAATTCTACGGAGAGTAACGCGCCGCGTCTCCTAGCCTGGACTGGTGGCGCGATTCCAGGCATGCCTCCTTGACGCTCGACCGACCAGTCACCGGCCCGCGCCCGGGCGGTGACATCGGGCCCGACCGGCCGTGTCCATTCGTTTCCCTGGTCGACCTCACGGTCCCAGGCGGTCCTGTTATACGCGACGGGGTCAAAATTCTCGGTCATCGATGCGCACCAAGGGTTTCAGCCCGAACGCCGGGAAAAGCTCCGCGTTGAACGTGGTGATCTCCGCGATCAGCCCGGCCTCGATGCGCAGAACGTCGAGCTTGAACGCGCGGAACTCGCGGTCGCCCGGCCGGCGCAGGTAGCTCGCCGCGGCCGGCATCCGGTTGGCGCCCACCGGGACCAGGCGCCATTCACCCATCGAGGCCGCCTCGGCCATGAGCGGCCTGATCGCGTCCGGCCCGTCGAAGCGCCACGGCGCCGGCGGCATGGTCACCCGGATGTCCCGGGCCGCGATCGCGATGGCGGCCTCGGCGTCGCACCGTTCGTGCGCCTGGATGAACTGCTCGACCAGGTCGCGTTCTTCGGCACTCGGCTCCCGCGCGGACCACTCGGCGCGCCGTGCGGGCAGGTGCGACTGCATCGTCGCCCGGGCCCGCTGCAGGGCGCTGTTGGCCGCGGCCACGCTGGTGCCGAGCGCCGAGGCGGTCTCGCTGGCCGGCCAGCCGAGGACGTCCCGGGCGATCAGCGCCGCGCGCTGCCTCGGCGGCAGGACCTGCAGGGCGGCGAGGAACGCTAGCGAGATCGTCTCCCGCTGGATGGCCACCGCCTCGGGCTGCTCCTCGCTCGGCGCGGCCGCCTCGAGCAGCAGGTCCGGATACGGCTGTAGCCACGGCACCTCGGCGAACGAGCTCCCGGCGGTCCGGCGCGAGCCGCGCCGCAGCATGTCCAGGCAGACGTTGGTGGCGATCCGGTACAACCACGCGCGGAACTGCGGACCGCCGTCGAAGCCGGACCGGCCGCGCCACGCCAACAGAAACGTCTCCTGCACCGCGTCCTCGGCCTCGTCGAACGAAGCCAGCATCCGGTAGCAGTGGACGTGCAGCTCGCGCCGGTGCCGTTCGGTGAGGGCGGCGAACGCGGGCTCGTCACCCGCGATCGCCGCGCTCACCGTCTGGTCCTGGATCACCAGGTCCGAACGATCCATCGTCAGCCCTTGCCGCGGTCGACTTCTTGCAGCAGCCAGATGTTGCCGTCCGGGTCGGTGAAGTCGGCGACCGGGATCAGCACCAGTTCCAGCTTGTAGTCCATGTCCTCGCCTCCTTGTCCGGATCGGCCGGCGCCGATCCTCACCCGTGTAACGGAGGCCGGCGCGGAAACTCATCGGTGCCGCGATGAGCCGTTGCTGGTGTGCCCTGGACGTCCACTCCTGGCAACCGCGGGCGACCCGGCCTCACAGGCCGAACTGCTGCCGCCGGTCTGGCGGGACGAGGCCGGCGTACTCGCGGTGCCCGGTGATCCAGTTCCGCACGAACGGGCAGTAGGGCAGGACGGCCAGGTGCCGCTCCCGGGCGGCGTCGAGGCTCGCCTGCACGAGGATGCCCGCGATGCCCTGGCCGCGGAACCGGTCGTCGGTCTGGGTATGCGTGAACGCGATCTCGTCGCCTTCCAGGTGGTACTGGAGGAACCCGGCTAGCTCGCCGTCCGCGAGAACCTCGAACCGGGCCTTATCCGGATTGTCGGCAACCACCAGGTCCATGACACCTCCGCGGACCCAGGCTATCCCCCGGTGCCCAGCGAGATGGCCACGTCACACAATAGGACGCTCGCCGGCCTATCGAGGGCGGCGCTTGGACTCGTAGCGGGTGAAGGCGGGGCAGAGCAGCCCGATCAGGGCCGCGATGACCAGGCAGCCGAGGCCGCCGCTGACGGCGCTGACGGCGGGCGTGCTCAGCGCGGCGACCGTGCCGGACTCGACGTTGCCCAGGGGACCGCCGCCGACGCCGATGATGTACTCGACGCTGGAGACCCGGCCGCGGAACTCGTCCGGGGTCACGGCCTGCACCATCGAGGAGCGGAACATCACGGTGAGCGTGTCCGCCGCCCCCGCGACGGCCAGCATCGCCAAGGCGAGCGGCAGGCTGGCGGTGACCCCGAAGCAGGCGATGGCCGCGCCCCAGATCATTGTGCCGGCCAGCATGCCGCGGCCCTGGCGGCTGACCCGCGCGGCCGGTCCCGACAGCGCCGCCGACAGCAGCCCGCCAACGCCGACGGCCGCGTTGAGCAGGCCGAGGGTGCGCGGCGAGCCGCCGAAGTGCGCGGCGTTCAGCGCCGGGAACAGCGCCACCGGCAGGCCGAGCAGCATGGCGTCCAGGTCGGTCAGGAACGCGGCGACGAGCACGGGCCGGCGGCGGATGAACCGCAGACCCTCGGCCGTCGCACGCAGGTGGGACCGCGGGCGGCCGGGTTTGGACGGCCCCGAGGGTTGGGTCCGCATCGCCGGGAGCCGGGCGGTGGCGTACAGCGACCCGACGAAGCTGACCGTGTCGATGGCGTAGCAGGTCTTCAGGCCCCAGGCGGCGGCGATCAGGCCGGCCAGCGCCGGGCCGAACAGCATCGCGATGCGGCCGGCCAGCGTGTTCAGCGCGATGGCCGCGGTGAGCTGCTCGGGCGGCACCAGCCGCGGCACGAACGTGTGCCGGGCCGGGGCGCCGGCCGCCTGCAGCACGGCCTGCACCATGGCCAGCGCGTACAGCAGCCACAGCTGACCCGGCCAGGCGTAGGCCTGGACCGCGAAGGCGGCCGAGACCGCCATCAGGCCCGCGCTGGTGATCAGCACGAGCTTGCGCCGGTCCACCACATCGGCGATCGAGCCGCCGAGCAAGCCGACGGCCAGCACCGGGACAAACGTCAGCCCGAGCAGGCCGACGGCGAGCGAGGAATGCGACAGGTCCCAGATCTGCAGCACGACCGCGAAGCTCGTCATCGCGCCGCCCAGGGCGGACAGCAGGCCGCCGGTCAGCAGCCGCCGGAACGCGGGGTGCTCCCGGGCCGGGCCGAAGTCCGGCAGCAGGCGCGTGAGCCGCGCTCTGCCGATCACGGGGCCGATCACCGGGCCATCACCGGGACCGCGGCCGGTAATCGGGGACGCCGAGGTCGGCGTAGAGGCATCTTGGCCGTCGGCTGGCTGGCAGGGGGGCCAGCCGGCCGACGGCCCGGGTGTGACGGCTAACCCGATCGCCAGGACTGGGCGAAGTCCAGCGCTTCGCGGGCCAGCGGCGGCCAGGGCAGCGCGGAGCTGGGGTCCAGGCTGAACCACTCCTTCATCGGCGTGCCCTTGTTGGCGTCGAACCGCTCGCCGTGGCCGTCCGCGACGAGCTCGTCCACGCGCGGCCGGGGCAGCTTGACCACCAGCTGACCGCGGACGAACATCGCAAAGATCTTCCTGCGGTAGCGCAGCGCGCTGCGGCCGAACCCGCTGCCGCCATCGGGCGGCGTCACCCCGTCCATACCGGTGAACTCGTCGACCAGCTGCTCGTACCGCTCCTGCGGCGTCATGGTCTTAGCTTGGCATGCTAGCTGGGCGCTTGGCATGCTAGCTGGGCCTCAGCTCACCTCGGTGGCGTAGACCACGATGTTGCTCAGGTAGTGGCCGGTAGCGGGATCGAAGGCACCGCCGCACGTGATCAGGCGAAGCTCCGCGTCGGGCGTGGGACCGTACACCGTCTGCGTCGGGAAGTGGTCCTTCAGGTACGTCTGGACCGATGTGACGCGGAATTTCACCGTGGTCCCGTCGGCTCGCTTGACGTAGGCGTCGTCCCCGCGACGCAGCTCGGACAGCCGGTAGAACACCCCGGGACCGGTCGGCGAGTCGATGTGACCCACGATGATGGCCGAACCGATGGCGCCCGGCCGGGGGCTTCCCGTGTACCAGCCCGCGACCGACGTCGTGGACGGCACCTGCAACGCGCCGCCGGCGGTCAGGCCCAGCGTAATCAGCTGGGTTTTCACGCCGATCAGCGGAATGGTCAGCGAGACCGGGCTGGCGACCGGGTCCGCCTGCGCCGACTGCGGCGGGGCCGCGATCGGGCCGGTGGGCACGGGCAGCGCCGCCACCCCGGCCGCGACCGGCCGCAGGGCCGGGGTGGAATGCCGCGTCAGCAGCAGGCCCACCGATCCGGCCACGATCACGACCAAGCCGGCCGCGAAGACGATCGCGGCCGGCTTGCGGCTCGGCATCCTTAGCTTCCGATGGTCAGCTGACGGCGCAGTCCATGGCGGCGCAGCCGGAAGCCACCGGTCAGGGTGATCAGCGCGCCGACTCCGATGAGCGCCAGCCACGGCGCCGGCGATCCCGGACCGTGCCCCGCGGTGCCGCCGAACCCGGTCGTGACCCCGCCCGCGGGGGGCTGGCCGGCGCCGGCCGCGTCCACCAGGTTGACTATCTCAAGGCCGTTGGTGCCGTCGAGGACCACCATCGTGTGCACGGTTCCCGGCGCCATCGCCCAGCGGCCGGTCGCGGTCGCGCCGGAGCCGATCGCCTGCATGGTCCAGGTGTTCGCGGGAATGGCCTGGTAGGCACTGACGGAGCCGAACGTGGCCTTGGGCACGATCGTCTGCCCGCCGCAGGTGAACTTGACCGTCTGCTGCTTCAGCGAGGCCTGGATCACCCGGATCACGGACTTGCCCGACGGCGTGGTCAGCTGATCATCAAGGACCTGAAGCCGCAGGCCCGACTCCGGTCCCATGCCGGCCACCGTGTAGGCGTGATCGGCCTTGACCGTCACGCTGGTGGAAAGGACCGGCTGGCTCGACGGGGAGGCCCCGGACACCCGCATGGCCACGCTGTAGTCACCGGCGGTGACCGCCTCGTAGGGCGAGACCGTTCCGTAGGCAACGTGGTGGAGCACGATCTCCGCGTTGGAATTACCGAACGAATACAGATATACGTCGACGGCGGGGGTGTTCGGCGACAGGTGAGCGAGCCTGATCCAGCCGGTACCCGTAGTGGAAGAAGCCGCCGAAGCAGTGGCGGCGGCGGGAATACCAAGCAGCAGGGCCGAGGCGGCCAGTAGCATGGTGATTCGTCTAGTAATTCTCGGAAACTTCACTGTGATCCCTCCCCAAGCTGTTGAATCTCTACGGGCCTCCTAGGCCCATAGGACCCGGTGCGTCGTACCGCACGGTGACCACGGACTGGCCTTTCGCGACCTGGGTAATGCGGGCCACCGCGGGCGCATACTGACTCTGCTGGGCACCCAGGAACGCGACCATCGCCGGCAAGCCAGTCGACGCGGCTGCGCCAATTTCAGCGCCGCGCAACGGTACGCCCGAACTCACGCCAGGCGAAGGGTCATCGAACGTTACCAGGTGAAGTGGCATTTGGTGAGCAAGTGCCGAAAGTGTTACAAGCAAACGCGGATCCACCTGTCCGGCCATCAGCGCCTGGCGCGCGACCGCGGAGGCCTGGACGTTCTTGTTGGTCAGCAACTGCTCGCCCGCAGCGATCCGGGCCTTCTGGTCCGCCGCGAGCTGGGACTCGAACGCCGCGGTGCCGTCCGGCGCGACGTAGCGGACGTCGACCCGTTCCGCGCCCGAGCCGAAGCTGGCGATCACCAGCGGCGCATAGACGCTGGCCAACCTGGTGCCGAACTGGTTCCGGATCACCGGAGTCGCGACGACCAGGAGCGAACCGAGCGGGTCGGGGGCCGACGGCTGCACTTCCATGAGCTGGCCCGCGGGGAAGCCGCTGTTCTGCAGCTCGTTGCACATCTCCGGGTCACAGGCCACGACCACGCTCGAGGCCACCTGCTGGGTGATCCACACCGCCGCCTGGTGACGGTCAGCCGCTGCCACCTGCAGCGCGTTGGAGGCCGGTCCGGAGTTGCCGGGCGGCGACGCCGCCTGCTCCGGTCCCTGCTGGGTGAAGGCCAGCGTCACGCCGGCCCCGAGCGCCATGGCGACCAGCGCACTCAGCACGAAAACCAGCCGCCGCCGGCGGCCCGCCGGGTACCGATGGTGCCTTTCGAGCCACAGACGCACCGTGGTGCCCGCCACCGCCGACCACGACGGGTCTGTCTGACGGGCGGGCGTTGCCGGTGTACGTCGTGAAAGCTCCTGGCCCATCTATGCTCCCCCACAGCCCCTGGGCGGGTGGACGGGGCTGGCTACCAAGGCTGTTCGATCATACGCTGTCTTCCGATATCAGCCAATACAATCATTTTTCAATCTCTTCAGCACCGAACTTCGCGATCATCACCATGCATGACAAGTGTGAGCTTTTCGCCTCATATACGGAGTTACTGAAGTCATGTCTCGGGCTGATCTCGGTCATGCTCGACGACCATGAGGCCGCGCGCTACGACGTGACCAGAGGCGGTGACGCACGGGCCAGCGTCGCGCTGCGCAAGGAGGCCTAAGCGCGCTCGCCGGGCAGGACCTCGTCGCGGAGCGCGGCCCACTGCAGCGAATGCCGGATCCCCTCGGCGAGGTCGTACTGCGGCCGCCAGCCCAGCAGACGCTCCGCGCGGCCGGTGCGGGTGCAGGCGCCGGCCGTATCACCTGGCCGCCGTCCGGCGCTCTGGGCTTCGACCGGGCGGCCGGCCACCCGGTTGAACGCGGTGAGAAGCTCCCGGACCGTGGTGCCCGTCCCGCTGCCCAGGTTGATGACCGTCACCGGCCCGGGCAGGGCGCCGAACCGGATCAGCGCGGCTACGTGCGCCGCGGCCAGGTCCCAGACGTGGACGTAGTCCCGCAGCCCCGAGCCGTCCCTGGTCGGCCAGTCGGTTCCGGTGATGACGAACGGGGCGCCTTCCTCCTGCGCCTGGATCATCTTGCCCAGGGCGTGCGTCGGCCGCCGCAGCTGCAGGCCCGTCCGCATCTTGGGGTCCGCGCCGACCGGGTTGAAGTACCGCAGGGACAGCACGCGGATGGGCTGGGAGGCGGCGATGTCGGCCAGCATCGCCTCGCACATCGCCTTGGTCCGCGCGTACGGGCTCTGCGGGTCGACCGGCGAGCCTTCGTCGACGGTCAGGTCCGCACCGGCGCGGTAGATGGCGGCCGACGAACTGAAGATCAGCCGGCCGCAGCCGTTGCGCAGCAGGTGCGCGGCGAAGTCCAGGCTCTTGGCGACGTTCGCCCGGTAGTACCCGACCGGGTCGGCGACCGAGTCCGGGACCACGATCAGGGCCGCGCAGTGAACGACGGCGTGGATGTCGGGGTGCTCGGCGAAGATGCGATCCACCAGCGGCCCGTCGGCGATGTCGCCCTCATAGAAGACGCGGCCCGCCGTGAACTCGCGCCGGCCGGTCACCAGGGAGTCCAGGATCACCGAGCTGATCCCCGCGTCGGAGCAGGCCGACGCGATCGTGCTGCCGATGTACCCGGCGCCCCCCGCGATCAGGACTTTCATCGTCCCCGCCCCTCCAGCTGCGCGCTCCCGTGGCCAGTCCCGCCCTGATCCGTCCACGATAACGGCCGCTGTGAGCGCAGTGGCCCGTGGTGCGAGTACTGGGGATGGGGCAGGGCTATTCCGGCGAGGGGTCGGTGATATCCAGGTCGAGGATCTCTACGGCACGCTCGCGCATCTCGACCTTGCGCACCTTGCCGGTTACCGTCATCGGGAACTCCCCGACGACGTGCACGTACCGCGGGATCTTGTAGTGCGCCAGCTGCCCGGTGCAGAACTCGCGCAGCGCCTCGGCGGTCAGCGCCGGGACGCCGGCGCGCAGCCGCACCCAGACCATGAGCTCCTCGCCGTACTTGGCGTCGGGAACGCCGATGACCTGGGCGTCCAGGATGTCGGGGTGGGTGTAGAGGAACTCCTCGATTTCCCGCGGGTAGACGTTCTCGCCGCCGCGGATCACCATGTCCTTGATCCGGCCGGTGATGGCCAGGTAGCCCTCGGCGTCCATGACCGCGAGATCACCGGTGTGCATCCAGTGCGCCGCGTCCACGGCCTCGGCGGTCTTGTCCGGCTGCTCCCAGTAGCCGAGCATCACCGAATAGCCCCGGGTGCACAGCTCGCCCGGCGTGCCGCGCGGCACGGTCCGGCCCGTCTCGGGGTCGATGACCTTCACCTCGAGGTGCGGGCCGACCCGGCCCACGGTGGACACGCGGCGGTCGAGCGAGTCGTCGGCACGGGTCTGGGTGGACACCGGTGAGGTCTCCGTCATGCCGTAGCAGATCGACACCTCGGTCATCGACATCCGCTCGATGACCTGCTTCATCACCTCGGCCGGGCAGGGCGAGCCCGCCATTATGCCGGTGCGCAGGCTGGACAGGTCGTAGCCGGCGAAGTCCGGGGAGGACAGCTCGGCGATGAACATCGTGGGCACCCCATAGAGCGAGGTGCAGCGCTCGTCCTGCACGGCCTGCAGCGTCGCGACCGGGTCGAAACTCGGCGCGGGGATGACCATGCACGCTCCGTGGCTGGTCGCGGCGAGGTTGCCCATGACCATGCCGAAGCAGTGGTAAAACGGCACGGGAATGCAGATCCTGTCGTCCTCGGTGTAATTGCACAGCTCGCCGACGAAATACCCGTTGTTCAGGATGTTGTGGTGCGACAGGGTCGCGCCCTTCGGGAAACCCGTGGTGCCCGAGGTGTACTGGATGTTGATGGGGTCGTCGGTGTCCAGTTCGATGGCGTCAAGCACCCCGCGGTCCAGGCGGCGCCCGGTCTCGAGCAGCGCCTGCCACGGCGCGCTGCCGAGCAGCACGACGGTTTTCAGTTCCGGGCAGCGCGGCCGCACCTCGGCGATCATCCCGGCGTAGTCGGAGGTCTTCAGCTTCGCCGCCGCTACGAGCAGCGTGCTGCCCGACTGGTTGAGCACGAACTCCAGCTCACGGGCGCGGTACGCCGGGTTAATGTTCACCAGGATCGCGCCGATCTTCGCGGTCGCGTACTGGGTGAGCGTCCATTCGGCGCAGTTCGGCGCCCAGATGCCGACCCGGTCCCCCTTGGCGATGCCCATCTCGAGCAATCCGAGCGCGAGCGCGTCGACGTCGGCGGCGAGTTCCGCGTACGTCCACCGTTGCCCGGTCGGCCGGTCTACCAGCGCCTCACGGTCCCCGAACGCCCGCACGGTGGCGTCGAAGTTGCCGCCGATCGTGTCGCCCAGCAGCGGCGTTGCGGATTCTCCTGATGAGTAACTAAGTGCGGCAGACATGGCCCGCTCACCTCCAAGCCTGGTTTTACCTGGCATTCCATCCCCAGTCCAGCATGGCACGGTTTTCCCGGTAAACATTTATCGGCGACTTGACATCGTACGATCAACGCCAGGGCGGATAATAAGCTCTATACATGGGCGGCCCTGGCCATACCCGCCGGGGCCGTGGAGGGTGAACATGCAACTCCGACTGCTAAATGTGGCAGTGGACGGTGGGGACCTGCGTGTGCTCCTATGGGGTACAGGCAAACGCGTGGCGGTCGCTGTGCACGGAATTACTGGTTCCGGCATGGCATGGCAGGCAGTCGCGCGCCATATGCCGTCTGACTGGACGCTGGCCGCTCCTGACCTGCGCGGCCGCGGGCACAGCCGTGATCTGCCTGGCCCGTACGGCCTGGACAGGCACGCCAGCGACGTGGTGGCGGTGCTGCGCCATTTCGGCGGACGGCCCGTGCTTGCGGGGCATTCGATGGGCGCGTACGTCGCGCTGCTCGCCCGCGACGCGCACCCGGAACTCGTGCGCCGGCTCGTCCTGGTGGACGGCGGCCTGTCGCTGCCGGTGCCGGAGGGCATCGACCTGGACGCCACGCTCGATGCGACCCTGGGCCCGGCCATCGCCAGGCTGGGGCAGACCTTCCCGGACACCGAGGCGTATCTGGAATTCTGGCGGGCCCACCCGGCGCTGGCCGGCCACTGGACCGCCGATGTCGAGGCGTACGTCCGCTACGACCTGACCGGCGAGCCCGGGCAGCTGCACAGCCGCGCCGTCGCGGAGGCGGTCCGCACCGACGGCCGCGAGCTGCTGGCGGAGAAGCCGTTCACGGACGCGCTCGGCCGGCTGAGTCGGCCGACGCCGCTGCTGACCGCGCCGGCCGGGATGTTCGGCGAGCCGCCGCCGCTGATCCCGCACGAGGTCATCCAAGTGTGGGCCGAACGCGTCCCGGCGCTGCGGCCGCAGGTCGTGCCCGGGATGAACCATTACACGATCCTGTTCGACTCCGAAGGCGCCGCAGCGGTGTCCCAGGCGATCAGGGCGGCCGCGCTCTGAGTATCAACGTGACCCAGCTGACCGAGGCGAGGACCGCCGGGTCGTTCGGGATGCTGGCCGATGTGGTCGCTGCCGGTGGCGTGCTCATCCTGAGCGGCGCCGGGCTGTCCACCGAGTCGGGCATCCCGGATTACCGTGGTCCCACCGGCCTGGCGCGCCAGGCCGGTGGGGCGACGCCGATGACCTACCAGACGTTCACCGGCAGCGCCGAGGCCCGGCGCAGGTACTGGGCCCGCAGCTACCTCGGCTGGCGGCACATCACCCGGGCGGTCCCGAACGACGGTCACCGCGCCGTGGCCGAGCTGAGCCGCCGCGGGCTGCTGACCGGCATCATCACCCAGAACGTGGACGGCCTGCACCAGGCGGCGGGCCCAGTGATGGGCGGAGCGGCCGTGACCGAACTGCACGGCAGCCTGCACTGGGTCGCCTGCCTGTCGTGCGGGCAGCGGACGCCGCGCACCGAACTCGCCCGGCGGCTCGAGGCCGCCAACCCCGGCTGGGACGCGGAGCTGGCCGCCGCCATCAAGCCCGACGGGGACGCCGACACCGACGACGAGGCCGTCGCGTCGTTCCAGGTCGTCGACTGCTCCGTGTGTCACGGCGTGCTCAAGCCGGACGTGGTGTTCTTCGGCGAGAACGTGCCGAGGCCGCGGGCGGAAGCCTGCTACGCACTGGTCGAAAGATCCAGCGCGCTGGTCGTCCTGGGTTCGTCCCTCACCGTGATGTCCGGGTTCCGTTACGTCCGGCACGCGGCCAGGCGGCAGCGCCCGATCGTGATCGTCAACCAGGGCGCCACCCGCGGCGACACGTACGCCACCGCGACCCTCGACGCTCCGCTGGGCCGGACACTCACCGAGCTCGTGACCAGAACCGGGGAGCGGCGTTGACCGCGGGCGACGACGGTTTCGACGTGGTGACCGGGGCGTTCAGCTACTCCGGCGCGGCCATCGCGAGCGAGTTGCAGGCGGCGGGCCGCCGGGTGCGCACGATCACCGGCCATCCCGACCGGGCCCCAAAGGCGCCGAAGGCGCCGGCGGGCACCGGCATCGAGGTCAGGCCGCTGGACTTCGCCGATCCCGCGGCGCTCGCCGAGTCGCTGCGCGGCGCCCGGACGCTGTACAACACGTACTGGGTGCGGTTCGCGCACGGTCAGGTCGACCACCCGGTGGCGGTGGCCCGTTCGCGCGCGCTGTTCCTGGCGGCCGCCGAGGCGGGCGTGCAGCGGATCGTGCACGTGTCGATCACCCATCCGAGCGCCGACTCGCCGTACCCCTACTTCCGCGGCAAGGCGGCGGTGGAGCAGGCCCTGCGCGACATGGGCATCTCGCACGCTGTGCTGCGGCCGGCCATCCTGTTCGGCGGCAACGGCGTCCTGATCAACAACATCGCCTGGCTGCTGCGCCGCCTGCCCGTGTTCGCCGTCGGCGGTACCGGCGAGTACCGCATCCGCCCGATTCACGTCGACGACCTGGCCTGGCTGTGCGTGCGGGCCGGGAACTCCGCGACGACCGAGACCATCGACGCGGTAGGGCCCGAACGGCCCGCCTTCATCGACCTGGTCCGGACGATCAAGGACGCGGTAGGCAGCCGCAGCCAGATCGTCCGCGTGCCCGGGGCGCTCATCCCGCCCGCCGCCCGCCTGCTCGGCGTGGCGCTGCGCGACACCCTGCTCACCGCCGACGAATACCAGGGGATGGCGGACGGCCTGGCCGACACCGACGGCCCCGCCACCGGCGAGACCGCGCTGAGCCGGTGGATCATCGACCACAAGGACACCCTGGGCCGCGGTTACGCCAACGAACTCACCCGCCACTTCCGCTGACCAGCGGCAGAACTGACCTGACCGGGCTGACCGGAACGGGCTAGGCGAGGGCACGGGGATGGGAGGAGGCGTAGACCTCGCGCAGCCTGTCCACCGTGATCAGGGTATAGACCTGGGTGGTGGTGACCGACGCGTGGCCGAGCAGTTCCTGGACCACCCTGATGTCGGCACCGCCGTCGAGCATGTGCGTGGCGAAGGAGTGCCGCAGCGTGTGCGGTGACACCTCGGCCAGTCCGGCCCGCTCGGCGGCGGCGTGCAGCACGCCCCAGGCGCCCTGCCGGGTGAGGCGGCCGCCGCGGGCGTTGAGAAAGACCGCCGGGCTAGCCGACACGCGGCGGGACGCCGCAGCAAGGGCGGGCCTGGCCCGGACCAGGTACGCCTGGAGCGCCCGCACGGCGTAGCTGCCGACCGGCACCACCCGGTGCTTGCTGCCCTTGCCTACCAGCCGTACGAGTGAGTCAGCGTCCAGTTGGAGTTCATCGATATCGAGCCCGGTCGCCTCGGAGATGCGCGCCCCGGTCCCGTAGAGGAACTCCAGCAGCGCCCGGTCCCGCAGCGGCCGGAGGTCCGCGGACATCTCGTCCGGGCCCGGGCCGGCCGCATCGAGCAGGCGTTCCACCTCCTCCAGGGTGATCGCCTTGGGCAGCCGCCTGGGCGGCGACGGCGGCGGGACCTCGCGAGCCGGGTCGGTGTCGGCGAGGCCCTGGTCGACCGCGAACGCGTGCAGGCCCCGGACCGCGATCACGGCCCGCGCCGCCGAGCTGACCGCCAGGGCCGCGTGCTCGGCGTCGCCCTCGCGGAGCGAGGCGAGGAACTCGGCCACATCGGCCGGGGTGACCTCACCTAGCCCGGTCTTGCCGCGGTCGGCCAGCATCGAGGAGTACCGCCGCAGGTCCCGCCGGTAGGACTCGACCGTGTTCGCCGCCAGCCCCCGCTCCACGACCAGGTACTGCAGGTAGCCGCGGACCGTGTCCGCCAGCGCAGGGGAGGCCAGCGTGGAGGGTACCGGCGCCTGGCTCAGTTGAGGACCTGGCCGAGCGGGGTGTAGGGCAGCGCGTGCGCTTCGGCGACCGGCTCGCAGGTCAGCTGGCCGGCATGCGTGGACAGCCCCAGGGCCAGCGCCGGATCGGCGCGGAGCGCGTCACGCCAGCCGCGGTTGGCCATCTCGACCACGTAGGGCAGCGTCACGTTGGTCAGGGCGTACGTGGACGTGTGCGGGACAGCGCCGGGCATGTTCGCCACGCAGTAGAACAGCGCGTCATGCACCCGGTAGGTGGGGTCCGCGTGCGTGGTGGGACGCGATCCCTCGAAGCAGCCGCCCTGGTCGATCGAGATGTCGACGAGCACCGCGCCCGGCTTCATCCGGGACACGAGCTCGTCGGTGACCAGCCGGGGCGCCTTGGCCCCCGGCACCAGCACCGCGCCGATCACCAGGTCCGCGTCGATGACCGCACGCTCGATCTCGTAGGAGTTGGACGCGACCGTCTGGCAGTGCCCCTGGTAGATGGCGTCCGCCTGGCGGAGCCTGGCGACGTTCCGGTCTACCAGCAGCACCTCGGCCTGCATGCCGAGCGCGATCGCGGCCGCGTTCATCCCCGAGACCCCGGCGCCGAGCACGACCACCTTGGCCGCGTACACGCCCGAGACGCCGCCCATCAGCACCCCGCGCCCGCCGCCGTCACGCTGCAGGTGGTGCGCGCCGACCTGCGGCGCCATCCGGCCCGCGACCTCGGACATCGGGGCGAGCAGCGGCAGCGAACCGTCGGGCAGCTGGACGGTCTCGTACGCGATCGAGGTGGTGCCGGAGCTGAGCAGCGCGTCGGTACAGGGCTTGGACGCGGCCAGGTGCAGGTAGGTGAACAGGACCTGGCCGGAGCGCATCCGGTGGTACTCCTGTTCGATCGGCTCCTTGACCTTGAGGATCAGGTCCCCCTCGCCCCACACGTCATCGGCGGTCGGCAGGATCTTCGCGCCGGCCGTGGTGAAGTCTTCGTCGGGAATGGACGACCCCTCCCCCGCCCCGGACTCGATGACCACCTGATGGCCGCCGCGAACCAGCTCGTGCACCCCGGAGGGCGTGATCGCCGCGCGGTATTCGTGGTTCTTGATTTCCCGGGGAATTCCAACCTTCATGGTGGTCCTTCCAGACGACAGAGCGTCATTGCTCGTCGGGCGCGTCAGCCGGGCGAAGCCGGTCAAACCCCTCTGACCTGGCAGCATACCCTGCCAGGAGGCCCAGAGCCGCGACCCCGTTGTGCAGCTCACCGGCGAAGACCTTGCGCACCGCCTCGTCCAGCGGCAGCCAGGCCGACACCAGCTGAGCCTCCTCGTCCTTGGGCACGAAGTCGCGTTCGGCGGCCGGGACGAATTCCAGGTCACGGGCCAGGAAGACGCGCAGGCGCTCGGTGCTGAAGCCGGGCGAGGAGTAGTAGTCGGCGAGCAGCCGCCAGTCCCGCGCCCGGTAGCCGGCCTCCTCGAGTAGTTCCCGCCGTGCCGTGGTCCACGGCGGCTCCCCGGCGACGTCGCGCAGGCCGGCCGGGATCTCCCAGAGCAGCCTACCCACCGGATGACGGTACTGCCTGATCAGAAGCACCTGGTTGGCGTCATCGAGGGCGAGCACGGCGACTGCGCCAGGGTGGATAACCACCTCTCGTTCGGCCAGCTCATTGTCGGGCATGCGGACCTTGTCGGTCCGTACGCCGACCAGCCGGCCGCGGAGCAACTCGGCCGAGGAGACAACGGGCCAGTTCGCAACCTCGTCCGTAATGTTCATGCGCTGGCCACGGCGCGGGCGGCGGCCGCCGCGTTAGCCGCTTTGGACCGCGCCAGGGCGGCCGCGATCAGGCCGCTGAACAGCGGGTGCGGCCGGGTGGGGCGGGACAGGAACTCCGGGTGCGCCTGCGTGCCCACGAAGAACGGGTGGCCGCTCAGCTCGGCGAACTCCACTAGGTGCCGGTCTGGCGAGAGCCCGGAGAAGACGAGGCCCGCCTGCTCGAGCACCGCCCGGTAGGCGTTGTTGACCTCATACCTGTGCCGGTGACGCTCCTCCACCAGGGTGCTGCCGTACAGTTCCTCCACCCGAGTGCCCGGCTGCAGCGCGGCCGGGTACAGGCCCAGGCGCATGGTGCCGCCCATGTCCCGCTCCCCCGCCACCACGTCTTCCTGGTCGGCCATGGTGGCGATCACCGGGTACGGGGTATCCGGGTTGAACTCGGTGCTGTCCGCCTCGGCCAGCCCGGCCAGGTCGCGGGCCACCTCGATGACCATGCACTGCAGGCCGAGGCACAGGCCCAGGATGGGGATGCCGTGCTCGCGCGCGTACCTGATCGCGCCGATCTTCCCCTCGATGCCGCGGACCCCGAACCCGCCCGGGATCAGCACCCCGTCCACGCCCTCGAGCTCGGCGGCCGCGCCTTCCGGCTCCTCGCAGGCGTCGCTGATCACCCAGCGGATGTTCACCTGGGCGTCATTGGCGAAGCCGCCCGCCTTCAGCGCCTCGGCCGGCGACAGGTACGCATCGGGCAGGTCCACGTACTTGCCGACCAGGGCGATCGTGATGCTGTGGGCCGGCCGGTGCACCCGGCGGAGCAGGTCGTCCCACTCGCTCCAGTCCACGTCGCGGAACGGCAGGCCGAGCCGGCGCACCACGTAGGCGTCCAGGCCCTCGGCGTGCAGCACCTTGGGGATGTCGTAGATCGACGGCGCGTCCGGCGCGGAGACCACGGCTTCCTCGTCCACGTCGCACATCAGGCTTATCTTGCGTTTCAGGTTGGCGTTGATCGGCCGGTCGGAACGGGCCACGATGGCATCCGGCTGGATGCCGATGCTGCGCAGGGCGGCCACCGAATGCTGGGTGGGCTTGGTCTTCAGCTCACCCGAGGGGCCGATGTACGGCAGCAGGCTGACGTGCAGGAAGAAGCAGCGGTCCCGGCCGATCTCGTGCCTGATCTGGCGGATGGCCTCGAGGAACGGCTGCGACTCGATGTCGCCGACGGTCCCGCCCACCTCGGTGATCACCACGTCCACGTCATCGCCGGCCATCTGCAGGATGCGGGACTTGATCTCGTTGGTGATGTGCGGGATGACCTGCACGGTGTCGCCGAGGTAGGCGCCGCGGCGCTCGTTCGCGATCACCGTGGAGTAGATCTGGCCGGTGGTGACGTTCGCCTCGCCCGCCAGGTTGGTGTCCAGGAAGCGCTCGTAGTGGCCGACGTCGAGATCGGTTTCCGTGCCGTCGTCGGTCACGAACACCTCACCGTGCTGGAAGGGGTTCATGGTGCCCGGGTCGACGTTGAGATACGGGTCGAGTTTTTGCATCGTGACCCGCAGACCCCGCAGTTTCAGCAGGCGGCCCAGGCTGGACGCGGTCAGTCCCTTGCCGAGGCTGGAGGCGACGCCTCCGGTGACGAAGAGATGTCTGGTTTGCATAGGCCGTGGATGGAGTGATGATGCGGCCACTATGAGGCTCCCGTGGTGTCCGGTAGGGCGGTGTCCAATAGGGCACTGAAAAGCTGCAGGTCCACGGGCCACCAGGATAACAGGCCGGCGGCGGCCGGCCCGGCATTTGCCTGCCGACGGGCCACCGCGTCGGCCATCGCGACGTCTTCTGTCTGGTGCGCCTCGCCGAATCTGGCCAGCATGACGGCCGAAGCGACGGCGAGGAAGAAGCCTGCCCAGGCGACCACAGCAAGCCCGGGACGCGTCTGGTCGCCCAGGAAGATGACCCCGATGACGGCGGGCGGGATTGTCTCGCTCAGCACCACGGCCGCCGTGGCGACCGTCACGCTGCCGCTTTCCAGGGCGGTGGCGTAGAACATGAACGAGATGATGCCGGCCGCGGCCACGGCGTAGGCCGCCGGGTCACGGGCCAGTTCCAGCGGCGAGAACCCGGTCAGCACGCGGGCCGCGATGCTGAGCACCCCGTAGCCGAAACCCGCGGTCATGCCGAGCGCGGTGGTGCGGTACGGCTCGTTGAGCCTGGCCGCGGCCAGGCCGACGATGGCCAGGCCCGCGACCGCCACGATGAGGGCGAGCTTGAACACCGCGCCCACCTGCGCGGCGCCTTCCGCGCCGGCCGAGGCGCCGAGCAGGCCGACGCCCGCCACCACGCCGAGCACCGCCGCCCACTCTCGCCAGGACAGGGTCACGCCGATCACCCACGAGGCCACCACGGCGGTCACCGCGAGGTTCGACGCCACGAACGCCTGGACGGCGAAGAGCGGCAACCGCTGCAAGGCGATGAGCTGGGCCACGAAACCGAGCGCGTCGAGGCAGATGCTGACCACGAACCGCCACTGGTGCAGCAACCGCACCACCAGGCCGGGATCTACGCCCCCGGAGGCGTCTTCGGCCGACTTGTTGCTGGCCGCGCGCACCGCGATCGCTTGCATCACCGAGGCCACGCCGTACAGCAGTGCCGCGACGATTGCCGCGATCAGGCTGACTAGCACCGCACACCTCCCCCGGTATCATTGCTAGTCGGCTGTTTTCTGAGGCAACCATGAGCGGACCCTCAGCATTCCGGTGCAGCCATCCACTATCATTCTCCGCCCGCGGACGCCTCCGACGACCACCCTCGGACCGACGCGGTTCTCAGCGCAGCGAAGCCGCCGGGCGCACCTCCCAACCGGTCCACAGCGGCCGGTATCCCATCCGGTTCCAGAACGGCGCGGACAGCGGGTTCATCAGCGCATAGTGCAGCAGCGTGGTCTGGACGCCGCGGGCGTCGAGCACGCCATGGACGTGCCTGACCAGGGCCGCGCCCACCCCGCTGCCCCGCTCGCCGGGCCGCACGAACATGGTCTGCAGGTAGACCGTCACGCCCGGCCGCGTCATGCTCGCGATCCATCCCGAGCGCTCCGGCGGCTGGACGTGGACCAGGCCGACGGGCCGCCCGTCCCGTTCGGCCAGCCAGGCCCAGGCCGGGCGCGTGGCCAGCGCCGCCTGCGTCTCGGCACGGACCAGCGCCTCGGTGGCCGGGCGGATGATGGCGGCGCCGAACTGCGCGTCGTAGCGGATCACGCCCATCTCGAACTCGGTCACGACGTCCAGGTCGCCTAGCCCGGCTTCGCGGATGACCAGGCCGGCGCTGCTCTCCGCGACGACCTGGGCGCTGGCAGGCTCCCCGGGTCGTGCGGGTCCCGCCGCCGCTGCGTGCTCTGCGGGACGGACCGCGATCACGGTCATCGCCTGCATCCCGCGCCGCAGCAGGGCGTTCACTCCGCTGACGTCGCGGGCCGGCCAGGTGACCATCGCCGCGGTGTCCACCGGGCCTGCCTCGGGCAGGCCCGCCAGGTGGTCGCGCCACTGCCCGAGCAGGTCGTCCAGGGCCGCGGACGTGTCCGGCTCGCGCAGCCGTAGGATCAGCGAGAACTGGCTCGCCGACCCCCAGGTCTGGTTCAGCGTGCCGGCCGGGACGAATTGGTGACGACAGACGCCGAGCCCGGCCGGGCGGCCGTTCGCCCCGGCGGCCACCAGCGGTGCCGCGCAGCCCTCAGGCAGGTCCGCCCGCCCAGGCAGCAGCCGGTCCAGACCCTGCCAGCGCCGGCCCACCGACTTGTTGAGGTCATGGACTACGTCACGAACCACCCAGGGCATTGTCCCGCCTTCGCCTTTTCCCAGCGTCCCTCGCTCCGCCACGCACTATACCCTGCCGGTAAATCATGATTAAAGGAGTTTATGCAGGTAGCGCCGCTCGCCGATGACCCGGTAAGTCCAGGACTCGCTATTATTTAAAGAACACTCGGCATGCTTCGGCAGCCCATCAAATTGCTCCAGCGGGCGGAGACCCCGACCCCTTAATTTCCGTGGTCAGCGCGAGTGAACAGCAGCGGCCTTACGAGCCGCCCGGCGGCGCCCATCAGCCGCGGCCCGGCAGGAACTCCCGCCAGCTGCGGGTCGAACAGGACGAACCCATAGCCGAGCCGGCGCGCCAGGATCCCGTCCGTGGCGACCTGATCCCCGATCACCACCCCAGGCCGGGGGAAACGCCGGTACGCCGCGGTCCGCAGCGGCTTACCCGCGGACGCCAGGTACACCACCCGCAGGCCGGCTCCGCCGGGCACAACCGACGGCCGACGCGACGAGTTGGTGGCAAAGCACAGCACTTGCAGGGCCGGCAGGACCGAGACCTCGCTGAGCACCCGCGCCATCCCCTGCTCAAGGGCCTCCTGGCCGCCATCCCAGTAAGCCACCAGCGGCTCCACGTCGAAGATCACCGTCCGCGCTGACAGTTCCCCGGCCCAGCGCACCACGTCACCGAGCCTCGTCGCGCGCTCAAAATCGGTTCTCATGTCACAGCCTCAGCACGCTCACGGCGGACGCCCGCGAGCTGCCGCAGCCTGGCCCAGTTCACCGGGGGCCTCGGCGCGGGGACGCCCGGCCGATCCCGCGGTACCCAGACGCGGAGCGCGGACGGGGAGATCGTGCAGGTCACCGGCGTCGACAAAGACACCGCCTCGCCGTCGATGCCGACCGGGATCTCGGCCGCGTCGGCGCTGATCTCGATCTTCTTAGCGGTCAGCACCCTCAGTCCGACGGCTTTCCTGCCACGGACCAGGTCGACAGCCTGCCGGGCGTTGCGGACCTTGACACCGACGACGCCGAGAATGCCGCGATCCAGCCGGGCGCGGCGGCTCAGGCCGGCGACGTCTCCCGTTCCGTACGGGTTGTTAGCCACCAGCAGCGCTTGCGGCGACCTGATCTCCACATCGTCCGACCGCGCGGACAGAAGTGCTCCGCGCTGGCCTTGCAGCAGGTCCGGGAGCAGGTTCAGCGTCGTCTTCAGCTTGTCGTCGCGGTACGCCGGGGTCTCGACGACCTCGGCGTACGCGCCGAACGAGGCGTTGTTGACGAATACCCGGCCGTTGATCATCCCGAGATCGACCCGCAGTTCGACACCATCGGACAGGGCGCCCAGGCAGGCTGACGGATCCTCGCGGTCCAGCCCGAGATCGAGGGCGAAGTGATTGCGCGTGCCCGCGGAGATCACCAGGAACGGGATGCCATGCTCGGCGGCGACGCCGGCCACCAGGGCCTGGGTGCCGTCGCCTCCGGCGGCGCCGAGCAGATCGGCACCTTTGGCCACGGCCTCGCGGGCCACCTGGGCGACGTCGACGGGCTCGGGCCCGCCGATGAGAAATACCTCGGCGCCAAGGTCTTCCGCCTTGCGTTTCAGGTCGAATTTCTCGACTTTCCCGCCGCCGGACTTCGGATTCATGATCAGGTACGGATGCCGGGCAGGCGGCTCCGCCGGATGCTCGGGCATGCGCCAGTCCGTGGGATCCCTGGCCAGCGCCACGCGTGCGGTGATGCTCGCGAGCAGCCACACCGCAGCCGAAGCGATGGCCACCCACAGCACGCCGCGGAACGCGAAAACGACGATCACGGCGATCGGCGCGAGGACGAAGACCGCGAGCGACAGCCAGCGCCCTATGCCCCGCCGGGACAGGAAGAAGTACGCGGCGACCAGGCTCACGACCGCGGCGGCCCCACCCACGGCCAGCATCGCCAGGCTCCTCAGCCCGGCAAAAAGCACCAGGATCACGATCGCCGCGGCCACCAGCACGAAGGTCAGACGTGCCAGCCAGCGCTGGGCGGGCGTGCTCTGCGGGCTCACCGCGGACGTCACGGCAGCCGCCGACCGGGCAGGGCGCGGGAATTCATGGTCCTGTCCACGTCCCGATCGTCACATGGCGCCGGCTCCGGCGCCTCACCCCTTGCGGGGGAACTGGGGTCTGGGACCGGCTTTCGCGATCAGACCCCGGCCGCGTGCATGCCGCGGAGCTCGGACTTGAGCTCCCTGATCTCGTCGCGGAGCCGGGCCGCCACCTCGAAGTGCAACTCGGCGGCGGCGGCGTGCATCTGCTCGGTCAGCTCGGTGATCAGGCCGACGAGCTCACCGCGCGCTGCGCTCGCCTCCTTCGTCGGCTCCCCGGCCGGGGTACGTCCGCCCGCCTGCGCGGCGATGGCGCGGGCGCGGGAGGACAGGCCGGGCACCGGCGCCTTGCCGCGGGACTGCTGCCGCCCGCCGCCGCCGATCAGCTGCTCGGTGTCGGCGTCCTCACGGACGATCTGGTCCAGGATGTCGGCGATCCGCTTGCGCAGCGGCTGAGGGTTGATGCCGTTCGCCTCGTTGTAGGCGACCTGCTTTTCCCGTCGCCGGTTGGTCTCGTCGATCGCCCGCCGCATCGACGGCGTGACCGTATCGGCGTACATATGCACCTCGCCGGACACGTTCCTCGCCGCACGGCCGATGGTCTGGATCAGCGACGTGCCCGACCGCAGGAAGCCTTCCTTGTCCGCGTCCAGGATGGCCACGAGCGACACCTCGGGCAGGTCAAGGCCCTCGCGGAGCAGGTTAATGCCGACGAGCACGTCGTACTCGCCCACCCTCAGCTCGCGCAGCAGCTCGACCCGGCGCAGCGTGTCGACCTCGCTATGCAGGTACCTGGCCCGGACCCCGTTCTCGAGCAGGTAGTCGGTCAGGTCCTCGGCCATCCGCTTGGTCAGCGTGGTGACCAGCACCCGCTCGTTGCGCTCGGCCCGCTGCCTGATCTCGTGCAGCAGGTCGTCGATCTGGCCCTTGGTCGGCTTGATGACCACCTCAGGGTCGACCAGCCCGGTCGGCCGGATCACCTGCTCGACCACGTCGCCGCCGACGCGCCGCAGTTCGTACGGACCCGGGGTGGCCGACAGGTAGATGGTCTGGCCGATCCTGTCAAGGAACTCATCCCAGGTCAGCGGCCTGTTATCGATCGCGCTCGGCAACCGGAAGCCGTGCTCGACCAGGACCCGCTTGCGGGACACGTCGCCTTCGTACATGGCGCCGATCTGCGGCACCGTGACGTGGGACTCGTCGATGACCAGCAGGAAGTCCTCGGGGAAGTAGTCGAGCAGCGTGTTCGGCGGGCTGCCGGCCTCGCGGCCGTCGATGTGCCGCGAGTAGTTCTCGATCCCCGAGCAGCTGCCGACCTGCCGCATCATCTCGATGTCATAGGTGGTGCGCATGCGCAGCCGCTGCGCCTCGAGCAGCTTGCCGCCGCGCTCGAGTTCGCCGAGCCGGGTGGCCAGCTCGGCCTCGATGCCGTTGATGGCGCGCTCCATACGCTCCGGCCCGGCCACGTAGTGCGAGGCGGGGAAGATGTACAGCTCGGTGTCCTCGCTGATCACCTCGCCGGTGAGCGGGTGCAGCGTCATCAGCCGCTCGATCTCGTCGCCGAACATCTCGATCCGGACCGCGAGTTCCTCGTACATCGGGATGACTTCGATGGTGTCGCCGCGGACCCGGAAGGTGCCGCGGGTGAAGGCCAGGTCGTTCCGGGCGTACTGCATGCCGACCAGCTTGCGCAGCAGCATGTCCCGCTCGACGGTGTCACCCAGCTTGACCTTGAGCATCCGGTCCACGTATTCCTGCGGCGTGCCCAGGCCGTAGATGCACGACACGGAGGAGACCACGATGGTGTCGCGCCGGGTGAGCAGCGAATTGGTCGCCGAGTGCCTGAGCCGTTCCACCTCGGAGTTGATCGAGGAGTCTTTCTCGATGTAGGTGTCGGTCTGCGGGACGTACGCTTCTGGCTGGTAATAATCGTAATAGGAGACGAAGTACTCGATCGCGTTGTTGGGCAGCATCTCGCGCAGTTCGTTGGCAAACTGGGCGGCGAGCGTCTTATTCGGCAGCATCACCAGCAGCGGCCGCTGCAGCCGCTCGGCGATCCACGCGACCGAGGCGGTCTTGCCGGTGCCGGTCGCGCCGAGCAGCACGGTGTTCGTGTCCCCCGCCCGTATCCGCCTGGAGATCTCGGCGATCGCCGTCGGCTGGTCGCCAGCCGGCACCATGTCGGTGATGACCTCGAACGGCGCAACCCTGCGCTGCAAATCGGTAACCGGACGCACGACGGCAAACCTCCTAGACCTCCGAGGGTTCAACTCTAGGCGGGGGGTCTGACATTCCGCGGCGCCTACCGCCCGGTCTCAGGCCTGGAGCCGGCGCACCAGGTCGGCCCAGACGTCGGCGACGCGGCTGTCCAGGTCGTCCAGGGAGCCGGAGTTGTCGATCACGATGTCGGCGACGGCCAGCCGCTGCTCCCGGCTGGCCTGGGCCGCCATCCGGGCCCGGGCCTGATCCGGCGCCATGCCGCGCTGGCTGACCAGCCGTTCGACCTGCAGCCCGGGCGGCACGTCCACCACGATGACAAGGTCGAAGGCGTCCTTGCCTCGGCTCTCGGCCAGCAAGGGCACATCGTGCACGATGACGGGGCCTGGCGGTCCGGCGGCCTGCACGGCGGTGCGTTCGGCTGCCTGCATCCACGCGCGGACCAGCGGGTGCACGATCTCGTTGAGTGTCGCGCGCAGCCCGGGATCGGCGAACACGATCTCGCCCAGCCGCTCCCGGTTCAGCGAGCCATCCGGGCGCAGAACGTCGTCACCGAAGGCCCCGGCGATGCGGGCCAGCCCCGGCGAGCCGGGGACGACCACTTCCCTGGCGGCCACGTCCGCGTCGATGAGCACGGCGCCGTGGTCCGCCAGCCGCCGGGATACCTCGCTCTTGCCCGACCCGATGCCTCCGGTGAGCCCGACCCGCAGCAACGTGAGCCCTCCTTACGTACTCGGTGGCCCCCAGGTCACCTAAGAAGGTACCCGGGGGCCCACAGATGCCGTTCGCGGACGTAGGCAGGGACAAGAATGCCGCGCCCGCCCGCAGGAGCGGGCGGGCGCGGCATCGGTGCTGGATTTTAGCTCTGGCCGCCGGACAGCTTCTCGCGCAGGGCCGCCAGGGCCTCGTCGGAAGCCAGGGTGCCGGTGGCGCCGGCCCCCGGGGTCGAGCTCGAGGTGACCGCGCCGGGCGTGCCGGCCGGACGGGATCCGCCCGAGCGGCCGCTGCGCGGGCCGCGCGGGGCGCCGTTGCCCGCCGCCGCCGCGTCGGAGTCGCCGGACTCGGCCGTGACGCCTTCCTCCTCCGCGGCCCGGCGGGATTCCTCCACCTGACGCCGGTGCGCCTCGAACCTGGCGCGCGCCTCGGCGTACTGGTGCTCCCACTCCTCACGCTGCTTCTCGTAGCCGGGCAGCCACTCGCCGGTCTCCGGGTCGAAGCCCTCCGGGTACTCGTAGTTGCCCTGCTCGTCGTAGGAGGCCGGCATGCCGTACAGGGTCGGGTCGAAGTCGTCGCCGACCGTCTCGCCGATGGTGCCCTCGTTGGCCTGCTTGAGCGACAGGCTGATCCGGCGCCGGTCCAGGTCGATGTCGATGATCTTGACGAAGATCTCGTCGCCCACCTGGACGACCTGCTCCGGGATCTCCACGTGCCGGTCGGCCAGCTCGGAGATGTGCACCAGGCCCTCGATGCCCTCCTCGACCCGGACGAACGCGCCGAACGGGACGAGCTTGGTGACCCGGCCCGGCACGACCTGCCCGATCTGGTGGGTCCGCGCGAACTGCTGCCACGGGTCTTCCTGGGTGGACTTCAGCGACAGCGAGACGCGCTCGCGGTCCATGTCCACGTCCAGCACCTCGACGGTGACCTCCTGGCCGACCTCGACGACCTCACCCGGGTGGTCGATGTGCTTCCAGGACAGCTCGGACACGTGCACCAGGCCGTCCACGCCGCCCAAGTCGACGAACGCGCCGAAGTTGACGATCGAGGACACCACGCCCTTGCGGATCTGGCCCTTGGACAAGGTGTTGAGGAAGGTGTGGCGGACCTCGGACTGGGTCTGCTCGAGCCAGGCGCGCCGGGACAAGACCACGTTGTTGCGGTTCTTGTCCAGCTCGATGATCTTGGCTTCGATCTCCTTGCCCACATACGGCTGCAGGTCGCGGACCCGGCGCATCTCCACCAGCGAGGCCGGCAGGAAGCCGCGCAGCCCGATGTCCAGGATCAGGCCGCCCTTGACGACCTCGATCACCGTGCCGGTGACCACGCCGTCCTCTTCCTTGATCTTCTCGATCGTGCCCCAGGCGCGCTCGTACTGCGCCCGCTTCTTGGACAGGATCAGCCGGCCTTCCTTGTCCTCCTTCTGCAGGACAAGGGCCTCGATGTGCTCGCCGACGTGGACCACGTCGTGCGGGTCCACGTCGTGCTTGATCGACAGTTCGCGGGAGGGAATCACGCCTTCTGTCTTGTAGCCGATATCGAGCAAGACCTCGTCTCGGTCGACCTTGACGACTGTTCCTTCGACGATGTCACCGTCGTTGAAATACTTGATGGTTTCGTCGATCGCGGCGAGGAATGCCTCCTCGGACCCGATGTCGTTGACCGCCACCTTGGGGGTCGAGTTGGCTTGCGTGGTGCTCGTCATGTGTGGGTTGGCTCCGGATGCGGACAGGGAAAGTTATGGATACGCCGGTAACCGTGCAGGTGACCAGGATTCACAGGACTTACCACAGTCAGCAAGAGAGCCGGCTACGGCACGCCCGGCGAGCCGCCTGCCCGATCACATGGTGTTGATACCACGCGATCACGGCGGAACGCACGAGGACACGGCGCGGTGCCCAGCTTATGAGAGTTAACCTGGAGGGTCAATTGAGACCGGCCACAATACGGCCACGGTGTCGGCGCGGCGGGTGCTGGGGGAGGTCTGGGCAGTACGGCGAATTGGGCGGCGTAGCCGCAATCGCACGGGACGCGAGGGGGCCTTGGGTGGGCCCGGGGGAGCAAGCAGAGCCCCTCCGGCCACGCGATACTACGGCGAGGTACCGCAGCGGGGCGCGAAGCGCAGCGGGGTTCCGGGCCACCGGGGTCTGGGGTGTCCCCGGGGGGACGAGTGTCCCCCCGGGCCAGCTCAGTGCGCCGCTTCGGCCCAGCTTCGGCCGGTGCCGACCGATACGTCGAGGGGCACCCGCAGCGAAGCGGCGCCGGCCATCGCGGCGCACACCAGGTCGCGGACTTCTGCGAGCTCGCCGGGCGCCACCTCGATGATGAGCTCGTCGTGCACCTGCAGCAGCATCCGGGAGCGCAGCCCCGGCGCCGATAGCGCGCTGCTGGTGGCCAGCATCGCCACCTTGATCACGTCCGCGGCCGAGCCCTGGATCGGCGCGTTGAGCGCCATCCGTTCGGCCATCTCCCGCCGCTGCCTGTTGTCCGAGGTCAGGTCGGGCAGATACCGGCGGCGGCCCATCATGGTGGCGGTGTAGCCGTCCATCCGCGCCCGCGAGACCACCTCGTGCAGGTAATCCCGGACGCCGCCAAACTCCTTGAAATACTCCTCCATCAGCCCGCGCGCCTCGTCGGGCGTGATCCGCAGCTGCTGGGAAAGCCCGTAGGCGGACAGGCCGTAGGCCAGCCCGTAGTTCATCGCCTTGATCTTGGCCCGCAGCTCGGGTCCCACCTCCGCGGGCGGCAGGCCGAACACCCGGGAAGCAGTCGCCGCGTGGAAGTCGTGCCCCGACTCGAACGCCGCGATCAGCGCCTCGTCGCCGGACAGGTGCGCCATGATCCGCAACTCGATCTGGCTGTAGTCCGCCGACAGCAAGGTCTCGTAGCCCTCGCCGACCACGAAGCCGAGCCGGATCTGGCGGCCGAGTTCGGTGCGGATGGGGATGTTCTGCAGGTTCGGGTCGGCGGAGGACAGCCGGCCGGTGGCCGCGACCGTCTGGTTGAACGTGGTGTGGATCCGGCCGTCCTCGCCGGCCATCGGGATCAGCGAGTCCACGATCGACATCAGCTTGGCCACGTCGCGATGGCGCAGCAGGTGCTCGAGGACCGGGTGGCCGGTCTGCGCGAGCAGGCTGGTCAGCGCCTCGGAGTCGGTGGTGTACCCGGTCTTGATGCGCTTGGTCTTGGGCAGGCCGAGCTCGGTGAAGAGCAGCTCCTGCAGCTGCTTGGGCGAGCCGAGGTTGAACTCGTGCCCGGCGACCGCGTACGCGGCCTGCTCGGCCGCCTTCGCCTCGCCGTGCAGCATCGAGGACATGGCGGCGAAGTGCTCGGCGTCGGCGGCGATCCCGGCGCGCTCCATCTTGGCCAGCACGGAGACCAGCGGCAGCTCGAGCTCGCGCAGCAGCGCCACCGACTCGCGCCGGTCCAGGTCCTCCTCCAGGGCCGCGGCCAGCTCCAGCGTGGCCTGGGCGCGCAGCACCAGGGCGGCCGCCGCGTCGCGCTCGCCCGAGCCGTCCAGTGTCAGCTGGCCGTCTTCGGCCTCCTCGCGGAGTTCCTTGCCCAGGTAGCGCAGCGCCAGGTCGGCCAGGTCGAAGGTGCGCTGGCCGGGCAGCGCCAGGTAGGCGGCGAGTGCCGTGTCGCAGGCCAGCCCGGCCAGCGGCAGGCCGCGGGCTGCGAACGCGTGCATGGGGCCTTTGGCGTCGTGCAGCACCTTCGGGCGGTCGGCGTCCGCCAGCCATGCGGCCAGCACCTGCTCGTCCGCTTCTGTGAGCTCGACTGGATCGATGTAGGCCCCATGACCGTCCGGAGCGGCGATCGCCAGGCCGGTCACGTTCCCCGTCCCGCGCCCCCAGGTTCCGATGACTGCCACCCCGGACCGTTCGGCCGAAGAATGGGCGGCCAGCCAGGCACCGACCTGGTCCGGTCCGAGCAGCTCGGTCACCACCTCGAAGGCCGCTTTTTCCGGACCGGAAGCGGCGGCGGCGCCGAGCGGGCTGCCGGGGTCCGAGCCGATCGCGCCGATGAGGCCGTGCGGGAGGGTCTGGTAGAGGCGCTCGCGGAGCACCTTGAACTGGAGCGTGTCGAAGAGCTGGTGGATCTTCTCCCGGTCCCAGGCCACCGGCAGCAGGTCGCCGGGCACGGCGCCGACAGTCTCGGCGGGCAGGTCGGTGAGCAGCGCGGTGAGCTGGCGGTTGCGCAGCACGTTGCCGAGATGCTCACGCAGCGCGTCGCCGGCCTTGCCCTTGACCTCGTCCACCCGGTCGACCAGGGCCTGCAGCGAGCCGAACTCCACGATCCACTTGGTCGCGGTCTTCTCCCCCACCCCGGGGATGCCGGGCAGGTTGTCGCTCGGGTCGCCGCGGACCGCGGCGAAGTCGGGGTACTGCGCCGGGGAGAGCCCGTACTTCTCGGCCACCGTCTCCGGGGTGAACCGGGTCATCTCGGTGATGCCGCGCCTGGTCATCAGCACCGTCACCTTGTCCGAGACCAGCTGGAGCACATCGCGGTCGCCGGTGACGATGAGGACGTCCATATCCTGCGCCGCGGCCTGCGTGGCCAGCGTGGCGATGAGGTCATCAGCCTCGTAGCCCGGCGCCGACAGCCGCCTGATGCCGAGCGCGTCGAGCACCTCGAAGATCAGGCTGAGCTGGCTGCGGAAGTCCTCGGGCGTCTCGCGGCGGTTGGCCTTGTACTCGACGTACTGCTCGTGCCTGAACGTCGGCTCGCCCCGGTCGAACGCCACCGCGACGTGCGTCGGCTTCTCGTCGCGCAGCACGTTGATCAGCATCGCGGTGAACCCGTAGACCGCGTTGGTCGGCTGCCCGGTCGTGGTGGAGAAATTCTCGATCGGCAGCGCGAAGAACGCCCTGTACGCGAGCGAATGACCATCGAGTAGGAGGAGTCGGTCCTGGCTCGTCACTTGTGTCGCCACGTTCCGATCCTATGGTCCGAACGGGCTGCGGTATCCCCGTCCGCCACCTGCGTGCCGTTGCGTGGCGCGAAGTGGCGGACGGGGACCGCGGTTAAGCGGTGTTACGAGGAGAACGCGAACATGGTCGTGGAATTGACGGTCTGGCCCGCCTTCAGCTCGGTGGAGGGGAAGTTGGGCTGGTTGGGCGAGTTCGGGAAGTGCTGGGTCTCGAACGTGTAGGCGGCACCCTGCCGGTAAGCGTGGCCGCTGATGCCCACGAGCGTCCCGGTCAGGAAGTTGCTCGTGTAGAACTGAACGCCCGGTTGGTCGGTCCATACCGTCAGCAGACGGCCGCTGCCCGGGTCGAAGGCGGTTGCGGCCAGGTTGAGCCCGAGCGGGCCGAAGTGGCCTGGGTTCAGCACCCAGTTGTGGTCATAACCCTGGGCTTCCAGCAGCTGGTTGAAGCCGGGCGAGTTGAAGTTGGCGCTGACGTCCTGGATCCGGGCGCCCATCGCGAACGGGGTAGTGAAGTTCATCGGCGTGCCGAACACCGACGCCAGGTAGCCGAGCGGGATCGAGGTGGTGTTGGTCGGCGTGTACGTGTTGGCGTTGATCCTGATGACCTGGCCGTAGGCCGAGCCGGGGAACGAGCTCTCGCCGGCCAGGTTGAAGTAGCTGTGGTTGGTCAGGTTGAGGATCGTGTTGAGGTTCTTTGACTGGTTGGTGGTCGTGTAGTGCAGGATCAGCTGGTTGGCGTTGTTCAGGGTGTAGGTCAGGACGACCTTGATCTGGGCCGGGTAACCGGTGCAGCCGGTCGGGCAGCCGGGGGACCCGGCGGGGTAGCCCTCGTCGCCGTTCGGGCTGACCAGCGTGAGCTGCACGCCGACGGCGCCAGGGAGGAAGACCGGCTTGTCGGCCCAGACGTGGTTACCGAAGCCGACGATCCCGCCGTGCAGGGCGTTCGGCCCGTTGTTGACGGGGATGGTGTAGTTGACGGGACCGACTCCGGGCTGGTTCAGGGTGAACTTGCCGTTGGCGATCCGGTTGGCGTACCGGCCGACGGTCTCGCCGAAGTACACGCCGGTGGTCGGGGCGACCGGCGGGCTGTCGAACTGGACGTAGTCCGCCAGGGTCTTGAAGCCGAGCACCACGTCGGCCGTACTACCGAACCGGTCAGGGACGTTGATGGCCTGGACGGTCGCGCCGTAGGTGATGATCTGCACGCTCATGCCGCGGGCGTTGCGGAGCGTGTACCGATATACGGGCAGGTTATGGCCCGCGTACTTATCGAACGCGGTCCCGAAGAACTGCCTGCTGAGGCTCAGGCCGGCTGCGGCTGGCTTGGTGCTTGCCGCCTGGGCCTGGGTGGCTGCTAGGGACCCCCCGACCGCAATAGCCACCATGGCGGCCAGCCCGATGGTGACTAGGCGACGGAGACGTCGCTGTCTTCCGATCTCGCGCATGCTGTGCTCCCTTCTAAACAGGTTCCAACTTGAATTGTGAGCGTTAACAAGCCCCAAGTCACCCCCTGATCGCACATAAATGTGACGGAATGTGGGGCTGTCAGGCGATCTTGGCGGTTCTTCGGGTTGCTGCGGCGTGCGGGCGTGTCGGCTTCGGGTGCCCTTGTGGGGCGCCAGCCAGGGCGCATGGCACCCTTGACGTGGGCCAAGCGAGCGGAGGTACGGATGGACCAGGAGATGCTGGACAGGATCATCGCGGTGACGACCGCCGAGGGCACCCTGGCGCACAGCATGGGCATCAAGATCCTGTCGGCCTCCGGGGCCGAGGTCGTGGCGACGATGCCGGTGGCCGGCAACGTCCAGCCGTACGGCCTGCTGCACGGCGGCGCCTCGTGCGTGCTCGCGGAGACCATCGGGTCACTGGCCGCTGCCTTGCACGCTGGCCTGGGCCGGGTGGTGGTGGGCATCGAGATCAGCGCGACGCACCACCGTAGCGCCAGCGACGGGGAGGTCACGGCGGTCGCCACCCTGGCGCACGGCGGCCGGACGCTGGCTACCTATGAGATCGTCATCACGGACACGGCCGGCCGCCGGGTGTGCACATCGCGGCTTACCTGCCTGATCAGGGACCAGGTGCCCGGACGCGAGGCCAACGGCATCGATCCCCTGCGTGAACAGGGAGCAATCGACAGCTGAACTCGCCGGGCCCCCGGCTGAGGGCTCGCTTTGCACCGCAAGGCGGCGGGTCGCTAACGTGGTGACAGCGGGCCCGGGGGGTTCAAGTAGACAACGTGTCGGCCGGGGAAGGCCGGCACGGCACCAACGGCCCCCCGGGTTCTCGCTTTTAAGCCATCAGGACTGGGCCATCAAGACTGGGCCCATCAAGACTGGGGCTGCGGCGTTTCCGCGGGAACGCGCATGCTGCCCTCGATCACCGCTTCGGCCACCTTGCGCATGGTGAGCCGGCGGTCCATCGAGGTCTTCTGGATCCAGCGGAAGGCTTCCGGCTCGGTCAGCCCGTGCTCGGACTGGAGCAGGCCCTTGGCCCGGTCGAGCAGCTTGCGGACCTCGAGCCGCTCGCGCAGCGTGTCGATCTCGGCGTCGAGCGCGCGGATCTCGGCGAACCGGCTGACCGCCATCTCGATGGCCGGCACCAGGTCGGCCTTGGTGAACGGCTTCACCAGGTACGCCATCGCGCCCGCGTCGCGGGCCCGCTCCACCAGTTCACGTTGGGAGAAGGCGGTCAGGATGACGACCGGCGCGATCCGCTCGGCGGCGATCCGCTCGGCGGCGGAGATCCCGTCGAGGACCGGCATCTTGATATCAAGGATGGCCAGATCCGGGCGCAACGTCGTGACGTGCTCGACGGCCGACTCGCCGTCGCCCGCCTCGGCGACGACCGAATAGCCCTCTTCCTCCAGCATCTCCTTGAGGTCGAGACGGATCAGTGCCTCGTCCTCGGCGATCACGACACGCAGCGGATTCTGACTCATGCCCACGAGCCTACCGTCACGAGGTAGATTGTCATCGTGCCGCTCCCCCATGGGGCGAGCTGCGCCCCGATACGCCAACAGGTAGAGCGTGCGGTCTCAAACACCGTAAAGTGTGGGTTCGAATCCCACTCGGGGCACCCAGAAAGCAAATTCACAAACCCAGAATGTCAGTGCGGCCTGTCATAATACGATAATGTACAGTTCCGATGTACGTCGTAATGCGGTGACTCTCATGGAACATGGGATTAGCCTCCACAGCATAAGCATGTCGACTGGCATCTCACGGGCAACATTGCATGACTGGCGCGAGCATCCGGTCAGCGCCAATCCCCGCGCCGTCTGCCCCAGGTGCGCGCCTAGCCCGATGCTGCCCGAACCGCAAGCCGACTACGCCTACCTGCTCGGTCTCTACCTGGGAGATGGCTGCATAAGCCTGGCCGGCGCGAGGGACAAGAGGGTGTGGAAGCTGCGTATCGCATGCGCGGACGCCTGGCCTGGGCTCCGGCGCGAGTGCGAGCGGGCCATGAGCGCGGTACGGCCGGGCAGCAAGGTCCGTACCCAGCAACAGGTCGGCTGCACCGAAGTGATCAGCTGTTCCCGGCACTGGCCGTGCTTGTTCCCGCAGCACGGAGCGGGCCGGAAGCACATGCGTAAAATCGAGCTGCAACCATGGCAGCGCGCCATTGTGATGGCGAATCCTGGCCGCTTTGCCCGCGGGCTGTTCCATTCGGACGGTTATCGCGGGATTAACCGGGTACGGGCACATCTCACGGACGGCGACCACTGGTACGAGTATGCGCGATACATATTTACCAACGAGTCCAGTGATATTCTCCGGTTGTGCGGTGAGACCTTGGATCAGCTCGGGGTCGCCTGGCGCTTCTCCCGGCGGAACGCCATATCCGTGGCACGCCGCGAAGCGGTGGCACGGCTCGACGAGGTCGTCGGTCCCAAGTACTGAGCATCAGGATTCCGGGGTGAGCAGGCCGGGCCCGCGCCGCGCGGCGGGCGTGGCAGAAGCGGCGAGAGTGGCGGAGCCGACTAGGGGAACTCGGCTGGGTCGGTGATTCGCTCGGGCCTGGCCAGGGGCCAGCCGCCGGCGGCCAGCCTGGCCCGGACCCGGTCCCGCGCCGGCGATAAGACCGAAAACGACGATCTTCCAGATTGCTGAAAGGTTGATCCAGGACATTGTCTGCTTCCCTGTCGCTCAGGCCGCTGCGGCTGATCCGGTAGAGCAGCCAGGTGCCGGTCCCCGCGACCAGGGCGGCGATAATCGGCGACAGGCCGGCCGGTGACATGGCCGCGAGTGTTGAGTACGTCAGGGGGTTTCGGGGCTGAGGTAGGGGATCAGGACGACAGTGATGTTGTCAGCACCGCCGGCATCGATGGCGAACTTCACCATGTCGGCGGCGGCATCGAGCGGGTCGCTCAGCGCCTTGGGCAGCGCCAGCCCGGCGAGGTCCGTGGCCTCGGGCAGGTAGTTCCACAAGCCGTCCGAGCATATGAGCAGGGCCCCGGGCCCGGGCGGCGTGTACCGCTCGACGTGCGCGGCACGGTCGGGGTCGTCGGCCAGGTCCGCGGCGTCGCCGCCGAGCCAGCGGGTCAGCACGTGCGCATGCGGCGAGGCCATCGCCGCGGCCTCGTTGGCCAGGCCGGCCGCGACCATCCCCCCGGCCACGGAATCATCCCGCGTGAGCAGCCGGGATTCCGACGCCGACTGGCCCAGCCAGTAGGCACGGCTGTCGCCCAGCCAGCACAAGGTCACCTCATAGCCGCTCGCGACGGCGGACACGAACGTGGTCGCCGAGGTGTCACCCCCGGGACCCTGCAGGGCCGCCACCGACCGGCGCGCAGCGGCCACTGAGGCCAGCGAGGCCGCGGCGAGATCCCCGCCCGCCTGCACCGCGGCCACCAGCACCGGCAGCGCGGCCTGCGTGGCGACCTGCGACGCCTCGTCGGGACGGGCTGAGGAAGAGACGCCGTCGCAGACCACCGCCACCACCGCCGGACCGTCTGGCGCCTGCTCGGCGGCCAGGGCCATCGCGTCCTCGTTACGGTGATGCCGCAGGCCCCTGTCGCTGACGCCAGCAGCGGGACCAAGGTCGACCTCGGCATGGTCTCGCGGCGACGGGTTGGTGATCATGTGCATACGTTAGTGCCTGGGATCGTCCGTCGTTATACGCCGATGCCCTACTCCCGGTAGAGAATTCCCTAACCCCGGTGCACCGTGATCGCGGTCCAGGCGCCGACGTTGATGCGATCGCCGTCATGCAGGGACACCTGGTCCCCGATCCCGATCTCCGAGCCGTTGACGAGCGTGCCGTTGGCCGAACCCGGGTCGAGCACGGCCCAACTGCCGTCCGGCGTCGCGATCAGGACCGCGTGCAGCCGGCTGATGCCCGGATCGGAGGGCGGCCCGGTGAGGTCGATCTCCGGCGCCAGGCCGCGCGACACGCTGCGCCGCCCGATCCGCATCTGGTTCCCGACCAGCTGGAAGCGCCGTTCGGCACAGTAGGAGGGGAACGCGACGGCGGCGCCTTCCGGCCCGGCGACTGCCTGCATCCGCTCGTAATAAGCGCGGTCCGCGCCCACTACCGCGGTCCAGGTGGCCTGCGGGTACGGGAACGAGGACATCGACGGGGAGGACGGGGCCGAACGAGCCGACGGGGCGGACTCCGCTGAAGGAGCTGGCGGGGCGGAGGGTGCGGCAGAGCCTACTGAGGTCGGGGGGATTGGGGGGGCGGGAGGAAGAGGACCGGCCGACGAGGGGTTAAGAGACCTGGCCGGGGCTGGAGGCGGCGAGCCGGGCGGGGCGGAAGGAGGAGAACCGACCGGGGCGGAAGGAGAAGGGCCAGGCGGGGCGGAAGAAGGA
>Ga0208565_1000180_pt1 | contig 52902 bp, 43 predicted proteins | sample Sb_taG_7_FD_187706 | JGI IMG/M metagenome (GOLD analysis project Ga0208565, IMG submission 187706) | Peat soil microbial communities from Weissenstadt, Germany - Sb_50d_2_FS metaG (SPAdes) (version 2) | ecosystem: Environmental > Terrestrial > Soil > Wetlands > Peat | place: Germany... | reverse complement strand
TAAGCTGCCGGAATTCGCCCGGGTATGAGAACCACAGCCCGATGGCCCGCGCCATCGCGGACTCCAGCGCCGGGTTGTCGACCTGGTGGAACACGTAGCCGTTCCGGTCGTCCGGGTGACGTGCGGAGTAGTCGCGGTCGAAAACCGTGTCCGCCAGGCCGCCAATGGCGCGCACGATCGGAACGGTGCCGTACTTGAGGCCCGTCATCTGGCTCAGGCCGCACGGCTCGAACAGGCTGGGCATCACCAGCATGTCGGCACCGGCGTAGATCAGGTGGGCCAGGCCCTCGTCGAACCCGATTTCCAGATGACAGTCGGGGTCGTCGTTCAGCTGGTGCTTCAGGTGCCAGAAGTGATCATTGACGCCCGGGTCGGGACAAGCGCCCAGCAGGACGAACTGCGCGCCTTCGGCCAGGGCGTAGAATATGGCGCGCTCGATGAGATCGACGCCTTTCTGGTGGTCGATGCGGCCCACGTAAGCGATGACCGGTTTATACTCCTCCCGCAGCAGCAGCCGGTCACGCAGGGCATCCTTGTTCGCATATTTCCGCTCTACCGTATCGGCCGTGTAGTTGGACGGGATCAGGATATCGATCTCCGGGTTCCAGACATCGTAGTCGATTCCGTTGAGCACGCCGCCGAATTTCTCCCGGTGGATGCAGAGCGTGTGCCCCAGGCCCATCCCCTGATCGGAGTAGGTTACCTCCCGGGCATGCTGGGGTGACACCGTGGTGATGAAGTTCGAGTAAACGATGCCGCCCTTCATCAGGTTGATCGCGCTGTGATTGAAGTTATCGCGGAGCCGGTCGTCATCGAAGAAATGCTCCGGGCGGGTCAGGCCCGTCGCCCACAAGACGTACTCACCGCAGATACCCTGATGCGCGAAATTGTGGATGGTATAGCAAACCCGCTGATCATGCATGCCGAGGTGCTGGTAGATCTCATACAGCAGCACCGGCACGACCGCCGTCTGCCAGTCGTGACAGTGGATCACCTCGGGCCGCTTGCCGGCCTTCCACAAAAACTCCAGAGCTGCCTTGGAAAAGAAGGCGAACCTGGACACATCGTCAGGCGAGCCGTACAAGTGACCCCGGTTGAAGAACTGGTCCGGTGAGTGCGGTTCGATGAAGAAGCACTTCCTGCCGTGAACCCACCCGAACCACACCGTGCAACGCACGAACCCGCTGTACCACGGTACCTGCAGGTCCTGATAGGCGACCGTGAGCCCGAAGACCTGGTCGTAGTGCATGCAGTCGTATTTCGGCATGATGATCTCGACGGCGTGGCCCCGTAGCTCCAGCTCCCGGCTCAGCCCGAAGATCACCTGCCCCAGCCCGCCCGCCTGCGCCACCGGCGCACACTCCGACGCAACCATCACCACGAACACGGCTGCCTCCCGAAAAAGCCGCAGGGGCAAGTCGTGCGGTGCGGGGCAACAAGCCCGGCCGCGGTGCCGCCCCGCCTCGCCCGCGCTATTTCGCCGTCCTCCTGGCTCGCTTCGCTGCGGGCGCTGCCTTCTCGGCGGTCTGCGCGGGCGGCGCCTTCTTCGCCGGCGTCCTCCTCGCGGCCGGCGGGACCGCCTCGGCCAGCGCGGTCAGGTCCACCACCGAGTCGTCTCCGCCGAAGTCGTTGGGTTCGTAGGCGTCGGCGGCCCAGTCGTTATCCCACCGCTGGCCATCCAGCAGGTACCGGAACCGGTAGGCCCGCCCCGCGTCCAGGTCGACCGTCACGCTGAACTCGCCCTCGGCGTCGCGGCGCATCACGTCGGCGTCGGCGGACCAGTCGTTCCACTCCCCGCACACCGCCGCGGCCTGGGCGCGCACCCGGGGATCAACCGTGAACGTGACCCTAGCCTTGCCCTTCGCTGCCCTGGACTTGATCATTTTCGCCTCCGTCATGCCTAGCTGGCGTCCACCGGCCTGCTAACGAGCGCGGTCCGGCAACGGCGTCGCGAGCCCAGCAGGCCCAGCCGGACCGCCCCGGTCATACCCTGCCCTGCAGCAGTCCACCGAGGAGGTGATCAGCGCACCGCCGCAACGGAGGTTGGCCATCCCCGCCTGGACAGCATCGAAGCGCTTCTCCTCAGCAACGAACATCGCGCTAAGTAAACCGGCCCGGCACGGCATCCGGCAAAGGACTTTGGTCCTTTGATCTGACGCCACGGGGCGCCGACAGCTAACCCAGGAACATGCGTAACACAGGGTGCTCGCCGAGGGACGGCACGAAGCTCGTGCCTGCAGTGAGCCCGATCAAGGAGCATGCGCTGCGGGCCCGGCCATTACCGGTGTGATTCTCGTACCGGAGGGCACGGTGAGGTCGTAGCCGACATCAGGGGCAGGGCAGAGCGGTGGCAGCAGACACGCCGGTGTGGCCGGGCGACAGTTACCCGCTGGGGGCGAGTTATGACGGCGCGGGGACTAACTTCGCCCTGTTCTCGGAGATAGCCGAGCAGGTGGAACTGTGCCTGTTCGACCACGACGGCGCGGAGACCCGGGTGGCGTTGCACGAGGTGGATGGGTACATCTGGCATTGCTACCTGCCGGGCGTCGGACCGGGCCAGCGGTACGGGTACCGGGTCCACGGCCCGTATGACCCGGCTGGCGGGCACCGCTGCAACGCGGCCAAGCTGCTGCTGGATCCGTATGCGAAGGCGATCGAGGGCAGCGTCCGCTGGGACTCCGCAGTGTATTCCTACCGCATGGGGTGCCCGGACGAGCGCAACGACGCGGATTCCGCACCGCACGTGCCGCGGTCGGTGGTGGTGAATCCGTACTTCGACTGGGGTGTCGACCGGCTGCCGCGGACACGCTACGACGAGACCGTGATCTATGAGGCGCACGTCCGCGGCCTGACCAAGCTGTATCCGCTCATCCCGGAGGAGCAGCGCGGCACCTACCAGGGGCTGGCGCATCCCGCTGTCATCTCGCACCTGCACGAACTCGGCGTCACGGCGGTCGAGCTCATGCCGGTCCACCAGTTCGTGCCGGAAGGTGTCCTGGCCAGGCTCGGGCTGAGCAACTACTGGGGCTACAACACCATCGGCTTCTTCGCCCCCCACAACGCCTACGCGGCCAGCAGCACCCGGGGCGAGCAGGTCCCAGAGTTCAAATCCATGGTCCGGGCGCTGCACCATGCCGGGATCGAAGTCATCCTCGACGTGGTGTACGACCACACCGCCGAGGGCGACCACCTAGGGCCCACGCTGTCCTTCCGCGGCATCGACAACTCCGCCTACTACCGGCTGGCCGACAACGACCGGCGGTACTACATGGACACCACGGGCACCGGGAACAGCCTGCTGATGCGGCACCCGCACGTGCTCCAGATGATCATGGACTCGCTGCGCTACTGGGTGCTCGAGATGCACGTGGACGGCTTCCGGTTCGCTCGCGCCGCCGCGCTCGCCCGGCAGTTCTACGAGGTGGACCGGCTGTCGGCGTTCTTCGACCTGGTCCAGCAGGATCCGGTGGTCTCCCAGGTCAAGCTGATCGCCGAGCCGTGGGATGTCGGCGACGGCGGCTACCAGGTCGGTAACTTCCCGCCGCTGTGGAGCGAGTGGAACGCGAAGTACCGGGACACGGTACGGGACTTCTGGCGCGGCCGGCCCGCCACGCTACCGGAGTTCGCCTCCCGGCTGACCGGGTCCAGCGACCTGTACCAGCAGGACAGCAGGCGCCCGGTCGCCTCGGTCAACTTCGTCACCTGCCATGACGGCTTCACCCTGGCCGACCTGGTCTCCTATGACCACAAGCACAACGAGGCCAACGGCGAGGACGGCCGGGACGGCAGCGACGACAACGGGTCCTGGAACTGCGGCGCCGAGGGCCCCACCGATGACCCGGACACCCTGGTGTTGCGGGAGCGGCAGAAGCGCAACTTCCTGGTCACGCTGCTGCTGTCACAGGGCGTGCCGATGCTGCTGGCCGGCGATGAGCTGGGACACACCCAGCGGGGCAACAACAACGCCTACTGCCAGGACAACGAGATCTCGTGGGTTGATTGGACGGCAGCCGGCGAGGCCGCGGCTGCGGGCCGGCCGGCCAGGCGCGGAGGATCGGTCGCGCAACGGAGCAACCAGGCACTGCCGCAGTTCGTCCGGGGGCTCGTCCAGTTCCGCGCGGACCATCCCGTGTTCCGGCGCCGCCGCTTCTTCCAAGGGCAGGACATCCGCGGGGGGCCCGGCCAGCTGAGGGACATCGCGTGGCTCACTCCGGCCGGCCAGGAGATGACCGACGCCGACTGGCAGGCTGGCTCCGCCAAGTCCCTGGCCGTCTTCCTGAATGGCGACGCGATCAGCGAACCGGACTGGCGTGGCCAGCCGATCCGCAGCCACTCGTTCCTGCTGCTGTTCAACGCCAGCGAGCTTGACCTGGAGTTCACCCTCCCCGCGCCCCGTTACGGCGCGCTGTGGTCGAAGGTCCTCGACACTGCGGCGCCGCTGATCTCAGCCCAGGGCGTGACCGTGGTCAGACCGGGCGACGTGATCGGCGTGCCCAGCCGGTCGGTCCAGGTGCTGTGTCGCAACTGAATCCCGCCCCAAGCACCCCGGCGGGTACGGCGGGTTAGATGCCCTGATGATCCACTCGATGAGGGGCGCAAGGCACCGCGTCGGCCGTCTCGGTATCAGGGACACGCCGGTGTCCTCCGCATTGTGGGGACCAGAAGCTTGCGTGCCGACTGCAGTGATCTTGGCGATCTGGTGGGGATTCAGCGGTGACCGGCGTTGGGCTCGGCCCCATTGCGATGGCGAGCAGAAAGGATGATTCTCCAGATGGGCACATTGCAATACAGCCTGGTGCCGAACGTCGCTGCCTGATAGTGAGCATTTCACGGCGGCGACGGTTCAGTCGATCCGTTTGCTTCGCATCCGTCCTGAGTGACGTTCGGTGCTCGTAACAAGCGTCCTGGCAGAGCAGGGCACGAGCCTTATTAGGAGCACTTCATGACCGATAGCCCTACGATCACTGGCTCTATCGCGAGCGGCATCGGAGTCCCGGCCCTGCGACGGGGTCATTGTCCTGATGGCGGGACCAGAAGCCGTGCAGCTTGCCGCCGACGGCCGCGATGACCGGCTCCAGCGCCTGACGGCGGTCTTCCGGCTTCTTGATCAACCTCACCCAGGTCGAAGGCGTGAGGGTGAACCGCGCCAGGTACATGCTCATTGCCGCTCGCGTGCTCGTTGCGGGCGTAGCTACTCTGCCTTATCTGCGCGATCCTGTCACGCCCAAGGGCAGTGTCGGGGCGGCCGGTCAGCGGCCGTCGCGTGCGACAAGCCGTTCGCCCCGGATGCCCAAATCCGCCCGGCAGGCCGTCGAGCTCGCCGAGCAGCGCGGAGTCCCCGCTCACCGTGTACCAGAACCGCCGCTAGGATTCGGATTTCCGTACCGGTCGACCCATGGGACGCCGTCGCGACCGCGGCCGTGCTGGACGCCGCCCGGACTAGCGCACACACCGCCCGGGTAGTAAGCCCAGCGCAGACCACTTAACCCGTCACCACAGGCGCGCGCCACCGAACGTGGCGGTGCTTCCCGGCCACAACGGCAAATCCCGACCGACAGCGAATGCCGATCATCCGGCTGCCGGACGCCGCGCCTTGCACAGGCCACATGCCGGCCATGCTCCCTGCGGCAGATAAGTGCGCCCGGTCAGGGTCATGAGAGGTCGCGCAGAATCCCATGAGCGGTATCGCTCTCGCCGGCTGACGCTGTCGGCTGTCAAGCCGGCGAAGTGCTGTACCTACCTGATTTTCATGAGTGCGGAGATGAAGTTGTCCACCAGGGCTTCAGGTGTACTCCAGTTATTTATCCACGACACCGTTGCGCGATCAAGTAGCTGCCGGTAGCGCCGTTCCTCGCGCAACCTGTCCTGTTCCGCCGTCAGGATCAGTGATCCGTTGAAGAACGCCTCGTGATGGTGGATCAGGGTCGCGTCACCGTCGCTGTCCAGCGCCCTGGCCGCCTCGCCTTTGCCGCCGGGCGGCAGCCAGTCCGCAGGCTCGCGCACCACCACGGCCACCTGCTCCACCACCGTCGCCGTAGTGCTCCAGGCCGGCCCGTAGACACTTTCCGGCGACACCAGCATCCGGGCGGCCCGGTCCCGCTCGGACAGATCGCGCGCGTACGAGCCCGCCGGCGCGCTGGCGAAGAAGCCCGGACGCAGGGCCAGCACGCTCCCGGTCTTCATGTGCAGCATCGTTTCCCCCGTGCTGACCGCATCCCCGCGAGCCAGCGAAACCGCACCCCAGTCGTCGTTCAGCACCGCCACCGGATACTCACGATGCCGCAGCAGCCCCGCCACCAGCGTGGTCTTCCCCGCACCCGAACTCCCCGTGATCACCACACCCCGCCGGTCAGGGCCCGCGCCGACGGACAAGGTACAGCCGTGCACGAACACCATGTCGTCCCCGCTCACGGCCGAGCAGATACCCCGGACGCACACCTTGGCCAGCCGGTAGGAGCCAAATCCGAAGACCAGCATCATCTTGTGCTCCCGCGACCACCATCGCGCCTGGTCCCACCGGCCATCAAGCCCGTAACCGCAAGCCGGCCGGGCCAGCGCGCACAGCGTGGCGTCCGGCTGCTGACCGGTCCCGGCCGCAGCCCAGTTGGCCGCGAACATGCGGCTGAGCCGGGCGCTATCAGAAACGAACGCGAGGACGATCCGGCCCGCAGGCACGCTGATCGACGCGAGCACCCGGTAGGGAAGCCGGATACCGGCCACCACGCCGGGCAGGCCGACCCCGGACTCACGGACCGGTGACAGCGCGTCGTAGTACCTGACACTCATCTCATCGCACTCCTCGCGGGAAGCATCACGGGACGGGCAGCGGCCACGCCAGCGGCGTCCGGCAGCCGTGCCCGGGCCCTCGGTCCTCCCGGCAAGGGCCCAACGACCCCCTCCGGGCCACCCGCGCCGCCCGGAACTGCACGAAAGCGACGAACAGCCACCAGGACAAGCGCAGTCCGCACACCCGCCCGGCACGCACGGCATCAGGGCATTATCACTGCACCAAAGCTCCGCAACGGCACCGCCTGGCCCACCGGCAGCAACAGCCCGACGCACATTGCACGCGGCAGATCCGGATGTTGGCTAGGGGGCCACCCGTCGCGCCGGTGGCGTCAGCCTTACTTCGAACGGAAGTCCGCTCTTTGTCCAAGGCCGCGAAAAATCGCAGGCGATTGCGCGACTTCAGCGTCCCATATAGAATTAAATCGTGGCAACTTATGATTTGCTGGCCCGGCATTACGATGCCGTGACGGGTGATTCCTCTACCGAGACCGCGTTTATCGACAGTATTATCAAACGCGCTCACGGCCAGGCCGTGACGTTGCTAGAGGTTGCCTGCGGAACTGGCGGAATTATTGCGGCTCTAACGGACAGGTACCGGGTGAGCGGTCTCGATATATCACCGGGCATGCTGGCTGTTGCCCATAAGAAGCTGCCCGAGGGAACCCCGCTACATCGGGCAGACATGAGCCGCTTCAAGCTAAACGTGAAATTCGACGCTATCATCTGCGTCTACCACGGCATCAATCACCTGCCCGACTTCTCAGCCTGGGAGAACTTTTTCGACTGCGCCTACCGGCACCTGAACGATGGTGGCGTGCTTGTCTTCGACACCTATACCACAAACAGCCTTAAGATGATGGCGAGCATCCCGGGGACAGTTCAGCGATTCGGTGAGAACTACCTCCACATAAGGGTACGAACAAGCGATGAAGTAGTGTTCGACTGGAACATCGAAGTACTTGAGCTCCAGCCAGACGGCAGATACAAATCGCTCACAGAAGTCATCAGGACGATATCGTTTCCGCCGGAAAAGATACGGGAATCGCTGGGCGAAAGGTTTGTCAATATAGTGACTATTGAAAGTGGCGGCGACGTCAATGACGACAGCGAGGATCGGACCTGGTTTGTGTGCTCTAAACCAGGAGGCCGATTCTGAATCATCCGGGCCATCGCCAGACCGAGCGGCCGGCGGCAGAAGAGCGCGCTTCGTGCCCTGCTCTAGGATGATGATGCATCGCGTCGTCCGAGCTTCCCCAGCGTTATTTGCCTCCGCCCGGTCCGGGAGGATGCGGCCACCTGTCCCTCACAATTGGTATCCGTGCAGGCGCACTCTTCTCGGCAAGCAGAATAGTGCGTCGGTCGACCGTCCCGGACATCCGCCGCGGTTCACGAACACTGGTCACTCGCGTGCTCGGTCTGTGCCGCCTGCTCTGTAACTCGGTTCACGGGGCGGGCGGGCGGAAGGGATCGTGGCGTGGATGGCCTACCTCATCTTCGGCCTGATCGTGGACGGTAGTAGTCGGCTCAGGTCCATTTGGAAGAGTCGCTAAGGCCCTCTTTGGACACTCGTACGGTCAGGTCGCTTCGTGCCTCCAGCAATGTCAACACTTCATCCAGGTGATCCGCCAGGACCTCGCTCGCCTCCCAGTCGCTGCACCTGAGCCACAGGTGTGGCCGATTGCGTTGTGCAACCGTCGCTGGCCGAATTCTCCATCGGTGCTGACAAGGACCGCCTGATGCTCCGCGGCAGCTGGTCGCGGACGGCAGCGGCAAGGCCCCGCAGCTGGCCAGGGCGGTCATGGGCGCCGGCAATGTCGCCCGGGTGCTTGCCTCGATCTTCCCCTGGCTCGTCCGGATCGAGATGACGGTGGAGCCACGCGAGGTGAACGGCCAGCCAGGAGCGATCTTCCGCGACCGGGACGGCAAGGTCCTCAGCACCATGGCGCTTGACGTACTCCACGGGCAGATCCAGACGATCCGCTCGATGCAAAACCCCGGCAAGCTCGAGCACGTGGGCCAGGTGGCGGACGCCTGGGCGGTCGCCCGCGAGGTGAACCAGGCCCGGCGGCCCAAGGATTGACCGGAAGAGCCGACCGCGCCCAAGACTCGCCGGGTCTGACCGTGCCGCGCGCCGAACACCCGGATCTGCGCGACAGGGACTCCCACCGCGGCGAAGCCGATGTCCGCGCAATTGGGCGGATATAGCGCGTCAAGCTCGCGAGGGTTTGTAACAGAACGTGATACCTAGCTAGATCTGACACGGTAGCGGGTCACGGCAAGGAGCAGTAGGCCGACGCTGCGGTAGCGGCGGCGAGCTGAGGCCAATCTGGATCGTCTCCGGTTAGCGGGCCTGCGGGCAGCCCGTACAGCCGCCCGGCCAGGTCCTCGTAATATGCCGCGTCCATCGGCTGTCACTGCGGGTAGGCCGAGGCAAGTCCCGGGCGGCCAGGGCTGTCGCCCGCATCTACCGGGAGCCCTAGCTGCCACGCCGTGGCACGGGAGGGGGAACCAGCCGCCCGAACGGCCACAGCACGTACCCGCCGATCCGGAACGCGGCGATCCCGAACGGGATCGTGATGATCAGGACGAAGCAGATCAGGCCGTCCAGCGCGCAGGCGAGGGCCGTCCACCAGCCGCACAGGACCAGCCAGATCAGGTTGAGGATCAGCCGTATGCTCTGCTGCCGCGGTCCGGAGCGGACGTCCAGGTGGTCCAGCAGGGCCGCGGTGGCGGCTGCGAAGGCGTCCGCCGCGGCCCCTTGGGGGGCGTACCTGGGTGCTGAAACAAGTTGTTGCGCGGGCAATAGCAGCGGGGACGTGCTAAGCAGGTCCGGACGAGAGGGGTGAACGTTAGTGGACGTGACGCCTGGACGTTTCCCTGGGAGCCAAGCGTCGGCCGCCCCGGCGGCAGGAGGTGCGGATCCCGCGCAGGATTGGCTGATGGACTCCCGTGCCTTCATGATCGCGGCGAACGAGATGACAGGCTTCTCGTCCCACGGCGGACAGGCATATCCGCCGGTCTTCCCGTGGTACGTCCTCGGCACTCCGCAGGGCGCGACGACGACGACGGATCTGGTGGTGAAGCACGCACCGCTGGACGCCAACTTCATCTCGGAGTGTCACAAGCTCGGGATCAAGTGCCTGTGCTACATCACGTTCTCCGTCGGCCCGCCGGCGGTCTCGATCACCTCGCAGGATCCCAGCCTGATCCCGTCCCTGGAGTCGGACACGTACATGGGCGTGGAGTTCTCGTCAGTGTGGTGGGAGAAGGCGCTCGGTGGATCGGTCACCACGCAAGCCTTCAAGGTCGTCGGCGTCGGCATCGGCCTCGGCACGGGTGGCTTGACGGGGGTTCCGGTGCCATGCTGCAACACCAGGTCGTATGTCGACGCGATGCTCGCGTGGATCGATGTGATCATGGGGCTGGGGGCGGATGGCGTGTTCGTCGACGTCGTGCAGCTGCGGCACTCGTGCTATGGCGATCTCGAGAGCGCCGGCAACAGCACTCCGCATGCGCACCTGTACACGCACCGCTCGCGCATTCCGGAGCTGAACCCGTCCGACCCGGCGGACCCGTTCGCCAACTGGATCGCAGAAGCCGTTGCCAGCGGGTCTCAGACGCTGGCCGAAGCGCAGGAGGACGCCGGCCGGCAGGGGGCCCAGAATTGGGCATATACCCAGCTTCTGAGGGAGATCCGTGCCCGGATACGCAGGCACAAGCCCGACGGCGCGGTCGTCGGCAACGTGGGTTTCCCGAATTACCCCGGACAGTGGATGCAGTGGTTCCAGCCGTACTTCGATGCCGTGATGATCGAGAACTTCATCACGTTCGTGGAGGGCCCCGGAGTCGATCGCGAGCAGGAGTTCGGGGGACTGGTGACCGGTTTCTACAACGAGATCTCGCCTGGCCGCCTGGCTGCGTGGCAGCCGCCGGGGACGCCGGCGACTGTGCTGGAGATTCCGTGGCCCACGATGGTCACGGGGAACCTGCGGCCCTGGGTCGACAGCGGCCACCGGCTGATCACGCTCTCGTGGATCAGCAACATCACCACGACGCCGGCGAACAAAACACCGTCATCGTCGTATGACGTTCCGGCGCGGGAGGACGCGTTCTTCACCTACGGCGCAGCGCAGCTCGCGGGGGGCTCCTGGTGGGGCGGCCCGGTGTACTTCTCCTCACCGGACAATCCGGACACCGATTTCGGCGACCTTCACCAGATCGTGCTGGGGCGTCCCGTGGGCGGCTTCGTTGAATTCGACTCCAGCGGCCAGGTGCAGGCCGGCGAGACGACCCCGCCGGTTGTGACCGTCGGCGTCTTGGAGCGCGGGGTGGTGGCCCTGAACTGGACCAACGAGCCCTCGCCGATCGTCCCGGGCGCCAGTCAGGGCAACCCGAACCTGGCCGGCCAGGCGCGGGTCTACCTCTACGAGCAGCAGCCCGCGTTCGGTTCGCAGAGCATCCAGAAGCCCGGGCTCCAGCCGTGGCCGGCGCCGTCGAACGCGACTTCGTTCGGCCCGGGCGCGCCCCCGCTTCCCGGCGGCTCGTTCCTCTACACGTGGGTCTCGGACGACGTCTTCGGGACGCGGTTCCTGACCGGCCCCGGCGGGACCGAGCCGTACCCGTGGAGCGGGTGACTCTAGAGTGGAGCGAACGAGTTCGCCGCGTGGTGGCGCCCGGCGGCGAGATCCTCAAGCGCGCTGACGGCCGCGGCGGGCGCGGGCATCGCGGCGATCTCCGCGGCGGTCATCGCCGCCGCGTGGCGGCTCCCGTCGCCGGCGAGAAGGAAGCCCACCCCGGCCGCGACGGCTTCGGGTAGCTTAATCACGCGCGTCTTGTGCTAGGGCCCGGGGGATCCGTTGGCGAGCGCGGCCTCACGAAGTGACTCGATCCTCCGGTTCACGCTTGCGATGACGTGACGGGGACCCGATTGGCCGGTGGCTGATCGAGCCGCTGATGCGCCTCATTCCCCGGCGTGCGGCCCGGATGGCGGCGAACGCAAGCATCACCGAGGCGGCGCAGGCCTTCAATCCTCATCTCAATCGTCTCCCTTCCACCATGGCGATCGGGGCGGCAGCCGCCCAGGGCCGAAGGTCCCGCCGTGAACCGGCGTCAGGCCAGCCCGGCAACCTCGCTAGCCCAGGCCCCGCCAGGCTCGCGCGGGTGATCGCGGCCAGGGCCGGTACCGGGAGGCCGGGCAATTGTGCCGCCATATCCCCGCCGGCCGGTAGCGGTTCCCAGGTGACGCGCAGCTGAGGCTCCGGCGGCGGATACGTCGCGCGGGAAATACAGGGAGAGCGCGAGCAGTAACACGATGACGTCAGCTACGCCAAACCCGTCCGCCCTGCACCGGACGCTGCGGGCGGCCTGATCGGCAGTGCCTTCCTCGCGATCGCCACAGGCGTTTCGCGCAGCGAACCCAGACATGGCACCGGCCCGGTCAGGCTGCGCTCAGGTCGCGGGCGATGCCGTCCGCCCAGTCCTTGATCTCGGCCCGATCTGGCAGTCCGAGTCGGATCGCTGGATCAGGAGGGCACGGGCTGGTGGACTGTGAGGTGGTTGAGGAAAGTGATCATGCGGGCCCAGAACTGCTCGGTGGCCAGGGCGTCGGCTTGCGTGCTGCCGCCCATTCCCTCTACGAAGGTGGTGGTGAAGAACGGGAAGTACGGGGGCAGGCCGAAGAAGTAGTGCCCGGCATTGGGGTAGTACCGGTTGGTGGCCGGGGCGTGGTCGGGGGATCCTCGCAGCTCTTGCATGATGAGGCTGGCCGAGATGGCGGCGTCCCATGCGGCGTCCTGGCCGCCGTCGCCCATCAGCAGCGGGACGCGGATGCGGGTGACCGGGATGTTCGTCAGGGGCACCAGCGGCTTGCCGCCGAACGTCCAGGCCGGGCCGGGCTCCACGCCGGTCCCGGGGGTGACGACTGCGGAGGGTGAGTCGGCCACGACGGCGTCGGCTAGGTGCGGCAGGTAGGAGGCGAGCAGCAGGACCGCCTCGGCGCCGGCCGACGCGCCATACAGGACGACCGGGCGGCCGCGGCTGGCCGGCTGGGCGCGCAACCAGCTGACGGCGCGGGCGAAGTACTCCAGCGGGATCGAGCACAGGCACTGCGGCAGCGCGGGTTCGTCGAAGTAGCCTAGCGCCAGGACGGGGTACCCGCTCATCGCCAGTGCGGCGGCGGGGAGAGCGTCGAAACCGCCCTCTGAGCCGTCCAGCACGACCACGGCGGGAGCGCCGGGCCGGATCGCGGCCGATGTATACAGCAGGCCGGCGAAGCCGTCGCGCCGCACTGTCTGAACGCTGACCGTGACCAGCCACCGGCGCTGCAGGGTCGCCGTAGCCCGCACATGCCCGCCGGTCAGCACGTCCAGCCGGACGGTGAAGCCCGCCGGCGAGGTGCTGAACCCGGTGGCCTGATTGGTGCCGGGCGCCGGCGTTGCGCAACCTCGAGAGCGAAGGGCTGGTCACCACGCGACCCGGCCGAGGTGCAGTGGTCACCTCGCTGGATCCGGGCGACCTGGCCGCGGTCGCCGCGGTCAGGGGATCAAGACGAGCTTTCCGCGGACGTGACCGCCTTGGCTGATGCGGTAGGCCTCGGCGGCGCGGTCGAACGGGAACGTCTGCACCTTGATCACGAGCTTGTTCTGTGCCAGCAGCTCAGCAACCACTGCCAGCGCCTGCATGGGCCTGCTGTCCGCGCCGCGACCGGTCACCCGGGCTCCGGCCTGGCCGGCTGCGAAGTTGGCGATGGACAGTACCTGGGACGGCTCGGATACCAGGCTGATCAGCTCCTCGACCGGGTTTTGCCCGGAACGTCGAACACGGCGTCGACCGGCCCGCCGGCAGCGGCCCGGACGCGGGCGGCCACGCCCTCGCCGTACAGCACGGGGATCGCCCTGATCTCCCGCAGGTAGCCCTGGTTGGCCTCGCTCGCGGAGGCGATCACCCTCGCCCCGCGGGCCACCGCCATCTGCACGGCGACCGCTCCCACGCCGCCCGCGCCACCGTCGACGAAGATCGTGTCACCGGCCTTGACGCCGAGCAGGCGAAGACCGCGTTCGCTGGTCTCGCCGGCCACGCCGGCCGCAGCTGCCACCGCCCAGCCGGTGGACGGCGGCTTGGCCGCCCAGGCGTCCAGCACGGCGTACTCGGCCTGAGTGTTCTGGCCGCGGCCGAACACGTCATCATCAATGGAGACCCCCGTGACCCCCTCACCGACCTCGTCCACCACGCCGGCGGCGTCGTATCCGAGATAACCCGTACCGGCCAGGGGCTGGCCACCGGACATGGCCCCGGCCAGCAGTTTCCAGTCGACCGGGTTAACGCTAGCCGCCCGCACAGCGATCCTGATCTGCCCCGGCCCCGCGTGCGGAACAGGAGCATCTCCCCATGTGAGGACCTCGGGACCTCCGTAAGCCGTAAACTGCAGCGCTCGCATCCAACAGTCCTTTCCAGGTCAGCAGAGTGAGCCCGCCCCTTCCCGGGCCAGCCACGCGGCAGTTGCCCGGGACCGCAAAACAGGGTCCCGGCGAACCCTATTCCTGGCCGGACGGCCCGGCAAACCGCACAAGCGACCCCAGTGCACCCTCACGCCGTGCACAGCACGCCGTGACACCGATCCGGAAGCGTCCGCATGCATCGAGCGGGGCAGTCCCTGCCGGCCAGCCCGCCCGGGTCCTCCGGCAATCGCGGAGGCGGGTCCTCTTGTCGTTCTGCCTGGATTACCTTGCGCTCCAGCCGACGTCGAGCGTGAACGACATGCCGGTCACCGTGCACGCTATCGCCTAGTGGACGCGCAGAATGCCCCTTCCGGCGCGGCATCCATGGTCACGGGCACGGCGCATCACAACGTACCGAACGGCGGGACTGCGCGCGTTCTTCTCGCCGCCCGCCTCACTCAGCGTGATGCGCAGTCGCTTGTTACGGTCGTTAGGCTAACGAGCCGGGATCGGTCTGCAGGGCGGTTGCGGAAGACGGCCTCCGGCGCCGCGAGCGGACCACGGCGTCCCGCTAGCCCAGTTCCGGTTAACCCTCAACAGGGCTGCTTCTTATTTAGGCCTATCGTGTAGGCCTGAACTTGACGCTGGCCTTCGGGGTGGCACGGGACGGACGGGCGCCGAGGTGCGGGTATCTCTGTCCGGGCTAGCGAACTGGCGTTCGAGGTCAGTGAACGCGTTGATAATTTCCGGGGCTTCGAAGGCGCGGTTTCTCCGGCCGACGGTGACCTGGACCAGGATCTCAGCGGATACCAGGCGCTCAATGGCTGCGTTGGTCTGCGGGTAGCTGCGCCCGATCAGTGCGGCTGCTGCGCCGACGGTAAGGACTGGCGCTCCGGCGATCGACTTGATGAGCAGATCGGCGGCGGAGTTCGCGCGGACGCTCCCCAGCCGGTTGCGCCATTCGCCTTGGATCTCCTGGATGCGTTCTTCGAAGAAGGTAGCGTCGCGGACCGCCCGCTGGCAGGCTCCAGCGAGCCGCCCCACCCACAAGTTCAGGCCTGCCTGGGCGTCCTTACTCGTTGCCGGTCCACGGTAGCGGGTTGCGGTGAGGCCATCGACGTAATCCTTGGCCCAGGTCGCCAGGACCAGGGAGACGGGCGGCAGCATGCGCGTGGCCAAGCCCCGGCGGCGTAGCACGAGCTGGATGAGCGCACGGCCGGTCCTACCATTGCCGTCGGCAAACGGGTGAATGGTCTCGAACTGGGCGTGCGCGATTGCCGCCTGGGCAACTGCGGGCAGTGATCCGGTGTTGCAGAAAGCGCACAAGTCTTCCATCAGCCCAGGTACCAGTTCAGGCGGGGGCGGCACGAAGGCTGCAGAGCAAGGGTTGTACTCGCTGCCCCCGATCCAGTTCTGTTTCTCCCGCAGCTTGCCGGCGTACCCGGCTTGGCGGGTGTTCTCGAGCAGACGCCGGTGGAAGGCCAGGAGGGTATCGGCGCTGATCGGGTCTCCCGGCGCGATCTCACTGATGGCTGCACTCATGGCGTCGATGTTGCCCAGAACCTCGGCGGCCGTGACGTCGCGGGTCGGTTCACCTAGTTCCCTGGCCGCCTCTGCGCGGAGCAGGCGCCTGGCGCCGATTTCGAGCCCTTCGATCCGGGATGAGGCGACAGATTCCGCGCGCAGCAAGAGCCGCGCTAGTGCCTCAGTGTCCGCCAAGGCTGATGCCCGAGCGTTCAGCGTGGCGATGCCGGTCTCAGCGTCTGCCACATCCGCGGCCACGTCGCCTTCAAACGTAAAGTGTCTGCCAGTTAGCAGGTCAGGGCCGTAGGCGTCGTAATCGCACGGAGCTCGCCCGCGCCGTGACGGGGCATCCGTATTCCCGGGCCAGTGGCGGTGGATAACCCTGGACATCACTCCTCCTTATTTAGGTTAATCATACAAGCCTAAATAAGATGCGTGCGCACTTGTCTTGATGACGGTGGAGATCCTCGGCCCGCTTCCAACCGTTGTGCTGCGCGGTCGTCCTCGCTTATCTCGGTGAGGCCGGTGGCTGGACTCGCGATCCGATAGTCAGAACGGTTGCCGGGCCCTCGAACATTAGCGTGGCTAACAAAATCACGGGGAGCCAAACGGGGAGCCATCAACTCGGCCAGCGCGAACACCTGAGAAGTGGTGAGCACCGGGCGTTCGAGTGACTTCTCCACGCTCGCGCCTTTCATGCCCTAGACGAGTGACTCCTTGTGGGTCATGTGGGCCAAGGTGCATCAGCTGGTCCGATGGGCGCCCAGATCTACTGTCGTTTGAACACGCCGGTCAGCCCGGCGATGAGCATAGCGGCGAGCGCCCAGCCAGCGAGGGTGTAGCCAGCCGCCCACCAGGCAGTTTGGCCTATGGCGAGGAAGTTGGCACGCTCGCCCAGGCCGGCTCCCGGGATCAGCAGGTCGGCGGCGTAGCGGGCGCCGTTGAATTGCACATGTGGGTCGAGATTTTCGGCTCGCACGATCCCGCCATGTTCTGCGGCCCGGGTGAACCACCAGCAGCCAAAGCCATAGAGGATCCCGATCGGAGCCAGGATCTGCCAGGGACGATAGCCATAACCGATGGTGGCCCACAACAGCGCGCTCCAAAGTAGCCGGAAGGGCCGGAGCACGAGCCCGGACGGGCTATTGACGGCGGCACGGCGATGCCACTGGGCGCTGATCTGCACCTCACGGGCGGCGCCGTCATCTCCCTGGAGCCGGTACGTGTTGGCAAGTTGGTCATACGGCTGGGGAAGGAAGCCCTTAGCGTCACGCTGGAGCCATTGCAGCCGTCGCCGCGGGGTGACCGGGGGCTCGGCATCAATAATGGGGTAGGTAAACCCGTTCAGGGAGAGTTTGCCCTTGTCTGGCCAGGTTGCTTCGGCGTCGCGCCAGCCACCGACCTTCGCGAAGGAGAGATTGACCTCGCCAGTCAGGGAAGTGGGGCGGAAGATGACGTCCTTGGCAACCTCCGCCCTGTGAAGACCGAGCGCCAGGTCGTTTCCGTTGGTGAAGGTGCCGCCGTCACAGTCGAGCGTTCCGCCGATGTGGGCGCCGCCCAGGTTAACCGCGCCGGTGGCGGTGAACTTCCCGCTGCACAACATGTTGCCGTCGACGGTGAGTGACCTGGCGTCCAGCGCCGTTTGGTTCTCGCTGGTGAAGGTGCCGCCGTTGCAGTTGAGCACTCCGCTGATGTGGGCGCCGCCCAGGATGACCGGGCCGGTGGCGGTGAACTTCCCGCTGCAGAACATGTCGCCGTCGACGGTTAGCGAGCCGGCGTTCAGCGCGACCCCATTTCGGTTGGTGAAGGTGCCACCGTCACAGTTGAGCGCTCCGCCAATACGCGCGCTGCGCAGGTCGACGTTACCAATCGCCGTGAATCCATCATTCAGGCGAAGATCGCCGCTCGTGTGCAGGGCACTGCCGATAATGCCCGGAAGGTGGCATCCGGCTAGCCGAATCGTGATGGCGTGGGCGTCATTTAGCTTAACCGGATCTTCCAGGAAGCAATCTTGAAGATAGAGCGGCCGGGTAAGGGTAGCGGACTCCAAATCCAGCGCGCCCGTGATCCGCGCGCCCGCGAGCCGCAGCGGACGGTAGGTCCAGCCGTCAGCGCCGATGGCTACTGTTAGCAGCGACGATAGCATCGAGGCCTCGACGGCCCTGCTAGAACTCCAGCCCTCCCCGTCGCTGGCATCCACGCGCTTCCCTGGTTCGGGGCGCAGATCCACCGGCTCGCCGCTCATGAGCTGCTCCCGGCATGACAATGGCGTATCTCCCATCACAACTACATCCAAGCCGTCCAGTCGCCGGTGAGCGCCCTGCCGCCCGGCACTCGATCTGCCGCTGAGTATCCGGCAGCGGGCGAAGCACAGCAAGAGGCGCAGACAACACTCATGAGATCACTGCTGGCGTACCGTCCGGCAACATCTGCGTGCCGCCCTGCCTCCACCCAAAGGCGATGCGGAAATGTACAACCGAATTGAGTATTAAAGCATCAAGCGGGACAGCACAGGAGGTCCGGCCTCGTGTCTAGACTGCCCTACCGGGTAACACCTGCGCTCGGCATGCGGCAGCGGCTCGGCATCGCCGCCGCGCCAGAAACCGCCGTTCTGGCGCTGCATGGAAGGATGACGCAGGAGCCCGGGCTGTCGTCCGGTCAGGCGGGATTGCGCGTCAACGGCGGTAGCTGATTACTAACGTAGTGTGATGGAGTTGAATGGCATATTGCGATTCTGGAACTACCCCGAGTTCCCGGTCTATTGGCCGCCCCGCCGTCGGCTCGATCCCGGCACTTATCGCGCAGGCACATCCGGCTCGGCTGGTGAGAACGCCCAGTCGGCGGCATAGCGGTCGTGTGCGTTATCGGGCGTGCATGATCGTACTGGCTCGGTGACTGCCGGGTCCCCGGACTAGGCTGACGGGCCTGCAGCAACTCCCCCTTCCCAGCCGGACCTGCGATTGGCCGGTTGCTGCGGTCGGCTGTCAGTCGTAGTGGCGCAGCCGTGGCCACAGCCGGGCCCATGGCTGGCGGGGGCCGGTGCACACGTAGACGTGACCGCCCCATTCCTGGTTGCGGATGCCGTACGGATTCGACAGCGTGGCCGCCACCCGCACGCTGGTGAAGAACTGGCTCAGGTAGGCGGCGTAGCCGGTGACGTCGACGGGCCCGGGCGCCACGGCCACCACGGTGGTGGCGTGCGGGCTGCCGGGCCCCCACCACCACACGCTGTTGTGCCCGCTCACGGCGGTCGGCAGCCCCGCCCCCCGGCCGAGCTCGTCGATGGCGCCAGCCTCGCCGTAATCGGCGGTGAAGATCACGGCGCTGGCGCGCTGACTGGGTGGCAGGAAGGTCCATACCGCGTCGACGGTGCGGACAAGCTGGGGCCAGCCGATGGTCTCGCCCAGGGTCTGGTTCGTCTTGTAGGTCCAGGCGATGTCGGCAGGCGGGAGCACCGGCAGGACGACCGGCAGGGCCGCCGCTGTCGTCAGCGCGGTAGCCAGCATGAGGGTGCGCAGCCGGCCTGGCCGCGCTTGCAGCCACCCGTCGATGGCCACGGCACCGGCAGCGAGCAGGTACACATACGCGGCGGCGAGGTAGTACGTCTTCGCGCCGGCGGTGAGCGCGAAGAGCACGAACAGCAGCCCGTACGCCCACGCCAGCGCCCGCCACAGCGGCCGCCCGGACCGCCACAGGAAGCGCAGCCCGACCACCCAGACCCAGGCCAGGGCCAGGGTTACCAGGCCCAGCTGGCCGATGACAAAGGTGCCGATGTTGCCCAGGCCGCCGTTTTCCTGGTTCAGTGCGTGGGTCATGGCGATCGTCGCCCACTGGTGCTGCGCCTGCCACCAGAGATCGGGAATCTCGAACGCCACCGCGATCGCGGCGCCGGCCGCGAACCAGCGGTTGAAGATCATCCGGCGGCCGCCGCTGAGCAGGGCGCCGATGACCAGCGCGAGGGCGAAAAAGCCCGCGCTGTGGTCGTCGGCCACCCCGACGCCAGCGACCAGGCCGCCGGCCAGCCACCAGCGGCAGTCGCCGGTCCGCCCGATCCTGGCCACCACCAGCGCCAGGCCCGCCCACGCCAGCAACTCGTAGGCCGTCGTGTTGGCCACATGAGCGGCCGCCAGCAGGACCGGCATCGTGGCCGTCCCGATCGCAGCCAGCAGCTGCGCGCGTCGGCCACCGCCGAACTCGCGCGCGGTCAGGCCGCCGGCCACCACCGTGGCCCACGCCGCCAGCGCAGGCCACACCCGCAGCCCGGTCACCGACACGCCGAACAGCTTCAGCGACACCCACGCCAGCAGCGGCGCCAGCACGGGCTGATCAACATAGCTGGCCTGCAGATGCCGGGCGCAGTCCAGCATGTACAGCTCGTCACGGTGAAAGCCGTACCGGGCCGACAACGCCATCAGCACGGCGAAGACAACGCCGCCAACCCCGATCACGCGCCGGTCGAAAGGACTGGCACCCGGCAGCGGGACAGCACTTGCACCGGACGCGGACTCGCGTTCGCTACCCGGGCCGACCGCCCCGCCCTGCTCCCGGGCACGCCCCTCCAACGAGGCTGCGTCCCGCCCGATGCCAGGCCTCCGCCAGAACCCGCGTGCGCCGGTGTCAGCCACCGGACGTCAGCGCGGGACAGGCGGTGATGGCCAGCAGGCGCAGGATCGGCATCGGCACGATCATAACGCGTTCCCGGATACCGTTCCGCGAACGTCGGCGGACCTGCACCGGCTGCGGCGCGCGGTATCACGCACGCCGGCCGCCAGCGATTCCCGGCGGCAGGGGCCTGCGTCGATCAGGCGGATATTGAACTGTTCCACCACGTTGCATGTGGCGGTGTGTGACGGTCGCTCGCTTCTGGCCGGAAACTTTCTCGCCTGAGGTTTAGCGTCAATCGTTCGATAGGAACGGGTAGGTCGCCATCTTGCAGCGCCTCGAAATAGGACGGGACAACTATCGCCTATAGCACCGCAACGCTCGTCCTTAACGGGAGCGCTAGGCGTCGGTCCGCGCGCGACGCTGGGCTGTCAGCCTCGCCGTCCTGCGGTGCTGGCGGCTAGCACGACGGGTTCGTGCCTGACCGGGAAGTTCACCGAGCTGGCGATGAAGCACTTCTCGTGGGCTTCCCGATGCAGCCCGGCCGCCTTCTCGACCATGTCCGGTGAGGTCACGGTGACCCGTGGCCTGAGCACGACCTCGATGAAGTGGCCGCCGCCGTCGGTGGTCTCGGTCATGGTGCCGTGTGCCTCGTCGGTGTACCCGGTGACCACGATGCCGGCGGCCGCGCAGGCGTGCAGGTAGGAAAGCATGTGGCACTGGGCTAGCGCGGCAGTGAGCAGTTGCTCGGGATTCCACCGGCCTGGGTCACCCCGGAAGGCCGAGTCGGAACTGCCCGCGATGGGCTGCGGCCGGTCGGCGTCCCCAGCCCCTTCCCCGTCACCAACCCCGCTGACCGTCACCTCATGATCCCGGCCGTACTCCCGGTATCCGCTGGTGCCGCTGCCCCGGTTGCCGGTCCAGGCGACAGTGACGTCATAATTGTGGGTTCTGATCATGCCGGACCTCCTCGACTGCTTGATGCCAGCCTGCCATGAGGGGAGCGCGGTCACCACGCCTACCGTCGCCGGGCTGTCGCAGGGGCTCGTTGACGGTCGGGGCGTACGGAGTGGAGGCGTACGGAGTAGAACTGCTTGTTAGGTGCCGGCTCTGCGGACATCGCGGCCACGCTGAGGAAGAGAGCGCGAAATGACACAACCAGGCAGGCCCGCAGTATTTGTTCATGGCCTATGGCTGCATGCCAGCTCGTGGGGCCCGTGGCTAGAGGTGTTCCAGGAGGCGGGTTACGCGCCGGCAGCACCGGGCTGGCCAGGTGACTTGGATACGGTGGAGGAGAGCCGCCGGAACCCCAGCCAGGTGGCGGGCAAGGGCATCGACGATGTGGTCGACCACTACGCCCGCATCATCCGCGGGCTTGAGGCACCTCCGGTCGTCATCGGCCACTCCTTCGGCGGCCTCATCGCGCAGCGGCTGCTCGGCCAGGACCTGGCCGCTGCCGCAGTGGCGATCGACGCTGCGCCCATCAAGGGCGTGCTCAACCTGCCTGTTTCCGCGCTGAAAGTCGCCTCGATCGCGCTGCGCAAGCCAGCCAACCGCAACCTGGCGATATCGCTCACCGCGGAACAGTTCCGGTACGGCTTCGGGAACGCGCTTCCCGAGCGGGAGTCAGCTGAGCTGTACGACCGCTGGACAGTACCCTCGCCGGGCAAGCCGCTGTTCGAGGCCGCCCTGGCGAACTTCACCACGCGGTCGCCAGCGAAGGTGAATACCGGAAACAAGACCCGCGGGCCGCTGCTGCTCACGGCCGGGGGCAACGATCACACCGTACCGGCGGCCATCACGACGTCGACCCGCAAGCTCTACCACAAGTCACCGGCCATCACCGACTTCATCGAGTTCCCGGATCGAGGCCACTCGCTGACGATCGACCACGGCTGGCGCGAGGTCGCGCAGGCAACGCTGGACTGGCTCAGGCAGCGGTCACTCTAATCGGCGTCAGCCGAGCCTCATCGGCGGACGCGACGGTGCGGTCCGGACCGAGGCGGCGATAACCAAGTGCGCTGCCCCCGGCGAGGCTAGGTTTACCAGTAATGCTTTCTTACGATGTGGCCGGAAACGGCCCGGCGCTGATGCTGTTGCATTCCACGGTGTGCGACCGCCGGATGTGGGATCCGCAGTGGCCGGTCCTGGCAGACGCCGGGTACCGGGTCATGCGCTGTGATTTCCGCGGCTACGGCGCCACGCCCGTGCCGCAGGGGCCGCATAACGACGCCGATGATGTCCTGGATCTGCTCGACGAGCTTGGCGCCGGACCGGTGGCGGTGGCTGGCGCCTCCTACGGCGGCAAGGTCGCCCTGGAGATCGCCGCCCGGTGGCCGCAGCGCGTCACCGCCCTGGCCCTGCTGTGCGCCGGGATGCCAGGACACGAACCTACCGATGCGCTGCGCCGTTTCTGGCAGCGGGAGGGGGAGCTGATTGACTCCGGCGACATTGCCGGGGCGGCCGAGCTCAACGTGGCGACCTGGCTCGGCCCGCAGGCCAGCGAGCCGACCCGGGAGCAGGTGCGGCTGATGCAGCGCCATGCCTTCGAGATTCAGCTGGCCGCACCCGAGGAGTACGAGCCCGCCGAGGTCGCCGTTGACCTGCGCGCGATCACCGCTCCCAGCCTGGTCGTGTCCGGGGCGAAGGACCTGCCGGACTTCCGGCTTATCGCGGCCAGGCTGACCGCCATGCTGCCTGATGCCCGGCCGGTGGAACTGCCCTGGGCCGGGCACCTGCCCACGCTGGAACGACCGCAGGAACTGTCCGCGATGCTGACCGCTTTCTTGCGGGAAACCGTCCCGGTCTGACCAGCTATGGGTAGCTCACGCCGACGGTAACGGTGACGGGGAGGGTGCCGGGGAGGGTGCCGGCGGCAGTGATGGTGACGGAGAGCGCGTAGCCGAGGGGATACGTGATGGCGATGGCTTGGCCTGCTTCTTCGGCGGTGCCGGCGGCACAGTCGCGGGCGCCGCGCCTCTTATGTTGGCCGGAGTGCTCGCGGCTGCGGGCAGCGCGCCGCTGGTCCGGGCGGTCAGGGCGGGTGCGGGGTGTGAGCCGGTGAGTGTGATCAAGGTGGCGCTCACGGCCGCCGCGGCCCACACGACGACGGCCGCCGCAGCCGTCACAGGCCCGGGATTGTCCCGGATTTTGCCTTGCCCCGCGAGCCTGGCCGCGCGCAGGAACCACAGGTACCGCGGCGGCTGCGCGCGCCGGGCCGTCCGCTGGCGGTGGGTCAGCGGGTCACGGGGGATGCCGGCGCCGAGACCGAGCACCTGTTCCCGTAGTCCGGGGGGAGTGCGGCTTGCGGCAGCAGGCCGGACAGCGCCTGCGGGCGCAGCGCGCCGCGCTTGCGGCCTGCGCAGGTTTGGCACTGCATGACATGCCAGCTGACCACGCCGTGCGTCTGGCTGGTAGGCCGCCCATCCCAGTCGGCCAGCAGCTCATCGAGCGCCGGGCAGGCCTTCCGCCCAGTGCGTGCGATGAGCAGCATGCTGAGGGCTTCCTCCAGCTGACCGAGGGCGCGTGCCGCCAGGACCTGCGCCCGGCTCCCGGACGTGCCGAGTACGACCGCCAGATCGCTGTCACTAAGGTCGTGCCCGAAGGTGAGCTCGATGACCTCACGGTCACCAGGGTTCAGCCCGTCAATGGTGTCGCGGATCAGCCTGGCCAGTTCGGCTCGTCCGGCGTCGTGGCTGCCAGCGGCTGGCTGACCTGCCACATCGGCCGCCGAAGACAGGCCCGCCGTGCGCAGTCGGCGGTGGCATTCATGGCGAGCCACCGCGTAAAGCCAAGGGCGCAGCCTGGGCGGGTCTTGGATGCCGCCGAGCTTGGTGGCGGCGATGACGAAGGTGTGCTGCAGGGCACCGGCAGCGTCGCCCGACTCGGGCAGCATCCAGCTGCAGTAGCCGTACAGGAGCGCCGCGTATTCGTCGTACGCATCAGCCAGCCCGGCCGGGTCGCCTGCCACGATGGCCGCGGCAACCTGCCGGTCGTCCATGACCCCGGCATCTCCTAAGATCGGCTGGCGAGAGATTCCAGACATAAAGAACTTTCAGATATAAAGAGCACACTAGGGCTGTTTTGATACACGATCAGTGCCTGGTCACCGGTGTGTTCTGCGCGGGAGTACGGAGCGCGCTGGGACCGCCCGGCCATGCCGGATACCCCGGAGCACGGTCACCGGCGTGAGCAGCAGGCCTCGCCAGGCCGGCCAGTTCGCGTTGGCCATCTCCCGCCGCAGGAGTTCTGCCGTGCCACCTGCGCGCAGGGACGTTGGTCCTGCGCGCAGGGACGTTGGTCCGTGGCGCACGCTTCCGTGACGCGGTGGACTAAGTACGACAGAGGATCCCAGGCAGACGCGGAGGAACGGATCAGATCCATCAGATCCGCGCACCGCGCAATCGAGATCCGCGAGAAGCGGAGTGGGGTCCTCTCGTCATGTCCTGCCCGATGAGAGTGCGGCGGTGGCGGCCGAAATCCTGTCGCCGGAGCGCTGCTACGTGGATAGGGTCGCCGGGTGCCTGATGCGATCTTTGCCCACCCTCGCCTCGCACCCATCTATGACGCATTTGACGGGGACCGCGATGACCTGACTGCCTACCTCGGCATCGCCGATGAGCTGGGCGCGGACCTGGCGGACGGCGCGGTGGTAATTTCGGATTCCACCCTCCGGTTCCGCAGCCGCGGCGAGGTGGAATCAAGCCTGGTCGCCCACGGCTATCGAGCGCTGGATGTGCGAGAAGCCCCAGATCGCCCAGGTCGCGAGTTCGTGTTCATCGCCGAGCGCACGACCTGAACGAACAGGACAGCCGGGGCGTCGGAGGGCTGGGTGACGCGAACTGGCGGACGAGGCGGCTGGTGGCACCCGGCGCCAGGGCGGCGTCGCCGGCCGCGATGGTGTGGATATCGTGGCTGATGATCACGAAAGCAGACGCCCGCACCGGTGGTGGCCCTCTCCCGCACGCCGGCCGCACGCCTTAAACAGAGATTTCTACCGAACGGAGTGTGGTGCTTGCCCCGGCCACCTGCCTCCCTGGCAGCGGCCGATGAGCCGCAGGCGAGGTTCACGCGTTAAGGCTGAAGGGGCGACGGATGCCGGGGCTCGTAAATGGGGAACTCGCTGCCGTCTGGCAGGCGAATGGCGGCCATGAGCCCCCAGCGCTGATCAGAGACCTCCCGGGCCACCTCGACGCCCTTGCCTCTCAGTTCGGTGAGCGTGGCGTGGATGTCGTCACACATCAGGTACAACTCGTGGTGGCCGTCCCCGTCGGCCGGATGGACCGCTAGCTCGGCCGGCGGTAGCGCGAAAATGAGCCAGCCGCTGCCCGCATCCACCGCCGCAAGGCCAAGCACGTCCGCGAAGAATGCCCGGACCTTGTCCGCTTCGCGGGAGAACACGACCGCGTGCACGCCGTTGATCACACCGTGATCCTAGCCAACGCGCCGTCCTGGCGAGCCCATGGCAATTGCCCGGTTTCTTTATCGGCCCGGTTCGACGCGCTTCCACAGAAGTCTTCTGGGGATCAGGGCGACGGCGCGCAGGATGGGGTGGCTGACGCGGCCGGTGTGGCCGGAGCGCCCGAAGAGGTCCGATGCGATCTGGCCCAGATTCTCTATCTCCTTCCGGAGTTGCGGGTTGGTCGGCGCCTGGCTGCGGATGAAGTCGAACAGCGCGTCGAGCGCGGGCGGGAAGCGGTCGGCCGACCGCAGGTAATCCCGCATTTGCGTGCCGGTCAGGTTCATGACCGTCCTGATGCCAGCCTGGACGGCTGACAGCTGGCGGCCCTCGACCGCGAGGATGGCGTTCGTCAGGTCGTTGACCTCGTCTTCGGTCAGGCCGAGCAGGCTGGCCAGGTGCGCGAGCGCGTTCATGCGGCCCCACATCCAGTCCCACGCGCGCCAGTCCGGGTCGGCGAAGGCGGCGAAGTGGTTCAGCCGCGTGCCGTAGAGGATGTTGTTCGGGTCGTTCGGCTTTCCGCCCGGGTCTTTCAGCGCGCTGTCGTACGCGGCCTGCAGCAGCGGCGGCGGATTGTCGAGCCCGATGCGGACGAACCGGAAGATCGGCCGCGCGCTCTCGTCCGGTAGCGATCCCGCGCCGTTGCTGACCTCGACCGCGAGGGCGGCGGCGAGGACATCGGGCGCCCGGTCCGGATCGCCAAGCTGGACGCCGGCGTAGGCTCGTGCCGCCCCGGCGATGATCGGCGCGAGCGCGGCGCCCACCTGCAGCGTGTCGTAAGCGCCGTCGAGCATGCCGACCACCATCTGGTCGGAGAGGCCGGCCGTCCCGTCCGTCGCCGACACCAGGTAATCGTCGACGGCCTGGCCGATCGCTGCGATCTGGTGGAGCCGTGTCGACAGGTCCTCCCGTAGCTGATCGAGGCCGGATCCGCCCCTGGTAGCGCGGAGCATGGTGCGGACCACGCGATCGGCCGCGTCGACGCCCCACGTCCACGTCGTGGGCAAGGCGGCGTCGGCCGCGGGAAAGGCGTCGGGCAACCACGGGTGCTCGGCCGGATCGAGGCCGGGATCGGTCACCTCGCTGACCGGGTCGATGTAGCCATCGGGACGTGAGCGCACAATGACATCGCGCACCTGGTAGATCGCGGCCGCCGCGCACGACTGCTGGTAGAGCGAGATCGCGGCGGTGCAGATCTGGCGTACCTGAGCAAGCGTCAGCCCGGGCGCTGGTGCCGCCGACGCGCCTCCGGCGGCGGAAGCGCCCCCGGTGAACTGCAGGAACCGGCTGACGTCGAAGGACGACCTGCCGTCGCGGATCGTTCGGTGCAGATGATCGATGTCGTCGCGGAAATTGGCTTCGCGCGGGAAGCTGAACGCCGCGGAGGCAACCGATGTCCACGGTGGCGGTGGCTCCGCTGTCTGGCTGGCCGCTCCATCAGGAGCCGGTGGTGTTATATCGCGGCCCAGGACAGCCTCGTCCCCGGACGGGACCACGAAGCACAGCGTGCGCTGCCATTGCCCGGAGACGGATTTGCGCTGGATCGATTCGAGCACCGGGTCGAACGGCGAGTTGTCGAGGATCCCGCCGTCAGCGAGCCAGTCCGGGGTGTCGCCGGTCGCCCAGTCGGGCCACACCCGCCGCTCGCGCAGCAGCGATGTCTCCCTCACCGGCGCGAACGCGACAGGGAAAGAGGCCGATGCGCGGCCGGCGGTCGCCAGCGGCTCGTCGTCGGCGAGGTCATCGACAGGCGGGCAGTCCTGCCACTCGTAGCCGTTGCCCGTCTGGACATATCGCGGCCGGGAACCGTGCCTGGAAAAGTGGAAACGACGCCGGTGGTCCGCCTCGCTGAAGTATTCCCCGTCAGAGTCCCGGACCGGACGGGACGACGGCCCGAGCGCGGTCGATGTGACGATGAGCGAAATGTCACGGCCATGCGCGGTCGGCGCCATCTTCTGCAGCGCGCCGGTGATCTGGTCGTGGAAGAAGTCACCGTTCATCAGCGACAGCACGCCTTGCGGCTGCGGCCGGAACAGCGCCTCGGCTGACATCTGGCCGCTCTTGAGCCAGAGTTGCTTGAGGTCAGCCAGTGACGCCCCGCGCGCAATAGCCGTGGCGAGCAGCACGCCGTTCAGGCCGCCGGCGCTGGTTCCCGCGATGACGTCCACGGTCACCCGCGCGCCAATCCGCCGGACCGCCCTGGCCCACAGATCGTGGACGGCCTTCTCTTCATCTGTCGCGCCGTCGCGCGGCGGGATGCCGTTGGACGCACGGCGCACGTTATCAATCTCGCAGGCAACGCCGCCCATCCAGACGGCCAGGCTGACTCCGCCATTCATGACGAGTGCCAGCCGGTGTTCGATGGTCTCCGCTGGTGTGCCTTCTACATCCGCAGCCGGGTTGTCCGCAGTAGTCATGCCAGCATGATGCCCGGCTTAAATCCAGGCCACAAGAGCCTTTAGCCCGCTTCGCCGCGCAATCAGCGCAAATGTCCTGCATAAACCTTTGCGCCACTTTTATCCCGAATACCCGGATTACCGGTTTCCGCCGGCTTGACGGGATCCCGGGCTGCCGCCGTTTCATTTCAATGTTGAAATCTTAACAAATTAGCGAAGGTCCATAGCGGGTCCAGGCCCCGTTCCGCGCACCAGGCCAGGTAGCAGCGCAGGTCAGATTCAGTGTGCTCGCGGGGAAGAGCCCTTGAAGCGGGCCAGGTAGGCGGCCACGGCCAGCCGCAGCCGGTCAGTGAACGGCACAGGAGGATCGGAGGGCACTGAGGCCAGGTCGGTGGCAGAAAGGCAGATCGGCAGCCAGCTCCGCCCGGATCGCCTTGACCGCGATCGGCCGACCGCCGGGATCTTGCCAGCGCAGCCCTCCCTGCTCCCATACTGGGTCAACCGCATATTCGCGGGATGGTCATGGCAGCGGCTTTGCCTGGGCGCGTGTCTGGTCCCGGGCTGGCGGGCTGCCCGGGCGGCGAGGTGGAGGGGAACCGTGAGCAGCGACATAGTCCGGCGGCGGGCTGAGATCGAGGGTGTGACCGCGGGCCGCACCTTGTGCGATGAGTTGCGGCACGTCGCCGAGACCTCCGGTGATGCCCGGGCGTATTCCGATGAGGCCGGTGCCGGTGCCGGGGACGGCTGGCAGTCCCTGACCTGGTCGCAGGTGCGGCAGCGGGTGCTGGAGGTGGCAGCCGGGTTCGCCGCCCTGGGGCTGGCAGCCGGCGAGCGGGTCGCGCTGATGCTCCCGAACCGCAGCGAGCATGTGCTGGCCGACCTCGGGGCGGTCCATGCGGGCGGCCTGGGGGTGACGTTGTACGCCACGCTGGCGCCGGAGCAGATCGGGTATGTGGCCGCAGACTGTGATGCCCGGATCGCGGTGCTGGACGGGGCGGCCGAGCTGGCCCGCTGGCAGCCGGTCCTGGACCAGCTGCCGGGGCTCACCACGATCATCGTCCGGGACCCGGTGGCCTGCCCGGCCGGTGACCGGTACATGACCTGGGACGGCCTGGTGGCGCTGGGCCGGGAACGGCTCGCCGCCGACCCGGATGAGATAACGGCCCGGGTGGCAGCGATCAAGCCCGGTGACCCGCTGGCCCTGCTGTACACCTCGGGCACTACCGGCAACCCCAAGGGTGTCGTGCTCACCCACCGGAACATCTTGTACGAGATGGCGGCGGCCGAGCGGATGGGTATCGTCGTGCCGCGGGTCCGCTGGGTCTCCTACCTGCCGCTGGCGCACATCGCCGAGCGGATGTTCAGCATCTACCTGGCTATTGGCGCCGTCAGTCACGTGCATTTCTGCCCTGACCCGGCGCAGCTGGTGCGGGTGATCGGGCAGGTGCGCCCGACCGCGTTCTTCGGCGTACCGCGGGTGTGGGAGAAAATCCGGGCCGGCATCCAGGCGCTGCTGGCCGCCGAGCAGGACGAGGGCAAGCGGGCCGCCGTGGCCCAGGCCATGGACATCGGCCGCCGCTACTTACACAGCTGCCAGTACGGGCAGGCCACGCCACCGGAGCTCGAGGCGCAGTTCCGGGCGGCGGACGAGCAGGCGCTCGGGCCGATCCGCGGCCTGCTCGGCCTGGGCGAGGCCGTCTCGGTGTTCAGCGCCGCGGCCCCGCTGCCCCCGGACGTGGCCGCGTTCTTCGCCGGGCTGGGCATGAAGATCCTCGACGTCTACGGGATGACCGAGACCACCGGGGCGTTCACCGCCAACACCCCCGCGGAATTCAAGCTCGGCACGGTCGGCCGCCCGTACGCCGGCATGGAGGTCGCGATCGCCGGCGACGGCGAGATCCTGGCCCGCGGACCGCTGACCACCCCCGGCTACCTGAACCGGCCCGACCTGACCGAGGCCCTCATCGACCCAGACGGGTGGCTGCACACCGGCGACATCGGCGCCATCGACGCCGACGGGTTCGTGTCGGTAACCGACCGGAAGAAGGAACTGATCATCACCGCGGGCGGCGAGAACATCGCCCCCGCCGCAGTAGAGAACGCGCTGGTGGCCCACCCGCTGATCGGCCAGGCCCTGGCCTACGGCGACCGTCGGCCGTACGTGATCGCCCTGCTCACCCTGGACGGCGAAGCCGCACCCGCCTGGGCCCGGGCCCGCGGCATCACCGCCGGCTCACTCGCAGAGCTGGCCTCAGACCCGCAGGTGCTGGCCGAGGTGGCCGCCGGAGTCGCCGCCGCCAACGAACGGCTGGCCCAGGTGCAGCAGGTCAAGCAGTGGCGCCTGCTGCCCGTGGAATGGACCGCCGAGACCGAGGAACTCACCCCCACCCTCAAGCTCAAGCGCCGCGTCGTGCACGCCAAGTACGCCGACATCATCGACTCCCTCTACGCAGGATGACCTCGGCCGCGTCATCGCGGCGACACATCCACGGAACCACTCATCCCAGGCGCGAGGGAGACCCTGCTGATAGGGGTACTTCCAGCTCCAGAGCCTCCGGGACCGCTTGACCGGCTGCATCGGCTGCGGCTGCTTGTCCCTCAAGCTCTGCCGGCTCATGAACCCCGATGACGTCCTCGGCGGCGAGGGCCCGGGAGCCCGGAACCTCTAGCCGCGTCCGCTGCCTACGCGGCGGCGGCCTTCCCGTTCAGGGCGGACACGATGTGTTCGGCGATGGCGAGGCTGGAGGTCGCCGCCGGCGACGGCGCGTTGCGGACGAGCATGACCCGGCCCGCCGACTGCAGGACGAAATCGTCGACGAGGCCGCCGTCCCGCCGGACCGCCTGGGCCCGCACCCCCGCCCTCGACCTGACGAGATCGCCGAGCTGCATGTCGGGCAGGTATGCCCGGACGTTGGTGAGATACCGCCGTTTGACCAGTGAGCCGGCCATCTCCCCGAGCCCGTTCCGCCAGTGCTGGCGGACGAGCCGCCAGGTTCCGGGCCAGCTCCCGATGTCGCGCAGGTCACGAAGACCGATGTCGCGCCAGCGGTAGCCCTCGAGCGCCAGGGCGAGAACCGCGTTGGGGCCCACGTGCACGCCGTCATCGACGTCACGGGTCAGATGGACGCCGAGGAACGGGTACCGAGGGTCGGGAACCGGATACACCATGCCCTTGACCCGATGCCGGACCGGCGGGCGGAGCTCGTAGTATTCCCCGCGGAAAGGAACGATCCGCATGTCGGCCAGGCTGCCCAGTTGCGCGGCGAGCTGATCGCCGGTCAGGCCGGCGCAGACAATCAGCTGATCGAAGGTCCACGCGTCGCTCTCCGACCGGACCGCCACTCCGCCAGCGCCTTGCCAGACCGAACGGATATGCGTGCCCAGCCGCACCGCGCCGCCCGCCGACGTGACCTCCCGGGCCAGGGCCTGGCACATGCCGACGAAGTCGACCGACGCGGTGTGTGGCGAATGCAGCGCCGCCGCGCCCCGTACGTACGGCTCGATCTCAGCGATCTCGGTCCGGGTGACGCGCCGGATGCCGGGGACCCCGTTCGCCAGCGCCCGGCGCTCGATCTCGGCCAGGCCGGGCAGTTCCGCGTCGGAACTCGCGACCACCAGCTTGCCGAGCTCGCGCAGGCGGATATCGTGCTGCTGGCAGAACTCGCGCAGCAGGCTGCCGCCGCGCACGCACAGCCGCGCCTTCAGGCTGCCTGGCGCATAGTACAGACCCGCGTGCACGACACCGCTGTTGTGCCCGCTCTGATGGGCGGCGACGTGATCTTCCTTGTCGAACACGGTCACCTGCAGGCCCGGGTAGCGGATCGTCAGTTCCCTGGCCACCGCTAGCCCGACGATGCCGCCGCCTATCACCGCGGCCGTCTGCGCGCTGCTGATCATGCCATGCAGCGTACGCATCGCTGCGCCGGCCCGCCGGGCCTGGATAGGTTTTCGCATAGCTAGTGACGTGGAGGAGAAGCCATGGTGATGCCGATGGCGGGCCGGCTGGTGGCCGCGGTGGCCGGCGGCCTGCTCGTGCTCGCGGCGTGGGCCAGCGTCACCGGGACGCTTATCGTGTCGCGTTCGGTCAGCGGCTGGCTGACACGGTGGGTGGACCGGATCGTGACCGGGGCCTTCGGGCTGGCGGCCGGCGCCATCCCCGAGTACAGGCGGCGTGACCGGCTGCTCGCCACTCAGCCGGCGGCGATCTTGCTGACGCAGCTGGCCGCCTGGCTGGGGATTTCCTTCGCCGGGTTCGCGCTGCTGTTGTGGCCCTTCGCCACCCGCGGCGTGGCGTCGGCGCTCACCGATGCCGGGTCCTCGCTGTTCACCCTGGGATTCGCCGAGCCGGCCGGCGCTGTGCCTGCGGTGATCGTCTTCCTGGCCTCGGCGACCGGGCTGGTGATCGTGACGCTGCAGATCGCCTACCTGCCGACGCTGTACTCGGCGTTCAACCGCAGGGAAACCGAGGTGGCGCTGCTGAACGCGCGGGCCGGCGTGCCGTCGTGGGGACCGGAGCTGCTGGCGCGTACCCACTACGCGCTGGGGTCGGGCATGTCGACCCTGGATACGATGCCCGACCTGTATGCCCAGTGGGAACGCTGGTCCGCCGACATCGCCGAGAGCCACACCACCTACCTGCCGCTGGTGCGGTTCCGGTCACCCTTGCCCCTGTCGTCCTGGGTGACCGCGCTGCTGGCCGTGCTGGACTCCGCCGCGCTGTTCCTGGCCCTGTCTCCCGGGGCCGCGCCGGCGGTCCCGGCGCGGCTGTGCCTGCGCGGCGGCTTCCTGTGCTTCGGCCGGATTGCCCGGGCGATGGGCTTCCCGGTGCCCGAGGAGCCCGACCCGGAAGGCGGGATCAGCCTGACCTACGAGGAGTTCCTCGACGCGGTCGCCCGGATGCGCCAGGTCGGCTTCCCGATCGAGCGCGACCCCGCCGAAGCCTGGCCCGACTTCGTCGGCTGGCGGATCACCTACGAGCAGGCGGCCTACGCCGTGGCCTACGCCGTCGACGCGGTGCCGGCCAAGTGGTCAGGCCCGCGCCGGCGTCCCACTCCGGCCATCCCGCCTTTCCGCCCGCCGCTCGGCCGCCCGCCCGAGTAGGCACAGATCCCGCAGCGATTCGGCGACCAGGGCAGGGGTTGTCAGCCGCGCGAGGTGGTGATGGTGTCCATCCGGGCGGTGTCCGGGAGCCACCTAGCTGTCACGGGCGCGCCGCCGGGACCTGTCCCCAAAGCGTACATTTGCAATTCGAAACTAGCAATAATTTTCAAGAAACAGTGGTACCTTATCTGTATGGCGGACTGGGGCTTCCTGACCAACCACGCCCGGGTCCTGCTGTGCATCGCCCGCGACCCGGGCGCGAGACTGCGCGACATCGCGGCCAGCCTGGGCATCACTGAGCGCCGCGCCCACGGCATCGTCACCGACCTCGCCGAGACCGGCTACGTGATCACTCAGAAAGACGGCCGCCGCAACCGCTACCAGATCCAGGCTCACCTGCCGGTACCCGAGCCCGGCACCCGGGAGCCGGCCGTCGGCGAGGTCGTCGCCCTTTTCGCAGCCCGGGGCCGGACCGCAACCGGGCACGCCCGGGCGAGTGACCGTGATGCCAGCGGCGCCCGCCAGCCGTAAACTCCCTGATCTCGCGGGACAAAGCGCCGGTCAGCGCGGCCCAGGCGGCAACCATCAGACGGCGGCAGTACTGGGGCCGAACGAGCCCGGCGCGAGCCCTCGCTCGCTACCAGTGACCGCGGTGTACGACCTCGCCGAACGGCCGCCGCCTGGGGTTGCTGATCGGCACCAGCGGCCGGTCAGCCGGATAGCCGAGCGAGATCAGCAGGGCCCAGTTGCGGTCCTCGGGAAAACCCAGCAGGTCACGGGCGAGCTGCAGGTCGGCGACACCGGCGTGGCAGCTGCCGATGCCCAGGTCCGCAGCCGCCAGCATCATGGCCATCGTCGCCTGGCCCAAGTCGAAATGGGCCCGGTGAAACTCGTTATCGGCCGCGGGGCCGATCACCATGATCGTCGCTGCTGACCCGGCCACATGACCTGCGCCCCGCCACACCTTGGCGAGTTCGCGGAGTTGGGCGCGGTCGGTGACCACGATGAAGTCCCAAGGCTGCCAGTTCTGTGAGGACGGGGACCGGCGCCCCGCCTCCAGGATCTGGTCCAGGTCTGCCGCCGGAATCGGGCGATCAGCGAAAGACCGTACGTTGCGGCGTGAAGTAATCGCCTCCCAGGTCTGCATGATGATCTCAACGCCGGCCGCGTCACGTTCATTCTCGCCAGCCTGGCCCCACCCCTGCCTCGCCCCATCCCTGCCCGGCGCCGAGCGCTAAGATCGCCCCATGTCTGGACAGGCCGGGAATGGGTCCCAGGAGTTCTCCGGCCGGGAAACGGCGCCGGACCTGGACATCAGGCACGCCCACTCGGCTCGCGTTTACAACTACTGGCTGGGCGGCAAGGACAACTTTGCCGCTGACCGGGAAGCAGCGGAGCAGGCGATCGCCGCGAATCCCGGGATCGTGGCGGACGTGCGGGCGAACCGGGCCTTCCTGGTCCGGGTGGTGCGTTACCTGGCGTCGGAGTGCGGCATCCGCCAATTCCTTGACATCGGTACCGGGCTGCCCACGGCCAGCAACACCCATCAGGTGGCGCAGGCGGCCGCCCCGGAAGCGCGGATCGTCTACGCAGACAATGATCCCATCGTGCTATCGCACGCCCGCGCCCTGTTGTCTAGCACCCCGCAGGGGGCGTGCGACTACGTGGACGCCGACCTGCGCGACACCTCGGCCATCTTGCGGGCAGCGTCGGCGACCCTGGACTTTGGCCAGCCGGTCGCGCTCATGCTGCTGATCATCTTGCACCTGATCTCTGACGCAGACGACCCGTATGGCATCGTGGCCAGGCTGGTGGCGGCCTTGCCGGCCGGCAGCTACCTCGTGCTCGCGCATCCGGCCAGCGACATCCGCGCGGAGCAGATGGCAGAGATGACCAAGCGCGTGAACCAGCGCATGAGCGGGCCGAAGGCAACCATGCGTGACCGGGCGGCGGTCACGCACTTCTTCGATGGGCTCGAACTGCTCGAGCCGGGCGTGGTCCAGCCTCAGCAGTGGCGGCCCGAGCCGGACATTGTCGGCCAGTCCCAGGTGACCGCCTGGTGCGGAGTCGCCAGGAAGCCCTAACGCACCATTGGCGCCGGATTGTCCGGCTTCATCTGGCGTGTGACCCGGTCTGATCAATTCTGTCAAACAACATTTAGTTACGAAGTGCCTACACCCGGCCAGAAGGCAATTGCGGGTACGCAGATGGCTCTCCGGGGGCGGCTAGCCCGCTTCGTTACTTGGCGTATGCGCGCCGTGGCTAATCCGCCGCTAGCGAGCAGGGTAAGAGACCCGGGCTTTTCTGTGCGCGAACCTGTGGATGACTTGTGTAAAACGGCGCCCGCGCTGTGCGCAGGCGGGGGAAAGGCTGGGGATTCCGCTGCCGGATCTCCCGATAACGAGATCGTTAGCTGGCAGAATACGATCCACACCCTGTGCATAGGGAAAAACTGAAATTGTCTATACGCCACGCCGTGATAGCTCATATGTAAACCAAATGTTTATCGTAGGTATATCTATCTGTAATTCGGAGTCGGGACCGTAAAAGCTTAAAACCCAGAGACGGTGAGCCCGGGCGCTTGAAAACGGGAGGGTAAGCGCAATGGCGGCATACGCCCACCTGGGCCTGGACGCCCAGGACACGCAGCCGCTGCCCGGTCCTTCATCCCAGTGCACGCGCCTGTCCTCAGACAGGTCACCCGTTGCTGGACGGCGCTCACCGTCGGCTCAAGGGGAGGCCCGACATGAAGATCAAGATCCGGCCAGACGACGCCAGCATGCTCCAGATGGACAACTGGCTCGCCGAGTTGCGGGACGACGGCTCCGCCGAGCCGCCCGGTGAGGGCGGTGAGGGCGGCGGGGGACGGGCCAGCGACGATGCCCGGCCAGAAGCTCCCGCGGAGCGCGCCGAGCGCGCTGTCCCCCCCGAGCGCGCCGAGCGCGCTGTCCCCGCCGGGGCTACCGTGCGGGCGGTGATCGGTGATCAGCTGCGGATGCCGATCATGTGGTGCGAGATGGGTTCCTGCATCTCCTGGCATTCCGATCCCGCCGCGCTCGGCGAGGGCGACGCGCGCGCCCGCGCGATTGGGGCCGGCTGGCGCATCGACGCCTTCGGCAGGCTGGCCTGCCCGCGATGCCAGCAGACCGACCCGGGCTTCCGGGTCTCTCGCCCGGTCGTGCCGTGGGACCGGCACACCGCCATCGCCAGGGCCGCCTGGATCGCCGCCGTGCCCGGGCGCCGGACGGCACCCCAGCACCCGGCTGCGAGCACCATGGCCGCAGGCCGGCGGACGCGCTGAACGTCAGCCAGGAGATGGACCGGACGGCCATGGCAGCGCACCCGTCACGCATGGAGGGTCGGGCCGGCCGCCGCTGGCTGATGCTGGCCGCGGAGATGGCCGGCCTGGCGAATGGCAGCTGGCGGCCATCACCGGATCCCGTCTCGGCAGGCCCGGCCCGCATGCCGCGCATCGCCACCCGCACGCTTGGCGCGGACGGCGGATCAGTCCGCACCGCCCGGGACTTCACCACCGCCACCTTGCTCCGGTGGGGCACGGCAGAACGCAGCCAGGACATCGTGATCGTCGTGTCTGAGCTGCTGACCAACGCGCTGCGGCACGCCCTGCCCCGATCCGGCGACAGCGGGCCCCGGCGGCCGATCCGGCTCGGCCTGCTACAGCCCGGGCCATGCGTGCTGTGCGCGGTCGCCGACCCAAGCAAGCTGGCTCCAGCGCCCCGAGCGCCCGGCACCCTCGCCGAGACCGGCCGCGGACTCCACATCATCTGTGCGCTCAGCGACCAGTGGGGTTACGCACCGAGCGACACCGGAAAGGTCGTGTGGGCCATGTTCTACCCGCGGTTAACGGTGCCCTGGCGTATGGGCGGCGTATGCGTGGTGGACAGGTTTGCCCGCGCCCGGCCGGCCACGTTAGGCTTTTTAGCGAGGCGAATGGCACGGCTCTGGCGGTGGGCCGGCAGCCGGTCATGAGCCTGACAGGTTTCTGGACGTTGGTCTTGAGCCGTAACCGCCGCGAGTAGCACGGAAGTACTCGCGGGCGCGGTCTTGACCTCATTGGGCCGGTGATCTGGGAGGCCGTGTACGTGCTCGCGCCCAGCTTGGTGACGACCGGGAAGCGGCGTTCAGGCGTCACCCCGGACCGATGGACACGAGCGCCGCTGCCAACATCGCCGACGCAGCGTAGCAGCCCAGATGGCCACTAATTCCCGGCGAGCAGGACGCGCGCCAGCGCTCACCGACCGGCGCTGGGAACGCGGCGTTTTCGACCGGCTGGTCAACGCGGTCCAGGCGGGTGAGAGCCGGGTCCTTGTGGTACGTGGCGACCCGGGCGTGGGCAAGACCGTGCTGCTGGATTACCTGGTCAGCCGGGCGCCGGGGTGCCGGCTAGCGCGCGCGGTGGGGGTTCAGTCGGAGATGGAGCTGGCGTTCGCCGGGCTGCATCTGCTGTGCGCGTCGATGCTGGATCACCTGGAGGCGATCCCGGTGCCGCAGCGGGAGGCGCTGCGGACCGCGTTCGGCATCAGCGCCGGCCCGCCGCCGGACCGGTTCCTGGTCGGCCTGGCCGTGCTGAGCCTGCTGTCGGAGGTAGCCGGGGAGCGGCCGCTGATCTGCGTGATCGATGACGAGCAGTGGCTTGATCACGCTTCGGCGCAGGCGCTGGGGTTCGTGGCGCGGCGGCTGGGGGCCGACCCGGTGGGCCTGGTGTTCGCGGCCCGGGTGCCGGGTGAGGAGCTGGCCGGGCTGCCGGAGCTCGTGGTGGAGGGCCTAGGGGAGAGTGACGCGCGGGCGCTGCTGGACTCGGCGCTGGCCGGGCCGCTGGATGCGCGGGTCAGGGACCAGATCGTGGCCGAGACGCAGGGGAACCCCCTGGCGCTGCTTGAGTTGCCGCGGGGCCTGACGCAGGCGGAGCTGGCGGGCGGGTTCGGGCTGCCCGGTGCGGCGCCGCTGTCCGGCCGGATCGAGGAGAGCTTCCGCCGCCAGCTCGACGCCCTGCCACCCGAGGCCCGTCGTCTGCTGCAGTTGGCGGCGGCGGATCCGTCCGGGGATCCGGTGCTGGTGCGGCGGGCGGCGGGACGGCTGGAGATCCCGCTTCAGGCGGAGGCGGCAGCCGCCGACGCGGGCCTGGCGGAGTTCGGGATGCGAGTCCGGTTCCGCCATCCGCTGCTGCGCTCGGCGGCCTACCGGTCGGCGTCGGCTGCGGACCGGCAGCAGGCGCACGGCGCGCTGGCGGAGGTCACCGATCCGGTAGCCGATCCTGATCGGCGGGCCTGGCACCGGGCCCAGGCCGCGGCCGGGCCGGATGAGGAGGTCGCGGCGGAACTTGAGCATTCGGCCGGCCGGGCGCAGGCCCGCGGCGGCCTGGCCGCGGCCGGGGCGTTCCTGGAGCGCTCGGTGCTGCTGACGGTCGATCCAGCGCGCCGTGCCGAGCGCACGCTGGCGGCGGCGCAGGCCAACCTGCGGGCGGGTGCGTTCGACAAGACTCTTGAACTGCTCGTCACGGCGGAGGCCGAGCCGCTTGACGAGTTCGCCAGCGCCCGGGTGGACCTGCTGCGCGGGCAGATCGCGTTTGCCTCGGGCCCGGGCAGCGACGCCCCTCCGCTGTTGCTCAAAGCCGCCAAGCGGCTCGAGTCACTCGACCTCGGACTGGCGCGAGAGATCTATCTGAGCGCGTGGATTGCCGCGTTGTTCGCCGGGCGTTTCGCGGGAGCCGGCGATCTTCTTGAGGTCTCCCGCGCCGCCAGGGGCCTGCGGTCGGCGGACCCTCCGCGTCCGGTCGACCTAGTGCTCGACGGCCTCACGTTGCTGGTCACCGACGGACCGACGGCCGCGGCAGCGACGTTGCGCCGCGCCGCGAGCGCCTTTGCCGACGCCGACATCTCTGTGGAAGAAGCGCTCCGGTGGGGCTGGCTGGCTCAGGCGGCCGCCAGCGCTGTCTGGGACGATGAACGCTGGCGCGCGATGCTCCTGCGGCAGGTCCAGATTGCCCGTGACGTCGGCGCGCTCGACCAGCTGCCGATCGACCTGGCCTCGCTGGGCACGGACGCCGCGTGGAGCGGCGACTTCGCGGCGGCCGCGGCCCTGATCGCGGAGACCGACGCGGTCTGTGCGGCGACCGGGACTCGCAGCGCGCCCTTCGCCGCGATGCTGCTCGCTTCTCTCCGAGGCAACCAAGCCGAGGCCGGCCCGCTGATCGAGGCCACCATCGCCGAGGCCGCAGCCGGCGGGCAGGGAATCGCGGTGACCTACGCGCACTGGGCGGCCGCCATCCTCTACAACGGCCTCGGCCGGTACGCCGACGCACGGGCGGCGGCCCAGCAAGCCAGCCAGGATAAGCCCGCGCTCTATACGGCCATGTGGGCGTTGCCCGAGCTGATCGAGGCCGCCGTGCGCATCGGGAACACCCAGCTTGCCGCCGACGCGCTCGCGCGGCTGGCGGAAACCACACGGGCCGGCGGAACCGACTTCGGGCTGGGCATCGAGGCGCGCTCGCGGGCGCTGGTGAGCGAGGGCGCGGCCGCCGTGGGCTGCTACCGCGAGGCGATCGACCGGCTGGGCCGCACCCAGCTCCGTCCGGAGCTCGCCCGGGCCCACCTGCTGTACGGCGAGTGGCTGCGCCGCGAAGGCCGCCGCGCCGACGCCCGTACCCAGCTGCGGACCGCCCATGAGATGCTGGCCGCGATGGGTGTGGAAGCGTTCGCCGAACGGGCCAGGCGCGAGCTGCTGGCCACCGGTGAGACGGTCCGCAAGCGGACGGTCCAGGCGCCTGACACGCTCACCGTGCAGGAGGCGTCCATTGCCCGGCTGGCGCGGGACGGGCGGACTAATCCTGAGATCGGCGCCCAGCTGTTCCTGTCCGCCCGCACGGTCGAATGGCACCTGCGCAAGGTGTTCACCAAACTCGGCATCAGCTCACGCCGGGAGCTGCCCGGGGCACTGGCGAACCTCGGCCAGGGCGGCCTGTCAGGCTAGCCACGCCGGCCCCGCCGCGGGCACCGGGTCAGTGACCGGCGGTCTGGCCGCCGTCGATGTGCAGGATCTCCCCGGTGATGTACGGCGATGCCTCCAGGAACAAGATGCCGTCGACGACGTCGCTGACCTGGCCGACGCGCCCGAGCGGAGGAAGCTGGTCACCGAGTCCCTCATAGCTGTCCGCCGGGTGCATCGGCGTCTGGATGATGCCCGGCGAGACGGCGTTGACCCGGATGCCGCGGGAAGCGTACTCGACGGCCAGCGACCTGGTGGCCGCGGCTAGGCCGCCCTTGGTCAGCGCGGTCAGGACCGCTGGGGTGCTGGAGTTCGCGTATTCCGCGATGGTGGCCGAGATGTTGACCACGTGGCCGCCGTACCGCTTGAGCATCTCGGCGATGGCCCGCTGGGTCAGCCAGAAGAATCCGCTGAGGTTGACGCCGAGCACCAGGGCGTAGTCCTCGGCGGTGTAGTCGGTGAACGGCTTGGAGACGAAGACGCCGGCGTTGTTGACGAGCGTGTCGATGCGTCCGAAACGCTCGAGGGCTCCGCCGACGATCCGGTCGGCGGTGGCGGGCTCGGCGATGTCGCCGTCGACGGTGAGCACGTCGCGGTCGTCCGTCGGCTTCATCGTGCGGGCGGTAGCGACCACCCCCCAGCCTTGCCGGCGGTAGGCGGCGACCAGGCTCGCACCGATGCCCTGGGAGCCGCCGGTGATGATGGCGACCTTCTGGCCCTTATCGCTCATGGCGTTCCAGTCGGTGCCGTGGTCGGCGGGTACATGATCGCCGGGTCGTTCGGGTGCGGCGAGAGCGGGGTGACCTCGTCGGTGCGCCACACCCGCAGCGGCATCGAGGCGAGGACCTCCTCAAGCCGTTCGCCGTCGGCGGCGGCGAACAGCCCGAGCGTGCGCCATTCGCCTGGCTGCAGCGGCGGGCGCCACAGGCGCAGCAGGTGCCCGGCGGCCGCGAGCTCGCGCGAGTGGGCGGCCTCGCGGGTACGGATGTCCTGGACCGTTTCTTCCGGCGTCCCGTCCGGCACGTGGGTGGTCATGGTGACGAGGTATTCCATGGTCAGGCACCTCCTGGGACGGCCGCGGCGCTCGGGGAGTCCGCGGCTGACGGGCTCCGGCCGTGGCCGGCCTGGTACGGGTGGTGCATCGAGTGGTCGCCGGACTCCCAGTTCTCGCGCAGGCCGGGCGCGGCCAGGTCCCAGTCCGGGCGGATCTCGCGGGTCACCTCGCGCAGGTCGCGGCGGAGATCCTCGAACGACGGCCTGCCCCAGAACCAGTAGCCGTTGTAGACGCTGTAGATGACCAGCCCCGGCTTGAGCACGAGCGTGTACGGGATCATCGGGTCGATCCCCGGCAGCTCGCTCAGCCGCCGCCGGGTCTTGGTGTGGTCGGTCAGTTCGTAGTCGGGGAAGGTCCCGCCAGGAACGATGTCAGCGCGCATGGGGTTTCTTCTTTCTTCATCCCCGAACGGCGATCTGCTCGCCGCCGTCGATGTCGTACGTCGCGCCGGTCAGCGCCGTGTTGGTCATGATGTGCACGGCGAGCGCGGCGACGTCGGCCGGTTCGACCACGCGCCCGATGGGCAGCGTCGCGCGGAGCTGGGCGCGGCGCTTGTCGAGGTCGTCGCCGAGCAGCGACGCGGACAGCGGCGAGTCGACGAAGCCGGCGGCGATGAGGTTGACCCTGATCGGCGCGACCTCGAACGCGAGGTTGGCGATCAGGGCGGGCAGCGCGGCGTTGCCCGCCGCCATGAGCGACAGGCCAGGTCCCTGTTCGCGGCTGGTGCCGGCCATGAACAGCAGCGTGCCGCCGGGCCGCACCCGGCCGACGGCGTGCTGCGCCACGGCGATGGCCAGCCACACATGGTCGTCGAAATCGCGGTGCGCCCGCTCGCGGTCCAGGTCGGCCAGCGGCGCGTAGTACGGACCGGGGCCCGTGACCAGCACGTGGTCGATCGTCTCGGGCAGGTCACCGAAGAACCGGTCGAGGGCGGCCGGATCGGTGGCGTCGAAGGCCGCGCTGCTCAGCGCGCCGAGCTCGGCCGTGGCCCGTTCGAGCCGGTCGCGGTTGCGGCCGGTCAGGACGACGTTGGCGCCCTCGGCGCGGGCGCGGCGGGCTGTTTCGAGTCCGATGCCAGAGCTGCCGCCGATCACGACGACGATTTGTCCGGGCAGTTCCGGTTGGCGCTGAGCGGGAGAAACGGCGGTGGCGGTGGTCATGATCCCTCCGATGGATGGTGTCCGCGTCGTATCACGGTGTCCCGACCGGGTCTCACGGCGATCCCGCGGCGGCCGGCTGGCTGGTGGCCGTGATCTGGCCGTGGAGCGCTTTCAGCGCGTCGACGTAGATCTCGGAGAAGGTGGGGAAGGGCTGGATGACGTCGCGCAGCACCGATAGCGGCACGCGGGCGCGGATGGCCAGCGTGGCCTGCTGCAGCCACTCGCCGGCCTCGGGACCGAGCGCGTATGCGCCGGTCAGATGGTCGCCGTCGCTGAGCAGGGTCAGGAAGCCGTTGGAGCTGGCGTATTCGTGGGTGTAGGTGGCCGTCTTGGCCACCTCGGACAGCAGGGCGGTCGCGCTGAACCGGGCCTGCGTGGCGCCGACGGAGGCGGCTTGCGGGTCGGTGTAGATCACGTCGGGTATGGCCTCGTAGTGGGCCTCGCGGGGCTCGCCGAGAATGTTCGCGGCGACGACCTCGCCCTGGTACTTGCCGACGTGGGTCAGCAGCCGCACGCCGGTGACGTCGCCGACGGCCCACAGGCGCTCCCCCGCGCGCAGGTGGGCGTCGACCGGGATACCTTGCGGACCCGCCTGGACGCCGACCGTCTCCAGGCCGGCGGGGACGCGCGGGCGCCGGCCCGTGGCGACGAGCAGGTGGTCGCCGCGCAGCTCGCGGCCGCCCTCGATCGACATGACGTAGTCGTCGCCGTCGCGCCGCGCGGCGGTCGCGTGCATGCCCAGGAAGAGCTCGATGCCGTCGCGCCGCAGGACCTCGCCGAGCGCTTCGCCCAGCGGCGCGGGCTCGCGGGCCAGGACGTGCCCGGCCCCCTCGATCAGGGCCACCTCACCGCCGAGGCGGCGCACGGCCTGGGCCATCTCGGCCCCGACGGGTCCGCCGCCGAGTATCAGCAGCCGCCGCGGGACGGCCTTCATGCCGGTCACCTCGCGGTTGGTCCAGATACCGTCGAGCTCGCGCAGGCCCGGGACGGGCGGCACGACCGGATCAGCGCCGGTCGCCACGACCACATGCCGCGCGGTGTGGCGCACGCCGTCGACCTCCACCACGCCCGGCCCGGCGAGCCGGCCGGTCCCGCGCAGCAGGTCGATGCCCTTGCCCGCCAGCCAGCGCTCCTGCCCGGCATCGGAGTAGTTGGAGACCATGAAGTCGCGATAGGCGAGCGCCGCCTCGACGTCGACTTCCGCGCGGGCCCCCGCATCGCGCGCGGCCTGCACCGCCTCGCCGGGGCGCAGCAGCGTCTTAGACGGGATGCACGCCCAGTAGGAGCACTCACCCCCGACCAGTTCGCGCTCGACGAGAGCGACCCGCAGGCCGCCCTCGGCCAGCGCCCCGGCACAGTGCTCGCCCGGTGAGCCGCCGCCCACCACGATGACGTCGTAGTCGTCGTTCATGGACCTCACCGGCCCGGCAGGCGGGTGGTGATCTCCTGGACGAACCAGCCGTTGCCGTCCGGGTCGCTGAACGAGACGAACGAGCCGTAGCTCTTGTGGTCCGGTGCCGGGCCAGATGCCCGTCCCTCGGTCCCGGCGTGGTGGAACACCCCGCCCGCGTCGTGGAACACCTCGCTCACCTCGACACCGTGGCCGATGAGCTCGGCCCGGGCCGCGTCGATGTCGGTGACGGTCAGCTGCAGGCCATCAGCCGAACCCGGTGCGGCCGAGGTGATCCCGGTGCCGAAGATGATCGAGCACTGCGAACCAGGCGGGGTCAGCTGCACCACCCGGAAGTCCTCGCTTTTGGCGAAGTCGGCGTCCAGCCGCCACCCCAGCCCCTGGTAGAAGTCCTTGGCCTTGTCGACGTCGGAGACGGGCACCACGACAACCTCGAGTTTCATGTCCATGACCGCAATTCCTCTCCTGTCAGCGCTGGTTGCTTCTGGCTCCACGATCGCGCTTGCGCGCGTCCCGTCGCGCCCGTGAGTACCCTGGCCAATGCCCTGGCCCCGGGCCGCCAGCTATCAAAATGAGCGATATTACCTGGTGGCAACGAGGATCGGCCATGGCCGGCTACCGTCCCATGATCCTTGCCGATCTGGCTGGCTGGAGCAGCCGGAGCCAGGTGTCCTGAAACGGCGGACACCGGCCGGTCGGTATTACATCACCAGCCCACCGTCTACCTGGCGTAGCCCGTCCGGCTTAGACGGCTGCGTTCAGGTGTTTCCCACGGCGGCTCAGGGCCTGGTCGAGTTCGCGACGGGAGCTGATGTCCAGCTTGGCGAACACCTTGCGCAGGTGCCACTCGACGGTGCGGGCGCCGATGAACAGCTGGGCGCCGATCTCCGGGTTGGTTCGCCCGTCCCGGGCCAGCTGGGCGATTTCCTCCTCTTGCGGAGTCAGTTCGTCGCGGGTGTCCTCGGTCCGCTTGCGTACTTTCTCGCCGGTGGCCACCAGCTCGCGCCGGGCTCGTTCGGCCAGTGCCTGGGTGCCCATGGAGACGAAGGCTTCGAACGCGGGCCGCAGCTGGTTGCGGGCGTCGATCCGCCGGTTCTCCCGGCGCAGCCATTCGCCGTAGCTCAGCCGGGCCCGGGCCAGGTGGGTCGCCATCCGGGTCCGGCTCAGCCGCTCGATGGCCTCGCGATACTCCTCTTCGGCAGCGCGCCCCTCGGCCAGCAGCGCCCGGGATCGCGCCGCCGCGCCGCGGGCCCAGTCGCTGCCGCTCGCCGCGGCTATCTCCGACAGCCGGTCCGCCGCCGCGGCGGCGCGCTCTCGCTGATCGCTTCGCACCGCGGCTTCGGTCAGCTCGTACAGGGCCCAGGGCGAGATGACGAGCTCGTCGACCGCGCTGGCCTGGTGCGCGGCCTCGGCGGCGAGGCCGTAGTTGCCGAGGCCGTTGTGCAGCACGGCGTTGGCGTACTCCGTGTACGTCAGCGCCGCGCCCTCGCCCCGGTCCGCGGCGCCCTGAACCATCACCTCGGTCAGCCGGGCGGCGGTTGGCGCGTCCCCCCGCCACGCCGCGAGCAGGAGCGAGACGTAGGGCAGCGTGGCCGCCCTGATCCCCGGGTCGATGCGCTCGCCCTCGGCCAGCAGGGCCTCCGCCGCCGACAGCTGGCCGGCCTGGATGTCGATCTCGGCGAGATAGTCGAGCGCGAACGGAAGCCAGCTCAGGGTGCCGTTCGCGCGCGCCAGCCGGACCTGGCCGGCCGCGAGTGAGAACCACGCCTCGTCATCCCACAGGTCCATGGCGACCAGGTTGTACGAGACGCACAGCCAGTCCAGCTCCTGCGGCTGCGCACGGTAGCGCCGCAGCGCTTCGGCGAGCATGGGCGCGGCGGCCGCGTATCCATCGGTCAGCCGCACGGCCAGGCCGCGGAGCAGCAGCTGCGAGTGCGGCAGCGGCTCAGGCTCACAATCCCCGGAGAGCCCAGAAGGGCCGAACGGCGCCGCCTGCGCCGCGCGGGCGATGTCCAGGACGTCCGGCCCGTGGGCGAGCCGGCCAGCGTAGATCGCGGCCACCAGGGCTTCGAGGTAGGTCTGCCGGGCCAGCTCGGCATCCAGGGTCTGCAGCCGCTGGGCGGCTCGCAGCAGCAGCGGCGGCGCGTCGCTGCCCCGCCGCAGGGCGAACGCGATCTGCGCCCGCATCCGCTGCACGTGCGCAGAGCCCAGCTCGCTGAGCGGTCCGACCTCCGCCGTGACCAGCAGGGCCTGCGCGGTCACGAAATCCCCGGCCGCGTACTTCGCCTCGGCCGCCGCGAGCGCCCGCGAGGCGCGCTCGCCCGGGTCCGGGGTGAGCGCCACGGCGCGATGCCAGAAGGCGGCGGACGCGGCCACCCCGCCGCGGCGCAGTGCCCGGTCGGCCGAGTTGATGAGCTCGGCGGCCACCGCCTCGTCAGGGACGGCCGTGGCGTGCGCGCGATGCCAGGCCCGCCGGTCGGGATCGACTCCCGGATCGGTCACCGCCGCGAGCGCGGCATGGGCCGCTCGCCGGTCCTCGGCCGCGGCGGCCCGGTAGACGGCCGAACGCACCAGCGGATGCCGGAAGCGCACGTTCACGCCGAACTCCAGCAGGCCGGCGTCCGCGGCCAGGGTGATGCCCGAGATGTCCAGGCCGAGGACGTGGGCTCCCCGGAGAATCACGGCCGCGTCCCCGACCGGATCGGCCGCCGCGAGCAGGATCAGCCGCTGGGCCTGCTCAGGCAGCTCACCGAGGCGCTCCAGGTACTGGGCCTCGATGCGGCCGGGCAGGTCTCCCGCGTCCGGGAGCGCGAACCCGCCGGCCAGTTCGGCCGCACCCAGGCCGCGGCAGAGCTCGAGCAGGGCGAGCGGGTTGCCGTGCGTCTCCTCGATGATGCGGGCGCGGACGCTCTCGTCCAGCGGGCCCGACGTGACCGTCGCCAGCAGTGCCCGGGCCGGCTCCTCAGCCAGCCCGTCCAGCCGGAGCTCGGGCAGGCCGGCCAGGGGATCCGGCGAGGCGACTGGTTGGGACGGCGTCCGGGCCGCGAACACCAGCGCGATCGACTCCGCGAGCAGGCGGCGCCCGACGAACCCGAGCACCTGAGCCGAGGCCTGGTCGAGCCACTGCGCGTCGTCCACGACGCACAGCAACGGCTGCTCCTCGGACGTCTCCGCCATCAGGCTGAGCGCCCCGAGGGCGAGCAGGAACGGGTCGGGGTTGTGTCCCGGGTCGAGTCCGAACGCGACGCTGAGTCCGCGTCGCTGGGGCTCGGCGAGCGAGCCGAGCCGGCCGAGCATCGGAACGCACAGCTGGTGCAGCCCGGCGAAGGCGAGCTCCATCTCCGATTCGACCCCGGCCGCGCGGACCACGTGGAAACCGGACGCCTGCCTGACCAGGTGGCGCAGCAGGGCCGTCTTGCCGATCCCCGGTTCGCCCCGCATCACCAGGACGGCGCTTTGACCGCTTCGCACGTTGGCGATGAGCTGGCCCAGGATCTCCAGCTCGCCGGTCCGGCCGAGCAACCGGGGCGGGGGAGGCACGGTCACCCCGGGCCTCTCAGAGCACGCCGCTCAGGGGGAACACACCGCGAACTTCACTGGCGGGACCGAACGACAAATTCAGATGCTGGAGCACAACAACCATGCCGCCGCCTCTCCCTGCCGCCTGACTGAAGGCTCACGGGACGCTTCAGCTAACGCTAGCCGCCACGTCAGGCGGGTCGCAACGGCCGCAGAGCGCACTCAGCGGACCTGGTCTGCTGGCGCGTACCGCTTCTGGCTTGCGCGTCAAGCCCCCGATCATGCCGCAGGCGCGGTTAGCAGTTCTAGGGAGCACGACACACTTCAAGCAGGAGGCTCAGCGTCATGCAGGGGTCGGGAGCCGAACTGGTACTCCTCGGCGGACTGGGCCGCGCCAGCCGGCGTACGCTCCCGCCATCTCCGGGATTGTCCCACGCCGCGATGACGGCCGGGTTAGCCGGGCATTTCCGCACGGTGACACGGGTGCCGGGCTCGTTCGGAATGAAAAAGACCTTTTCGCCCGAACGAGCTGGGTTCAAGCCTGGGATGCTGGTGAGATGACATCGTTCTGGGCCCTGGCGGTTGCGCGCGACGATCTGTCCCGGACCGCGCTGGTCGAAGGGGACGTGCCGGAGATCGGCGACGGCGAGGCCCTGCTGCGCGTCGACCGGGTCGGCCTGACCGCGAACAACGTGACGTACGCGGTGCTCGGCGAGTCCTTCCGTTACTGGGACTTCTTCCCAGCCGAACCCGGCTGGGGAATGGTGCCCCTGTGGGGTTTCGCCGACATCGCCGCCTCCGCCGTGGCCGGCGTTCCGGTCGGCGGACGGGTCTACGGGTACCTGCCGCCGGCCAGCCACCTGGTGGTGCGGCCCGGCCGGGCCGACGCGCGCGGCTTCCGTGACGCCAGCCCGCACCGCGCCCCGCTGCCGTCGCCGTACAACGCCTACGCCCTGACCACCGGCGACGCGGCGTACCGGGGCGACCAGGAGGACCTGCTCATCTTGTTCCGGCCGCTCTTCTTCACCTCGTTCATGCTGGCCGACTTTCACCAGGACAACGGCTGGTTCGGTGCCGAGGTGCTCGTGCTCTCCTCGGCGTCCAGCAAGACCGCCTACGGCACCGCGTTCCTGCTGCGCGGGAAGACCCCGCAGCTGGTCGGTCTCACCTCGGCGGCGAACGTGGCCTTTACCGAGAGCCTGGGCTGCTATGACCGGGTGCTGCCCTACGACGCGGTCGATCAGCTCAGCCCGGCCGTCGCCACGGCCTACCTGGACTTCGCCGGCAGCGCCGACGTCCGCGCCCGGATCCGCGGCCACCTGGGCGCGCGGCTGGTACACGAGGCGGTCGTCGGCGTCACCCACCAGGATCAGTCCGGCGCGCAGGCGCTCGGCGGTCCGCGCAGAAGCGTCTTCTTCGCCCCCGACCAGATGCGCAAGCGCTCAGCCGACTGGGGCCGCGAGGGGCTGGACGCGCGTTTCGCGCAGGCGTGGCGAGGGTTCGCGGCCGCCGCCGACGGCTGGGTCGACGTGGTCCGCCATCACGGCCACGACGCGCTGCGCGAGGTGTGGCTCGACGTCCTGGCCGGCCGCAGCGCCCCCCGCACCGGCCACGTGGTGACCTTCTGACGCACGCGCCAGCCTCAGCAGGCGCCAGCCCGGCGCCGGGCCAGCACCGGCAACCCCATTGTCCCGGGCGAGCATTTTCTTATTGGCCTTCATGAGACGCTTCTGGTCCTTATCCAGGGTCACCGCGCTTTCCGTGATGGGTGAAATTCTTTATCCGAGCTGCCCTAGCGTCGGCTGCCTTAGTGGCAGGTAATTTCATGAGCGCTTCATCCGCAAGTGCCGGAGCTGGCGCCTGCCTTTCTTTGACATTATGCACCTCGCTTGGCGAGCAATGCCCTGGCAGCTTCCCTCGTAAGGGGATCCGGGGATTCGAGCTATATAAATGTCGCAAAGTCCTTTCAGCCAGGCTTCTCGATAGCGTCTTCCGCTGGTTCGTGCTCAGCGTCCCCATTCCTATGGGACTTGTACGCACGGAAGTCCTTAGCCTCAACTCTCCACGTTGACCCGGGGCTGCGTACCTGCTTCGCCTTAATGTGCCCATCCAGCATCGCCTGAAGGCCGTCTCACGAGAAATACGCAGCTCAGCCGCGATTTTCCCGCAGCAAGAGATACTTATCAGCCATAGCATCTGAACATCCCTACCTTCCAAGGTGTGCAACACGAATTGAAAGCGCAATTACCGTCGCGATATAATGCGCCCATCATGAGAGGCCTTCGCCGGGGCTGGCTCCATCGGAATCCCGCACCGGAGCACACTGCACTACACCCGAGTCACGTGAGCACCAAGAATGCATTCGGGGCAGCGTCAGCCTCAGCTCGTCGGCTTTCCGCAGGGGAGAGCGGCGACCTGTTCTATAGTCGTCTGAGCGCGACTCCAGTGAGATAGAGGACAAGGACGAGGAGTGGTTTTTGATAGGACTGCTTATGGCGGTGCATCTCGTCTGCTATGCAGGCATCGCCCGTCCGGGCCACAGCTACTCCATGAGCAGCTCCTACTGGGTAAACACGGGAACCGAGCCTGAGACGTTCGTCTTCCGCGCCGATCCCCCGGCGGGGGCATCATGGATCAAGATGGCGGAAAGCAGTGTCACGCTCGACCCCGGGCAGGCTGTGAGCATCCCGGTTACGCTCGCTGTCCCCGTTGGGGCAGCCAAGGGCATCTACGGAGCAAGGCTCGAAGCCTCAGGAGCTGAGGAGAGCGTCGAGTTCGGGGTCGGGGTCAGGCCTGGCTGCGCAGGACCGGCAGCCCCGCCTCTTGTTCCGGGAGGAGGCAGAGGGTTTCCCCTCCCCCTCTGGGTAGTCACGGGGCTGCTCCTGGCGGCAGTCCTGCTCACCTGGCTGGCGAGGCAGAGGAGAACGGACTGTGATCACCCGGTTCACCGGCTTAGAGGTGGAAAATGGCAAAACTTAACACTCCGGGACATGCTTCGGGTTGCGGGCGAACCCGGGTCCCGCCCTCGTGGGTCTTGCCGCTGAAGGAGCATCGCTGATCCGGACCAGATCGAGTACGTGCTTTGCGCCCCAGGCATCAAGTCCGTGGACGAGATAGCCGAGATCCTGCTGGCGAGACCGGCACATCCTCCTGCGCACGGGCGAGCAAGAGCACGTGCCTTCCGCGAAGAGAATCACCACGAGAACACCCGTAAAATCGCTGAAGAGCCAAAGCGGCGGAAAGGGCAGGATGTCATGAGTGCGTCACTTCGCTATGAGGGGTTCGGGGCGTCAACTCGAACTCATACCTTGTTCGCGCAGACGATGGCGTACGTCGCGGCGACGGCGGCTCTCTTCGCGGCCGGCGCCTACCTGGGCCGCAACCTGTCCTACGGCGCGGGCTTCGCGGCATTCATCGGCGCCTTCGCCTGCCTGATCGGCATGCGGTTCGCGGCGCGCAGGTCCTCCCAGCTGACGGTCGCGCTGCTCGCCGTCTTCGGGCTGCTGATCGGGGTGGCGGTGGCGCCGACGCTCGCCTATTACGCGAGCGTGGATCCGAGTGCGCTGTGGCAGGCGGGCGGGGCCACGGCGTTGTTCATCGCCGGGTTCGGGGCGGCCGGCTATGCCACCGAGCGGGATCTGTCGGCGATCGTGCGGGTCTGTTTCTGGGCGCTGCTGGCGCTGATCGTGTTCGGCATCGTGCTGATCTTCGTGCACATCCCGCACGGCTCGCTGATCTACTCGGTGATCGGCCTGGTGATCTTCGCGGGCTTCACCATGTTCGACTTCCAGCGGCTGCGGCGCTCCAGCGACATCGCCTCCGCGCCCTTCCTGGCCGCGTCCATCTTCCTGGACGTCCTGAACGTCTTCCTGTTCTTCCTGCGGATCTTCTCCGGCTCGGGAAGAGACTGAGCGGCGCCGCCGGTCTCACATCGCGTATGGCCCCCGGGCCCGAGGAGCAACGCTCACCTGAACCCGCTCGAGGCCGCCATGCCAAGCCGGTAACCTCGGCGTCAGCTCCAGGAAAGAGCTCCACCGCATGCTGCCCGACCTCGAGCGGGCCGGCGTGCTGGCCTAGTCGACCCGCCTATGGCGGGCTATGGTGCTATCCGGCGAGGAAGTCCACGATCCGCTTGTTGATGTCGGTGGGGCGTTGCACCATCAGGAAGTGGCCGACGCCGTCGATCAGCTCGGACTGCGATCCGGGGCCGCAGTGCTGCGGGACCCGGCTGACCTGTTCCTGGGTCATGCCGTGGCAGCCGTCCTGGGTGCCGTGCAGGTACAAGGTCGGCTGGGTGATGTCCTTGCCCCAGGCCGCGGCCTGCTCGGCGGCCCATTCCGGTGAGCCGAACCGGGCGGGGTCGAACTGTCCCCAGTAGTAGCCCAGGGCGGCCTGGAAATGCTCGGGTTCGCGGATGCATTCCTTGACTTTGGGCAGGTCCTCGGAGGCGTCGTAGCCGGGGGACCAGTCGGCCCAGATCCGGTCGATGAACGCGAAGTCATCGGCCGAGATGATCTGCTCGCAGACCCGCTGCATCTGGAAGTACCAGAAGTAGAACGAGCGCTTGATCTGGTCGTAGGTGACGATGTTCTCGCCGAAGATCGCGAACGGCGGGATGTTGAGGACGACGCAGCGCCGCCATCGCCCTGGTTCCTTGCCGGCCGCCCCCCAGGCCCCGACCGCGCCCCAGTCATGCGCGATCAGGATCGCGTCGGCGTCGCCGCCGAGCGCCTCGTGCAGCGCGATCTGGTCGGCGACCATCGTGCTGGAGTGCACGTGGTGGCGGTCATCGGGAAGTTCGGTCGGCGCGAACCCGCGGTTGAACGGGGCCACCGCCCGGTACCCGGCGTCCGCTAGCGCCGGGAGCAGGTAACGGTAGCTGTACGGCGAGTCAGGGAAACCATGAACGCATAGCGCTAGCGGGCCGTCTCCTTGCGTCAGGTACTCGAACGTCAGCTGGTTAGCCCGGACGCTGCCCCTGTTGAACTCTTGCATGATGCTGCTCCCTCCGGCCGGGTCGGCTGGCGCATACTCGATCGGGTCGGGCTCACCAGGAGCAGCAGCCAGCGGCCTGATGGAATCGGATCTGGCTATACCCCAGGCAAAACCCCGGGCCTGGTCAAAGTCAATGCCGGGCAGCCCTGGAGTTCCCCGCAATCCCGCCACAATCGTGACCTGGCCCCCAAGGGCCACGGCCCTCACCCGTGGCCCCTGCCCGACGCTTTCTTCTAGGCGACCTAGTCAATACGGAGCATCGAACAGGCGTCCTTCCATGTGCTTCGCCGCGGCGCTGGGTGGCGTATCGACTCGCCCGGTTCGTGCCGGGGTCAGCAGCGCCGGTCAGGTCCCCATGTCGACCGCATTGACTCGCACCGGGCGGATGATGACCTTGACGCGCGACTGGCCAGGCTGGTCATGGTCCCGTGGGTTCGCGTGGTACTTCGCGCC